>Ga0157373_10004396_pt1 | contig 10624 bp, 12 predicted proteins | sample C65metaG_FD_113460 | JGI IMG/M metagenome (GOLD analysis project Ga0157373, IMG submission 113460) | Corn rhizosphere microbial communities from Kellogg Biological Station, Michigan, USA - C6-5 metaG | ecosystem: Host-associated > Plants > Roots > Rhizosphere > Soil | place: USA: Michigan...
GCCGTTCAGCTTAACGAAGCGAACGCGTTCCTTAAGGAACATCCTGAGGTTCTGTACGTTGACCTTCTGATTGCGGATATGAATGGTGTGGTGCGCGGCAAGCGCATCGAACGCACCAGCCTCCACAAGGTTTACGAGAAAGGCATCAACCTGCCGGCCTCCCTGTTTGCCCTGGATATCAACGGTTCGACGGTGGAAAGCACCGGCCTGGGCCTGGACATCGGCGACGCCGATCGGATCTGCTATCCAATCCCGGGCACCCTTTCCAACGAACCCTGGCAGAAACGCCCTACCGCGCAACTGCTGATGACAATGCACGAACTGGAAGGCGAGCCTTTCTTCGCCGACCCTCGCGAAGTCCTGCGCCAGGTCGTGACCAAGTTCGACGAGCTGGGCCTGACCATCTGCGCGGCATTCGAGCTGGAGTTCTACCTGATCGACCAGGAGAACGTGAATGGACGTCCCCAACCGCCCCGCTCGCCGATCTCCGGTAAACGCCCGCACTCGACTCAGGTTTACCTGATCGACGATCTGGACGAATACGTCGACTGCCTCCAGGACATCCTGGAAGGTGCCAAGGAGCAAGGCATTCCCGCCGACGCCATCGTCAAGGAAAGTGCTCCGGCGCAGTTCGAAGTGAACCTGCACCACGTCGCCGACCCGATCAAGGCTTGCGACTATGCGGTACTGCTCAAGCGCCTGATCAAGAACATCGCCTACGACCATGAAATGGACACCACCTTCATGGCCAAGCCGTATCCGGGCCAGGCAGGCAATGGTCTGCACGTCCACATTTCGATTCTGGACAAGGATGGCAAGAATATCTTTGCCAGCGAGGATCCCGAGCAGAACGCCGCGCTGCGTCACGCGATCGGCGGTGTGCTCGAGACCCTGCCCGCGCAGATGGCGTTCCTCTGCCCGAACGTGAACTCCTACCGTCGTTTCGGCGCACAGTTCTATGTGCCGAACTCGCCGACCTGGGGCCTGGACAACCGCACCGTGGCCCTGCGCGTACCCACCGGCTCCGCCGACGCCGTACGCCTGGAACACCGCGTAGCGGGTGCCGATGCCAACCCGTATCTGCTGATGGCCGCCGTGCTGGCGGGGGTGCATCATGGCCTGGTCAACAAGATCGAGCCGGGCGCACCGGTGGAAGGCAACAGCTACGAGCAGAACGAGCAAAGCCTGCCGAACAACCTGCGCGATGCCCTGCGCGAGCTGGACGACAGCGAAGTCATGGCCAAGTACATCGATCCGAAGTACATCGATATCTTCGTGGCCTGCAAGGAAAGCGAGCTGGAAGAGTTCGAACACTCCATCTCCGACCTTGAGTACAACTGGTACCTGCATACCGTTTAAGCGGTTGCAGTAAAAAGAAACGCCGCCGCCCTCAGGGCCGCGGCGTTTTTTTATGGCGTTGTGGCGAGGGGATTTATCCCCGCTGGGCTGCGCAGCAGCCCCAAAAAAGAAGGGCCGCTTCGCGCCCCAGCGGGGATAAATCCCCTCGCCACAAAAGCGTATGGATCATCGGCTTGCTCTGCGTACAATGCGCGCAACCCTGCAGGAGAGCCCCATGACACGCACCGCCACCCCTCGCAAACCCCGCGCACGCAGCCAGGCCCGGATCGACTCGATCCTCGATGCCGCCCGCACGCTGCTGGCGGAGGAAGGCGTGGCCAGCCTGTCGATCTACAGCGTGGCCGAGCGCGCCGATATCCCGCCCTCCTCCGTGTATCACTTTTTCGCCAGCGTTCCGGCCCTGCTCGAAGCGCTCACCGCCGATGTCCACGCCGCCTTCCGCGCCTGCCTCCAGGCACCGATCGATCACGACGCGCTGCACCATTGGCACGACCTGTCGCGGTTGGTGGAACAGCGCATGCTGACGATCTACGACCAGGACGCCGCCGCCCGCCAGTTGATCCTGGCCCAGCATGGCCTGACCGAAGTCACCCAGGCCGACCGCCAGCACGATCTTGAACTGGGGGACCTGATGCACAAAGTCTTCGCCCGGCATTTCGAGCTGCCGACACTGCCCAATGACGTCGACGTCTTCGCCCTCGCCATGGAGCTGGGCGACCGGGTCTACGCCCGCTCGGTACAACAACACGGCCAGATCACTCCACGCATGGCCGAAGAAGGCATGCGGGTGTTCGATGCGTATCTGGGATTGTACCTGCCGCCGTATCTGCCCAAGCGCGAAGCGGTCTGATCTCAGACTTTCATACGCATGGCACCCATTGCGCCTAGAGCGAGATCCAGCTCGGCGCCATTCAGGTGGCAACCGTAATGGGCGCCAAGCTCATCTTCCCACCCGATCACTTGGTCCAGGACGTTGGCTGCCTGCTCGGGCGTTAAGGCGAAGTGCTTACAGTGGCTGAGCAGGTTTTCGCGGGTAATGGCTCGTCCATTCCGACCGACCGCCATCGCAAGATAGGGCGGCGAAGAACCATCGAGTCCTGGCACCACGTCGTACATTGGCGCCAACCGCCATCGCCCTTTGAGCCAAAGGATTGCGTGGTTTTTCGGATGATCGTCGTCATTGCCAACCAACGCGTTAAAACACATGCGCTTGAATAGCTCACGCAAGTCGTCATCCGGGACTCCACGCCGCTTCATTTCATTCGAAATACCCGACAGGGCTCAGATCCGTTCGATGAAGGTCCCGCAAAACGCGTTCCCCCCAGCCATCAGGCATTGCATCGTTGATGAAACCCGGTACGCCACGGTTAGCGGTGATGCCAACAAAGGGTTGTACACGAAGTGGATAACGGATCGGGTCAGGTACCCAGACATGGCCGGCGACATAATCGGGGTCGTAAATAAACTCCCCCTGACCATTCTCGATGCTCAACCGGCCCAATGTTTGAATCTCTCCAGTTTCGGGATCTTCGACATAGATATAAGCCTTGGGCATCAGAAGTCCCCCTTAGCACCGGCCAGCCGCACCCGGGCTTTTGGTGGTGTTTGAACGGTCGTAAGGGATGAGGCTTCGATTTGCTGGCGGCTCTGAAACACTTCCTGGGTCAACCCCAATTGCCACAGAACCAGCATGAATGATCGCAATTCCACGGACGGGTCACCGGCCTCAATCTTGCGTACCGTTCTTTCCGAAACGGCCAATGACGCGGCGAGATCTTTTTGTCGCTGTCGGTTTTGCAAGCGCCTGCTTTTCACCAAGATCCCAATGGCGTGGAGGCTGTCGGCATAGTCGATAGGGAAAAACTCATTCATAAACGGCGCTCAGAGGCTGCTAAGACATGCTAAAACGAACTATAGCACCGCTTAAAGACAATAACCGTTAAAGAAGGTCAGGCATTAACATCCTTATAAGTCTCCTTATATTATTTAAAGCGCATTTAAATACCTCTTAAATCAAACTTACGCTCTACGCGGGAGCGCAGCCAGAGACGCTTCGCGTCCCAAAGAGTCGAACACAGAGTGTCCGCAGCGCACTCCCAAACAAAGAGCGTGGGAACGAGCCCCAAAAGGCCAACGCCGTTCGGGGCATCGAGGTGAGCACCGCTCACAACTTGGCGATGGACACCTCCGTGGATTTGACGAAAGCGATCACTTCGCTGCCGATCGCCAGTTCCAGCTCCTTGACCGAACGGGTGGTGATGACCGAGGTGACGATACCGGAGGCGGTCTGGACGTCGATTTCCGAGAGTACGTCGCCTTCGACGATTTCCTTGATGATGCCTTTGAACTGGTTACGCACGTTGATGGCTTTGATGGTCATGGTGTCGATTCCTATCTGGAGGGTGTTATTGCGCCCAACGCAGTTGCGTGGGCAAGGGTGAAACGGGTTCGGGTTCCGGCGGTTGGCCGGGCAGGGACAGCACGCGGTTGAGGACTTCGGTCTCCAGGGTCGCCAGGCGATGGGAGCCGCGAACCCGCGGGCGTGGCAGATCAATGGGTAGGTCGAGACCGATCCGGCCGTCTTCGATCAGGATCACCCGGTCGGCGATTGCCACCGCTTCGCTGACGTCATGGGTCACTAGCAGCACGGTAAAGCCGTGTTGCTGCCACAGGCGTTCGATCAGTTGCTGCATTTCGATGCGGGTCAGGGCGTCGAGCGCTCCCAGGGGTTCGTCGAGCAACAACAGGCGCGGCCGATGAATCAACGCGCGGGCCAGGGCCACCCGCTGTTTCTGGCCGCCGGACAAGGCCGCCGGCCACTCATCGGCACGGTCGGCCAGGCCGACGGCGTCCAGCGCCTGCAATGCCTGGGCTCGCCAGTTGCCTTTGAGCCCCAGGCCGACGTTGTCGATGACTTTTTTCCAAGGCAACAGGCGCGCTTCCTGGAACATCAAGCGGGTGTCCTGTTGCTCGGCGCTCAACGGCGCCGAGCCTGCCAGCAGTTGACCATCCGAGGGTTGATCGAGGCCAGCCAACAGGCGCAGCAAGGTGCTTTTGCCGCAGCCACTGCGACCGACCACCGCCACGAATTGTCCAGCGGGGATGTGCAGGTCGATGTCCCGCAGCACCTGGCGCGAGCCGAAGGTTCTCTGCAGTTTGCGCACCGCCAGCGGAATGCCTTGCAACAGGCGCGGGGGTTGTTGGGCGGTCATGGGGCATTCCCCCTGTTCACCTGATACGCCGGATGCCAGCGTAGCCAGACCCGTTCAAGCCCGCGGGCCGCGAGGTCGGCCAGCTTGCCGCGCACGGCGTACAACAGAATTGCCAACACCACCACGTCGGTCTGCAGGAACTCCCGGGCGTTCATCGCCAGGTAGCCGATGCCGGAGCTGGCGGAGATGGTTTCCGCGACGATGAGCGTCAACCACATGAAACCCAATGCAAACCGCACCCCCACCAGGATCGAAGGCAACGCGCCCGGCAGGATCACCTGGCGAAACAGACTGAAGCCGGACAAACCGTAGCTGCGGGACATTTCCACCAGCGCCGGATCGACATTGCGGATGCCGTGGTAGGTGTTGAGGTAGATCGGAAACAGCGTGCCAAGCGCGACCAGGAAAATCTTCGCCGACTCATCGATGCCGAACCACAGGATCACCAGCGGAATCAACGCCAGGTGCGGCACGTTTCGCACCATCTGTACCGAACTGTCCAGCAGACGCTCGCCCCATTTCGACAGGCCGGTGATAAAGCCCAGCACCAACCCGATACTTCCGCCGAGCAGGAAACCGACCGTCGCCCGCCAACCGCTGATCGCCAGGTGGGTCCAGATCTCGCCGCTGCGCACCAGGTTGACCCCGGCCTCGATCACGGCCACCGGAGCAGGCAGGATTCGCGTGGACAACCAGCCCGCCGACACCGACAGTTGCCACACCGCCAGCAACAGCAGCGGCAGTGCCCAAGGTGTCAGGTTGTGGATAAGTTTCTTCATGGCCGCCTCAGCTCTGGGAAGCGGCTTTGGGGAGAATGTCATTGGCGACCATTTCCCCGAACGGGCTCACGTAGCCCTGGCTTTTCGGCTGCTCCGGGCGCTCCACGTCCAGGTGTGGAAACAACAGCTCCGCCACGCGATACGACTCTTCGAGGTGTGGATAACCGGAGAAAATAAAGGTGTCGATCCCCAGGTCAGCGTATTCCTTGACCCGCGCAGCTACCGTCGGGCCATCGCCCACCAGCGCCGTACCGGCACCGCCACGCACCAGTCCGACGCCGGCCCAGAGGTTGGGGCTGACCTCCAGCTTGTCACGCCGTCCCCCATGCAGTGCGGCCATGCGTTGCTGGCCCACCGAATCGAAGCGCGCCAGGGAAGCCTGGGCGCGGGCAATGGTGTCGTCGTCCAGATGGGAGATCAGCCGGTCGGCGGCTTGCCAGGCTTCGGCATTGGTTTCGCGCACGATCACATGCAGGCGTATGCCGAAGCGCACGGTACGGCCGAGCTTCGCGGCTTTGGCACGCACCTGTTGGATCTTTTCTGCCACGGCGGCGGGCGGCTCCCCCCAGGTCAGCACCATTTCAACCTGCTCGGCAGCAAGGTCCTGGGCCGCCTCCGATGAGCCGCCGAAATACAGCGGAGGACGCGGTTGCTGGATGGGCGGATAGAGCAACTTGGCGCCCTTCACGCTGATGTGTTCGCCGTCGTAATCCACGGTTTCGCCTTCCAGCACTCGGCGCCAGATGCGGGTGAACTCCACCGAAGCCTGGTAGCGCGCCTCGTGATCCAGGAACAGGCCATCACCGGCCAGTTCTTCCGGATCACCGCCGGTCACCAGGTTGAACAGCGCCCGGCCGCCGGACAACCGGTCCAGGGTCGCGGCCTGGCGCGCCGCGACTGTCGGGGAAATGATCCCGGGGCGCAGGGCAACGAGGAATTTCAGGCGCTGGGTCACCGGAATCAACGACGCGGCCACCAGCCAGGAGTCTTCGCAGGAACGTCCGGTGGGAATCAGCACGCCACCGAAACCCAGCCTATCCGCCGCCTGGGCAATCTGCTGCAAGTAACCGTGATCAACGGCGCGGGCGCCTTCGACAGTGCCCAGGTAATGGCCATCGCCGTGAGTGGGCAGGAACCAGAAAATATTGAGGCTCATGGAGTGGTCTCCTAAAGGGGCAAATTACTGCGCGTTCGCAACGGCCGCCGGCGGCGTCCAAATCACGTCCCGGATACTCAGGGGCTTGGGACTCAGCTTGAGTTGATAGAAGGTGTCGGCAATCTTCTGCTGCGCCGCGACCACTTCCGGCGTGAGGAACAGGGCCCCGAACCCCTGGCGCTTCATCGACGTCAGAGTGATCGGCTCAGGCAGGCCGAGCAGTGGCGACACTTGTCGGGTCACGTCTTCGGGGTTGGCCTTGGACCATTCCCCCACCGCGCGAACTTCCTCCACCAGGGCGCTGATGACCTGGGGATTTTTCTGCGCATAGGTTCGGGTAGCGAGGTAGAACTGATGGTTGTCGACGATGCCTTTGCCGTCGCGCAGGGTACGCGCCTGCAACTGTTGTTCGGCGGCGGCCTGGTACGGATCCCAGATCACCCAGGCGTCGACGCTGCCCCGCTCGAACGCGGCACGGGCGTCGGCCGGCGGCAGGAACACGGTCTGGATATCGGTATATGCGAGGCCGGCATCCTCCAGCGCCCGCACCAGCAGGTAATGGACATTGGAGCCTTTGTTCAGCGCGACCTTCTTGCCCTTGAGGTCCTGCACCGACTGGATCGGCGAGCCCTTGGGCACCAGGATGGCCTCACTGTCGGGGGCCGGCGGTTCGTAGGCGACATAGAGCAGATCGGCACCTGCGGCCTGAGCGAACACCGGAGGGGTTTCACCCGTCACGCCAAAATCGATGGAGCCGACGTTCAGCCCTTCAAGCAATTGCGGGCCGCCCGGGAACTCGGTCCATTGCACGTTCACGCCTTGGGCGGCGAGGCGCTTTTCCAGCGTGCCCTTGGCCTTGAGCAGCACCAGGGTGCCGTATTTCTGATAACCGATCCGCAAGGTCTCGGCTTGAACCTGGGTAATGACGCCGAAGGACACAGCCGCAGCAAACAGAGCGACCAGCCCACGACGCAAAATGACAGAGCGCATGGCGCTTCTCCTTTTTGCTGTGGGGTTTGGCTGCACCTGCTGGGCCGTTGGCGGCTGAGTAAGGTGAGTTGAATCAGGGTCTGGGGGGTTCAGATGCTCCAGCGAGCACTCAACAGACGTTCGTTCAACACGCTTGGCTCCAATGGCTTGGGTCGACGGGCCATGGCGCTGAAAAACTGCTCCAGCGCCTCATTCAGCCGTTGCTGCAGTGCCGGCGCCAACTGCGCTTGGGCGCTGCCTTCGCCATAGGCGATCTGGCTGTCTTCGGCAAAAATCCCCTGGAGCATTTCCTGGGCCTTGCGCGCCGACAGCACCGGCTTGAGGGCGTAATCCACCGCCAGCATGTGGGCGATACTGCCGCCGGTCGCCATGGGCAACACCACCTTATGGCTCAGGGCGCGCTCAGGCAGCAGGTCCAGCACGGTCTTCAACGCACCTGAAAAAGACGCCTTGTAGACAGGGGTGGCGATCAACAAGCCATCGGCATTCTCGATCTGCTGGAGCAGGTCGATGACCTTTGGGCTGTCGAAGCGGGCATGGAGCAGGTCTTCGGCCGGAAAATCGCGCACCTGATAGCTCACCACTTCCACACCGTGTTGCTGCAACCAGCGCTGCGAGCGTTCCAGCAGTACCCCGGAGCGGGAGCGCTGGCTGCGACTGCCACCGAGTGAGACGACCAACATGCCTGCCATTCCTTTAACGTTCTGTGCGAATCGCAGTGGGCGATCTCGCTGGATGGGTCAAACCATAGCAGGGCCTTCATATATCCATAAATCATATTTATTCATTTAGTTATTCAATATAGAAATATGCAGACATCTTTTTCCAAGGCATAAAAAAAGGCCGTCGAAACGGCCAAAACCCTTGGTGCATGGAGAACCTGTGGGAGCGAGCCTGCTCGCGATAGCGGCGTGTCAGTCAGCATGAATATGGCTGATCCATGGCTATCGCGAGCAGGCACGCTCCCACAAAGGTTTTGCGTCAGCGATTGGGCTGCGGAGTAAGGCGCAGGTATGGCTTCACGGCGCGATAACCTTTGGGGAAGCGCTGCTTGAGTTCTTCCTCATCCTTGAGCGACGGCACGATCACCACTTCATCACCGTTCTGCCAGTTGGCCGGCGTGGCAACCTTATAGTTGTCGGTCAACTGCAAGGAATCGATCACCCGCAGGATTTCGTTGAAATTGCGCCCGGTGCTGGCCGGATAGGTAATGGTCAGGCGAATCTTCTTGTTCGGATCGATCACGAACAATGAACGCACGGTCAAGGTATCGCTGGCATTGGGGTGGATCAGGTCGTACAGGTCCGACACCTTGCGATCGGCGTCAGCCAGGATCGGGAAGTTGACGACGGTATTCTGGGTTTCGTTGATGTCGTCGATCCATTTGTGGTGCGAGTCCACCGGATCGACCGAGAGGGCAATGGCCTTGACACCGCGCTTGGTGAATTCATCCTTGAGCTTGGCGGTGAGGCCCAGCTCGGTGGTGCAGACCGGCGTAAAGTCCGCCGGATGAGAAAACAGCACCCCCCAGCTGTTGCCGAGCCATTCGTGGAAACGGATTTTGCCGGCGCTGGATTCCTGTTCGAAGTCAGGGGCGATGTCGCCCAGTCTGAGGCTCATGGTGTGGCTCCTGGATGAGATCTTGTGGAGCCTGACTGTGCCTCGGTTCCGGCGGTTTTAAAAAGAATGAATATTGATCTCTCTAGATTTTTTGTGAATATAAAAAACTGTTCACTGGCCCTGACGTACCTATGGGCTCAACATCCTCGACGAGGTTTCGAGAAGGCCTCGAGTTGCTGTAAAGAGGAGAAGCTTCGAGGAGGGCTACAGGGGTGGGCCTGACTTGAAACGTAACGCCCCGCCCGGCGTATTGTCAGGCGGGGCTTTTTTGTTTTGTAGCCCCACTACAGAAATTATTGCCGCGATTTCAGGACGAACAGCTAGGATAGGCGGCATGAACACTCAAGCCTTGCTGACGTATCTGCAAAACCATCTGCCTGACTTATTGGCCGTGTACCTGTTCGGCAGCCATGCACAGGGAACCGCCGGGCCTGATAGCGATGTCGATATCGCCGTGCTCGTACCCGGTCATGTCGACCCGGTGTTTATGGCAGCTTGCGGGAGACCTGGCGGATATCGCCGGGAGCCCGGTCGATCTGATCGATCTGCGCGCGGCAACCACTGTGATGCAATACCAGATCGTGACCCTAGGTCAGCGCTTGTGGGCCAAAGACGTACAGGCGGGGGTGTTCGAGAGTTTCATTCTCAGCGAAAAAACCGCTTTCGACACAGCCCGGGCGGGCCTACTCAAGGAGATTCACGAAGAAGGCACCGTGTATGGTCGATGATGTATTGATGGACGTGTTCGAGCTACTTTTTCAAGGTGGCTGGGTGGTGGAAGACCTGGTGAAAAATCTGAAAAACATGGTGGGTTTCAGAAATATCGCCGCGCATGACTATCAAGCTCTGCAACTGCCTATCATGGTCGCAATCATTACCCAGCACCTGTATGATTTTCTGGCGTTCAGCGCATTCATCCTGCGTAAGGACTCTACAGGCGCCTGACCCGAAAACGCAAAAGCCCCGCCCGGCGTGTGCCGGACGGGGCTTTTTTACGGCTCTACGTCTTACATGAAGTTGTAAGTGTAGTTGAAGATCAGACGGGTCTGATCCTGGCTGTCGCCCACGCCGCTGCTGCGGTAGGTACCCTGACGCAGGTTGGTGCCGAAGCCTTTCAGTGCGCCTTGCTGGATCACGTAATCCACACGCATGTCACGTTCCCACTCGGAGTAATCACTTCCACCGCTGGCGGTTTTGACATCGTCACCACGCAGGTAGGCAATCGACGCTTTCAGACCTGGAACACCAGCCGAGGCGAAGTCATACGAGTACTGGCCGAACGTGGTGTTTTCACCAGCACGGACAAACCCGTTGATCATGCTGTCGGTGAACAGGTAGAAGCTCGAACCGCCAGCGCCTTCAGGACGACCGTTGCTGTTTACAACGTTGCCCTGGTTCAGGTAGACGAAGCCACCGTCATCACCGACTTGCTGGTGACCCAACAGGAAAGCACTGCCACCCAGGGTGTAGGTGAACATGGCGCTCCAGGTCTTGTTATCGACCTCGCC
>Ga0157373_10004397_pt1 | contig 10623 bp, 6 predicted proteins | sample C65metaG_FD_113460 | JGI IMG/M metagenome (GOLD analysis project Ga0157373, IMG submission 113460) | Corn rhizosphere microbial communities from Kellogg Biological Station, Michigan, USA - C6-5 metaG | ecosystem: Host-associated > Plants > Roots > Rhizosphere > Soil | place: USA: Michigan...
ATTGATGCAGGCGCGCTCCGAATTGCTCGCCGCCGCAGAAAAAAGCCCGGTGCTGATGAACGTGCGCGAAAGCGCGCTGGCCGAAGCACCGCAGGTACAGCTGGAAGTGGACCGCAAACAGGCTAACGCATTGGGTGTGTCGTTCGCCGACATCGGCAGCGTGTTGTCTACCGCCGTTGGTTCCTCCTACATCAATGACTTCCCCAATCAGGGGCGCATGCAGCGGGTGGTGGTACAGGCCGAAGGCGATCAGCGCAGTCAGGTCGATGATTTGCTGAAAATGCATGTGCGCAATAACACCGGGCACATGGTGCCGCTGTCGGCGTTCGTTCAGGCCAAATGGACGCAAGGCCCGGCGCAACTGACCCGTTATAACGGTTATCCGGCGATTGCGATTTCCGGCGAACCGTCGCCAGGCCACAGCACCGGTGAGGCCATGGCGGAGATTGAACGGCTGGTCGCTCAAGGGCCGAAAGGTCTGGGTCAGGAATGGACCGGGCTGTCGTTGCAGGAACGGTTGTCCGGCAGTCAGGCGCCGATCCTGCTCGGCCTGTCGTTGCTGATCGTGTTCCTGTGCCTGGCGGCGCTGTACGAGAGCTGGTCGATTCCGACCTCGGTGCTGCTGGTGGTGCCGCTGGGTGTGCTCGGCGCAGTGTTGGCGGTGACCTTGCGCGGCATGCCCAACGATGTGTTCTTCAAGGTCGGGCTGATTACCATCATCGGTCTGTCGGCGAAGAACGCGATCCTGATCATCGAATTCGCCAAGAGCCTGTACGACGAAGGCCACGATCTGATCGATGCGACGTTGCAGGCAGCGCGCCTGCGTCTGCGCCCGATCGTCATGACTTCGCTGGCGTTCATCCTGGGCGTGGTGCCGTTGGCCATCGCCACCGGCGCCAGCTCGGCAAGCCAGCAGGCCATTGGCACCGGGGTGATCGGCGGGATGATCACTGCGACGCTGGCGGTGATCTTTGTGCCGTTGTTTTTCGTGGTGGTGATGAAGCTCGTGCAACGCTTCACCAAACACCACTGATCCAACTGTAGGAGCTGCCGAAGGTTCGGGCCGCGATCGGACGATCTTTTGATCTTGATAAAAAAGACTCAAAAGATCGCAGCCTGCGGCAGCTCCTACAAAAGCACAGCTGCGTGCGCTAAGGTTCCGGGATTGATCATCACTGTGAGTCCTCATGCGCTTTCTCGCCCGCACCCACCCTCGCCTGTCCGCCGCCGCTCTGGTGGGCCTTGCCACCGGCCTGCTGGTCCCTGCCGATTCGATCATCAGCAAAATACTGATTGGCTGGAATGCCGGCGTCTGGACCTATCTGATCCTGATGTTCTGGTTGACCGTTAGGGCGAAGGCGCCGGACGTCAAACGTATCGCCGTCATCGAAGACGAAAACGCCGGGCTGGTATTGTTCGTGGTGTGTATCGCGGCGTTGGCCAGCCTGGCCGCCATCACCCTGGAACTGGCGGGCTCCAAGGATCTGGATACCCATCACAAACTTCTGCATTACGCTTTCACTGCCGTCACCGTGGTGGGGTCATGGCTGGTGATCGGGGTGATCTTCTGCGTGCACTACGCGCGCCTGTTTTACACTTGGGCCGGCAAGGAGCCGGCCCTGCGTTTTGCCGAAGGCCTCACCACGCCAAACTATTGGGACTTTCTGTACTTCTCGTTCACCATCGGCGTGGCGGTGCAGACTGCCGATGTCGGCGTTGCAACCCGCGACATTCGCAAGATCGTGCTGGCGCAGTCATTGATCGGGTTTGTGTTCAACACGGCGATACTGGGGTTTTCAATCAATATTGCAGCGGGATTGTTTGGCTGAGTGGCTCAAAAACTGTTCGGAGATTTTTACTCCTTTGAATGCGCTGTCAAAAGGGCAGCTAAAAAAAGCACAAAGAAATGCGGCTGTAACCTGTCAACTATGACAGTTTACAGCCGCCTCCTGTTTGAGCTTCCATACAACATCCAGAAGTAGGACCGGTCAGTCTTTGGATGACTCTTACCATTCTGTATGGAGATAAACTCATGAGCTACGCAGCCCGAGCCTACGCAACAACGTTTCCTGCGCAACCGTACTTGTCGGCCACCATCAATGGTGATGCCAATCCAAACTTCAAGCACGTCAAGATCCCGCCATTCAAAGAGTTTCGCTCGACCTCTGTCCCTGCGCTCGAGTTAAAAGAATACCCCGATGGCTGCTTTTATTGGCTGAGGGCTGGACAGACCGAAAATGGCATGACACAGACGATTGAATTTGTCTTTGCGGCGAAGCCTTCGCCTGGAACGTTTAAACTATCCAAAAATATTGAAGATATCCGAGTGACCTACAATTCCAACCCGGTGAACGGTGATTTACACATGGCCGAGAGCGGTAGCATCACGTTTGAATACAATGACATCGAAAAAACCCTGACCGGGACGTGGAGCGGTCTGTTTGATCACGGGGGCGCAGAAGCTTCCGATCTGTTTCCGATTAATGGGGAGTTTTCTGTTAATACCGATCTCAGCAAGATCCGAAAATAATTCGTCGACACTCCATAATAAAAAAGGAAGCTTTCAAGCTTCCTTTTTTATTTCTGATTCTATTTAAAAGTTATAACTCAGACCCACACTCCCACCCAGCTCCTGGTCGACTTTAGTGCCGCGGCTGGTGCCAACCTCGGCGTAAACCTGCCATTTTTTGTTGGCCGGAACCCAGTTCATTCCGCCAGTCAACTCCAGGCTGGTACTGGACAAGTCATTATTGAAACTGGTGTCGTTGACACTGAGGCGGTTGTTATTGACAAACTCGTGGCTGACGGCGGCGCGAAGACGCGGCTGCAGCTTGCTGCCATTGTCCAGCGTGAGCTCTCGCCCCACCGTCATGCCGACCTTGCCGAGTAGCGAGCGAGTTTCGTCGCTGTCCACTTGCAAGCCATTGTCCAGTTTGTAGCGCTTACCCTCAACGGCCGCTACCCCTATTTGTGCGGAAGGCTCAATGAAATACCCCCTGTTCAATGGAATGTGCTTGCCGACTTCGACGGACCCGCTCAACCCCATGTTATCGAAGTTGCCTTTGGTTCGAGTGTCATCGCTCAAAGTGACTTTGACATCATTGTTGAAGCGGTTGATCTTGCCGACGGTATCCAGGTAGTACCCGGTAGCTTGATCAAACCAGGTCAAGTAAAGGCCTGCATAACCGCTGCCAATCGTACCGGAACTGCCTCGCGCCAGATCCAGACGCGTGTTGCTGTACCCGCCAAAAACACCGATCAACCACTGACCATCCCAAAACGGCAATGCTCTGTCCAACCCCACCGAGACACCTGTCTGGTTCTGATTGAAACCGTTACCGTAGGCGCCCTTTACGTTGTACTGATTACCATAGGTTCGAATCCAGAGACCAGATGACGAGTCTTGACCATTCGAACTCAGTGCCCCGGCCGATTGTGCCACAGGCTGAGTGCCGGCCATGCGTCGGTCTCCGAGGCGGGTATTGAGGGTTGTCATTTCAGAATAAATGACCGTGGGCGTGGTCCCGGAGATCGCGAGAGCAGTTTGAGACCCCGTGCTCGGTGTGGTCGCATCGGGTTTCAGAAACAGCCCCTCGCCCTCTTTTACCAGCTTGTAGGCCAGGGCGCCGACATCGACTTGTCCATTTTTCAGGGAAAACTGCGCATCTCCGGAAGCGATGTTCCCCACCTTGACCGGCGCGCCACTGGCGGGCTCACTGGCGGTAGCCGCCACCACCAGTTGATGCTGGCCGGTTGCCGATTGGGTGACATTCAAAAAATCCGACTGAGCAGTACCCACATCCGAGCGCATCAAAAACTGACCTGTGCCCGATAAAGTGGCTATATCCAGCTGATTGTAGGCCTGGTCTGTTCCAAAACTCACTGTACCGCCCTGCATGTCCAGGTGAGTGACTGCGTTGTTGCCCACCATGTTCCATGAGGCACCACGGCTGATCGACATATTGCCGACACCGGAAACAGCACCGTTGAATTGCGCATTGTTGTCCAGCACCACCGCTCCCGCGCCGCTGCCCTGGATATTGCCAGTGAGAACACTCTGGGTATCGAGCTTTACCGAGTCGACATTGATCAGGTTGCCGTCCAGGGTCGCAGCGTTTCGCAACGAAACGCTGGCGACGCCGGAAATTGCGCCCTTGAACTCGGCACTGTTATCCAGCGCCACTGTTCCTGCGCCGGAGCCCTGGATATTACCGGTGAGAATGCTGCGGGTATCGAGCGTGACCGAATCAACATTGACCAGGTTGCCATCAAGGGTGGCGGCATTTCGCAACGAAACACTGGCGACACCACCCTCAGCGACTTCGATGTTCCCGGATAATCGGCTGTTGTCGGCCTGAAACTGCACAGCGGCTCCATCGTTCACTTCGAGGATATTGCCGTTACCCCCGATCAAACGAGAGCCGTTGTTTACATCGATCAGAACTGGCTGACCAGCGGGTGTTGCGAAATCGACAGTAATCGCCGCGCCACTGAGGCCCTCGACCGTGGCGCCATCCAGTATCAAATGACTTTGGCCAGTGACATCACCGGGATTCGCCACGGTGTCCTGCCCGAAAGTGACCCCATTGAGACCGCCGGTAATCTTGCTGCCGGCACTCACATTGGCATTCCCGCCAAACAGGGCCAACCCGACTCCGTCCGCATCCGTTGCGCTCACTTGGGTATTGATCAGGTTCAACGTGCTGAGTGAGGTCACCGCAGCACCGAATATCCCGCCGCGCAACGTACTGCCAGTGACAGTAGCAGTGGATCCCACGGGGATCAGCAGATCACGGGCCAATGTCAGTGCCGCGCCCTGGCTGATCAATGTGCTGTTCGTGAGGTTGGCCAGGCTGTCTGTCAACGCCAGAGCCGCTTCAAAACCTGTGCTGGTAACAGTAGATCCGGACAGGCTGACACGAGCGTCTGCGAATGCATCAATCTGTGAGGTCGCGGCGGTATCGCCATTGAGAGCACCACCACCGACTTGAATATCCAGTGCACTCGCGCTGTTGATAGTGAGTGTAGCGGTCGCAGGAACAAACCAGGCTTCGGGTGTAGCGCCTGTGGAAACGGTCGCCACCTCCCCCGGCAGAAGGTTACGCGCATAAGCGGGCCCTGAAGTGGTCATTATCACCACAGCATAAGTGAGTACACCGGTAAGTTTCATGACCGTCAGTCCCAGTATCTTTTCAAACTTCATAACAGCGGCTCTCTGAGTTTTGTCAGGACAGGAGAAAGACGGTTCGCAGTAAGGCTCCATCAGACGCCCATCGTTGGCGACGTCGGAGAATACCTACAACCTCGAATCATCTATGTAGGACTAATCCTCTTTATAAGTAGGGCTCATCCCTGTCGAATGAAGTGCCATCAACATTTCTGAAGCCGGAACAACGGCACCGCCGGGCGAGCAGTGATCTCCCGGCGAATGCAGCCCCTGACGTTCATGCTATGGCGCAGGATTCCAACCCGGTTCTGTCTCGCAGTACTTGAAGTCTCCGTTGAGCAGGTAGACGGTCATTTCCGTAACACCGGATGTAGGAACTGTCGGTGTCGAATACCAGACTTTCACATAACCCGCGTAGAAGTCTGAAGGATCCGGGGTAGTGGGTGGTGGCCTTGGTACATTCCTCACCACCGGATCATAAGCCCCGACATCAAAGATCATCCCGGCGGTCAACTCAGGCAGGGAAATGTTTCGGGTTCGGGTGAACTCCGTATCACCCGGTGCCGGCGTCCCATAATCATCCGTGCGGAACCCGCGCCAGTTGAATGTGACAGGCATACCATCGACAAAGTGGGGATTTGGCGGAATACGGAATCTGGCCACATGCTCTCCGGACACCAGAGTCAGACTATCGCAAATAATATTCGGATCCGAAGCCCCATCTGCTGGTGGCCGCACGAACTGTGGCTTATCAAGATTGATGACCACCGTATTGACCGTCACCTCGGTTTCTATCGAAATCTGTTTGTTGTTACGGTTGGGGTTCTCATATACCCACCATACTTTTTTCTTTCCCAGACCGCCGGGGCCGACAATGCTGTAAGGCAGATCGATCTCAATTATCGTATTGATATTTGTAGCGGTCATCGGCTTTGAACCGACAACGACCTCGCCTGCGTCACCCAGGTAATATGCGGTGACCAGATCACCCGGTTCCGGGTCTGGGAATACCCCGCCAGTTTCAGGCGATACATCAATAAATATCTTGGCGGTTTGATTGGCATCATGTGGGCCCAGCACATTATCGGTGACAGGCGCTTGTCCCCGAACGATCGCTGGCTGGAACTCGGGATTGACAACTGGAGGTGGGTTAATCGGATCGACGATATAGGGTGGGTGCGTCGAAAAGTCAGTGTTTACGCTCGTATCCACATCACTGACGGAAATATTGTTGCGCATCAAATCGGCTGTGACCTGAACAGGCACCTCGTAAATCTTGCCGGTCTGATTATCGAAATACTCCTTGCTCAAATCGCCCCATGGAATAGTGAAAACCAGTTTGTTCAGGATGCCAAATGGCAAGTCCCGGGCTGGCTGACTGCCCCATTTCACGCTCACCTCATCGGTATTGAGTGCGTTCACTGGCCGATCGACTTCTACGGTAACACCTGTACGCGCATCGTCCAGATTGATCAGCCCGTCATTGTTTGCCGGTACGCGCAGTGGCCCCAATGCGGGCAACGGCAGAAAGCGAGTGTTTTTGAAGCTTACTGATGTCGCGCTTATATTGCCTGCAGCATCCTCAATTTCGAACCAGATGAAAACCCTGCCACTGGTTATTTTCCTCAACTCTTCAGTTGGAATCAGCACCTCGCCATTGGTCGGCATGGGGTCATCGAAGAAAGCCGGCACCTCCGGAGGATTGCTTCGTTGATTGGCCACATACAGCCGCACGTGGTCATCAGGTTGAGCATTGGGATACGTGGTGTTTATTACAACCCTCAACCCCATCGCGCTACCCGGAAGAGCTGCCCAGGTATCGTCCAGATCGCCAGGGGCGTTGGGAAATGACACTGCCGGGATTGATTTGGCGCCGGGTCTTTGCCCGGGATTGGGCGCAGTCTGAATCGGTTTTGCTTGCCAGGGTGCCGTGCGGTCAATCCGGTACTCCACGAAATCTGAAGTCAACGCATTAAAACCTCGCTCAAAGTACACGCCGCGGACCCAGATTGTAGTCGGACCGACGGGTGTTTCGTTCTCCCCCAAATGTTCCGTGGGTATTTGAACCGGAAATTTAACCGGTCGTTGTGTCATATCCGGGAGGGTCAAGCGTGGCAGCCTTGTGTAGTCTGCGGGCGTCGGAATGGAAGGCGGTTGGGTTCGCGTGACATCTATTGTTACCTGATCACCATTTTGCTGGTTATCAGGAACGGTTGTATCCAGTAATAGCTGAAGCGTCCCGCCCACGGGAATTGCAGCGATGGGAATGATATCGCCCTGCGGTCCGCGGCCATCCGGTAACTCGGGAATTGGTGCCGCCAAAATCCCACCGCCCTGCGCCGCAGTTCCAGCTTGATAACTTGTCATGTGTTTTCTCCAATACTCTTAACAATGGATATCAATACTTCCTTCATCGACAAGGGCGTTATCGCCGACAGCAGTCGTCTTTCTGTTACAGCAAATCGTCATGTCATCCAGCTTGCATTCGAGCAAAAACCACGATTACCCGGAATCACTCTGTCTATTTTCACCAGGCCTGTAAAAGAACTGAAAATTGAAACTCCGTTTCGCACTAACAGGTATTCGGCCGTCGCAGAATCTCTCTCGCGCATAGGTTCGATGTGTGTAGCAAACGGTCTTATTACAATTAAGACCGGTTTTTTGTTGGCTACATCCGTTACAGCAGCAGTAAAGGTATATAAGGGGGTTAACGCAGCTCCCGTTCCATTCAGCGAACGCCATCCTCGCCAGCTGAGACTGATCACATCGCCCACTCGGAAAAGATCATTGAACGGAATCAGAATGCGTATGCCCTCCCAGATAAATAAAGCATCAGGATCCAGAGGATTGTTTTTTGTGCAGCCGATATAGCCCGAGAGATTTGCATCCGGAAACGTTGACTCTTTCAACAACTGAGGTGGAGGTGTAATTGCAAACGTCAGGCGCCGTGACGGTGACGTTGTCGGATTGATCGAGCGCACGGTGTAAAAAACTTCGAACGTAGCCAGATCGGGCAGCGACAACGGCGCTATTGGAATACGAAACTCGGGGGCATTGTCGGCAGCACTATATTCTGCCCATGCCACAAACTGCGGATTGCCGACGATAAAGATCTCGACCCGATCAATACGCGTATCTACAGGAAACGCTGGCCAGATACCGATGATGCAGACAATTCCGTTTTGCTTCGCATCCGGTGGTAATGTCCCGGCCGGATCCGACGGGTCGACGCCTTCGAATCGAGGCAGATCGAGTAAAATGCCTGCATTGACAGCGCTGCTTGTCACATGGGGGTCATCGGCTGACATGGATACTGTCTCGCTCTTCATTCGCCATTCACGTGGATGAAATTAAGCGCCCGTATCCAGTTGTTGCCTACTGTCAGATCTGACAGGTAAAACCACCGCCTGTCGGAAACGCCAAACGGATTCAACTTCACTCCAAACACATCAGTTGACGGCTACCGTACAAATGGTGTCTTCTGAAACCGGTTTCAGACAATAAGAAGACTCAACCGTGAACGATTTCTCCGCCGCCCAGCGCAGCCGCGTGACCATGCTTGATGTCGCCGAACGCGCCGGCGTCTCCAAGGCCAGCGTGTCGCGCTTCATCGGCGACGACCGCGCCCTGCTTTCCGACGCCATTGCCCAGCGTATCGAGCAGGCGATTGCCGAACTTGGCTACCGTCCCAATCAAATGGCCCGAGGCCTGAAGCGCGGCCGCACGCGCCTGATCGGCATGCTCGTGGCCGATATTCGCAACCCTTATTCGATTGCCGTGATGCACGGGGTGGAAACCGCCTGCCGTGCGCAGGGTTACAGTCTGGTGGTGTGCAACACCGACCGCGACGACGAGCAGGAGCGCCAGCACCTGGCGCTGTTGCGCTCGTACAACATCGAAGGGCTGATCGTGAATACCCTCGGCCATCACCGTGACGAACTCCACGAACTGCACCGGGAAATGCCGCTGGTGTTGGTGGACCGCAAGGTCGAAGGCCTCGCCAGCGACATGGTCGGACTGAATAACCCGCAGGCTGTCGAGATAGCGCTGACGCATCTTGAGCAGCGCGGCTATCGCAAGGTGTTGCTGGTGACTGAGCCTTATGACGGCACCAGTTCGCGGATCGAGCGAGTCAGCAGTTTTCAGGCGCAGATTGCCCGGCGCTCCGGGCTGACCGGGGCCGTGCTGGAAACCGGCGACGCACTCGCCACTCATCTTCAAATCTTTTTGGACACACCGGCAACCGGGCCTAAAGCACTGTTCTGCGCCAATGGCGTGGCAGCGCTGGCCTGCACCCTCGCCTTGCGCGAAATCGGTTGCAGGTTATTCGAGGATGTCGGGCTGATTGCCCTGGACGATCTGGATTGGTACCCGTTGGTGGGCAGCGGAATTACCGCCCTCGCCCAGCCGACAGCCGAGATTGGCGCGCGGGCGTTTGAGTGTTTGCTCAAGCGCTTGCGGGGGGATGTCGAGGCACCGCGCAGGGTCGATTTTGCGCCAGTGCTGATTGACCGAGGTTCTACCCGAGGGATGGGTGGTGTTTGAGCGGACGCCTTCGCTGGCAAGCCGATCCCACAGGTTTTTGTGGTGTTAATGCAATCTAGCCAGTACCCCAGACCATTGTAGGAGCTGGCTTGCCAGCGATGAGCCCCGAAAGGCCATTACAGAACCACCTGATTTTTTTTGAAAAAAAATGAAACCGGTTTCAGAGGTCGATAACAATGAATAAACCTGCCGTTTCCATCAGCCTGTCCAGCTACGGCGCCGAGCTCGTGCGCCAGCGCGGCCAGGACTTCTTCATCGATGTGCTGGCCGCAGCCGGCGCGGATCGCATCGAATGGCGCGAAGAGTTGCTGACCCGCGAAGTGCCGGCGCAACTGAACGCCGCCACGCAGGCGCAGGGCCTGCAAAGCATCTATTCCTCGCCGAGCGAACTGTGGCTCGCCGGGCAGGCACGGCCCAATCCCGAGCTGATCAGCGCCCTGCAACATGCAGAGGCGTTTGGCTCAAAATGGCTGAAAGTCTCGCTCGGTTACTTCACCGACAATTGTGATCTGCAAGTGCTGAAACAACTGCTGGGCAACAGCCCGGTGCAGTTGCTGGTGGAAAACGATCAGACCTTGCATGGCGGCCGCATCGAGCCGTTCCAGCGTTTTTTTGCGGCGGTGGAGCAACATGATTTGCCGATCAAGATGACCTTCGACATCGGCAACTGGCAGTGGCAAGACCAGTCCGCCGCCAACGCCGCACGCCTGCTCGGACGCCACGTCGGTTACGTGCATTGCAAAGCGGTAGCGCGCCGCGCCGACGGCAAACTGGTCGCCGTACCACCGGCCGTCAGCGACCTGCATTTGTGGGAACAACTGCTGCGGCACATGGCCCAAGGCGTTATGCGTGCCGCCGAATACCCGTTGCAGGGCGATGACCTGGTGGCACTGACCACCGAGCACGTCGCC
>Ga0157373_10004400_pt1 | contig 10616 bp, 10 predicted proteins | sample C65metaG_FD_113460 | JGI IMG/M metagenome (GOLD analysis project Ga0157373, IMG submission 113460) | Corn rhizosphere microbial communities from Kellogg Biological Station, Michigan, USA - C6-5 metaG | ecosystem: Host-associated > Plants > Roots > Rhizosphere > Soil | place: USA: Michigan...
GAAGCTGACGCGCCGGAAATTCTTCTGAGCAATCTCCAGCGCTTTAAAACCTTCCCGCGAGCTGTGGGCCCGGCCGAGGAACTGCAGGGCCGTGTCGTCGAAGCTCTGCAGCCCGAGCGACAGCCGATTCACGCCGGCTGCGGCGAGATCGGCGAAGCGCTCCGCCTCGACGGAGTTGGGGTTCGCCTCGAGCGTGATCTCGATATCCGCTGTTGGAGCCCCGTGTGTTGCGGCCGCGACGATGATCGCCTCGACGGTCGCGGGGTCCATCAGCGACGGCGTTCCGCCGCCGAAGAAGATGGAGGTGAGTTGCCGCTCGGGCAGCAGCCGCGCCTCGTGGGCGAGGTCCGCGAGAAGCGCATCGCGCCAGCGCTTCTGGTCGATGCTCGATCGGACATGACTGTTGAAGTCGCAATAAGGGCACTTGCTGACGCAGAACGGCCAGTGGACGTACAGGGCCAAATCTCCCCCTACCGCTTGCGGGAGGGGGTCGGGGGGTGGGTTTGTCGTACGAATCTGGGCCTCGCACAGGCCCACCCCTTCGCTGCTGCGCAGCTCTTCCTCTCCCGCGAGCGGTAGGGGATTCTTCATTCGTTCAGCGCCTCTAGCAGCTTACGAAAGGCATCCGCGCGATGGCTGATGCTGTGCTTCAGCTCCGGATCCAGTTCCCCGAACGTCTGCTCATGGCCGACCGGCACGAACATCGGATCGTATCCGAAGCCGCGATCGCCGCGCGGCGGCCAGACGAGGATTCCGTCGACTCGGCCGTCGAACGTCTCGGTCTGCCCGTCGTTCGGCCAGGCGATCGCGAGCGCACAGGCGAAGTGCGCCGCGGGCGCTGCGTCCGGCTCGGTCGCGTCGACCTCGTTCCACACCTTTTCCATGGCGCGCATCCAGTCGCGCTTGCCGTCCGCGTCCTCGGCCCAGCGCGCCGAGAAAATGCCGGGCCGCCCGTGCAGGGCGTCGATGCAAAGTCCGCTATCGTCGGCAAGCGCGGGCAGGCCCGATAGGTCAGCCGCCTCGCGTGCCTTGAGGTCGGCATTGTCGGCGAATGTGTTTCCGATCTCCTCGGGCTCGGGAAGTCCAAGCTCTTCCGAGCCCACGCAAGAAATGCCGAGCGGCTCGACCAGCGCCGCGATCTCGCGCAGCTTGCCTGGATTGTGGGTCGCGATGACCAGCTTGTCGCCGATCGGCCTCACCGTCCCGTCGCCTTCAGCTGTGCCTGGAAGATTTCGCCGCAGCCGATGCGCGCGAGGCGAAGCAGCCTCAGCAATCCCTCCTCGTCATAGCATTCACCTTCGGCGGTAACCTGTGCCTCGACCAGCAGTCCGTCGGCGGTGAGAACGAAATTGCCGTCGCAGCCGGCCTGGCTGTCCTCCTCATAATCGAGGTCGAGGACGGCCGCTCCGTTGTGAATTCCGCAGCTCACGGCGGAGACCTGCGTGCGGATGGGATCGGCGGGAAGCGACTTGCCTTCAAGCAGCTTGTCGACCGCGATGCGCAACGCCACCCATCCGCCCGAGATGGATGCCGTCCGCGTGCCGCCATCGGCCTGGACGACATCGCAATCGACGATGATTTGCCGCTCGCCGAGCTTGGGCAGGTCCATCACCGCGCGCAGCGAGCGGCCGATCAGTCGCTGGATTTCCTGCGTCCGGCCGGACTGCTTCCCCTTCGCCGCCTCGCGGTTGCCGCGCGTATGGGTTGCCCGTGGCAGCATCCCATATTCTGCGGTGACCCAGCCCTGGCCCTTGCCGCGAAGGAAGGGCGGAACCTTCTCCTCGACGCTGGCGGTGCAGAGCACGCGCGTGTCGCCGAAGCTGACGAGGCACGAGCCTTCTGCGTGGCGCGTGAAGCCGGGCTCGAACCTGAGTTCACGCATCTGGTCGGGGGCGCGTCCGGACGGGCGCATGGCGTTCCTTTCCTGTGTTTCGGGCGCCTTACCCACTTTCGTCATTCCCGCGAAAGCGGGAATCCCGCTTTTCTTTGCAAGGTTGAAAGAAGCTGGACCCCCGCTTTCGCGGGGGTGACGGGATTGAGAGCCCGACTTACATGACGGGCATGGCCCAGCCGATCAGCGAACTGACCGATCGCATGCGCGAGATCTTCGGCCATGTGGTCGAGTCCTACCTCGAGCGCGGCTTGCCGGTCGGCTCGAAGGTGCTTGCCGGGTCGATCAGCCTGTCGCCGGCATCCATCCGCGGGGTGATGCAGGAGCTTGAGGAGCGCGGTCTTCTCACCCATCCGCACACCTCCGCGGGGCGAATCCCGACGGACAGCGGACTTCGCCTGTTCGTCGACGGGATCATGCAGGCCGCCGCACCCGACCCGCGCGAGAAGCGGGAGATCGAGCGGCAGATCGCGCGCGACCAGCCGATCGAGGATGCGCTGGCTGCCGCTTCGGCGGCACTGTCGGGACTCAGCCAGGCCGCGGGTGTGGTGCTCGCGCCGAAGCGGGAGCTGGTGCTCAAGCAATTGAGCTTCGTCGCCCTGAACGAGCGCCGGGCGTTGGCAATCCTGGTCGGAGCCGATGGCACGGTCGAGAATCGCATCGTTTCGCTCGAAGCCGGAACGAGCGCGCACGCGCTGACCGAGGTCAGCAATTTCATCAACGCTCGGCTTGCCGGCCTCACGCTCGCCGAGGCCGAAGCGCGTCTCCGCGCCGAGATCCGCGAACGCAAGGAGCTGGTCGACGCAGCGGCCGCTGAGCTTGTGGCCTCCGGCCTCGCGGCGTGGAGCCAGGATCACGCCCGCCGGCCCGTGCTCATCGTGCGCGGACAGGCGAACCTGATCGACGCGACTGCCGCGGACGACCTCGAGCGGGTGCGCAAGCTTCTCGACGAACTGGAAGAGGCGCAGGAGATCGCCCGGCTGCTCGAGAGCGCGCACGACGCGCCGGGATGCCGGATCTTCATCGGTTCGGAGAATCGGATGTTCTCTCTGTCGGGCTCGTCCGTCATCGCCGCGCCCTACCGGGGGAGCCAGGGCGAGGTCGTCGGCGTTGTCGGGGTGATCGGTCCCACGCGGTTGAACTATGCCCGCGTGGTCCCCATGGTGGATTTCACTGCGAAAGCACTCACGAGATTGATGGCATGATGGACGCGACGAAGGACGACGAGGAACTGCACCAGGAGGCGGAGGAGCTGCGCAAGGAGACGGCCGAGGGCGCTCCCGAAGTCGCGGAGCACGACCACCTCGCCGAGCTCGAGAAGCAGCTGGAGGAAGCGCGCTCGAAGGCGCTTTACGCCGCTGCCGAAACCCAGAACGTCCGCCGCCGGCTGGAACAGGAGCTGCAGCAGGCGACCAGCTATGCAGCCGCCGGCTTCGCCCGCGACATGCTGGCGATCAAGGACCATCTCGACCGGGCCCTTGCCGCGGTCGGCGAGGACTTGCGCGCGGACAAGACGGCGAGCCAGTTCCTCGCCGGTATCGAGGCCACCGGGCGCGAGATCGAGGCGGCATTCCAGCGCCACGGGATCAGCCGCATCAAGTCCGTCGGCGAACCCCTCGACCCGCATCGCCACCAGGCGATGATGGAAATCCCGTCCGACGCGGAGCCGGGAACGATCGTCGAGGAACTGCAAGCCGGCTACATGATGAAGGATCGTCTTTTGCGCCCCGCGCTGGTCGGCGTGGCCAAGAAGCCGGACTGACTTTCCTCACATCGGGAAATAGGCCTGGATTGCGACAACCGCGGCGGCCCAGGTGATGAGGTTCAGCGGCAGGCCGACCTTCAGGAAGTCGGCGTAGGAATAGCCGCCCATCTGGTAGACCAGGACGTTCGTCTGATAGCCGAAGGGTGTCGCGAAGGCGGCGCTCGCGGCGATCATGATCGCGACCAGAAACGGGCGGGGGCTGACTCCGAGCGCCTCCGCCATCGATACTGCCACGGGTGTGAACAGGACCGCGACCGTCGCGTTCGACAGAAGCTCAGTGGCGAACAGCGTGACCCCGTAGAGGATAATGAGGGCAAGCAGCGGGCTCATCGATTCCATCGTCCCGATCAGCACATCCGTCGCAGCAGAGGCCAGGCCGCTCTGCTCGAGCGCGATCCCGAGCACGACCATCCCCGCGATCAGCATCAGCACTTCGGGCCTCAGCCCCTGATAGGCCTCGTCCGCGGTGATGACCCGCATCAGGATGAGGAGCACGGCGCCGGTGAACGCGCAGGCGGCGATGGGCGCGACGTTGAACGCCGACAGCACGATTACGAGGATGAAGACAGCGAGAGAGACGAATGCGCGCAGCGGGTGGAATTGAACCTTCTTCGAAAATGCTTCGGCGGATCCGACCAGGCCGCCGATCAGGCCGGGCTCACGGAAGTGGTCCGCAGACACCGCCGCCGTGCCGCCGGCTGCAGGGTCTTCGACTTCATCGTCGACATTCATCAGGCGGCCGCTGAATAGGAACAGGTACAACCCCCCGGTCAGCGCCACCGCCAGCCCTACGGGCGTGATCTCGAACATTCCGAAGCGTGGCTGGCCGGCAACCGAGGCCATGTCGTTGACCAGCAGGTTTGTCGACGTGCCGATCAGCGTGCAGCAGCCGCCGAGGACCGCCGCATAAGAGACTGGAATGAGATACCGCTTCGGCGACCGGCCGAGCGATTTCGCCACGTCGCGCACCACCGGCGCCGCCAGCACCACGATGGGCGTATTGTTGAGGAAGGCCGATGCTGCGCCGGAGGCGGCAATCAGAAGCCACAATCCCGCAATGCCGATCCTGCGGCATAAGCCCAACATCCTTTCGATCGCAGCGTCGAGCAGACCCGACAGCTCCATCGCGTAAGCGATGACGAACAGCGAGGCGAGGGCGATGATCGCGGGGCTCGCGAATGCGCCCTGGACTTCAACCGGGCGGACGGCGCCCGTGATCAGCAGCACCGCCGCGCCGGCGAGCGCCACGACATCGGCACGCTCCTTGTCGAGGATCAGCGCGGCCACGACGGCGACCAGCACGGCGAGGGTGACGAGCTGATCGAAGGTCATGTGCGGACGGGAGCTTCCCTGTTCTTCTCGCGTGCAGGCGCCGCTTCTGGCACACGGGGGCGATGGTGCACAGGCGCTTGATCTCGATCACTGCGATGGTTTCGGTCCTCACTGCGGCGGGCTGCCGCCGAGATGAGCCGGAGCCGGCGAGGAACGCGCCCGCGCGGGTACCCACCAGGGCGACGCCCGCTCCCGCCATCCCGCTCCCGCAGCCCAGGCTCGAGCGCGAGCAGCTGATCCTCGCGGCGTTGCGTGCGGTATCCGCCGCGGCGCTCGGCCAGGATGATTCCGACGCGCAAAGGAAGCTCAACGGGCGGGAGTTCGAGCTGCGCCTGCGCTTCGGCTGTCCCGGCGCGTCCGGTACGAAGTCGCGCAGCTGGAGCTATGACGAACGGCAGGGTGCGTTGAGGGCGCATTTCGAAGCGGATCTGTCCGCTGAGAACGTGCCTTCGAGCGACCTGCTGCTGAAGGGCTATGAAGGCGTCGTCGGCTTCACGATCGAGCGGCCGCTGCTGCTGTCGCCGGGTTGCCCGACCCCGCCGTTCGCCGCAGCCGGCGCCACAGAGCCGACGATCGCGGTCGCGCAGCTGTTGACGAGCCAGGATTCACGGGTTCAGCGGCCGGAGAAGTCCTACCATCTCACCAAGGTCATCGAAGAATCCGAGAAGCCGACACAGGGGTTGGACCTCATCGTCGAGGGCCGCTTCCACGAACTTTCCGACGGCCGGGTCATTCATTGCGCCGCGAACGACGGTCCGCCGGCCTGCATCCTTGCCGCGAAGCTCGATCGGGTCGCGATCGAAAACCCGGTTAGCGGCACGATCCTTGGCGAATGGAGTCAGTGGTAGACTTCAACGCGCGATAGCGCCGCGATCAATGCACCTCCCGGTGATGGGTTTCCGCCTTTGTGGCGATGCTGAAACGCGGCTCCGGCCCCACCGAGCCTGTGAGGCGCGCAGCGGCGTAGCGCCCGACCTCGGGCCCGTGCTTGAAGCCGTGCCCCGATCCGCCGCCGACGAGCAGCACGTTGCGCCAGCGCGGATGGAAGTCGATCAGGAAGTCGCCGTTCGAGCTGTTCTCATATTGGCAGACGCGGGCTTCTGTCAGTCGCGCGCCCTTGAGCAGCGGAAACCTGCGGTCCCGGAATGCCACGACCTCCGCCAGTGCTGCTTCCGTGTAGCGGCGGTCCTGCGTGTCCGGATCGACCTCGATGCCATGCTCGTCGTGGGCGAACTTCACCCCGCGGGTCTCGAGATCGGGGAAGCCGTAGAAGATGTCGCCGCCGTTGAAGTCGGCCCAGGCGGGCATCGCCCCGGCATCAAAGCGCCCGTCGCCCGCCGGTGGGGCGAAGAAGAAGATCTCCTGGCGAGTGGGCAGGATCCTCGGGCCGATCACGTCCGGGAATAGCTTGGGCAGCCATGGTCCCAAGGCGAAGACGAAGCGGTCAGCGCTGACGCGCTCACCCGACGATAGCCGGACCTCGCGCAGCTCTCCTCCGTTTTCGGACGGAGCTGCGGCGGCGCCGTGCACGTAGGAGCCGCCCTCCCGAACGAAGCGTTCGACGAGGGTCAGCACCGAGCGCCGCGCCATCAGGGCGCCGAACTCGGGCTCGTAGAGGCCGACGCTGATCCCGTCGAAATCGATCATCGGGAAACGCCGGGCCATTTGGCTCTGCGTGAGCACCTCGGTGGAAAGGCTGGCGCTCTTGTGCGCGGCGATGCTGTCGGCGACGTAGGGCTCTTCGGTCGGAAAGAAGAACAGCACCCCGCAAGGCACGAAGATCGGAAGGCCGGAGACCGCGCTGAGCGCCTTCCACTGCGGCAGCGAGTCCGCCGCCATGCGCGTGTAGATCGCGTCCTTGCCATAGGCGGCTCGCGTCAGGCGCGATTCCCCACCGGAGGAGGCTCGGCTGTTCGCTGGGCCCCACGCGTCGATCAGCGTGACCTTGTGCCCCTGCTGCAGCAGGTGATGCGCGGTCCATGCGCCGAATACGCCGGCGCCGACGACGGCCACATGATCTTTCATGCGCTGCTTGTAGGTTGCGCTGGTGGCGGTGGAAACCGCTGCGCCGCCCGCCCCGATGAGGAGCGAGCGGCGCGTCAGTGCGATCTTCATCCGACGGCGATCAGCCGCGTTCGCCGCCCTCGACCGGTGCCGGCGATGGCGGCGGAGGGGGCGGGGTAGGCGGAGGTGGCGGCGCCGCTTCCGGCGGCGGTGGAGGCGGAGGCGGCGGCGGAGGCGGCGGTGCCGCGGCTTCCAACAGGTGGCCGAAGCTCTGGCGGACGGTCAGGCCGATAATACGAGGCTGTCCCACATTGTAGCCAAGCCGTGCACGGCCGCCACGCTCGCGGTCGAACGACAGTTTCGGATTTTTGTCGAAGAGGTTGTTCGCGTAGGCGACCAGCTCGAGCCCGGAATCGAATGCCAGACCCGCGGAAAGATTGACCAGATTGTAGGACGGCAGCCTCAAGTCCAGCGTGGTTGCCGCGTCCGCCGGCTGCCCGTTGAACGGAAGGCCATGAACGAACGTACGCGGATTGTTCTCCTGGTCTCCAGGCTGCGTGTAGCGGTTGCCGACGTGCTGGAAGGAGGCGTTGACGTACCAATCGGCGTTACCGTTGAACCGCTGCGTATATGTCGCTGCGGCCGCCATCTGGAACTTGGGGACGGTCGGCAGGCGATTGCCGGAGCGAATTCCGGTTGCGATCGCCAATTCCGGATTGTCGATCGTGGAGTCGAACTCGGCGCTTACGTAGCTGCCGTTCAGCGAGAGGTCCAAGCCCTGCAATGGATGGGCGGAGAGTTCCGCCTCGATCCCGTTCGTGTGCGCCTTCGGAACGTTGAACACGAGGCGCGACGAGCAGCCGCCGGCATCGACCGTGACCTGAAGGTCCTTCATCGACGTGTGGAAGACGGCGGAGTTGAAGGTGATGCCGCCACGGGAATATTTGACTCCCGCCTCGTAATTCCAAAGCGTTTCGTCCTCGTAGAACTCGGTGGCGAACGGGCCGTAGAGTTCCCGATCATGCGGGCTGCAGATCGGAAGGTTCAGCGGATCGTTGATGCCGCCCAGGCGGAAGCCCTTCGCTGCCTGTACGTTCACGCTGAGATACCGGTGCGGTTCCCAGGTGCCGATTATCCGAGGGCTGAACCCGCTCGACTTGGTGGTGTCGCCGATCGACGTGAACGCCGGCGAGAAAAGGCCGCCGTTGATGAAGTCGCGAACCTCCTTGAAGTGGTACCAGCGGCCCCCGGCAGTCAGCTTGAACTGATCGAACCGGTAGCTCCCTTCGCCGAACACTGCCGCCTGCTTGATCACATATGGGATGTCGGCATTGTAGGGGGAATCGAGATCGGGGAAGCCGTTCGCGACCGCAGCCGACGTTCCGGGCCCGAGCCCGCCGTCGATTACCGGCGCATCCACAAAGGAAGCATAGCCGGGGGTCGGGAGGCGCTGGCGGTAGACGCGGTCGATGTGCGAATAGAAGCCGCCGAACACCCATTGCAGCGGACCAGCACCGGTCGAGGCCAGGCGGGCTTCCTGCGTAAGTTGCTTGAGCTTCGTGGTGTCACGCAGATTCGACGGAAGATTCACCGCCGCGTCGGGGAAACCTAGATCGACCGACACCGAACCCGTCAGCGCCGAAGCGTCGCGGCTCACCAGGATATCGCGATTGATATAGCTGGAGATGGACGTCAGCTCGACCGGGCCGAAGTCGTAGCTCGCGGTCAGGTCGCCGATCGTTGTCTTGTCGGCGAACTTTTCGTCAAGAAGCAGGTATTGCTCGCGCTCCTGCGGCTCATGAGGCGGAACCGTGAATTCGTTGGAATAGAGGTTGTAAAGCTCTTCACGGTTGAAGCCGTTGGCCTGCACCTTCTGATAGACGATGCGCGGAGTGATCTTCAGCTCCGGGATCGGCTCCCACAATATGGAAAAGCGCCCGCCGACTCGCGAGCCGTCGTTGACGTTCTCGCCGCCCGCCGGGCCTCTCGCGTCGATGAAGCCGCCGAAATGCGTGCCGTAAACTACGGCCCGCGCCGCGACGGTAGGAGTCAGTGGGACGTTGACGGCGGTCTTGAGCGAATAGCCGACGTCGCCGCCCGCGAGGAAGTTGATGTTGCCCTCGGCCAGTCCCTCGATCCGATCGAGCTTGGGCTGGTTCGTGATGTAGCGGATGGTGCCGCCGACCGATCCGGATCCGAATAGCGTGCCCTGTGGCCCGCGCAGCGTCTCCACGCGATTGAGGTCGAAGAGGTCGAGGTCGGGCGTGAACAAGGAAAGCGAGATGACGCTTTCGTCGAGGTAGACGCCGACCTGCTCCTTCACCCCCGGCTGGTCGCGGACGATCTGCCCGGCCGAGACGCCGCGTACCGACACCTGGCTTTGTCCGGGCCCGAGATTCTGGACGGTGAGGCCGGCGACGTTGCGGCTCAGCCCCTCGAGCGTCTGCACGTTCGCGCGCTGGATGTCTTCCTGGGTCTGGGCGTTGACCGAGAAGGGGACGTCCTGGACCGTCGTCGCGCGCTTGGTCGCCGTGACGACGATCTCGCCCTCCATCACGTTCGGCGGCAGGCGCGAGACGGTGGGCTGCGGATTGACGGCCTGCGCCGTCTCCTCCTGTTGCGTTTGCGCGACTGCCGGAGTGGCGATCGCGAAGACTGACGTGCCGATGAGCAGGAATGCCGGATAGCGCACTGAGACCTCCCCCTTTTGGATCTTTGTTGCGTTGCCGACACTATGCGGAAACAGCCGTCAGTGAGGAAGTGCGCGAGTGCCGCAGAGCGACGTTCGTGGCGGACCTGTGGCGTTGCCGTTACAGCTTAACGAACGTTAGTTGGGCTAGGCGAAGGTCACCAGGTCGCGGGGCGGGACGACCGATACGGGCGCTCCACGGTCCGAGAGGAACCGATGCCGGACGATTTCGGCTTGTTGTTCAAGGCCATAGCGCCAGAATGGTTTTCCCGGTCTTAGCTCATAGGAGTAGCGGCAGAAGGGGTGGCGCATGAGGGGTAGATAGAGCCGCCCGCCCCGCTGCGCTTGCCAGACATGCGTCATCTCGTGGATGAAGAAGCCCTGGCGTGACAGCGACTCTTTCGAAAAATCCTCCGACCAGCCGCCCGCGACCGGGTGGAAATAGATGTGGCCATTCGGGGACATGGCTGCATTGCGCGGCTGGAGCGGCCACCATTTGCCCCGGATCAGCCGTACCTGCGAATAATCGATCGCATCGCCGAACACCGTTCGGCTCATCGCGATCTCGCCTTCCGTCAGCGCTCGGGATTCCATGGGGCACGACTAGCGGGGCATGGCTCCGCGCGCCACTTGCGGCGTTAACGGTGCATCGCTAGGGCAGCGGCAAAAGCAAAATGGAGGAAGCGTCAACATGAGCGAGACTGCCGATCGGGTGAAGAAGATCGTCGTCGAACATCTCGGCGTCGAGCCGGACAAGGTCACCGAGGACGCGAGCTTCATCGACGATCTCGGCGCCGACAGCCTCGACATCGTCGAGTTGGTGATGGCCTTTGAGGAAGAATTTGGGGTCGAGATCCCAGACGATGCCGCGGAGAAGATCACGACCGTTCGCGACGCGATTGAGTACATCGACCAAAACAAGGGCTGATCGGGCA
>Ga0157373_10004401_pt1 | contig 10616 bp, 7 predicted proteins | sample C65metaG_FD_113460 | JGI IMG/M metagenome (GOLD analysis project Ga0157373, IMG submission 113460) | Corn rhizosphere microbial communities from Kellogg Biological Station, Michigan, USA - C6-5 metaG | ecosystem: Host-associated > Plants > Roots > Rhizosphere > Soil | place: USA: Michigan...
CGCTCGTACAGTTCCTGGCTGCGTCCCTCCGCGCGCACCACGGCGTGCCCGTATTCCAGAAACTGCGCCATCGACAGCTTTGTGTTGCCGCCGTGCGTGACGGGATGATCGGCGCGCACGATGCATGTGAAGTAGTGTGTAAACAACCGCTGCTGGAAGAAATTGTTCTTCTTCAGGTCGGGGAAGTAACCCACGGCCAGGTCGAGCGAACCGGTTTCCAGTGCACGTTCGATCTGCGCCGGCGGCAGAGATACGGACTGCACCGACGCTCGAGGCGCCTGCCGCGCCATCGCCTCGACAATGCGCGGCAAAAACACCATCTCGCCCACGTCCGACAACGAGATCGAGAACGTGTGCGTGGTCGTGGCCGGGTCGAACGCGCCGGTTTCCAGAATGCCCTGCTGCACACGCGCCAGCACATCGCGTGCTGCAGGAATGAGCGCCAGCGCTCGCGGCGTCGGCTCCATGCCGCGCGAGGTGCGTACGAACAGCGGGTCGTCAAACGCAGCACGCAGCTTCCCCAGCGCAGTGCTCACGCCAGGCTGGCTCATACCAAGCTGTTGCGCGGCCATGCTTACGCTGCGCGCGTCATGCAGCGCCAGCAGGATCGGCAACAGGTTCAGGTCAAAGTCGGGCAGGGTCGACATGGCAAACGCACTATCTGAATTAGCGATAAAGTTTATCGCCAATATTGCATTGTGCGATATCAAGGCACGCGCCAACAATGGTTGCCAGAACGATTCCAAATCATCTGGAGACAACCACCATGCGCACCCAGGTCGCCATCATTGGCGCAGGCCCGGCAGGCCTTCTGCTCGGGCAGCTTCTGCACCGCAACGGCATCGATGCCGTCATCCTCGAAACCAAGAGCCGTGCGTACGTTGAAGAGCGCATCCGCGCCGGCGTGCTGGAGCAAGGCACGGTCGACGTGCTCAACGAAGCGGGTGTGGGCGAGCGGATGCGCCGCGAAGGGCTGGTGCACCACGGCATCGACCTGCTGTTTGGCGGCAAGCGCCATCGTATTGACCTGACGGCGATGTCGGGCGGCCGCTCAATCACCGTGTATGGGCAGCACGAGGTGGTCAAGGATCTGATTGCGGCGCGCGTGGAGCAGGGTGCGCCGCTGTTGTTCGATGTGAGCGAGGTGTCCGTGCACGACATCGAGTCCGCCACGCCTTCGGTGCAGTTCGTCCACGACGGCGTGCCGCAGACATTGCAATGCGATTACATCGCCGGGTGCGATGGCTTTCACGGCATCTGCCGGCAGGCGATTCCGGCACAGCGGCAAGCGGTGTTCGAACGCGTGTATCCGTTTGCCTGGCTTGGCATCCTGGCGGAAGCCGAGCCGGCGGCGGAAGAGCTGATCTACGCGAGCCACGATCGCGGCTTTGCGCTATTCAGCATGCGCTCGCCCAAGATCACGCGCCTTTACCTGCAATGCAAGCCCGATGAGAACCTGGCCGAATGGTCCGATGCGCGCATCTGGGATGAACTCCACACGCGACTGGAGAACAACGACGGCTGGCGCCTGAAGGAAGGCACGATCCTACAGAAGAGCGTTACGCCGATGCGCAGCTTTGTCTGCGAAACGATGCAGTATGGCCGCCTGTTCCTGGCGGGCGACGCCGCGCACATCGTGCCGCCCACCGGCGCGAAAGGCATGAACCTGGCGGTGGCTGACGTTCGCGTGCTGGCTCAGGCGCTGACCGCGCGCTACAAGCAGGACGACACCGCCCAGCTAGTAAGCTACTCCGAACGCTGCCTGCAACGCGTCTGGCGCGCCGAGCATTTCTCGTGGTGGATGACGTCGATGCTGCATCGCTTTGACGACCACACGCCGTTCATGCAAAAGCTGCAGCGCGCCGAGCTGGACTACGTGACCAGCTCGCCGGCCGGGGCCCGCGTGCTGGCCGAAAACTACGTTGGCCTGCCGTTTGCCGATGCGCCAGCCGGTGCGTCGTTGAGCGTGGTCAGTAACTCCAAGGCGGCGTAGTCGTCGGCTTGGACAGCGCAATGCGCGAGACCAGAGGGTGGAAACCTTGTCCGCGCGAAGCTGTGTAGACCTTCTGCGCGTTGGTGGTCTTCAACGCGTAGTCGATCGTGAAGACGGGTACGTTTCCGGCACAGTATTTCTGGAGTTGGTCGATCGTCCATTGCGTGTCATCTGCGCTGGCGGCCTTGTCGCCGCCAGAGGCGCTGCCCCATGCTGCGCCGGCACTGCCGCCGAACCACGTGTCTTCCTGCGAGATGCCATCGATCGTTGCCAGCAGCGTTGATCCACCGCCGTCGTCAATCAACGAGGGTGCGTTTTGCTGGATTACCGCGAACTGCGGATTGATGGCGCGGCCCGCCGCGCGGATCTTGGCGATGAAATCCACCATGGCCTTGGCCGGATCGATGCCAGCCGCCTGGGCCGCGTCTGCCACAGAAGGCTCGGCGTACGCCTCGACCCAATCCAGATAGACGCCATCGAACCCTTCGCGCGCCAGTTGTGCGATGGCGCCATTCGGCCCGAGCCAGAGCGCTTGCCAGCGCGGATCCCAGAACGCGACGGGGTAGTCGCCGGCCCAGCCATCGGGGTCGGCCTTGATGATGAAGTCGGGCGTGCCGGGGCCATCGGCTGTCGGTGCCTTCCAGCTCGACGTCCAATAGGTGCGGAAGTCTTCGGCCTCGCCAATGTCGATGTAAGCGAGCACCTTGCGCGCGGAGCCGTCGGGCTTGGTGCGCAGGCGCGTCACCATGTCCACGGTGTTGAAGTTCTCCAGCCGCTTGACGGTGTTGTTGGCCTCGATGACCAGCATGTCGTACGGCTGCGCGTCCAGCGCATCGATCTGCGCGCTGGTGGTCATGCCTTGCAACTGATACATCCACGTTTGCACGCCTGCCAGCGGTGAAGCGCCGTTGACACCGCACGCAGGTGTGGTGGCCGCGGCTGTAGTAGCTACCGTTTTCGACGCAGTCGCGGTATCGGAAGCAGCGCCGGCTTGCGGGCTCAATGAGGAACCGCCGTCGCCACCACCACAGGCAGACAGCATCAGCCCGGCGCACGCCAGGGCAATCGGAGAGATCAGGCGCATCGTCATTCTTGAAAGGGTTGGGATTGGGTGCTTTGCTCAGCGCGTACGCATCCGTTTGGATGCTACGGCAAGCATCAATCCACGCTAGCACAATCGGATTGCGCTGCACCCTGCCGAGGAGGGGGTGACGTTCTGAAACTTCTTTAGACCAGCATTCGTCACCGCTCCGGAAGTCCTTTGCGGCGGCGACGTGCCCGCGCCCGCTGTGCCGTGCCCGAAGTCAAACGTTGCCGTCGCTTTCATCGCCATGCAAAACACACGGGTGTATAGTCAGACAGCACTCGACGTTCAAGAAGGGGGCATTTCAGATGGACACTTCGCCGGCGGGCCAATACAAAGGCTTCGACATTTATCCGTTGGCTTTCCAACATGAACGCACGGCACGCTGGCCCGAGGCCAGGGAGGATCGCAGCTACAACGCGGCCGTGATGATCTGTCGGGCGGGGGAGTCGCCCGAGCCGGGGCAGACTCAGGTCTTCCGCCTCTCGGGGGACCGCCAGTTCAGCAATGTGGGTGCTGCGCGCATTGCAGCCCTGCGCTTCGCTGAGAGCATCATCGATGGCGACGTGCCTGAACTGTCGCTTCCTGCCGACGGCGCCTGAAACCGCGGAATCTGCCCGTGGTAGAATAGCGGGCGAATCCGGCTCGCCGCCGCGCCAATCATGGCCGGTGGCGGCTGAGTCCAGCACCGGGGAATACCCCGCGCCGAGTCGGGCGGCGCGCATCTGCGACCGCCACCCATCCTCGCTCTCGCTTGCACGAAACGGCGCGCGCCATTGGCGGGCGCGATTTGTGTTTCGTGCAACTCGGTACCCCCCAGGCCCGCTGTCCGGGCAGATGATCGCGGCGTACTGCTGCATGCCGCTCAAGGCGTGTGGCGTGGTTCGGGTGGGTCATCACATCATTGCAACCATCGGCGCAGCCGCGTGCTGCATACAAAGGAACGAGTTTGGCCAAGGAAGAACTGATTGAATTTGAAGGGGTGGTGTCTGAAGCACTACCCGACAATCGTTTTCGCGTGCAGTTGGAAAACGGCGTGGAAATCTGGGCTTACGCATCGGGCAAGATGCAAAAGCACCGCATCCGTATTCTCGCGGGCGACCGTGTGAAGCTGGAAATGTCGCCGTACGACCTCACGAAGGGTCGCATCAACTACCGGCACAAGTAAAAACGGCTGTGCCGCCAAGACGTCCATCCCGTGGGCGTTTCGAAGAAACCGCGTGTCTGCCCGACCCGCGGTTTTTTTATTATTGCTGCGTAAGCAGCATTAAATTTCGTTGATCTCCCGGCAACATCCGGTATCATGCCGCTTGGCTGCCAGCGGGGGGAACGCGGTTGGCAGTCAACTGAAGTGCAGGGCTTGTCATGTTTTTCAAGCCGCGTGCTGCCCTCGGGTGAGCTCGCGCCAGCTGTACCAGTCCACTCATAAGCGCACGGCCGCCGATCAATCCATCGACTCGGCAGGACCTCTAATCGCGCATCCATTCGCCGACCGGGGCGTCATCTGACGCTCGCACCCGTTCGGTGTTCAGTGTGCTACAGGAGTCACGCCACATCGGGATACCGCACAGGTAGGACGGCGCTTGTCCATCGAAGTACTGGGCGTAACGTTTTGCGTCCGAGGGAATAGAAAACCACAATGTTGGAAACCAAAAAAGCAGCACAGAGGGCGGCGCGCATGAGCCTGCGCGCTTTGGTGGGTCTGACGGCGGCGGCAACGCTGACAGGCCTGGGAATACAAACCGCCTCGGCGCAGGCCACGCGCCCGAAGGCACCTATCTACGGCGTCACGCTTGACGACGTCAGCAGCATCAACGCGATCGTGGCCTCGCTTACGCACCTGCCGTACAAGCCGACCGTGCGCGTGGTCTTTGACCCGGGTACATCGGCAGCCGACTACTACGCACCGCTGGTCAAGCTTCATCAAGTCGCCTACGTGATGGGCGAAGTGATGGACTCGTACTATTTCCCGGTGGACTCGACGACCTACAGCGCACGCACCAACGAGTTGGTGAGCACGCTGAAGAATGTCGTGGACGTATGGGAAATCGCCAATGAAATCAACGGCGAATGGCTGCGCGCCAATCCGAGCGGTCCGACCACGACGGCGACGTCGCAGGAACAGCAGATCGGTCAGATGGTGGGCAACGCCTACGACATCGTGAAGGGCGCGGGCGGTCTTGTGTCGGTGACGATGTACTACAACGACGACGGCAAGGGCACCAACTGCTACGAGTTGCCGATGGATTCGTGGCACCTGGGCGACCAACTTCCTGCCCTCGCGTGTGCGCCAGGGTGCGGACTACGCATTGTTCAGCTACTACCCGTACCAGGACTGCCCCGGTTTGAATCCGACGTGGGCAAACGATTTCAAGTTGCTCGAAAGCATCTTCCCGGTGGCAAAGGTGGGCTTTGGCGAGATCGGTACGTCCAGTACGTCGGCGCCGCTGTCGGTGCAGCAGAATCTGATCAAGTCGTACTACCCGATGGGTACCACCTCGATGGCTGCGGATCCGCGGTTCATCGGGGGTTACTTCTGGTGGAATTACGTTGAGCAGATGCTGCCGTACAGCACGAGCTCGTACTGGAGCCTGCTGAACAACACCATCAAGCCGTTGGCAGCTCCGCAATAAGAAGAGGCCGCAGCCTCTCCTCGCAAAAGGGTGGGACTCCGCGCCGGACTGACGGGACACGATCCGGCAACAAAAAACCCGCGTCAGCTCACGCTGCGCGGGTTTTCTATAGCGACGCGCCTATTGGCTCAGCCGCGTGCAGCCAGATAGGCTCGGAAGTCGTCAGCGACTTCCTTGTGCTTGAGCGCCAACTCCACCGTTGCCTTCAGGTAGCCCAGCTTGCTGCCGCAGTCGTAGCGCACGCCCTTGTAGCGGTAGGCCAGGACTTGTTCGGCAGACAATAGCGATTGGATGGCGTCCGTCAGTTGCAGCTCGCCGCCCGCGCCCGGTTTGAGGTTGCGGATGTGATCAAAAATGCGCGGCGTCAGGATGTAGCGGCCGACCACGCCGAGGTTGGACGGCGCGTTCTCCGGCGCCGGCTTCTCTACGATGGCCGACATCTTGATCACGCTGCCGTCTTCTTCCCACGGGCGGCCGTCGACCACGCCGTATGAACGGCTCTGCTCGCGGTCGATCTCTTCCACGCCGATCACCGAGCAGTTGTAGTGGTCGTATAGGTCGACCATCTGCTTCATCACGGGCGGCTCGCCGTCCAGCAGGTCGTCAGCCAGGATGACGGCGAAAGGTGCATCGCCGACGAGCTTTTCAGCGCATTGCACGGCGTGGCCCAGACCCAGCGCTTCAGGCTGGCGCACGTAGAAGCAATCCACGTGCGACGGCTTGATCGAGCGCACGACTTCGAGCAGGGCGGTCTTCTGCTTGGCTTCGAGTTCGGCTTCCAGCTCGTAGGCCTTGTCAAAGTGGTCTTCAATTGCGCGCTTGCTGCGGCCGGTCACGAAGATCATCTCCGTGATGCCGGCGGCCATGGCTTCTTCCACGGCGTACTGGATCAGCGGTTTGTCCACGACCGGCAGCATTTCCTTCGGGCTGGCCTTGGTGGCCGGCAGAAAGCGGGTTCCGAGCCCCGCGACGGGGAAAACGGCTTTGGTGACGCGTTGCATCGTGGTTTCCTTGATATCGATTGTTCTGGGCGCTCAGGCAGCCTGTACCGGCAGCCGTGCAATTTGGGCTTCCAGTTTGGCCAGCGTGGCTTTGAAATCGGTCACACGCTTTTGTTCCTGTTCCACCACGGCAGCCGGCGCGCGGGCGACGAACGATTCGTTGCTGAGCTTGGCTTCGCACTTGGTGATCTCGCCGCGCAGGCGGTCGATTTCCTTCGACAGGCGCGCATGCTCGGCAGCCACGTCGATCTCGATCTTCAGCAGCAGCTTGTTCTCGCCGACGATCGCGACCGGTGCGCCAGCGCCATCCTGCTCCATGGCAGCGGCATCCGTGTAGACCTTCACCTCAGACAGCTTGCCCAGCGCTTGCACGTACGGCGCCGCCACCTGCAGGAACTCGGCTTCGCCGTTGGCGTACAGCGGCACGCGTTGCGCGGGGGAGATGTTCATCTCGCCGCGAAGATTGCGGCAGGCGTCCACCAGTGCCTTCAACTGCTGAACCCATTGCTCGGCTTGCTCGTCGATCTTGGAAAGCGCGGCGCGCGGGTACTCCTGCAGCGCGAGGCTTTCGGTGCCGTCGCCCTTGGCACGGCCGGCCATCGGTGCAACCTTCTGCCAGAGCTCTTCGGTAATGAACGGAATGATCGGATGGGCCAGGCGCAGCACGGTTTCCAGCACACGCAGCAGCGTGCGGCGCGTGGCGCGCTGCTGAGCCGGCGTGCCAGTCTGGATCTGCACCTTGGCCAGTTCCAGATACCAGTCGCAATACTCGTCCCAGACGAACTTGTAGATGGCGTTGGCGATGTTGTCGAAGCGGTAGTCGGCAAAGCCTTTCTCCACTTCGGTTTCCACGCGCTGCAGCAGCGAGACGATCCAGCGGTCAGCCTGCGAGAAGTGCAGGTAGCCTTCGGGGCCGCAATCACCGACGCATTCCTGCATGCCGCAGTCCTGGCCTTCGGTGTTCATCAGCACGAAGCGCGTGGCGTTCCAGAGCTTGTTGCAGAAGTTGCGATAGCCCTCGCAGCGGCCCGGGTCAAAGTTGATGCTGCGGCCCAGCGTGGCGAGCGAGGCGAACGTGAAGCGCAGCGCATCGGCGCCGAAGGCGGGAATGCCTTCGGGGAATTCCTTGCGCGTGCGCTTTTCGACCTTGGGTGCGTCTTTCGGGCGGCGCAGGCCGGTCGTGCGCTTGGCCAGCAGCGGCTCCAGCGCGATGCCGTCGATCAAGTCCACCGGGTCAAGCGTGTTGCCCTCGGACTTGCTCATCTTCTTGCCTTCCGAATCACGCACGAGGCCGTGCACGTAGACAGTGTGGAAGGGCACTTCGCCGGTGAAGTGCAGGGTCATCATGACCATGCGCGCCACCCAGAAGAAGATGATGTCGTAGCCCGTGACCAGCACGGTCGACGGCAGGAAATGCTTGAGTTCTGGCGTATCGGCCGGCCAGCCCAGCGATGAGAACGGCACCAGCGCCGACGAGAACCACGTGTCGAGCACGTCGTCGTCACGCGTGAGCGTGCCGGTGTAGCCCTTGGCCGCCGCTTGGACTTTGGCTTCCTCTTCCGTGCGGCCGACGTAAACGTTGCCCGCTTCGTCGTACCACGCCGGAATCTGGTGGCCCCACCACAGTTGGCGCGAGATGCACCAGTCCTGGATGTTGTTCAGCCACTGGTTGTACGTGTTGACCCACTGCTCGGGCACGAGCTTGATCTTGCCGCTCTGCACGGCGTCCAGCGCGACTTCAGCAATGGAGCGGCCCGGGAAGCGCGTGCCTTCCGGCGCCGGTTTGCTCATGGCGACGAACCACTGATCCGTCAGCATCGGCTCGATGACGACGCCGGTACGGTCACCGCGCGGCACCATCAGCGTGTGCTTTTTGACTTCAGCCAGCAGGCCCTGCGCTTCGAGGTCTTCGACCATCTTCTTGCGCGCGTCGAAGCGGTCCATGCCGGCATAGGCGGCCGGCGCATCGGCAACGATCTTCGCGTCGAGCGTCAGGATCGACAGCTGGGGCAGCTTGTGGCGCTGGCCCACCGCGTAATCGTTGAAGTCGTGGCCCGGGGTGACCTTGACCACGCCGGTGCCAAACTCGCGGTCGACGTACTCATCTGCAATCACCGGGATCTTGCGATCGGTCAGCGGCAGGTGAACGAACTTGCCGATGAGGTGGGCGTAGCGCTCATCCTCGGGGTGCACCATCACGGCCGTGTCGCCGAGCATCGTTTCGGGGCGGGTGGTGGCCACCGTCAAGTGTGTCAGGCCGCGCACGGCGTCCGGTTCGGCCAGCGGATAGCGGATGTGCCACAGCGAGCCTTCTTCCTCTTCGCTCACCACTTCCAGGTCGGACACGGCGGTGCCGAGCACCGGGTCCCAGTTGACCAGGCGCTTGCCGCGATAGATCAGGCCCTGCTCATACAGACGCACGAAGACGTCGCTGACCGCGCGCGACATCTTCGGGTCCATCGTGAAATACTCGCGGTCCCAGTCGATCGAGGCGCCCATGCGGCGCACTTGGCGCGTGATGGTCGAGCCCGATTGCTCCTTCCATTCCCAAACCTTCTCGACGAATTTCTCGCGGCCCATGTCATGGCGCGACACGCCTTGGGCATCCAGCTGGCGCTCGACAACGATCTGCGTGGCGATGCCCGCGTGGTCGGTGCCCGGCACCCACAGCGTGTTGGCGCCGGCCATGCGCGCGTGGCGCGTCAAGCCGTCCATGATGGTCTGGTTGAACGCGTGGCCCATGTGCAGCGTGCCCGTCACGTTCGGCGGCGGGAGCTGGATACAGAAGTCGGGTTTGCCGGCTTCGAGCGTCGCGCGGGAGACGCCCATCGCTTCCCAAGCCGCGCTCCACTTCTGCTCGATGGTGGCGGGTTCGAAACTCTTGGCGAGGGACTGGTTTTGATCGGTCATGCTGACAGGGCGCGCAAGCGGCGTAAAAAGACGTTTGGCCCGGGAAAATGGCGGGCGAAAGCTTGGAATTATACGGCGTGTCGATGTCCGGCACGGGCGAAGCGGCCAATGCGGCCGGTATAATTTCAGGATTCTGCCGAGGCTCCTCCCGCATGTCCGACCTGCTCGCCAATCTGAACCCCGAACAACGCGCTGCCATCACGCTTCCCGATGAATCGGCGCTGATCCTGGCGGGGGCGGGCAGCGGCAAGACGCGCGTGTTGACCACCCGCATCGCTTGGCTGATCCAGAGTGCGCGGGTGTCACCGTCGGGTGTGCTGGCCGTCACGTTTACAAACAAGGCGGCCAAGGAAATGACGGCCCGCCTGCAGGCCATGCTGCCGATCAACACGCGCGCCATGTGGATCGGCACGTTCCACGGCCTGTGCAACCGGTTGCTGCGCGCGCATTTCCGCGATGCCGGTCTGCCGCAGACATTCCAGATTCTGGATACGCAAGACCAGCTTTCCGCCGTCAAGCGTCTGCTCAAGTCGCTCAATATCGACGACGAGAAATTCCCGCCCAAGAACGTCCAGTACTTCATCAACGGGGCCAAGGAGCAGGGCCTGCGCGCGGGCGATCTGGAAATCGCCAACGAGTACGACCGCCGCATGGCTGACCTCTACGCCGCTTACGACGCGCAATGCCAGCGCGAAGGCGTGGTCGATTTTGCTGAGCTGCTGCTGCGCTGCTACGAACTGCTGCGATACAACGACGCCATCCGCGCGCACTACCAACGGCGCTTCAAACACATCCTCGTTGATGAGTTCCAAGATACGAACAAGCTGCAATACGCCTGGCTGAAGATCCTGGCCGGCCTGGGCGAGCCCGGTGTCACGCCCAACGCCATCTTTGCCGTGGGCGACGATGATCAGAGCATCTACGCGTTTCGTGGTGCCAACGTTGGCAATATGGTCGACTTTGAACGCGAATTCCGCGTCGAGCACCGGATCAAG
>Ga0157373_10004402_pt1 | contig 10609 bp, 8 predicted proteins | sample C65metaG_FD_113460 | JGI IMG/M metagenome (GOLD analysis project Ga0157373, IMG submission 113460) | Corn rhizosphere microbial communities from Kellogg Biological Station, Michigan, USA - C6-5 metaG | ecosystem: Host-associated > Plants > Roots > Rhizosphere > Soil | place: USA: Michigan...
GATGTGGAAGAGCCTATGGGTAACATGATCATCGATATCGGTGGTGGTACTACAGAAATTGCCGTAATTGCATTGTCAGGTATTGTTTGCGACCAGTCTATTCGTGTTGCGGGTGATAACTTTGACTCCGACATTGTCAACTATATCCGCCTTCAGCACAACATCATGATCGGCGACCGTACTGCTGAGAAGATCAAAATTGAGGTAGGTGCTGCCCTGCCTGAACTGACAGACCCACCTGCGGATTTCGCCGTTCAGGGAAGAGACCTCATGACAGGTGTGCCTAAACAAATCACTGTTTCCTATACTGAGATTGCGCACTGCCTGGATAAATCCATCTCCAAAATTGAAGAAGCCATCCTGAAAGCACTCGAAATCACTCCTCCGGAGCTTTCTGCCGACATCTACCAAACGGGTATCTACCTTACTGGTGGTGGTGCACTGCTTCGTGGCCTTGATAAACGTGTGGCTGCAAAAACCAAACTTCCGGTTCACGTCGCTGAAGACCCTCTTCGTGCCGTTGTGCGCGGTACTGGTATCGCTTTGAAAAATATCGGAGGTTATAAATTCTTGATGCAATAGCATTTGAAATTAAGTCCCGCACAGCAGCAACAAATGCAGTCCGGGACTTAATCTTTTAAATCTTAAAACCTTACTCCTCAAATCGAAAAGTATGCGTAACCTTTGGATTTTCATAAACAGATATAACGCATTTTTCTTTTTTATCATCTTCTTTACCATCGGTATCTACCTTACCGTAAGTAACAATGTTTATCAAAGGAGTGTGGCTGTAAACTCCACTAATGAGGTGGTAGGCAACGCCTATACCAACCTGAATATCATCAAGAAATACATCAACCTCGGTGACGTCAACGACAGCCTCTCTGTTGAAAATGCAAAACTGAAAACTACCCTGCTCGCACTGCAGCAGCTCGACAGTGCCAAAGGGGGCATCATTAAAGATACGGTCAACAAAACCCAGTATACCTATATTGCAGCCAGGGTCATCAAAAACTCCGTTACCCTACGCAACAATATCATTACGATCAACCGCGGTCAGGCTGATGGAATTGAAAAGGACATGCCTGTCATCTCCCCTGATAAGGGTGTGGTGGGTTATGTAAGGGATGTATCTGAACACCTCGCAACGATACAGTCGCTGCTGCATAAGGACACTAAAATCAGTGTGAACGTGAAGAAGAATAACGCCCTGGGCTCACTCGTATGGGGTGCAAGGAACTCAGACTTCAAAAAAGCATACATCAAAGATGTTCCTAACCACTTTAAAATTGCACTGAAAGACACCGTCGTGACTTCAGGGTTCTCGGCTTTTCCTCCAGGCATTCCCGTTGGGAGAATCAGCAATACCGGCATCTCTACAGGAGATAATTTCATGACCATCGAAATCGATCTTTTCAATGATTTTAGTACCTTACAGTATGTTTACGTCATCAAAGACAAATTAGCACAAGAACAGAAAGCTCTAGAATCAAAAATACCTAATGAATAGTAAAATAGTACTGGTCAATATACTCAGGTGGTTTATTCTCCTCTTTATTCAGATCATCCTGCTAAGAAACCTTAGCCTCTACAGCCTGTCAACTCCCTTTGTCTACATCCTGTTTTTACTGCTGCTTCCTTTTGGCATTCCCAACCTGTTGCTTTACCTCATCGCTTTTGCAACGGGTTTAACCCTGGATGCTTTTTATGATACCCTGGGCGTACATACCGCCGCATGTGTCACTCTGGCCTTTGTCAGGATTTCCTTTATTGCGGTAACGGTCAACAGGGACAACTTTGACGAGCCGGAGCCAACACTGGGCAACATGGGCCTCAAATGGTTTTCTTTTTATGCAGTGCTTTGCATCATTGCCCATCACCTGGTGCTCTTTTTTCTGGAAACATTCAGGCTCACCGAATTTGGCTATACGATCGTCCGTTGCCTGCTCAGTGCCGCCTTCTCCTTTTTCCTGATCCTACTAATCGAATTTCTATTTTATAACAGAAAGGCACGCTAATGGACAATCTGTTCAACAGGAAATACATCATTCAGGGCCTGTTCATAGCGGTTGGCCTTATCCTGGTCGCTACCCTATTTTACATCCAGGTAGGCACAGATAAGTACTTTATCTCCGCGGAAAGCAATGTGCTCCGTAAAATCTATACTTTCCCTGCCAGGGGTATCATCATGGACAGAAATGAGAAGGTGCTCGTTCAGAATGAACCGGTATATGACCTCATGGTCATCCCCAACCAGGTGAAGGAGTTTGATACGACCGCATTGTGCCAGATCATCGGCATCGACATGAAGAAGTTCAGAAAGAATTTCCTGAAAGCAAGAAACCAGTCGCGATACCAACCCAGCATCTTCGAGAAACAACTATCGGTACAGATTTATGCCACCCTCTCTGAGAAACTAAGTCGCTATCCCGGTTTTTTTGTGCAAAGCAGGACCGTCCGCTATTATCCCGACAGCGCTGCAGGTCACTTTTTCGGATATGTCAAAGAGGTGAGTCCTACTGATATTGCGGAGAGCAACGGTTATTACAGTCCCGGTGATTATATTGGCAAGGCAGGAATAGAAAGACAATACAACAATGAACTCCGCGGTGAAAAAGGGATTGTCAACATGTTATACGATGTTCACAATGTTCCTCAGGGCAGTTACGCGGAAGGTAAATACGACACACTGGCTAAATCGGGTGAAAGTGTCATCTCTTCACTTGATTTCCGCATACAGAAACTCGGTGAGCAGCTGATGAAAAATAAGGTCGGCAGTATCGTCGCCATAGAGCCCTCGACAGGAGAGATCCTCGCCTTCGTCAGCAGCCCTGGCTACGACCCCAACCTCATGGTAGGCCGCCAGCAGGGAAACAATTACATGGACCTCATTAAAAACCCCAACAGGGTGTTTAATGTGCGTCCGATACAAGGGTACTATTCCCCGGGATCGGCTTTTAAACCTCTGGATGCATTATTGGGACTTCAGGAAGGTGTGATTGATCCAAATACGACCTTCAATTGCCCGGGTTATTACCAGGCCGGTAACCACCGTTTAAAGTGTGAACACGTAGATGGGAACATCAGCCTCAGGAGAGGACTGGCCAGGTCCTGCAACACCTACGCCAGTTACGTTTTCCAGAAACTGATCACTCAAAGAAAATATAAAAATCAGCACCTGGCATACGATGTATGGCAAAATAAAGTACGTAAGTTCGGACTTGGAGCCCCGCTTGATGTTGACATGCCGTTTGAGCGTAAAGGGATTCTCTATACTTCAGATGAATACACAAAAAAGCTGGGTAAATACTGGGGTTATACGACTGTCATCTCACTGGGTATCGGTCAGGGAGAGATGAACGTGACGCCGCTCCAGATGGCAAACATCATGGCCATCATTGCCAACCGCGGTTATTACGTCAAACCACATCTCATCAAAGCCATTGGTGAGAAGAAAGTCATCAAAAAGGAATATGTAAAGAAAAACTATGTTGACGTGGATGCCAGACACTTTGAACCAGTTATTGACGGTATGCAGGACGCTGTAAATGCCCCATGGGGCACTGCACGCGGATCGGCTATCGACAATATCCTTATGTGCGGCAAAACAGGAACGGTACAAAACCCACGTGGCAAGAACCACTCGGTATTCATCGGTTTTGCTCCCCGCGACAATCCTAAGATTGCCATTGCTGTAATTGTAGAGAACGCAGGTTTTGGTAGTGCTTATGCGGCACCTATCGCCAGTTACCTGACAGAAAAATACCTGAAAGACAGCATCTCAGTTTCGAAGAGGGCCAATATGGAATGGATCAAAAACAAAGAGATCCTTCCGGATCCTCCTAAACCGAAGGTAAGAGCAAAACCAAAAACAACAGACTCGGCAAAAACAGATACGACACTAAAAACATTACCGAAAAAGAAAACAGTTACAAACCTTAAACCGACAACAGCTGCAAAATGAATCAACAGGGAGGCAGGTTTTTCTTTAACGTAGATTGGGTAACCATTCTGATATATGTGGCACTTTGCGCAATTGGTTTTGTAAATATCTATGCCTCCATCCCAAGAGCGGAGGCAGAAGCATTTAGCTTTGCCACCAACTACGGCAAGCAGCTTGTTTTCATCATCACCGGTCTGATCGTAGGTTTCTCCATTCTGCTGCTCGATGCGAAGTTCTTCAGTGTTTTCTCTCCTGTAGTTTATGGAGTCACCATGCTCCTGCTGCTCGCCGTGCTGGTCGTAGGACGAAAGGTAGCCGGAAATCAGGCCTGGATTCCTATAGGCAGCTTCAGGCTACAGCCGTCGGAGCTGGCAAAGTTCGGCACTGCATTGCTGCTCGCGCGTTATGTCAGCAGCTTCGGCCCCAAGTTCAGGGATGTCAAGTCTATCTTTTTTGCCGGTGTCATCATCGTCATCCCTTTATTCCTGATCATGCTCCAGCCGGATACGGGTTCGGCATTGGTGTTCCTCTCATTCATGTTCCCCCTATACCGGGAAGGCCTCTCTGGTTATTTTCTATTGATCTTTCTGGGGATGATTGTGCTGTTCATTGCCGACTTCCTTGTGCCCATGGGTATCCTCATTGGAATCATCCTGACCATTGGTGGAATATTCATCTACCAGAACAGACGAAAACAAAAGATCATGTTTTCCAGCATCACCGTTACCATCATTGCTATTCTGTATTTATTCCTTGTCAAACTTTCTTATGAGAAAGTGCTGGAACCACATCAGCGCACCAGGATTGAGATCATGCTGGGCTTGAAAACCGATCCTAAAGGCGCAGGTTATAACGTCAACCAATCGAAGATTGCCATCGGATCAGGACAGCTTACCGGCCGCGGTTTCCTGCAGGGCACACAAACAAAATACGGATATGTGCCGGAACAGAGTACCGACTTTATATTTTCAACTATTGGTGAGGAATGGGGGTTTGCGGGATGTTTTACCGTCATCGCTCTTTACATCTTTATGCTGCTGAGGGTCATCAACCTTGCAGAGCGACAGCGATCCACCTTCTCACGTGTGTATGGATACTCCGTGGCCAGCATCATCTTCTTCCACGTGTTCATCAACATTGGCATGACGATAGGCATCATTCCAGTGATTGGCATACCATTGCCTTTCATCAGCTACGGAGGATCATCCCTCTGGAGCTTCACTGTGCTGCTGTTCATCTTCCTGAAGCTGGACTCCAACAGGATGGGATTTATCTAATCTGGGTATTTTCGATGTTAAAAAAACTGCTATTGGGCTGGAAAGCGTTTGTTCAATAATTCATAAAACTTATCTACTGTCCCCTGTTTAGCAGCCCAGTTGTTCTTTACTGCGTAGTTATTTTGCAGAAAAGCATCTGCCGACTTAAAATCAGGCATTTTGTTCAGCTGATCAATCACTTCAGCGTAGGCAAGTCCGTATCCGCTGAAAAGGTCTTTCACATACAGCATTTTATCATTTATGTTGATCCCCTGCTTAAGATCCGTCAGCTGCTGCCTGCCCGAATTCGCTGTTGATGGTTTGGCTCCCATCTGCCCCGCAAGACGCTCATTCAGCGTCAGCTTGGTATCATCCTTCTGTTCTGGTTGTGTTGCACTGAGCGGCTGTGAAGCGGTCACGGGGCTGACATTAACTGCCTCCGCATTACCAGATTCAGCATCCGTTTGCTGCAGAGCTTTTTCCTGCAGCTCAGGCGGTTGCTGGTTACTGAAGTGCTGCACTTCGCGCTCCAGCGGCATTTCTTTTTTTTCCAGCTGATCCTGCACCAGTGTAGTGGTCGCCGGAGGAATTACATCCTCTTCTTTAGCGACCAGGAAAGGCTCCGGTCCGATTTCATCTTCCTCATCAGCTTCAACCCGACGTTGCTCCTGCTGGGCACGTAATTTTTGTTTCTGAGCAATGATGAATTCCTCTTCCTTACTCAATGGGCGATCAAATATGTCGTCAATAGACTTCTCTTCAAAATCAAACTTATCGGAAAGATGACTATCCTTCAGGATAAATTCGAAACTGGACGACTCATTGTCTATTTTAAAAACTTCCTTATCAAACAAAGAAGGAATATCATCAGTTGCTGTTGCAGCTACCTCCTCCGGTTTTTCTTCCTCTGTATTAACTTCTTCTTTTTCTGCCACAAGATGCCCTTCCTCCAAAAAGTCATCTTCATCAGCATATTCATTCACAGGTACTGCCTCCGGCTCGCTGCCAGAAGAAAATGCTTCCTCCTCCAAACTCACAGTTTCCTTTTTTAATTCAGCAGCGTTTTGCGGAACATAAATGTCTTCATTTTGCGGAGCTGAAAAAGCCGTTGGCACCGCTGCTGCCGCAGGAAGCTCAATTACTGCCGGAGCAGTTTCTTCCATTCCAGGATGATCCGTTGTTGCTCCGGCTTCCGGCAGCTGCTGTTGTATTTTGGTGTTATTAATTTTCTGTACAATCTGCACATGATCTGTTAGAAAATGGGCATTGGCCATAAAAAGTTCTAGCTCCAGTTCATTGAGTTGCTGTGGGTTCTGCGCCAGATATTCATATTGATCCTGCAGTTCATTTAAGATCAGTCCGATTTTTTTGAATATATCTTCTTGGTTCATCATAACTTAATAACGGGGAATTTGATGTTTTATGTTGGTAACTTGCTACTCAAAAGTACTACAAAATTTCGATATTAGAGGGCTATAACGATTACAATCACAGATGTTATTTAGCGAACAGAATTACAGAAGAGGCGAGTTTTGCGGCAGTATAGAGGTAATTTGCGGCTCTATGTTTTCCGGTAAAACAGAAGAATTATTGAGAAGACTAAAGCGGGCTCAGATCGCTAAACTGAAAGTTGAAATCTTTAAACCCAGAACGGATACCCGTTATGATGAAAATGCGGTGGTATCCCACGACCTCAACTCCATCCAGTCCACTCCTGTAGACCACTCTTCTTCCATTTTGCTGCTCGCACCTGATGTGGAGGTAGTAGGCATTGATGAAGCTCAGTTTTTTGATGACAACCTTCCTGAGGTATGCAATACACTTGCCAATAAAGGCATCCGTGTGATTGTTGCAGGATTAGACATGGACTTCATGGCAAAACCTTTTGGCCCCGTACCCGCCCTGATGGCCATTGCAGAACTGGTCACCAAAGTAAATGCGGTATGTGTACGCTGTGGTGCCCCTGCAGTATATTCTTACCGAACGGTTGCTGATGAACGTAAAATACTGCTGGGTGAGAAAGACAGTTATGAGCCACGGTGCAGACCTTGCTACCATGCGCATAATGATGAAGTTACGAGGTGCTAAGCACGTACAGCTTAATTACGCCAGGGGACAATTTTTGCAACGTTTCCCCCGCAGATACTTCTCACAGCAATCCTTCTTCTTCTTGTCCTTTTTCTCCTGCTTGGATTTCTTCTTGTCTTTTCCCACGTTGATATCTCCCTGTTTATAAATATACAAAAATAGCACGTACGAACCGCACGTGCTATTGTAAATCTATTCAGAAATCCGATGGACAGCCTAAGCTTCGCTATCGTATTTGATCTGACCTACATGTTTATCGATCTGCCATCTTCCTGTACCTTCTTCACCGATCACTTCAAACAGCTCAAGGGCACGTCTCGCTTTATATTCTTCTTCACGTTGTTCTTTGAAGAACCAGTTCAGAAACTCTAAAGTCACGTAATCCTGTTCTTTATGGCAACGCGCAGCGATATTTTTAATGGATTGAGTTACACTGATCTCCTGGTCCAGTGCTTCTTCAAAAACTTCACGGAAAGAGTTATATTCCAGTTTGATATCGGTTACCTCCGGAGAGATTGCATTTCCGCCCATATCAAGTACATATTTATAGAATTTAAGCTGGTGATGTCTCTCCTCTTCAGCCTGTTTGAAGAAATAATCCGAAGAGAAATCGTAACCATTGCGGTTACACCATGAAGCCATTGAAAGATAAATCGAAGAAGATAATGCCTCCTTTTTGATTTGTTGATTTAAAAGTGTCTCTACGTCTGACGAGAGTAAACACTTAATGCGCATGATATCTTTCATAGTAATTATAATTTATTCCTTTTTATTGATACAAAAATAGGGCAATAAATTACAATTGCTTCATTTAAAAGCAATATGGAAAGATTCTAAGTCTAATTAGATCAGGCAACTATCCTGAAAAGGCGGTCATGGATGATGTGGTTGAGCTCCAGCATGACGAAGGTACCGGACAGTAAGTCCTTCATTGCAATGACCTCTAATAAGGACAATACATAACAGTGGTCGCACGCGCAAATGAAGATGATTTCTACATCAGGAGTCTTCCCGCTGTTCAGTAAAATCTGCTCAATATCGATGTTGTTGATCGCTTGTCTCAATTTCAGCAGATTGCGGTAATCAAAACGGGCAAGCTTACCCGCAAAATCAATATACCAGCAATATTCGCTGTCGGATTGAAAGACAGCACCTTGCCTCGTACTAAATACTTCTACAAAATTTACCGGACTCAATACTGCTGTCTTCTGCATCGATTAATTATAGATTGTCTGCAAATATTGTGATTATTTAGATTTAATCCAAATCGGCTACACTACTTTTTTAAAAAAAAACCTTCGCGTAGGATTGTCATTATTTCGTAAAGGAAATGCCATGTTGGCGAATAAATTTTCCGGAATATTTGCAAATTAAATATGTATTCCTACATTTGTCCCTGAGAGCGTTAATTTAAACGGGGGTAAGTCCGGAGGACCTACTCCCGTTTCCTTTTTATACGTTTTTTTTCAAATCGAAGCGCCCGCCGCACACTTCTTAAGTGACTCATTATCATCCGTTTCAGAAACATCAGTATACGAAATATTTTCCTTTGAGCCGGCATCTGCTCCGCAACGGGTTCTGTGTATGTCCGGGAATCTGTCCGGTACAAGGCTATTTTAATGTGACATAAAACTCGAAGCAAAGAGAGACCAAAGAGAGACAATTTCTATCTTTCGTCTCTCTTTGGTCTCTGTTTCGTCAGGTTTTATGGCGAACATATGCCAGACAATATACGGGACTATTTATCCCACCATACCCTGGAAGTGAGTACGTCTCCTCCTGGAACCCGATCACGCGCAGCATTATAGTTGGCCGTATTCGAGCCAGCTTCACTGATTGGATATGGGAATCTCCTCGGAATGGTCCCGCCCGTGGAATTTCCAGGATAAGTCACAGGTACCAGCTCAGGGTAACCTGTCCTCCTCCAGTTCGCCCAGGACTCATAGAAGTCCAGCATCGTATTGGTCAGAGCCCAATACTGCCAGTTGATCATACTCAGTCCATTTGCTGCCACATAGGGATGCGCATCGGCGTAAGCTTCTGCCAAGCCTTGATCAATGGCTGCTGACGTACCATATTGTCCAAGGTAAGTGATTGCATTTACCAGGCCTGCTCTATAATGCGCCGCAGCACTGCCACCAATGTTAAACCTTTGTGCCGCATCTGCCAGTAAAAATTCAGACTCCGCGTAGGTCATCACAAAGGTAGGTGCATCTCTCCTGATCATCACCGGACTTGGGGAGGAATAAGCCTGCATGGTCGTATAACTCGCATCAAGGCTGATCCCCAAACCCGCAGTTGTACTTAAATCCTTACCATTAGGCATCCCTTTCTGCACCGCCGGGCTGGCATTTGCAGCAGGATTCTGATCTTTGGTCACATCTGTGGTATACAGGTTCGTCACAGCGATGGCGCCAAGCCTTGGGTCATTCGTACTTCTCAGGAAGTCGATAAAGGTCTTAGACCAGCGTACATAAAAATTCTCATTGCCGCCATCACCCAGTAACACCTGACTGTTTCTGTTGTTGGTTGGCCTCCCTCCGTCAGCGTCTCCTTTCAAAAAGGCATTATCGTCATTGCCGGTCATCGTATTTCCAACAGCCTGCGTGGCATAACGCTGTGCTGTGGCAGGATCTACCTTACTCAGGCGCATGGCCATTCTCAACATCACACTGTTGCCAAAACGTTTCCATTTTGCAATATCTCCTCCATAATAAGCATCTCCTGCGGGTTTATCCCCGTTAACATCCAGCGCAGCAACAGCCTCGCTTACTTCTTTCAACAGGTCAGTATAAATGGCCTGCTGACTGTCATATACAGGAAAATAATTTTTTTCATAATAACCTACACCCGCTTGACTGTAAGGCACATCGCCATAAAGATCGGTCAGCCGCTGGAAGATCAATGCCTTCATGATCCGGGCAATCTGGTGCAGGTTTTTGTATTGTGGTTTTTCTTTGGTGGACTGTACTACATCCACAATAGGCCTGACCTGCTCCGGGTAGGCACCAACACCACCAGTGGGGACATTTGCAGAAAAGCCCCAGTAGGCAGCAGTATAACCCGAGTTCAGAATGTACTTGTCTCCACCCCAATAACTGATCACTGATGACAGGCCCTGCATCATCGTAGAACAGTAGATCAGGTTGGCCCGCCAGGTGTCATAAGCAAGGTCAGTACTTCCGGAATAACCCAACTGAGCACTTGTCAGCAGGTAGTTCGGGTCAAAATTCGCGGGATTATAGGTCGCAGGATTGGTATTGATATCTTCAAAGCCTTTTCTGCAACCGGTAAGGGCCAGCAGGCAACAGGCCGCTACCAC
>Ga0157373_10004404_pt1 | contig 10609 bp, 6 predicted proteins | sample C65metaG_FD_113460 | JGI IMG/M metagenome (GOLD analysis project Ga0157373, IMG submission 113460) | Corn rhizosphere microbial communities from Kellogg Biological Station, Michigan, USA - C6-5 metaG | ecosystem: Host-associated > Plants > Roots > Rhizosphere > Soil | place: USA: Michigan...
CAACATCCGCTGGCAATTGATCAGGTCTATGAGACCGTAAGAGTCAAATCCCCACAGGCAGGATATGTACTTCTGTTCTATAGTGCAGACAAAACTTCTCCATTATCTGTGACAGCATACCCAAGGGCCTTACATTTTAGTTTTCAGGATACATATGCCTTTGACCAGTATTCGGGCAAACTTTTAAATTTTCTCCCTCACCGGGATAAAAGTGCCGGTATGAAGCTGAAGAATATGAACTATGATATTCATACGGGGCAGATCGCAGGGCTGCTGGGAAAAATGATCGCTTTTTTATCGAGTTTGATTTGTGCTACTTTACCTGTCACCGGACTCATTCTCTATCTTGGAAAAAAGAAGAAAGGTAAAAAGAAGCCCATTATAAAGAGGAACCTGGAGAAAACCTTATCTTTTTAATATCTTGTACACCCGCGTAGACTTATCAATTATCTTATGGAGATCAAATTAAACGGAAAACTGTGGATTGAGGCAGATGGCAAAAAAGTTATAGGCCCTGGTCGTATAGAATTGCTGGAACGTATCCAGGCATGTGGATCCATCAGGCAGGCTGCCCTGCAGATGAGCATGTCCTACCGTCAGGCCTGGCAGATGATCGATGACATGAATACCCGTCTGGAGGCTCCTGTAGTGATTTCACAGCGTGGAGGAAAAGGCGGAGGCAATGCGGTCATCACGGAACAGGGGGAGCAGGTGATTGCTGAGTTTAAAATGTTTTACAAAAAGTTTCAGCAGTTTTTGCTGAAGAACAGTCCGGCGATCAATCTGAAAAGTAGTAATTAATCAAAAATTACATACAGTAGATATTGGGCATCTTATTTTCTCAGATAATTCAAACAATATACAGATCTTCGTTATTCACTTTTGTGTATAACGAGATCCTATGAAAAAACAAGTACTTCTGATTATCTTCCCGCTAGCTTTTATTTTTTTTGACCCGGCATCGGTGCTGGCGCAGCATAGCGATACTACCAAGACCACAGTAAAAAAAACTGTAAAAGTTCAGGATACCCTGCACCGGCTTTCGGAAGTGGTCATTACCGCCTCCAGAACGGAGGAAAGCATTTTACGCTCGCCTGTAAGTATCGAACGTGCAGATACTGCCGCCTTCAAATTGTCGGCTGCACCATCGTTTTTTGATGCCCTGGAAAATATCAAAGGGGTACAAATGATCACGCCGAGTCTGGGGTTCAGGATTCTGAATACCCGCGGTTTTGCCAATACTACCAATGTCAGATTTACGCAGATGGTAGATGGCATCGACAACCAGGCACCCCATATTGGTGCGCCAATAGGGAATGCGATGGGCCCCAGTGATCTGGATATCGAACATGTAGAAATCATTCCCGGAACAGCCTCGGCTTTGTACGGACTCAACGCGATCAATGGTCTGGCTAATTTCATGACCAAAGATCCTTTTACCAGCCAAGGGGTAAGTATACAGCAGAAAGTGGGGCTTAACCATGTGAACGATCCGGGAGGGACGTCGGTGAAGTTGTTTAATGAAACCAGTGTCAGGATTGCCCACAAGATCAACGAGCGACTGGCATTTAAGGTGAACGGAACTTTTACAAGGGGTTACGACTGGATCGCCGATGACAGGACAGACCTGAACCCGAATGCAAATGCTACAGCCGGAATTGGCGGCGGCCCGGCAAGTCCGGCCTACGATCCTGTAAGTGGCTATGGCAATGAATCGTCTAACCGCAGAACAGTTGCACTGGGGGGAAGGCAGTATGTGGTTGCACGAACCGGCTATTACGAAAAGGAAGTAGCAGATTACCACCTGCAGAATGTGAAAGCGGATTTTACACTGGCGTATAAGCTGAGCCCGAAAGCGCTGCTGAGTTATACCTATCGTTTTGCTGATCTTGATAATATCTATCAGCGATCCAATCGCTTCAGGTTGCAGGACTACCTGCTGCAGCAACATGCACTGACATTTAAGAATGATATCTTCCGCGCCAGCGCTTATATTACTACGGAAAATACAGGTAAATCTTATAACCTGCGCTCAGCAGCGGAGAATCAGGATAAAGCCTTTAAATCCGACAACCAGTGGTATACAGACTTTACCAACGGTTTTAACCAGTCGCGGCTGGCAGGCAGTGCAGTACCGGATGCTTTGGCAGCCGCACGTCAGTTGGCCGATAGGGGCAGGTTGCAGCCGGGGACGCCTGGATTCGACAGTAAACTCGCAGAACTGTCAGAGATCAATAACTGGGATATCGGATCTGCATTACGTGTAAAAGACCAGATGCTGCATGTTGAAGGTCAGGCAGATATCTCAAAGCTGATCGGAACCAACTTCAAGCGCAACACAGGGTTGGACCTGCAGGCAGGTTTCGACCACCGCAGTTATTTTATCCAGCCTGACGGCAATTATTTTATCAACCCTGATCCTGCAAAAACCGGAAAAACGTTTTCTTATGGCAAAACCGGTGGATTTATTCAGGTTGGCAGGGAGTTCCTGGAAAATAAATTACGACTTACGGCTACCCTGAGGGCAGACAAGAATGATTATTTCAGTACCAAATTTAATCCCCGTTTCACGGCAGTTTATTCGCCTGTGGAAGAGCATAATATAAGGGTGTCTTTCCAAAGTGGCTACAGGTTCCCGAGCATCTTCGAAGCGTTTTCAAATGTGAACAGCGGTGGTGTGAAACGGATCGGCGGACTGAAAATCTTATCTAATGGGGTGCTGGAAAACAGTTACCTGAAAAATTCCATAGATGCTTTTCAGGCAGCTGTGACGAGGGACTTTAATGCGGGCATGACGACCAGCGCTGCGATTGAAAATAACAAAACCCGTTTGGTGAAAAACTATTACGATTATATCAAACCGGAACATATCAACTCTTTTGAGATCGGCTATAAATCGTTGTTCCTGGACCGCAACCTGAAACTTGATGCAGATTTTTATTACAACAAGTATGAGAACTTTATCGCACAGGTGGAAATGAGTGTGCCCAATACAACGGCTCCGGATTCGATCCCCCTGGCACTGAATAGCAGAGCTACACAAAGCAGATACAGGGTATGGACAAACTCACAGAGCACGGTTTATAACTACGGCGGAAGCTTCGGGCTTTCATACCGGATGCTGCAAAAGTATACTGTTGGAGGTAATGTCACTTATTCAAAGCTGGACAGAACGACCAATAATGACGGACTGGAAGATGGTTTCAATACTCCTGAGTGGATTTATAATGTGTCTTTTGGCGGGGATAGGCTTTTTGGACGCCTGGGTTTTAACGTATCCTACAAATACCAGAGCAGCTACTATTCGCAGACCTTCCTGGTAAACGGCACGGTGAAACATTATGGCAATACGGATGCACAGGTAAATTATGACCTCTTCAGGCATAAGCTCAATATTAAAGTAGGGGGCTCCAATGTGTTCAACAAGTATTACTACTCTTATCTGGGAGGACCGTCGATCGGAGGCTTTTATTATACTACTTTCACTTATACGATGTAAGCATTCTTTTACACTGCATAGCTATTAATTTAATAAATTAGTACGATCCTGCATTTATCGATCCTTGGAACTATAATTGTAGGATGATTGCCGACATACAGTGTAGAATTAGCTTAAATGAGTAAAGTATTTACAATTACCGAAGGCCTGGAAAACATGGGTGCATTGCGCACGGGAGGACAGGGCTCTGTATATAAGGGAAGGCGTTTTGGTCCGATCATCTCGGCAGTGAAACTGCTGCCGACACCAGTTCATATGGAAAACACTGAGGATAAGAACTTCAGGAGTTTCCAGAACGAGGTGGAAAAACTAAAGAAGGTAAATGAGGAGCCCAATCCCAATGTGGTGAAGATCCTCAATTCCGGCATCACCGAGAGTGGTTCCTTTCCATTTATTGAGATGGAATACATTGAAGGGCCCGATCTGGAGGAGCTGCTGAAGGAGCCTCATGACCAGATTTTCTCCATTAAAGAGGTCATCAAAGTGGCCGATCACCTCGCAAATGCACTGGCACATTGCCATAAGCTAAGCGTAAAACATGGTGATATCAAGAGTAACAACGTCAAATTTAATATCCATACCGGCAATTATGTACTGCTGGATTTTGGCTTGTCGGCGATGTCCGATGAACAGCGGAGGACGAGCATCAGGCATGCCGGGGCGATAGAATTTATGGCGCCTGAACAGAGTGAAGGGCAGATGTTGTTTGAAACGGATATCTACAGCTACGGGGTGATCCTGTACGAACTGCTGGCCGGGCAGGTACCTTTTCCATTGACGGATAACGGACAAAAATCACGTAATGAAGTGCTGGTGGGACATCTGGAGCTGGCCGTACCTGATATTCTGGCGTTGCGGAAACACAATCTGCCGGAGAGCTGGAATGAGGCTAAACGACAGCACGAGATGCAGGTGCCGGGTTGGCTGCTGAACGTGATCAGTCGTTGCCTCGAAAAGCTGCCCCAGAACAGGTATGCCGACGGACTGAAACTACAGGAAGCAATTGTGCAGAGCAGCATTGCCGAAACCGGAAGCGGCAGTGCCGGATCCGGAACGAGTACAGGCGGCTATGCTGATACTTCTCTCCTGCAGATGGAAAATGAAAGGCTGCAGACACTGCTGCTGAATTACCAGGAAAATGAGGGAAAAACCAAAGAACCTGATACTGGTGTGGTGGTAATCTCCAAACCTGTTTTTTTTGTGCTGGTCATGAGCGTGGTGCTGATGACTGCTTTTCTCAGTTATTTTCTGGTATTCAGAACCCCGGAGGAACCGTTGAGAAGATCCCGTGCCGATCAGATCGTTAAACCGGATACTACAGAAAAAGCTGGTCGCAAAGGTTACGCCTGGGATAAGAAGAAGGATTCCAGCGGTACGGATACGATTGACAGGGGGTATTACGAAGGCGAAAACAGGGAGGTGCCCCAGCTAAAGCCTGTTCCGCAAACACAACCCGACACTACAGTGATGGACCTGGATACAACGGTAAATTTTTAGACAGAACCACATGGCAGAAAAACCGACATTTTGGAAGAAATCTGGTCTTCAGGACTTTTTCCTTCCTTCAGAAAAAACACAGAAGAAACAGGTGGCTAAAGCTTTAACCCCTGACGAAGTTTATAAGTATATCATTGAGAAGTTCAGGTAATCTGTCGCTGAGCTTTCCTTTGCTAATCGCATTGTTTTTTATCACGAATTTATCATCTGTTTTAACGAGGAAGATTATAAAGAGTTCCTGGTACATAAACAGGGACTGTTTGGCATTATCGTGCATGAATCTGTGAAGCAGTTTTATGAGCTGCTCAATGAATACCGGAAATCTGGAAAAACTGTAGAACCCTCCAGCTCCAAATGGGTGTTCAGACTGGTTTCTCATCCTGATTATGAACGGGGCGACAAGGGCTTTATCGGGAAGCTTTTACCGGGGAGCACGCAGAAGAATGAAAACCTGCGGGTAACTTTTATTCCGCGCCAGACGGGGGTAGCCGAGACGCTGGATGTGAATCAGGAAATTCTGAGCGGATTTACGTATTACAGTGAAGGATATTATGAAATGCCTTTTGATCTGCAAGCCGGGACGGAAGCAGATCAGGGGGGAGTTCCAAAAGGCAAGGCCGCACACAAAGGATATGCGCGGCTGGAAACGATTCTTCCGGACCAGAATTTCAGAGGTAAAAAGGTAGAATTTCTCATGAAAGACGAACAGATTGTGGTTTCCGGAAAGGATGACAGCAGGAATGAGCCACATATTTTCGTGATCCCCTCTGACTGGGTGAATACGCCGCACCTCAAGATCCGTTATGATCAGTCGGACGCAAAGTTTTATCTCGCATCTTTCGGCGAAAAAACGATAGTAAATGAATTGGAAGTGCCTCGAAGTGAGATAGCTGCACCGGAATGGATAGAGCTGCCCTTTAACTCGAGAATCCTGCTGAACGGCATTATTGGCATAAATATTTTTAAACCTTAAGCGATGAACTATTTATTTGGCATTACAGATACCGGTAAAATACGGGATAATAATGAGGATGTTTTCATTGCTGCTGAGGTGATGAACGGCCAGTTTATGATTGCGGGCGTGATTGATGGTGTTGGCGGTTATGAAGGGGGAGAATTTGCTGCAGCATTAACAAAAGAAGTAGTTCTGTCCGAGTTAAATGCGATCGGTGCTGATATACTTACACAACTTGAAATAGCCTTCAACCTCGCCAATGAGGAGATCTTTGCCAGGAAACTGCAAGACAGCAAGCTATCGGCAATGGCCTGTGTGGCTACGGTAGCGGTGATCGACCGGCTGAATAACCAGTTGCATTACATTCACGTGGGTGATACGCGGTTATACCTGTTCAGGGATAATACGCTGATAAAACTATCAAGTGATCAGTCGCCCGTAGGATTTCTTGAAGATTCCGGAAGGATTACAGAGGAGGCGGCAATGCAGCATCCCCAGCGTAATGTCATCAATCAGGCATTGGGCCTGAGCAATCAGGAAGAAATGTCTGAAAATTACTTTGAAACGGGCTCTTCGCCCTTTTTGCCGGGAGACCTGGTTCTAGTATGCAGCGATGGGCTTACAGATATGATCAACCGCGAGGTCATCAGCAAAGTGCTGGCTGGCACGGGTTCGCTCAAAGTAAGGGCTGAAAAACTCATTGCAGCAGCAAATGCTGCGGGAGGAAATGATAATATCACTGTGGTGCTGGCTAAAAATGATAAAGCACCGGTAGCACACCCTGTTTCACGACCAGCAGCAGATTTATTTTCGCAGAGTAACACCGAAAAACCTGTCGTAAAAACGATTCCGGAACCAGTTATTCCTGTAGCGGCTGCGGAGAATTTCAGCGGATTTACTGAACCGGCAAAAAGCCCGGCCAAGACTGTGGAACCTCAAACGAATAAACCGCTGATCATGATTTTGTCGGTACTCTGCGCGGTACTGCTGATCAGCACAGCCTGGTTATTTATTACAAACCCTCCGGTAAAATTGAAATCCTCCGGTACCCTGACTACCGTTCCGGCGATAGCCGTAAATCCTCAGGAGAAGATGCTCAGTGATACACTGGCGAAACTCAAAGGGGATACGCTGGTACTTTCAGCAGATTTATTTAAAACTCCTATACGGCTAAGCAGGGCACTTACCATCAATAAAGACTCCCTTGTGATCAAAACTAAAGGAGACATCACCTTTCAACCTGATTCTGCCTATGCAGGTCCGGCGCTGATCTTATCCGCCTCCTGCAAATATATTGTCATCGACCAGCTGGTATTTGATCATTTTGAGACCGGTATCGTTTCACATAAAAATGTGCTGGATCTGAAAAACGTAAAGTTTAACAATTGTAAAGTCCCGCTGCAGGTATTATTTGAATTCCCAGACCACTCTTTTGTCAATGGAAGGGTTTCTAAACGTGCTTTCCAGGCAGATTCAGTGGCTAAGAAATAATGATGGATCAAAAGAAAAACACAGGCAGAATACAGGAGCGTATCAGTATCCTTTTGGTTGGTATGCTTTTGCTATTTGGATTCTTCAAGCTGGGCGGGGTATTGCAGGACAGAATGAAGGATGTGGATAAGGGCCTGGCCGACGGAACGGTGGTGAACCTCAACGCTGAAGATCCTGCAAATGCGATCAAAGCGATGTTATCAAAAGGCTATTACTTTGATGATCCGGCAGACATTGAAATGGTCCGGTCGGTAATTGCGAGTAAGCAACAGGAAGATAAGTTTAGCAATATCGGGGATCTGAATAAGAAAAAATACTATATCTCTGCCGATCGGGCAGCACAGTTTGGTGGTGCCTCCTTCAAGAAGCGGGTAGCCGTATCCAGGGCTCTGCTGGGTTTTACCGGAGAGGACGAAAAACGTTTTGAGCAGGAAATTGTGGCTCCGCCTGCGATCCCATCGGTAAAGGATATGGCCATGGGCGAGGGTGTAATTGACGGTAAGATCAGTAATACAGAAGGCCTGGTAGGAGCTGTGCTACTGAGGCTTAGTACCGTTATTCCTGCTGACAGTATTGATGCCAGACCATTTACCGCTTACGCGCGCACGGATCAGGATGGGAAATATGAATTTAAGGGACTGCCGGAAGGAGAGGCTTATGAGGTGATCCCGCTGAAGCCTGGAGCCGAGTTTGGTCAGGTGAAAGGCGTGGAGGCATTAAGTGGGCATAAGACCCTGAATTTCACTGAGGCAAGTCACAGGATCAGGTTGCTCTCTTCAAGAGATTTCAATATCCTCAAAAACGAGGGAGCATTGATTGTGCGTACGCCTGCGGAATTCACACGCTATTTCTGGTGTATTGCAGGAGCTTTGCTGTTTGGTTTTGTACTGGTGCATGTGGTGCTGTCTGTGCGTTTTCCTGCGGCCGACCAGCTGATTCTTCCACTGCTGATGCTGATGACGGGTATTTCCTTTCTGACATTGCTGAGTTTACAGGACCCTGTGCGCGACCGCTTTCTGGTGGCCGATTCTATCATTTATCTTTATCTGGGCATAGCGGCAGTTTTTGTTCTGCTTGCTTTTCAGCTGAGAAAGTTTAATGCCGACTCCGGATTTTACCGCTTATTCGTGTTTGGCAACCGGCGTGATGCCGCCAATGGCTGGCCATGGATTATCCTGGCCATCGGCCTGCTGCTGCTGACACTACTATTTGGGGCAGGGCCGGAAGGCAGCGGGGTAAAAGTAAACTTGCTGGGAATACAGCCCAGTGAGCTGGTGAAATATACCGTAGTATTATTTCTGGCGGGCTTTTTCGCCATGAATGAGCAGTTTATCGCCGCGTACGCCAGCTGGAAAAAACGCTGGTCATTTTTTTCGTTTGCCTTACTGGCGATATTGGTTACGCTGTTGCTTTTCTTAATGCTCGGTGATCTCGGTCCGGCGATCGTGATCTGTTTTACGTTTATCATCCTGTTTTCCTTCTCCCGCGGAGATTTTATGGAGATGTCAGCTTTCGTGATTTTGTACATTCTTGTATCCTGGCTGCTGGAGAATGTTTGGCTGGATGCCCTGATCACTTTTGCTGTACTGGCCTTGTATCATCTGATCAGAAAAAAACCGGTCAGTGAATCTGCTATCATGGCTTTGCTGGTGATGACGGCGTTCCTGACGATAGATAAAATTCCTTACCTCGACAAAGTTGTACCCGGACCAGTGGAAAGACTGAGCGACCGCAAAGCGATCTGGCAGGATGCCTGGGACAACGAGGTATACGGGGGCGATCAGGTTGCCAACGGATTATGGGCCATCTCAAGTGGTGGCCTCACTGGCCAGGGCCCGGGGAAAGGTTTTGCGAAAACTATTCCCGAGGCGCATACGGATATGATTCTCCCTGCCATTGGGGAGGACTTCGGCTGGATCGGTATCGCCTGTGTCTTTGGACTGTTCCTGATTTACCTGCACCGAGCCATCGTGATCGGGCGGCAGACGGGCACGCCTTTTCTGTTTTATTGCTGTGCCGGTATCGGGGTCTGTACTTTTGTCCAGTTTCTGCTGATCGCAGGAGGTTCTGTGGGAGCACTACCTTTGTCGGGAGTATCTCTTCCTTTCGAAAGTTATGGAGGATCCTCGCTGGTCATCAATTTTGTTGCAGCAGGTTTTCTGCTCTCGGCTTCATCGGTAAAAGGAACTGAAGGGCAGATGAGGTATATCACGAGACAACAGGATAAAAACCTGGTTCCGGCGCTGCTGGCATCCTGTGTGGGCGTAATGCTGCTGCTGATCAATGTTTCGAGATACAGCTTTGACAACAAACCCTGGGTAGTGAAACCTGCGTTGGTGGCCGACAGAACTGGCAGCAGGATGTTTAGTTATAATCCACGGATAGGAATACTGATGAAAAAACTGGAAGCGGGAAATATCTACGACCGCTCGGGTTTACTGCTGGCAACAAGTGATGCAAAGCTGGTGAAAAAGCAGCAGCAGCAACTGCGTGAAGCCAGGGGATTAACGTACGACCTGGACTCAGCACGGCATAGGAGGGTATCCCGGTATTATCCCTTTGAAGAACAATTGTTTTTCTGGACCGGCGATGCCAATACAGGTGTCTTTAGTGGAGGTATCAATGGGTATTTTGCGGAGTATGAGCACGCTGCGGAACTCAGGGGTTTCAGGACGCCGCTCAGGAATTACCATCTGACCGCATCGCGTTATCGTGAAGACCGCTTTTTGCCGCGGGGACCAAAAGAAATGACGGTGGTAAAAAGGGATTTCTCTGCTTTGTCGCACATCCTGATTTCGGGACTGGACACCGCTAAAATCGCATCATTTAAAAAGCGCAACAGGGATGTGAAACTCAGTGTGGACGCTGATCTGCAGTCCCATTTGCAATCGGCCCTGGCAAAAAATCCCGCAGTGCAGCGAAACAGGGTTTCTGTGGTGGTGATGTCTTCGGCGACGGGAGATGTGATGGCTTCGGCAGTTTACCCATTGCCACCGGTAAAAAGCTGGGAACAGCTGACCATGAGCAGGACAGACCAGAATAAACTCGCAGGCTGGAGTACCACCTCAGATCTGGGTTTTACGCTGGCTACCCAGCCGGGATCCACAGCCAAATTGCTGACGGCGATGGCGGCCTTTAATAAACTGGGCAAGGCCGCGGCGCAGCAG
>Ga0157373_10004405_pt1 | contig 10607 bp, 9 predicted proteins | sample C65metaG_FD_113460 | JGI IMG/M metagenome (GOLD analysis project Ga0157373, IMG submission 113460) | Corn rhizosphere microbial communities from Kellogg Biological Station, Michigan, USA - C6-5 metaG | ecosystem: Host-associated > Plants > Roots > Rhizosphere > Soil | place: USA: Michigan...
GCGCGTATCAGGTTTCGCCGTTGATGTTGGCAGCGTTTCGTCAGGAAGGTTTTGCAGACGTGCAGATCGGAAAAGAAGCGATATTCGATCTGGAGCGTTTCACACTTGCGGGCGGCAAGATGGAGTTAGTACGCGCGGCGACAAATAAAGCGCGGCGCGATGGAGTTGTAGTAAGTGAATATCACCCCTTTGCAGGAGGCCCCGAAACGCTCAACGACGAGCTGCGCGATATTTCCGCTGAGTGGCTGAAAGGCAAGGGCAATCACGAGCTCGGATTCGTGCTCGGCTCGCTCTCCCTGGACCATCCGTCAGCCAAGCGCTATTTCATCGCGAGATCGAAACAGGGAACTGGACGAATCGAGGGGTTCATCGTATGTGAACCAATCTACGGCCGCAGTGGATATTACCTCGACGTTACGCGGCGCAGGCCCGATGCCGTGCGCGGTACGATGGAACTCTTGTGCGCAGAGATCCTTCGCATCTTGCGTGAAGAGGGATATCAAATGGCATCGATGGGGCTTGCGCCGCTGGCGCTACTCGACGATCCGGACCTCGACAATCATCCGGTGCTCGCGCGCCTGATGCGCTTCGTCTACGAACGAGTGAACCTCAACTACGATTTCAAGCTTCTGTATCGCTACAAAGCGAAGTATCACCCGCACACGTGGGAGCCGCGTTACTTTTGTTTCAATCAACGCCGGCTGTCGCTCAGCATGCTTTACGCAGTTATTCAGGTTCGCAACGCGATGACGCTCGAGATGCTGCTCGGGCGGAGGAGTTTTCAGGAAAAGCTCAAAACATGGAAACACGCTGCGTCATTCATCGTCGGATTCTGTTGGGCCTGGCTCTTCTCGTCGTCGTGAGTGCGTCGATCCGCGTGGCAGCGCAGGATCCCGATCATTACGATCCGGACGACGTGAAGACCTGGCCCGACGTAGTCACAGAAGATCGCGACGTCGCAGTCAGAGCACAACAGTTAAAGGTGCATTTTTATCGTCCGCGAAGTGACGGCACGGCGGCGCCTGCGATCTATGCATGTGGCGACGGCGGCTGGCGAGGGTTGGCGCCGCGTACCGCAGAACAATTGGCCCACATGGGTTTCGCGGTTGCCGGCATTGACTCGAAGGTTTACTTGCGGGAGTTCTCGTCGATCAAGAGCCCGCTCACGATCAAACAACTTGCGAGCGATTACGCAGACGTTGCTCGAGCTTTGCGCGTCTACGCGAAAGTTGATCCCGGCGTGCCCGTTTATGTTTTCGGGTGGTCGTTGGGCGCAGGCTTTGCGATTGCGGTTGGCTCGGACGATCAGACGCGGGCCAACTGGGCGGGGATTATTTCAATTGGTTTACCGAAACAGAACCAGCTCGTGAGTGGTGTTGGCGGAAACTATGCCGACCTCAATCATGAAGCAAATGCGCTTTATGGATTTCGCAGTCAGGACGTGCTGGCCCAGATCGCGCCTGTGCCGCTCGTCATGATCCAGAGCACGTCTGATACGGCCAGTCCGCAGAAGGTTGGGACGATGTTGTTTGCTTCGGCGAAGAATCCGAAAAAGTACGTGCTGATCAAGGCGAGTAATCATCGTTTCAGTGGTGCGCGTGAAGAATTCTATGCGGCGTTAGGTGGAGCGGTTTCATGGATGCGCGATATCGAAAACTGAGCCACGGATTACGCGGAAAGAAACGGATTAAATTCGTCTTCATCGGTGTTATCTGTGGCTTAATGGGCTTAGCTACTGCGTACGGGGTCAAGTGGTATCACGGTTTTTATCACCACGTCACGCCCGAAGAGTTGTCTCACGAAGTCAAACACAGCGCCTTTCAGGCGACGATCCGAAGTGGCCCAGCGCTCAATCTTCAACTCTACCAACAGGAACACGCGAAGAATCAACCACTCGTTCTGTTCACGAGCGGCGACGGAGGTTGGAGCCCGTTTTGTGCTGACGTTGCCGCGCACATCGCAGCGAAGGGAAATGTGGTTGTTGGAATCGACGTGAAGGAATACCTCGTAAACTTTGCGAGCCCGCAAAAACCCGTTTCCGCCGAACAACTCACGCGTGACTACGACGCAATCGCACGCGCATCCATCGCGCAAGCAGGCGTCGATGGTAAAGCGCCTGTGGTTTTGGCGGGGTGGTCCCTGGGCGCCGGATACAGCGTGATCGTCGCCACTCAACCGCAGTTCACTTTTCCGTTAAGCGAGGTCATCGCCATCGGCCTTCCGACCTATGGCGAACTCGCGTGGAAATCAACTGACGCGTTTATTTACCTCACACACGGAAGGCCAAACGAAAAGTTTTTCGACGCTCATCAATACCTGAAGCAACTCAACCAAACGCCGATCGTGTTTCTCAATTCCACGAAAGACAGTACCGCGCCTTTCAGCGAAGCGCAGTCGTTGTACCAGGCGGCGTCGAGTGCGAAACAGTTTTACGCAGTGAAAGCGAAAGGCCATCATTTCGAAGGTGGTGAAAAGGAGTTCTACGCCGATCTCGATCAGGGGCTCTCGCTACCGCAAATTGCTGATAAAAGTGACAACAAACTGAAAGAAAACAGAGTTGCGGTCGAGCTAATATCCCCGCATTGAAACATTCTTCAGGCGGACACAGGGGACTAATCAACTAAGGAGGGGACTCCCTGTGTTTAATGTGGGTGGACCAGAAACGGGCTCACACAGGGGGCGGTTCACCCACATTTTTTGTGCTTCTCCTAATCCAATCTCATCCACCAATAGACTGACAACCCGAGCAAACAGTTAATAGAACCAGGCATTGGTCTTCCTAAGTTCAGTGGCCGGCACGTTTGTTTTCACTTGGACCAACGTTGTCTCAAACTATCAAAGCTGGCGTAAGTGTTTCCAATATATATCCAATATGCATATACTCTAAACCGATGACGTTTGAATGGGATGAAGATAAGGCGCTGGAAAATGTAAGGAAGCATCGCGTTTCATTCGAACAGGCGCAACAGGTGTTTAATGACTCGCGCGCAGTTCCCTTTGAAGATTTGGAACATTCCACTCTTCACGAACTCCGGTACCTGATGATCGGAATGTCATCAATTGGTCTGTTGTTTGTTTCATTTACATACCGCGACGAAGTTGTGCGATTAATCTCGGCCCGCCGGGCTGAACACTGGATGGTGAAGGTTTATGAAGACGAGAACTAAGCGAATTTCTGACAAAGCGCTACTCGACCCCAAGAAGTTCAAGCGGTTGCCTCGTGGATCGTTTTTGGCAAAGGCCGGCGAAACCAGTCCTCGAAATACAAAAGTGCGAATTTCAATCCTTATTGATCTTGAAGTTTTGAGTTTCTTCAAGGAACGAGCATCAAAAGCAGGAGCGCTCGCGTATCAAACACAAATCAATCAAGTATTACGCGCTCATGTGGATGGCAAAGAATCAGTTGACGCCACCATGTTGGCTCAAGACGATCGGTTCATACGAGCGGTGGCCAAGCGTGTGAAACAATTATCGTCCAAGCAACGCACGATTAGCCACCGATAACACGGATTTCTTCTTCAGGAAGAAACTGGATCTCGTAGAGGTGTGAATAGAGTCCGCCGGCAGAGAGTAGCGCTTCGTGTGTGCCACGCTCGACGATCGTACCGTTGTCGATGACGAATATCACGTCTGCGCGTCGTACCGTCGCCAGCCTGTGCGCGATGACGATGGTTGTTCTACCTTCCATCAACCTGCCCAACGCTTCAAAGACCAACTGTTCCGACGCAGCATCGAGGCCTGACGTCGGTTCATCGAGTATCAGTATCGGAGCGTTGCGAATGATGGCTCTCGCGATTGCGATGCGCTGGCGTTGCCCGCCGGATAAAGTCACCCCTTTTTCGCCAACCATCGTGTCGTACTGTTGCGGCATCTTCCTGATGAACTCATCGGCGTTTGCCAGTTCTGCCGCTCGCAGGATCTCCTGGCGTGAAGCCTCAGGTCTGCCATACGCGATGTTTTGCCAGACCGGCGCCCTGAAGAGCAGTGTGTCCTGCAGCACAAAACTCATTTGCCGGCGCAGGGATTTGAGTTTGTAACTCCGCACGTCGCGATTGTCGATCTTCACGACACCTTTTTGCGGATCGTAGAAGCGGCCAATCAAACTCACGATCGTCGTCTTGCCTGCACCTGTCGGACCGACAAGCGCCGCCATTTGACCGGACTCGACTCGTAGATTGATATCATTCAGCGTGCCGTAGCCGTTGCCGTAAGCGAAATGCACGTGATCGAATTGAATTTCGCCTTTGAAGCTGGGCGCCTTCTTAGCACCTGGGAGATTTCGTACTACGTCCTCGGTTTCGATCACGTCATGTATCCGCTCGTAACCGACAGCCGCTTTCGACATCGTGTCAGTCATCTTCGACAGGTCGCGCATCGGCTTGTACATCTTTCCGAGATAGAGCAGAAAGACGAGCAGCGAGCCACTCGTCATCTCACCGCGCAACACCAGATTGACGCCATACCACAGAACAAGACACGTTCCCACGGCGACGATCACCTGCACGACGGGCGCCAGCTTCGCTTTGAGACTGCGCGCCTTCAGCGCTATCTCGACATTCTCCAAACTCTGCTGCGCAAGACGTTCCTCTTCGTAATCCTCTCGAGCAAACGCTTTGACCACACGCATCGAAGAGAGCACTTCCGACACCACCGAAACTACTTCGCCTTCTTTCTTCCGCAACGCGCGAGATGCCTGCTTGATGCGTTTCGTGTAAGTGTAGACAACGGCAAACAGGACTGGCGTTACGGAAAGCGCTATCAAGGTGAAGCGCCAATTCAGATAAAACATCACGATGAGCATGCCAACCAGTGTCAGCACGCTAACGACGATGCCCAGCAGTGCCTGCGAAATGAAATCCTGAATGGAATCGATGTCGGCAGTGACTGTGCTGATGAGATCTCCAGTGGGTTTCTGATCGTGGTAAGCGAGCGACAGGCGTTGAATGTGATGGTAGAGAACGCGCCGCAGGTCGTGCATTACCCATTGACCGACGGAGGTCGTCAGGTATTTTTCAGCGTACGCGCTGAGCGCACCGAGCACTGCAATGACTATTACTGCGAGGACGGCGAAGTGCAGAATCGCGACCTTATCCACTCCAAAGATCGGACGAAGAAGTCCGGACATCCACGCCGGCACGTGCTTCGCTCCGAACACGTAGTCGAAGACGATTTTCAGCGGCCATGGTTCGAGGAGATCGGTGCCGGCTTCGCCCAGTACGGCGATGAAAGCGAGCACGAGCATGGTGCGGTGAGGTCGCAGCAGGTGCGCGAGTTTTAGTCTCTTTATTTTCTGCTTCTTGTGCACCTCACAGCGCCGCCCGGAAGGCTTTCGGCGTCGCGCCCGCCAGCCTGCGGAACGCTGTTGTGAAGTGGCTTTGGCTCGAGAATCCGGAGCGCAGGGCAATCTCCGAGATTGGCAACTCTGTTTCCTCGAGCATCTTCTTCGCCCGTTCAATGCGGCGTTCCGCGATGTAGTTCGTGGCCGTCATTCCCATCGATTGTTTGAATGCGCGTGAGAAGTGAAAGTAACTCATGCTCACATCTCTTGCGACAGCGCGCAGGGCGACGCGTCCTTCCTCTTCGTCACAAAGATGATGGTCAATCAGCGCGAGCGCTTTTCGTAACTTGTGTGGCGCCATTCCGCCGTGGCCCACGTGAATGTCTCTGAACGAGCTGTAGCGCCTGACGAGTTGAATTGCGAGCCCGGTCGCTAGCGAGTCGGCGTAAAGCCGTCCAACAACGTTCGCTTCGTTCAACTCGTGCAGCAACGACTTCGCGACGTGGCAGATATGCTTGTCTTTGAAACCAATTTGCGGACTTAGACCAATTTCGTTTCGCGAGAAGTTCAACTCACGTGCTGCGGAACGTACAAACAGTGGCCGCAGGTACAGCAGAAGCATGACTGGCGATTCCGGACCTTCAGTGCGGCAAGTCCACGACGAGCCCGCCGGAATGATCGCAACTTCGCCGGCATGTATTAATCCCTCGCACCTTCGCTTGCCGAAGCAGACGTTCGTAAAAAACTCCGCGCCAAGATTCAGCACCATGCAGTGATCGTCCGACGCAGGAATCGCCACCTCGTTCGAGCTGTGGTGAACGTGTATTGCGCGGACATTTTGCCATCCCGTCCCATCACTCGATCTCAGCACCGACTGTGGATAGAGCATTGCGAGATCAAGCTGTTCTCGGTTGTGGCTTACGGATGGTGGCGTCACACATCTGCCGGCCAAAGGTTGGTAATTCGCAGCAGTAGCAACTTGTAACATCGCAAATCCCCTTATCTTTTAACTCTTATCCAGACACGTCGTGATTGCACCCAGCAGTGAATCCTCGCTGAAGGGTTTCTGCAGGAAAGCAATTGCGCCCCCGCGGAGACCTCGCGCTCGCGCCTCGATATCGTCATGCGCTGAAATAAAAACAACTGGAATCGAGAGATGGGCCGCGTTCAAGCGATCCTGAAGCTCGAGCCCGCTCATTCCCGGCATCCGGACGTCAGCAATCAGACAATCCGTTTGGTAAACCTGCGGCGAGTTCAGGTATTCCTCTCCCGAGCCAAATACTTCAGCGCGAAATCCGACTGAATCAATCAGACTTTTCAGTGCCTGGCGCACCGAGTCGTCGTCGTCAACAATTGAGATCGTTATCATTTCGAGAGGAGATTACGGCGATGTGAGATGTGAAAACTATTATACCGAGGTATTTGCGACCTATACCTTGGTATAGGAGTGAGCCACAAAAAGCACAAAACTCACAAAAGCTTTTCGGCCATTCGGACGAGGTCGGCGAGGGAGTCGGCGTGCATTTTCTCCATCACTTGACGCCGGTGAAGCTTGACGGTGATCTCGCTTGTTCCCAACTGAAGCGCGATCTGCTTGTTGAGAAGTCCTTTGACGACGAGGCCGAAGACTTCTGTCTCTCTCGGCGTCAGTGAGTGATAGCGATTGAGCAGTTCTGCGTTTTCTGCGCGCTGAGAGCGTAACGCTCGATCACGTTCAAGCGCCTGCTGAATTGCATCGAGCAGATCCTGATCGCGAAATGGTTTTGTTAAAAACTCAACAGCCCCGGCTTTCATCGCGCGCACTGACATCGGAATATCGCCGTGACCTGTAATGAAGATGATCGGAATGTGAATGTTTGCTTCGGTCAGATCGCGTTGAAGATCCAGACCGCTCAATCCAGGCATGCGCACGTCGAGAATCAGACACGCAGGAATGTCCGGACGCCGGCTTTGAAGAAACTCGTGCGCCGACGCAAACGTCTCGACCCGAAGTCCAACGGATCTGATAAGACTCTTCAGCGCCTCACGCACTGATTCATCGTCGTCGATGACGAATACGATCGAGTCGACGTCATTCATGATGCTGCGGGTAACGTAAACTGAAAGACAGCTCCGTGTGGCGAGTTTGAAGTCGCCCACAGACGACCTCCATGCGACTCGATGATTGTGCGGCTGATGGCCAATCCCATGCCCATACCCTCCGGCTTGGTCGTAAAGAAAGCATCGAACACTCGCTCCAGATTCGCTGCGTCCAACCCGTGTCCGGAATCGCGGACTGCGACAACCAGATTATTCGATTCATCCTTGCTGGTGCTAATCGACAGTTCTCGTTCGCCATTCCTGCTGGTCGCGATCGATTCCATCCCGTTGACCACGAGATTCAAAATCACCTGTTGCAACTGAACTCGATCACCATTCACCGCAGGCAAATTGTCCGCAAGCTCACGCTTCAATTCAACACGACTACGCCGCGCCTGATTTTGCGCCAGCGCCAACACCTCGAGAATCACTTCGTTGAGATCGACACGATCGTTACGTGGCGGCGCCTTTTTCACCAAAGTGCGAATGCGTGAGATGACTTCGCTCGCCCGGTAACTGTCTTTGATAATACGTTCAACTGCTTGACGAGCTTCAAGGAAGTTTGGCTTTACGCCGCCGAGCCAGCGCAGACAAGCATTGCCATTTGTGACGATCGCAGCCAGCGGCTGATTAACTTCGTGCGCGATTGAAGCCGTCAGTTCTCCCACTGTCATCACCCGAGTGACGTGCGCCAGCTCCGTCTGCACTTTCTGCAACGTCTCCCCGCGTTCACGGAGCGTTTCGTTGGCTTCTCTCAGTTCCGCCGTCCGCTCTTGAACTCTCTGGTCGAGTTCATCACGAGCCTGACGCAAATCTTCCTGCGCCTGCTTTCGCTTCGCGCTCATCCAACTTGTCAGGATCGCTAAGAACCCAAACCCGATCAAAAAACTGATCTGCTTCAAATCCGGGCGCAGCGTGTAGAGCGGCGGAACGAGGTAGTAGTCGATTGCCATTGTGGCCAACGCGACGGCGACCAGTCCGGGGCCCATTCCGCCGAACCACGCGCTGATGACGACGGCGGCGTAGAAGAGAGGCGTAATGTCAGTGTAACGCTCGAGAGACCTCGTGATGACCAGCGCCGATGCGACAGTTATGACAGCTAAGCCATATCGCCACACTGTTCTCAACATTGAATCGCCTCCAATTGGCTAACCAAAGATTACACAGATCACAACTGAGCAACAAACGTCTATTTTGAGCAAAACAGCGTAAGACTCACGCCCCAGCCGCGCGCACGATATCTAAACAAAAGGAGGGAATTAATATGCCATTGAAACTACTCGAGCTACGTCGCTTGATCGGAACCGTGATGATCCTGTGGGTGCTCGCGTTAGCCAACTCGGTTCACGGGCAGGTAACTACCGGCACCATCCGCGGCGTCGTCAAAGATCAGACAGGCGCCGTGATTCCAAATGCGACCATCACGCTCACGGATCCCAGGACCAAAACTTCGCAGACTGCTCAAAGCGGCAGCGCCGGCGACTACCAGTTTAATAATCTGCAAGTCGGCACTTATCAAATAACGGTCCAGCCCCCGGCAGACTCAAACTTCGCCACGCTTACGCTCAACGATGTGCGCGTCAAGTTGAATGAGGTAACTGACGTACCGGCGGTCATGCAGCCAGGTGAGACGACTGCGTCAGTCACAGTATCAGCCGCCGGCGCTGAACTCGTCGATGCGACGTCACTCAATCTCGCAAAAGATTTCAGCTCGCGACAGGTTGTGGATCTGGCGCAAACAGGAGAGGGAGCAGGCATCTACAACCTGGCGCTGATCTCGCCCAACGTTGTCAGCAGCGGAGGTGTTGGACTCGGCACTGGTGGTTCAGTTGGAGGTCAGCGCCCGCGCGACAACAATTTCATCGTCGATGGAATCGACAATAATGACAAGGCTGTTTCCGGTCCGCAGATCTACATCTCGCCGGAATCAGTTGCCGAGTTCAATCTGCTCACGAACCAGGCTTCAGCAGAGTTTGCGCGTTCGACGGGTGGGCAGTTCATTACTGTTACCAAGTCAGGCGGTAACGACTTTCATGGTTCGGCGTTCGAGTTCTTTCGAAACAAGGAGTTGAATGCGCTCGACAATCTGCAAAAACTTTCAGGCATCACGCGCGAAACAAATCCGCGCCTGGATCAAAACCGTTTCGGCTTCAACATCGGCGGTCCGCTTTACTTGCCGCGGTTTGGTGAAGGTGGACCATGGACCTATCCGTGGAGCGGAAAAAACAAACTCTTCTTCTTTTTCCAGTTTGAGCGGACGGGCCTGGGCCAGGCAGCGTCGCCCGGTAACGTTTCCGCGCCGACCGCTGAAGGTCTCGCATTACTCCAGAATCTCTCGGGTGTTTCCGCAAACAATCTCGCGCAGTTCAGGCAGTTCGTTCCCGTCGCTGCGACAAGCAACGGCACGATTCCCGTCTGCACGGTTCCGCGCGATGCGGCAGGCGATTGTCCAGCCAGCAGCGAACTCGACGTTCCCGTCGGAAACATTTCGTTTGCGGCGCCGAATTTCCAGAACGATCGAAACATCGTCTTCAATCTGGATTTCAACCAAAGCAGCAAGACCGTGCACCATTCGCGTTTTATCTTCGATCGTAACCGCACGATTGATAACACCGCGACTTTTCCCGAGTTCTTTGCGTTAGTTCCAACTGATGGCCGGCTTTTTTCTTACACGCTGATCCATAACTTCACTCCCAAGCTCACGAATGAAACTCGTCTGGCATACCGGCGGTACGTTCAAAGATTTCCGGTGCCGGACATTGGCTATCCCGGGTTGGACCAGTTTCCGAATATCGATCTCGACGATCTCGGTTTTTCAATTGGGCCAAACCCGAACGCGCCACAGTTCACCATCGAGAACAGTTATCAGGTCGTCGACCAGGCGACTTACAACTTCGGCAGGCACTCGCTCAAGTTTGGCGTCGACTGGCGCAACATAATTTCGCCGCAGTCGTTTGTGCAACGCCAGCGAGGCGACTACGAATATCCGAATCTCGATCTGTTTTTGCGTGATATTCAGCCAAGCTTTGGCGAACGCACAGTTGGCGCATCTCCCTACTACGGAAATCAACATCTTTTCTACGGATTTGTTCAGGACGATTGGAGGCTCAAACCAAGACTGACGCTCAATCTTGGACTGAACTACGTTTATCAGCAGGTGCCCCATTCGGCTCGGCTACAACCATTGAATGCGATCGCGAATGTGCCCGGCTTGCTGACGTTTGACGAACCGAAAGCGCAATCGAAAAAC
>Ga0157373_10004406_pt1 | contig 10607 bp, 8 predicted proteins | sample C65metaG_FD_113460 | JGI IMG/M metagenome (GOLD analysis project Ga0157373, IMG submission 113460) | Corn rhizosphere microbial communities from Kellogg Biological Station, Michigan, USA - C6-5 metaG | ecosystem: Host-associated > Plants > Roots > Rhizosphere > Soil | place: USA: Michigan...
AACTTCAGCAGCAGTCTGGAAGGTCGCATCAATTGCAGGCCTTGAATAATTGATCTTTTCAGAATAATCCAGTGAGAAGGTATGGTCCTGTTCAATCAGCGTATGGTAATCTGATGGCGCAATATAGACGACCCCCGGTAATATCGGCTCCTTTTCATCCACCTCCTTCACCTTCAATGGCGTCCGTCCCGACAATAACTCGGGTAACAAAGAATCCGTTCCGTGTTTTCGGTGAATCACGATAACAACTGGAAAGCTCAGGGCAGGATCAAGCAGTGGAAGCACTTTAAGCAGTACATCCAAACTCCCGGCGGAGCCTCCGATAACCAATGCATCACATTTTCCCATTAGCTTACTTTTCTCCAGATTTTTTCTGCAGGAATACGTTTATAATTCGGGGATATCGGGGAAAAATCCAATGTTTCCTTCGTCCCCAGGGCCAGATAGCCTAAACCCTCGAGGCTATCGTCAAAAAGACTCAGCACCTTATGCTGCAAATCCCTGTCAAAATAGATCAGTACATTCCTGCAAAGAATCAGTTGAAATTCGTTAAAAGAATGATCAGAAACAAGGTTATGGGTAGAAAATATCAGTTTGCTCTTCAGCTCATCGTTGAACTTTGCCAGCGAGTAATTGGCGGTGTAATAACTCGAGAAATCATTCACTCCTCCCGACAAGATATAATTTTCTGAGTACTGCTTCATCTGGCTCATGGCAAACATCCCCTGTGAGGCCTTCTCCAGCACTATCGGATTCAAATCCGTAGCGTAGATCAAAGATTTGTGCAGCAGGTTGAGTTCTTTCAGAATGATAGATATAGAATAGGCTTCTTCACCCGTAGAGCATCCGGCAAGCCAGATCCTGATAAAGGGATAGGTACCTAATTTTGGCAGCACCACATCTCTCAGCGTCTTAAAAAACAGCGGGTCCCTGAACATCTCCGTAACATTCACCGTAATCTGTTCCACAAACCTTTTAAAGTAAAAGGTATCGTTATTGATCCTGTACCGGAACTCAGCAAAACTCAGCGCTTTATCCAATGAATACAAACGCAGTATCCTGCGCTTGATAGATGCCTTCGAATAGCCTGTAAAATCATAGCCGTAGTGCTCCAGAAGATCAGTTAGCAAGATCTCCACCTGCCCATCGGTGATTAAAGGTAATTCAAGGTTCATTAAATATATTTTACAAGTAATGCTGTTAAGCTCTCTACATTAATCGGTTTAGATACGTAACCCACGGCACCAGCATTGAGACAGCGTTCCCTGTCTCCCACCATAGCCTGGGCAGTAACGGCAATCACGGGAATACTCTTTAACTCAGGATCCTGGCTCATTTTGGCAATAGCCTCATATCCATCCATCCCCGGCATCATCATATCCATCAGTACTACGGCAATATCCTTCTGTTCTTCCAGCAACTGGAGACCTTCTTCAGCTCCTATAGCAGAGAGGCACTGGTAACCTTTTGCTTTGAGTACAGCTGTCAATGCAAAAATATTTCTGTTATCATCATCAATGATCAGCACCTTTTTCTTAGTGTCCATATACAATATAAAATGCCAAATAATTAAACTTTATCATAAAGCCATACACGCAACAAAGAAATGAGCTGATCTACATCCACTGGTTTTGAGATGTAATCTGATGCACCCGCAGCGATACATTTTTCGCGGTCTCCCATCATTGCCTTTGCAGTAACAGCCAATACGGGCAAATGTTTGAAGGCTGGGATCTTTCTGATCTCTTTTGTGCTCTCATATCCATCCATTTCAGGCATCATCATGTCCATGAGCACCACGTCCACCTTCGGATTCTCTTTCAGCAGCTGAAGGGCCTCCTTGCCATCCGTGGCCGCCAGCACCTTCATCTTGTGCTGTTCCAGCGCTTTGGTCAGCGAAAAGATATTCCTTACGTCGTCATCTGCAATCAGCACCGTTTTATTGGCCAGCACTTCATACAATCCCCTGAGTCCCTCAGGTTTTTTTACATTTTTATTTTCTGTGGTCTTCTCTTCCACCAGGTGAAGAAACAATGCCGCTTCGTCCAGTATACGCTGGTAAGAATGTGCAGTTTTTACCACGATAGAATCCGCATATTGTTTGATCCGCTGTTCCTCACCTTTACTGAGGTTTTTACCTGTAAAGATGATAATCGGAAGATTTTCAAGACCTTCACTCTTTTTAATGGTTTCCAGAGTCTGGTAAGCACTTTTATCGGGCACTCCCATGTCCAGGATCACACAATCCACTTCTTTCTTCTGCAGTGCATCCACGCTTTCAGAAACATTGTTTACCACCTTGGTTTGTATATTGTAATTGCTGAGGAAATAGCTGAGTGCCTTGGCATGCTGCTGATTCTCTTCAACGATTAAAACCTTTTTAGGGTGACGGCTCAATGCTGTTTCCAGTTTCTGGAAGATCTGCTGCATGTGCTCGATCGCAAAAGGCTTATTGATAAAGTCTACCGCTCCCATTAACAAGCTTTCCTTTTTCACTTCCAGCGATGACATGATATGTACCGGAATAGGTCGTGTTGCCGGATTTGCCTTCAGCTCTTCCATTACCTGCCAGCCATCTTTAACAGGCAGCTGGATATCCAGCAGTATTGCCAGTGGCATGTAGTAGTTTGCCAGTTCTATACCGATATCCCCTCTTACGGCTACAACGCCTTTGTAGTTCCTCTTGCGGGTAAAATTGAGCAGTGTCTTTGCGAAAGGCGTATCATCCTCGATAATCAGGATCACCTTATCTCCCGGCTGAATGTCATTTCTGTCATCTTCAACCTCCTGAGGGATATGATCTACGGTAAAACGCTCATGCAGCACAATCGGCCTGTCTGGGAAAGTGGTGTCAGGCTGGACATCTGCTGGCGGTAAAAGCATCATCTCCACATCTGCCTCTGTACGAACAAGCGGCAGTGTCAGCGTAAAGGTACTGCCTTCATATTCCTTACTCTTCAGGTCGATCTCGCCACCAAGCAGCTTAGCCAGCTCCCTGCTGATGGATAAACCTAGTCCTGTACCTCCGAAACGTCTTCTGGTAGAGCCATCAGCCTGCTGGAAGGCCTCAAATACCAGGCTTTGTTTGTTCGGGGCAATACCTATTCCCGTGTCGGTGACTCTGAAGATGATATTTCCTGCCTCAGCATCATTGCTGATACTCAGGATAACACTTCCCTTGGCCGTAAACTTAATCGCATTGGAAAGCAGGTTCTTCAGTATCTGCTCCAGACGCATTTTATCGGTATGTATCGAAGGCATCCCTCCCTCCATTTCAATCAGGAGCTCCAGGTTTTTGTTTTTTGCGATAGGGTTAAAAAGCGACCTCATGTCTGTAGAAACCTCGTTCAGGCCAACATCCGTTAGTTCCAGCTTCATCTTACCTGCTTCAATCTTGGAGAGATCAAGGATTTCATCGATCAGTCCCAGCAAACCTTGTCCTGAGCTCTGGATGACCTCTGCATATTCAATATACTCAGGATCCAGCTCCTTATTGTCAGACATCAGTTTTGAAAGCAGCAAAATCGAGTTTAAAGGGGTGCGGAGTTCGTGCGACATGTTCGCCAGGAATTCCGATTTATATTTAGTGCTCTGCTCCAGTTGCTCAGATTTGCGCTGGATTTCCAGGTTATGCTCCTGGATAAGCTGATTTTTTTCTTCGAGTAAGGTTGTTCTTTCTTCGAGTTCCTGGTTGCTCTGCAGCAGCTCTTCCTGCTGTACGCGAAGTTCTTCTTCGGAAGTTTGTATTTTCTGGCTTTGTGCCTCGAGTTCTGAGTTCAATCCCTCGAGCTCGCTGTGCTGCGCCTGCAGTTCTTCTGCCTGTGCCTGGGTTTCTTCCAGGAAGTCCTGTAATTTCTTGCGGTTCTGCGATACATGCACTGCCACCCCAATGTTATTGGAAACGCTGTTCAGGAAATCCAGCTGCAGCGGCGTAAACACATTTAGCGAGCCAATCTCTATTACCCCCACAATCGCCCTGTCCCTGATAATCGGCAGGGCAACGATATTCCTTGGTTTGGTATGTCCCGAGGCATAGCTGATGGTCAGCTCGTCGTTAGGGATATCATTCAGCAGCATCTGTTTTCCGGATTTCAGGGCCTGGCCGGCTAATCCTTCTCCCGGTTTCAGGATATCTTTCCGCTGATCTTCCAGCAGTGCATAACTTCCTGCAAGGTGCAGTGAGCGGTCTTCTTCAAGGAGGTAGAATGCAGCTACCTGCGAGTCTGTATGTTCTAAAATATTCTCAAGGATATCATTGGCTAAAGTACTGATGTTCTTTTCGCCTACCATTTTATCATTCAGGCTGGCGATACCCGTCTGCAACCATTCTTTGTCGGCCAGTAAAGAAAAAGAGTCCTGTAAGGATTGTGCCATCGCATTCAATGATCCTGCAAGACTTCCCAGACCATCTTTAGACTCCTGGTCCAGTCTGATCTGGTAATTTCCTTCGGAGATCTGACCGGCAATATCCCTGATCACTTCTATCCTGTGGTCAATTTCATCATTTTTATCCTGCAGCTCCTGCTGCAGCAACAGGCGTGCATTAAAATCTGTAGATACCCTTCTGTAGAAGAAGAAGGTAATGACAATAGCCAGGAAGGCCGCGAAGATAATCAGTGCAGGCGTATATCCTGCCAGTTTATTCTGGTCTGCGGTACGTCTGGCAAGCAGCGTCTTCTCCTCATTCTCCATGGCTTTGATGACCGTCCGGGCATCGTCCATATACTCCTTACCCGTGAGCAGGTCGCCTATACTGACCGTACCACCTACTCCTTTGAGCACAATAGTTTTTTCAATGATGTTCAGCCTGTTCTCTACAATTATCCTCAGCTTTTTTAAACTCTGCTGCTGGAATGCATTGTCGGCAGTCTGTTCCGTCAGATTATCCAGGATCGCAACAGCCCGGGTTTTAGCCCCCGTGTAAGGTTCCAGGAAAAGTTTATCGCTGGTGAGCAGGTATCCGCGCTGCCCGGTTTCTGCATCTTTTAAAGCAGAAATGATTTCTTCCAGGTTGGTAATGACCTCATTACTGTGAGACACCATTTTGGAACTCTTGACGAGGTTGGTGATACTGATATAAGAAGCGAGAGAGCTAATAAAAAGCAACAATAAAGATAGCCCAAGCCCAATACGCAGGTTATTTTTTAAAGTTTTTTGCATAGTAAAATAATATGTTAGTCTTGTTCAGTCATTGAAATGAGCGGGATATTGAAATAAAATTCGGATCCCTCTCCAAAAGTACTATTTACCCCTACTGTTCCGCCGTGTCTGCGGATAATTTCTGCAGAAATATATAAGCCTATACCTAAGCCCTGGAAATGGATCGCCGTTTCTTCCACGCGATAGAACTTATCAAACACGTTCTTCTGCTGTTCGGGGTGTATGCCTATTCCAAAATCCTTTACGGAAACGATCACGCGATCAGCTTCAAGGGACACATTGATATGCACCTCCGTTGTTCCCGGTGCATATTTAATCGCATTGGTGAGAAAATTTACGATTACTTGTTCAATCCGCATTTCATCGGCAAAGACTTCCTGCGCCACATGCCCGGTTTTAATGATTCTGAATTCAGGATTAGACTGGTGAATGATTTCTATGATGCTATCCAGCAGCACATTAATATTAAAATTCTTTTTGGTAAACTTCAGCTTACCGCTTTCGATTTTAGAGATATCAAGAAGATCCGCAATCAGATCATTCAGCTTATCCAGCTGTAGCTGTGCTTTCTCCAGGTGCCTTTTCACCGTAGGGATATCGCCTTTATCTATGCTCCGTTCCAGCAGCTGTACATAGCCCTTGACGCTGGTGAGCGGTGTTTTCAGCTCGTGACTGGCAATACTGATAAACTCATCCTTTTTTCTTTCGGCCCTTTTACGGAATTCTATTTCTTCCATTAAAGCCTCCTGTATCTCAATCAGCTTTCTGCTCTGCTCATAAATCCTGTAAAAGGTTTTTACCTTTAACAGCAGGATATTCATATCTACTGGTTTGGTGATATAGTCCAGTCCTCCGGAAGAATAACCTTTGGTGATAAAATTTAAACCTGTACTGGCAGCTGATAAGAAGATAATTGCTGTTTCTTTGGCCTTGCTATAACCTGAAATTGCTTCTGCAACCTCAAATCCGTCCATACCCGGCATCTGAACATCCAGAATGATCAGGACGTATGCATTTTTGATTACCTTTTTTAAGGCTTCTTCACCAGAGGATGCGGTGTCGACTTCAAAACCATGTATTTCGAGAACTTTTTTGAGAGAAATGAGATTCTCCGGTGTATCGTCTACTATTAGGATCATTAGTTGGAATAAATAGTGGCTGTTATCATGAGCAAAGCTTTTGTTGGACTAATTATGCCATCAAAGTTATACAACTTTATAGAATAATCCATTTTCCCTTTCGCTGCCTGTAACATCATTAAAGTTTAGAACTGTTAAAAGTATCGCCCTGGCTGATATCGCCGGTATCAAAACCCTTTTTAAACCAGTACACCCGCTGGGCAGAAGTTCCGTGTGTAAAAGCATCGGGAACAACTTCTCCCTGTGTCTGTTTCTGGAGATTATCATCACCGATGGCGTTGGCGGCATTGAGAGCCTCCTCCAGGTCGCCTTCTTCCAGCTGAATATCTTTTGCCTTGTTGGCCCAGAGTCCGGCATAGAAATCTGCCTGCAGCTCCAGCATCACTGATAACTTATTGTATTCTTTTTCACTGAGAGAGGCACGCGCACGCTGCACCTTTTCTGAAGTACCCAGGAGATTTTGTACATGGTGTCCTACCTCATGTGCAATCACATAAGCCTGGGCGAAGTCGCCATTTACACCAAAACGGGTCTTCAGCTCCTGATAAAATGATAAATCGATATAAACTTTATGATCTGCAGGGCAGTAGAATGGCCCTACAGCTGAGTTTGCGTAACCGCAGCCTGATTGTTCGCCATCGGTAAATAACCTGAGGGCAGGCTCTTCATATTGTTTTCCCATCTCCTGGAACTCCGTCTGCCATACGCGCTCGGTAGACCCGAGGACATCAGAAACAAATTTCCCTCCGGCATCTTCCGGCTTGCCCCGCTCTACTGCTGCCTGTTCAGAATTACCTACAGGCATCTGAGAAACTACACCGGTAAGATCTTTTCCAAAAAACATGCCTATAAGCACGATAAGGATACCTATGCCACCGCCAACAACCTTTCCGCCACCAGAGCTGCCCCGGGCGTCTTCAATGTTGTCACTACCCTTACCGAAAAACTTCATAAAATGTCTTGAATTTGATATAACAATATTAAAACCTCAATTGTTATACCAAATTCTTTCCATTTTATAAACTTATTCGAAAGCAGCGAGGGCCGCTGAGATTCTATTGCGTGTTTCCTCTATGCCTAATGTGAATGCGATATCAAAAACTCCGGGGCCAAATTTTCCTCCAACGAGCATAATACGGAAGGGAAGCATCAGTTCACCCGGTTTCAGCGCGTGTTCTGCCGCCAGTTCTTTAAATTTTTCTTCCATTTCCGCAGCGCTGAAACTCTCCTGAAGAGCGGCTCCGAAAGCGTTAAAATATGTTGCTTTTTCTGTAGTCCATTTTCCTTTTACTGCAGCCACATCATAAGATGCAGGCATGGCAAAGAAATATTCACTCTGGCTGATAAAGTCGGGCAGCAAAGTACAGCGGTCCTTAACCAGGTCGATCACCTTCAGCGTATAACTGTCATCATTTAATGTTATTCCCTGTGCTTCAAAGCCAGCTTTCACTGTTGCCAGCAATTCCGTAGCTTCAGCACGTTTGATCCACTCGTGGTTATACCATTTGGCTTTCTCAAAATCAAATTTTGCCCCCGCTTTGCTGATCCGTTCTACAGAGAACTTCTCAATCAGCTCTGCAATAGAGAAAATCTCCTGATCTGTACCGTCATTCCAGCCCAGCATCGCCAGCAGGTTGACAAATGCTCCCGGCAGGAAGCCAAGTTCCTTGAAACCTTTTGTCAGGTTGCCACTTTTAGGGTCTGTCCAGTTTTGTGCATATACAGGAAAGCCTAAGCGGTCGCCATCACGTTTACTCAGCTTTCCGTTGCCATCAGGCTTCAGGATCAGTGGCAGGTGTACCCATTGTGGCATTTCATCATCCCATCCGAGGTATCTCCATAACAAGATATGGATTGGTGCTGAAGGCAGCCATTCCTCTCCCCTGAAGATATGACTGATCTCCATTGCCTTGTCATCCACCACTACAGCCAGGTGATAGGTAGGCATTCCGTCAGCTTTTAACAATACTTTATCATCAATCAGGTTGGTATCAAAGCTCACATGTCCGCGGATCATGTCCATAAAAGAAACATGCTGGTCTTCCGGGATTCTGATTCTGATCACATGAGGGGTATTCTGCTCCAGTAGTTCTTTTACTTCATCTGCAGAAAGAGTGAGTGAATTCCTCATCTGCATGCGCGACGCCTGTCCGTACAGGAAATTAGGAACTTCCTTACGTTTGGCATCCAGTTCTTCAGGGGTGTCAAAAGCGTAATAGGCATTGCCACTGGCAATCAGCTGCTCTGCATATTGTCTGTATGAGGGTTTACGTTCACTCTGGCGGTAGGGCCCATATTCACCTCCGGCCTGCGGACTTTCATCAGGATGAATACCGCACCAGGCAAGGCAGGATTCGATATATTCTTCCGCCCCGGAAACAAAACGGGTTTGATCTGTATCTTCTACACGTAAGATAAACGTGCCATTGTGTTTTTTAGCAAACAAATAATTAAATAAAGCTGTGCGTACACCGCCTAAATGAAGGCCTCCCGTAGGGCTTGGGGCAAATCTTACTCTAACTTTCTTTTCCATATTCTGAACCACAAAGATATATTTTTTAAGCGCTTACCGTTCTATTGATGTCTTTTTGAATGCTATTTTGTAATTTGCCAGCATAATCTATGAATCCCTACGAAAAAAAACGGCGCTGGAAGTTCTTCCTGTTAATTTTTGCAATTGTTATTGGTACGGCTTCTGTCATCTACAGCGATTTTTTTGTAAAAAAAATGCAGCGTGAAGAACAAGTGCAGTTTCAGTTATATGTAAAAGTAACGGAGCAGTCGCTCGTGATGTACGATGATGACCGTTTTACTGACGTGATCGAGACCATTACCAAGAACACGAAACTACCCGTTATCATGACCGATGGCGACGGGCTGATCAACTCTTACCAGGGGCTCGACTCTACAAAAACCAATTACGATGTAGAGAAACAGAACAAGAAAACCTACGACCCCCAATATTTTGAACGGGAGCTCCGGAAAATGAAGAAACAGCATCCGGGCACACCGATTATCGGACTGGATGGCAAAATCTGGCATATCTATCACAAAGACTCATTCATCTTAACGCAGCTGCGTTACTTCCCTTACATCCAGCTCGCAGTAATTGCCTTATTCCTGCTTACGGCCTATGTTGCCTTTAGCTCTGCCCGCAGATCTGAGCAGGACCAGGTATGGGTGGGGATGGCTAAAGAAACCGCCCATCAGCTCGGAACGCCAATATCTTCACTGATGGCCTGGGTAGAGCTGATGAAATCACGTTTTGATGCTGAAGATGATCCCCTGATTGCAGAGATGGAAAACGACATCAAGAGACTGGAGGTAATTACCGACAGGTTCTCCAAGATTGGCTCCAAGCCAGTGCTCGAAGACCATGTGGTCTATACGGTTATCAGTAACTTTATTCAGTACTTTCAGCTGCGTACTTCAGACAAAGTTGTGTTTAACATTACCGGTGACGATCAGGTGAGGGCATTGCTCAATGTGCCGCTGTTCGACTGGGTAACGGAAAACCTGCTGAAGAATGCCGCCAATGCCATTGAAAATGAAGGAAGTATCACAGTAAATATTATTGAACATCTTGCTAAAGAGGAAGTATTTATCGATATTACAGATACCGGAAAGGGTATCCCAAGATCTAAATTTGATGCCGTCTTCCAGCCGGGATATACCACCAGGAAACGCGGCTGGGGATTGGGGTTATCCTTAACCAAGCGTATTGTAGAGAATTACCACAGCGGACAAATCTTTGTAAAAGACTCTGAGGTGGGAAAAGGAACCACCTTCAGAATTATCTTAAAAAGCAGTATCACCTATGAACCCACTTCAACCTAAAGTTTACGCCGATTATCCTTCGCTGGTGCAGGGCGATGTTCTTGAAATACTGGAAAGCCAGGCAAGCGATTTTCCGGAATTCCTGAAAAGTATTGAACATAAAGCTGATTATGCCTATGCAGCAGGTAAATGGACACTGAAAGAAATGGCCGGGCATATTATAGACACTGAAAGGATTCTGGTTTATCGCTTAACGGCCATCATCCGCGGGGAGCAGAACGCTCTTCCGGGTTTTGATGAAGATGCTTATGTGCTTCAGGCGCATTTTGCCGACCGCAGCCTGCTTAGTTTTGCCGAAGAGTTTAGTTTAATGCGCAAAGCACACCTGTACCTTTTCAAATCCATCAATGAGGAGGAGTTAAGCAGGACAGGTGTAGCTTCTGGTAAGGAGATCACTGCCCGCCGGCTTGTTTTAACCATAGCAGGGCATTTGATCCACCATATCAATATTATTCAGGAAAGGTATCTATA
>Ga0157373_10004407_pt1 | contig 10605 bp, 7 predicted proteins | sample C65metaG_FD_113460 | JGI IMG/M metagenome (GOLD analysis project Ga0157373, IMG submission 113460) | Corn rhizosphere microbial communities from Kellogg Biological Station, Michigan, USA - C6-5 metaG | ecosystem: Host-associated > Plants > Roots > Rhizosphere > Soil | place: USA: Michigan...
TATTTTATTTAAAATTAAAAACGAAGGTAAACAGATTCTGTTCGTAAATAATTTCTCAAGGTTTTTCGTTTAGGCATGACTGTTATATTTAAAGTCCGAAAAATAAAAATCGATTTTATTTGTGGTTACAGAAAATAAATTGTGCAACATTTATATTTGTCCTGCTTGTAAAAATTTTTAGGAATATTTTTGGCATTATTCTTAGAAAACGAAATGGTATCATTTTAAAACTTTCGATGAAAAAAGAATTATTTTTTCTGTTTTGTCTTTGCTTTTTTTATTCTTTATCAGCTCAAAAAATAAACAAAGGAAATATTCGCATTTTGTACACTCCCGGGCACGCCGCCAATACTTTTATTCCTTCTAAAAATATTGGTGGTGCTATTGACGGACATTTTAAAGGAGATATTGATCAAATGCTTACTGGAAAAAATATTGCAGAAATGAAAACTGTTGGATTAAAACCTATCAGCTACCGATTAAGAACTGAACTGGGAGATGAAGTATGGCATTGGAATCCAACAGGAAGATGGAGTGATAGTTTAAAAAAACAAGGATACTGGATTTCTGATTCTGAAAGCGCGAAACCGATTAATATTTCGAATGGATATAAGTTACCAAGAAGAGGAAACACCTTCGACCAGGCGAACGATAAAGGTTACTCAAGAATTGCTGATGGCGATACTTCCACATTTTGGAAAAGTAATCCATATCTTGATGAATATTTTACAAAAGAATCTAACACTCTTCATTCCCAATGGGTTATTGTTGATCTGGGCAAAGTAAAAGAGGTAAATGCAATCCGGATTGATTGGGCAAATCCATATGCATTGTCATTTAAAATAAATTATGCAGAAAATACCGATCCTGATTATTTCGATCCTTACCAAACCGGCATCTGGCAATCTTTTCCTAATAATATTTTTGAAAACTCCAAAGGAGGAACTGATCTGATCAACATCAAATCAATTCCAAAAAAAATTCGTTTTCTCAGAATTTCTTTTTCAAAAAGCTCGCATACAACTGATGGAAAATCTAATGATATAAGAGATCAGTTGGGCTTTGCTATTAAAGAAATTCAGGTTGGCTTTTTGAATAAAAAAGGAAAGTTTATTGATTGGATCAAACATTCCCGCGATCATCATCAAAGCATAATCTATGTATCATCAACAGATCCTTGGCATCGTTCAATTGATCTTGATGAAAATGTAGAACAGGTAGGAATAGATCGTTTTTTTAAAAGTGGAATTACTGCGGATCAACCAGTATTGATGCCGGCTGCACTACTTTATGATACTCCTGAAAATGTTCTTTCATTGATCAAATATTTGAGAGCAAAACATGATCCGGTAAAAGAAATGGAAATGGGTGAAGAGCCGGAAGGGCAGTTAATTTCACCGGTTGATTATGCCGCACTTTATCGTCAATTAGGAATTCAGATCAGAAAGATAGATCCGGGCATGAAAATGGGCGGCCCCGGATTTGCTTCAATTTCCTCTACAGAAGATGATAGCACTACTTTCACAGAATCAAAATGGACAAAATTTTTTTTGAATTATCTGCGTGAGCATAATAGTATTGACTTGTTTAATTTTTTCTCTTTCGAGTGGTATCCTTTTGATGACATCTGTGTTCCATCTGCGCCACAATTAGCAGTTGCGCCGGAAATGCTTTCAACTGCCTTAAAAAATTTTCAAAATATTTTACCGGAAAACACGCCATTATATCTAACCGAATATGGATATTCTGCATCAGAAGGAACAACAGAAGTAGAAATGGAAGGTGGATTAATGTATGCTGATATCCTTGGAAAATTTATGGAAATGGGAGGAAGCAAAAGTTTTTTGTATGGTTATGAACCTGCATTTCTGCAGCAAGTAGATTGCGGATATGGAAATAATATGCTTTTTGGATTAGGCGACAATGGAAAAATAAAATATAAAACAGCCGCTTTTTATTGTATGCAAATGCTTACTCATTATTGGGCGCAACCAACAGATTCACTTTTAGAAATTTTCCCTTTTTCAGCAACGATTAAAAACAGGAACAAACAACCACTTGTTGTTTGTTATGCGCTTCGAACCACTAATGGCAAGTGGTCTGTGATGCTGATAAATAAAGATCCAAAGAAAACATGGAATGTAAATATTGATATAGAAAATACCATTACAAAAAAAATAATTGACTGGCATCCTGAACAATTAATTCAATATTCCCAACAACAATATAGTTGGATAAAGGCGGGAATAAATAGCCATCCTTCAAAAGCGCTTCCTCCGGTTTTTCGAAAAATAAAAACAGCAAAAAATATTTCTTTACTGCCTTATTCATTAACGATAATTAATTGATTTATCCATTCACAGAAACTTCTTTTACACTTCCTGTTCTCTTTAAAGCTCCCCAACCTTGCAGTTCTCCTTTTATAGCTTTGCTAAACGATTTCAGCAGGATATAATACATCAACTGGCGATAAACCAAACGCTGAGGCAACATCCAGATCAGTTTCAAATGATTTTCTTTTTCGTATGCAAAAGCAAGCGCCGCACCGGCAATATCCACTAAAGTAAAAATGAAATAATAGAAAATGATGTGCGGTATGCTTGCAACAACAATTCCGAAAGAAGCAGCAAGCAAACTAAGCACTAAAATAATATCTGCAAGAGGCGCGAGAATTGGCAAAATAATTTGGAAGATCAAAATATTCGGCATTGCTATCATTCCAAAATTTCCATATTTTGAATTGAAGATCGTATCACGATGTTTCCAAAAACATTGCATCACACCAAAGCTCCACCTGAATCTTTGTTTCAAAAATTGTTTGAAAGTTTCGGGCGCTTCTGTATAAGAAATCGCAGCAGTACAATTTCTAATAATAAAACCATTTCTTAAAAGCCGCATGGTAAGATCGCAATCTTCTGCAAGTGTATCTTTTGTGAATCCGCCGGCTATTAAAATGGCATCTTTTCTAAAAGCTCCTATTGCTCCGGGAATTACAGTGATGCAATTCAAAAGATCAAATGCACGCCTGTCAAAGTTTTGAGAAGTAATGTATTCAATACTCTGCCAGCGGGTGATCATATTTACTTCGTTTCCAACTTTCACATTTCCGGCAACAGCAGCTACATTTTCATTATCAAATTTTTTCATCAAAAGCGTTACTGCATCCGTTTTCAGTTGCGTATCTGCATCGATACAAACAACAAAATCTGCATTCGATTTTTCAATTCCAAAATTCAAGGCTGACGCTTTTCCTCCATTTATTTTTGTATAAACATGCACCTTTGAATTGCCTTTAAATTCTTCTCTCACTCTTTGATAAGTTTGATCTTTACTTCCGTCGTCAACAAAAATGATCTCAATTTTTGGATACGTTTGAGCAAGTAAACTGTTCACAGTTCTTACACAATTCACTTCTTCATTGTAAGCAGGAACAATAATGCTAACCAAAGGGTATCCATTATTTTCTTCTAAAAGATAGGCAGGAAAAACAGCGGAATTTGATGCTGCTTCTTTCCTTTTTTGAATGCTTGCCAAAATTGCCATCAGAATCATTCGTCCTACTGACAAAATAATACCGATTATAAATAAGGTAAACAAAATTTGTCCGCTCCAGTACATTGTTTCGGCAAGGAAAAAATTAAATTTTCTGGTCCATCTATCTCGTGCATCTGCAACTCTTGGCATTACCTGGTCTCTTGTTTTTCCCATCAGGTCTGACACAGATGTAAATACATAACCTTTCTTTTTAAAATAGTCAATGATCCTGGGAAGTGCATCAACAGTGGCCTGTCTCGTTTCACCGCCCGCATCGTGCAACAAAATAATACTTGCGTTATTCGTTTCTACCTGTCGTACAACTCTGGCGAAAATACTATCTGCTGTTACTCCTACTGCCCAATCATTTGGATCGATACTTTCATTAATGGTAAGATAATTTTCCTGCCGGCTTCTTTCGATTGGTGCAAGTTCATCATAAGTCTGTGGTTCAGAGTCTGCGTTATAGGGCGCACGAAATAAAATCGTAGAATGACCGGTTACACTTTCGATCAATAGCCGCGTCAGCTTCATTTCCAACGCAGCTCTTGCCAAACTCATTTCTGCAATATTATGATGGGTGAAAGTGTGATTGCCAATTTCAAAACCATCGTTGTATTCTCTTTTTAAAATAGGAATATTTTGTTCAGCATTAATACCAATCACAAAGAACGCAGCTGGCACTTTTTCACGCTCAAGAATGTCTAGAATTTTAGGTGTCCATTCTGCGCTTGGCCCATCGTCAAATGTTAGGATCAGTTTATGCCCTTTTCCAACAGTCGTATCTTCTGCAAATCTTCTGATCACATATCCTGATGGCAGTTGTAAATAATTTTGTTCTGCAATTAGTTGTTCTGCGGTATCAATTTCAAAGCTGACCTTTCCGGGCTGCGGCGTATACAGGATATCAAGGACCTCTCCTTCTCCCTGAAATCCTACATTATCCTGGATAATTGGCATCGTAGTAAGAGAATCGAAATTGAAAGGATCTTTTTGCAAAGAAGCATTGCTCAAACTTCTGTTATAAAACTTCCACATACGCGGATCTTCAGTCCCAAGTCGCCACAAAACCGTTCCTGCAGTTGGAAATTCATCACTGAATCGCAAAATATTAAAAATGGTAGCGGCATCTGTAAACCAAACTTCATGGTTGGTAATATCAGTAGAATCAGAATTGTTTACAGTTGCATAATTATAATGAAGATTGTAAGTATCATTATCATAGGTAATTTTTGCGTTTATTGATTGAGCCTTGTTGATTGCATCGTTATAGGTTAGTGGCAAAGAATCACAAACACCGTTAGACCACTGATAGCCAAATCCTGCAATACCGAGAATTATTTTAGAAGGATCAATTCTTTCTGACGTCCACGACACTGCATCTTCAATCCATTTTTGAGCGCTGATCGGGCCTGGCCCTGTTGAGGGATTATATTCATCATACGCCATCAAAACGATGTAGTCGTTATAATCTGATAATTTAGAATAGTCATAGTCACTATTTTTCGGCTCAACATCCATAGTTACCATCATGTTCCTGGCATGAAGTGTCTCATACAATTTTTGCTGAAATGACGTCAATGGCTCGTTCGTTTTCTCCTGTAATTCTTCAAAGTCAACATTAATTCCATTCAAATGATAAAATGATAGTGTATCTGCAACTTGCTGAATAAATTTATTTGCAGAGTCTGCATCTTTTAAAATATGATGCAATAACTTTCCATCAAAATCCTGTTTCGATGAATTAAAATTGGTAAGGATTGGCAGGATAGTGAGTTTTTTCTGCTGCATCAATTTTAAGCCTGCCGTATCAATTCTTGTTTGTAAACGATGTGTAATCGTATCAATAAAAAACCATTCAGGAAAAATTGTGTTGATCTTATCTGCGTTTTTTTGAAGATCAGGAAGAGAAAGAGGAGCATTGGAAGGAGTGTAAAATGCACCTCTGATCATTGGTAAAGAGTTGGCTTTTGAAACTCCTTTGTTCTTTATCTTTTTTAATGAATCAGCTTTTAATTTATTGAACAAAAAATCTTTGAACCCTTTATATTTTGAGTTTTGGTGATTTTTTAAAATCAGTGGATTCGAGGGATCAAGCGTGGTTTGATATTCCCGTGCCTTTGCCTGCAAATTGGGAATATTTGGTAGTGATCCGCTATATAATGCGATTCCGAGAACAACAAAAAAGAAAATTGCGATCATAAAAAGCACACGTCCTGTCCATTTAAATCGTTTCCATCTTGTAGGTTTATCCGTCTGAAAAATCTGTGGAGTATTATCGTTACTCATTTTTTATCTGCTTAATTGACTTTGTTTTCTCTTTTGCGAAGGTACTTTACGATGATGAAGTGAATTTTATATTTATTGTTATTTCAAAATTTGTGCTTGATAAAAAGAGAAGGCCCCTGTAGAAACAGGGGCCGTTTACCAAAACTAACTGCTTATGAGAAAATTGAAATTTAATGTTGTTGATCTACATATGTCAAATCCCATGCCAAATGTAGGCATGCTAATGTTAAGAAAGATTTAATACCAAATCTATTTTTTAAAAAAATCATTAAATCAGTCTTAAAATGACATCTATTTGACTAAATATCCTAACTTCTAAAAAACATTTATTGATTTGAAAGTTTTTCTGAATTTTCTGCAAACTGAAGTGCATCAATAAATTCCTGTAGCTCTCCGTTCATTACGTCTTCCAGGTTGTAAACTGTCAGGCCGATACGATGATCTGTCACTCTGCCTTGCGGATAATTATACGTTCTTATTTTGGCAGAACGGTCGCCGGTGCTTACCAAACTTTTCCGATGACGTGAAATTTCCTCTTCCTGCTTTCGTACTTCTTCTTCGTACAATTTCGTACGCAACATCTGCATTGCTTTTTCACGATTGCCCAGCTGACTTCTTTCCGTCTGGCAGATCACAACCAAACCTGTTGGGATGTGTGTGAGCATTACTTTTGTTTCTACCTTATTTACGTTCTGTCCACCGGCGCCACCGCTTCGGGCAGTCTCCATTTTAACGTCACTCTCTTTTACTTCCACATCTACGTCTTTGGCTTCAGGCATTACAGCCACCGTTGCGGCACTTGTATGAACTCGTCCACTTGCTTCTGTATCCGGAACACGTTGGACACGATGAACGCCACTTTCAAATTTTAAAGTTCCATAAACATCATCTCCTGTAACCTCAATTTGCACTTCTTTATAACCGCCAACCGTTCCTTCGCTTTCGCTAAGCAGCGCAGTTTTCCAACCTTTTGATTCGCAATATTTCAAATACATTCTCATAAGGTTTCCTGCAAAAAGTGAAGCTTCATCGCCGCCGGTTCCGGCTCTTATTTCAAGAATAGCATTCTTTTCATCCTGTGGGTCTTTTGGGATCAGCATGTTTCGGATTTGCTTTTCCAGCTTCTCTTTTTCTTCCTGCAATTGAGGTAATTCTTCTTTCGCTAAATCACGCATTTCTTCGTCATCACTGTTCAGCACTTCTTTGTTGAACTCAATGTCATCAAGTGTTTTAGCGTATTGATTTCGTACAATTACGATCTTTTCAAGGTTACGATATTCCTTACTTAACTGTTTGTATTTTTTATTGTCGCTTACAATTTCCGGATTGGATAAAGCAATTCCCAATTCATCAAATCTTGCTTTTATCGCTTCAAGTTTTTCAAGCATACTATTTTTTCAAAAGTTTAATTTAATTGAGTAATGGGTAAAATGTGTACCAGCTTTTGTAGAAAATATTACCCCTTATCTTTGATAATCGTGCAAAATTAATCTAATCCTTTTTTACATGCGCTATAGAAAGCTTCGGGCTGATTTTTTATTTACCGGTGAAAAATTATTATCCAATGAGAAAATATTGATTACAGATTTGAAAGGGGAAATAATTAACATTATTGATAAAAAAGATGCAGGGGAAGAGATCGAAACGTTCAAAGGAATTCTTTGTCCAGGATTTATAAACGCGCATTGCCATCTTGAACTTTCACATCTCAAAAATGTTATTCCTGAGAAAACAGGATTGATCGATTTTGTATTTAAAGTAGTGTCAGAAAGATATTTTGAAGAAGAAGAAATATTGAATGCGATTGAAAAAGGTGAAGAAGAAATGTTGCAAAATGGAATTGTTGCTGTTGGTGATATTTGTAATTATTCAACCACTGTTTCTCAAAAAATAAAACGAAACATCAGCTATTACAATTTTATTGAAATAAGTGGCTGGCTTCCGGAAATTGCCGGTGCCAGATTTGAAAAAAGAAAAATTGCTTTTGAGGAATTTGATAAAAATAATCTGACCGCTGCCATTGTCCCGCATGCTTCTTATTCCGTTTCTGAAATTTTATGGAAAAAGATAGCGCCACTTTTTACAGGAAAAACAGTAACAATCCATAACCAGGAAACTGCGGATGAAGATTTATTCTTTAAAGAAGGGAAAGGAGAATTTGTAAGAATGTTTGAGAAAATGAAAATGGATAATTCATTTTTCAAGCCAACAAAAAAAGGAAGTGTAGAAAGTTATTTTCAAAATTTTTCTACTGCAAAATCTGTTATTTTAGTACACAATACTTTTACAAAACAGCCCGATTTAGATTTCATAAATGAACATAAAAATGAAGAACAATTGATTTCATTTTGTTTGTGCCCAAATGCAAATCTTTATATTGAAAATGCGTTGCCATCGGTAGATTTATTTTTAAAGAATGACTGCAATATTATTTTAGGAACTGACAGCCTCGCTTCAAATCACCAGTTGAACATTCTGCAAGAAATAAAAACGATTGCAAAAAATTTTCCTGGAGTAAAAACAGAAACGCTATTAAAATGGGCAACGATGAATGCCGCGAAAGCCTTGCAAATGGAAAATAAATTTGGCAGTTTTGAAAAAGGAAAAATGCCGGGAGTTGTTTTGATTGAGAATACAGAAGGAGAAAAAATTATTCGGGAATCGAAGGTTAAAAGATTAATCTAATATTTCAAGAGCAAACAAACAAATAAGACCGTTTTATATTTTTAGCGAAAAAAAATATCGGTTAGCTCAACGAAATTAATCACGCCAAAACCTCCGACAAAACATTCAATGTTTTCATAGTTCCAAATTCCGAAACATGCCATGAATAGTAGCTTTCCAGGCTTTTCAAAATTGAAATCCTGGTAATCCTGTTCATTTTTATTTCTCTCAAATCTTCCGGTTGAATTGTTTTTAAAAATTGAGAAATATAAAAGCTGATCTCAACACTCAATTGATCAGTTGCTGATTTCTCATTCGAAAAACTTCCTCCTGCCAGATTAAAAATATTATTTTCTTCAGAATAATTATCCGACAACCGGATGCCAAGAATCTGGGCGAGATGAATTGCAAAATAAATTGGAAAGTTAGCTGTGATGGCTGCATCAGCGATATCTAAAAATAGAAAAGCATCTTCACAAAAATGAAAAAGAGTTTCATTCGTCTCCGGTTGTTTCAGATTTTTTTGTAACAATTCAACCATAAAAAGGGCGACAGAATTTTTAGTAATGTCACTAAAAATATTTTTATAAAGATGTGCCCATCTCAAATCTTTTATGCGCTGTAAATTCTTTAAATCGTTATGATACACCTGCATTTCTAAAATAGAAGCGGGTTGAAAAAAATGAGCTTTAGAAGTTTTCCCGGAAGTGCGCACACCATTTACCATATAAGATTGAATGCCGAACAATTCAGTAAATATCCAACCAATGACGCTGGTTTCGCCATATTTTATGGTTCGCAAAACAATTCCTTTAGTAGAATGAATCAAGGTGCCAATTTGAGAATGCGAAAATTACAGTAAACGAATTAATATTTGAAAATCTTATTCTATCAATAAACAATTTATCAATAGCCAATTAACTAATGAACGTAATTTGCAACTATGTACACACTCAAAAAATCTCTCGGCCAGCATTTTTTAAAAGATGAAAAAGTAGTTGAAAAAATTATTGCTGCTTTGAGACAGCATCCTTTTAAAAATTTGTTGGAAGTTGGTCCTGGTGGGGGCGCGCTTACAAAACACCTAATCAAAATTCCCAACATTCACTTCAAAGCAGTTGAATTGGATGAAGAAAAAGTGAATTATCTTTTAAAAGAATTTCCTTCTTTAAAAGATGATTTAATTCATGAAAGTTTTTTGGAAATCGATCGCCCTTTTGATGAACCTTTTACAGTGATTGGAAATTTTCCTTACAATATTTCTACACAGATTTTATTTAAAATCCTTGAATGGAAAGAATATGTTCCCGTTATCATCGGAATGTTTCAAAAAGAAGTCGCAGAGCGGGCTGCCGCAAAAGAAGGCAGCAAAATCTACGGTGTGTTAAGTGTGCTTTTGCAATACTATTACCATGTTGAATATTTATTTTCTGTGAGCAATGAATCTTTCAATCCGCCGCCAAAAGTGCAAAGCGCGGTGATCAGATTAACAAGACGCGAAAGTTATTTACCGGTAAAAAGTGAAAGAGCATTTTGGGTTTTAGTAAAAACTGCATTTAATCAAAGGAGAAAAACTTTAAGAAACGGTGTAAAAAGCTTAATTCCAAAAGAAGATTTAGAAAATAAATTTTTTGATCGCAGAGCAGAAACATTAAGCGTTGAAGAATTTGCAAAGCTCACTTTTAAAATGAGTTGAAGTTTGTAAAGACCTGTAAGTTTTTTAAAGAATATGATTTAACAAATTTTATGATCTGTATTATATTTTAAAAGTCAGTTAATTTATTTTCCCTTTCTTTAGTTGTAATTTTACAAACCGGATTTGTTGACCCAATTTGTTGAATAAAATCAAATTATGCCAGACAAAAAAAATCATAAAGTAAGAATCGTAACTGCTGCTTCCTTGTTTGACGGGCATGATGCTGCCATTAATATCATGCGCAGAATCATGCAAAGCAAAGGCGCTGAAATAATTCATCTTGGGCACAATCGCAGCGTTCATGAAATTGTAGAATGTGCGATAGAAGAAGATGCCGATGCGATTGCCATAACCAGCTATCAAGGCGGCCACATTGAGTTTTTTAAATACATGAAAGATCTGCTGAATCAAAATGGCTATGA
>Ga0157373_10004409_pt1 | contig 10600 bp, 9 predicted proteins | sample C65metaG_FD_113460 | JGI IMG/M metagenome (GOLD analysis project Ga0157373, IMG submission 113460) | Corn rhizosphere microbial communities from Kellogg Biological Station, Michigan, USA - C6-5 metaG | ecosystem: Host-associated > Plants > Roots > Rhizosphere > Soil | place: USA: Michigan...
CGGCACTCAAGGCCGGCTACCGGCCACGCTGAGCAGCCTGAAGTCGCTTCCGGCATTGCCCGGCTCGGAGCAGATTCCCGCCAGCCCCGCCGTGGCGATCTGGAATCGCACCGGCGAACTGGCGTACTTCGGGCCCTACAGCGAAGGCTTGACCTGCAATTCGAGCAACAGCTTCATCGAGCCGATTCTCGAGGCCTTGAACGTGGGGCGCGCCGTCAATGCAACTCACACGATGGCGGTGGGCTGTTATTGTCCATGGGGCAAGGACGCATCATCCGAATAAGGGAACACCATGAAACGCAGCCTCATCGCATTTCTGTCGTTGGTCGTCACCGCCATCATCGTCACCGGCGGCTACCTCTACAGCAAGCAGCCCACCCGCCAGGGCACGGTGCAGTTGCAGGGGCTACAAGGCTCGGTGACCGTGCGCTACGACGAACGTGGCGTGCCCCATATCCGCGCCGAGAACGAAACCGACCTGTACCGTGCACTGGGTTATGTCCATGCCCAGGACCGGCTGTTCCAGATGGAGGTCATGCGTCGCCTCGCTCGTGGTGAACTCGCCGAGGTGTTGGGGCCGAAACTGCTCGACACCGATAAACTGATGCGCAGCCTGCGTATCCGCGAGCGCGCCGCCCGCTACGTGGCGGAACAGGACCCACAATCCCCGGCCTGGATCGCGATGCAGGCGTATCTCGACGGCATCAACCGCTACCAGGACAGCCACGTCCGGCCGGTGGAGTTCGATGTCCTGGGCATCCCCAAGCGCCCATTCACCGCCGAAGACACCGTGAGCATCACCGGTTACATGGCCTACAGCTTCGCCGCCGCCTTTCGTACCGAACCGCTGCTAACCTACGTGCGCGATCAACTGGGCGCTGATTATCTGAATATTTTCGACCTCGACTGGCAGCCCAAGGGGGTGCTGGGCGAGCACCGCAAAACCGCCCTGCCCCTGGCCGACGCTGACTGGAAAGGCCTCGACGCCCTGGCTCGCTTGAGCGAACAGTCCCTGCTCGGAAACGGCCTGCCACAATTCGAAGGCAGCAACGCCTGGGCCGTTGCCGGCAGCCATACCCGCAGTGGCAAACCCTTGCTGGCGGGGGACCCGCACATCCGCTTTTCCGCCCCCTCGGTGTGGTATGAGGCGCACCTTTCGGCGCCGGGCTTCGAACTCTACGGGCACTACCAGGCATTGTTGCCGTTTGCGACGCTGGGCATGAACAAGGATTTCGGCTGGAGCGTCACCATGTTCCAGAACGACGACCTGGACCTGATTGCCGAGAAGATCAACCCGGACAACCCCGAACAGGTCTGGTATCGCGACAAGTGGGTGGACATGACCCGCAGCGAACAGCAAATCGCGGTAAAGGGCCAGGCACCGATAACGCTGGTGCTGCGCCAGTCGCCCCACGGCCCGATCGTCAACGATGTGCTCGGCGCCAATGCCGGCCACACACCGATTGCCATGTGGTGGGGTTTCCTGGAAAGCCGCAATCCGATCCTCGAGGCCTTCTACCAGCTCAACCGTGCCGACACACTGGCCAAGGCGCGCGGAGCGTCAGCCAAGATCCATGCACCGGGGTTGAATGTCGTCTGGGCCAATGCCAAGGGCGATATCGGCTGGTGGGCCGCCGCCCAACTGCCCAAGCGGCCGGCGGGGGTGAAACCCGACTTTCTGCTGGATGGCAGCAGCCCGGAGGCGGAGAAGGAAGGTTTTTACCCCTTCAGCAATAATCCCCAGGAAGAGAACCCTGCCCGCGGCTATATCGTGTCGGCGAATGTCCAGCCGGCTTCACCCGGCGGTATCGAGATCCCGGGCTACTACAACCTCCCCGATCGCGGGCAGCAACTCTATCTCCAACTCAGCGACAAACAGACAAAGTGGGACATCGAAACCACCCGCAAGCTGCAACTGGGCACCACCACTGCCTATGGCCCGCGCTTGCTGGCACCTTTGCTGCCGGTGTTGAGGGAAGTGGTCAACGACCCGCAGGAACGCAAGTGGGTGGAACAACTGGCGCAGTGGCCGGGGGATTACCCGCTGGATTCCGTCAGCGCCACGCTGTTCAACCAATTCCTGTTCAACCTGGCAGATGCCGCCCTGCATGATGAACTGGGGGATGGATTTTTCGATACTGCCCTGGCCACCCGAGAGATCGACGCCGCGCTGCCGCGCCTGGCCGCCTCGGCGGACTCGCCCTGGTGGGACGATCGCACGACCCTGGGCAAGGAAACCCGTGCCGACATCGTGAAAACAGCCTGGAGCAACAGCCTGGCGCACCTGAAGGCCACCTTCGGTGACGATGCCACGCAATGGCAATGGGGCAATGCCCATACCCTCACACACGGACATCCACTGGGCATGCAAAAGCCGTTGGACCGGATCTTCAACGTCGGCCCGTTCGCCGCACCCGGTACCCATGAAGTCCCCAACAATCTCTCCGCCACGATCGGCCCGGCCCCCTGGCCGGTCACCTACGGCCCGTCCACCCGGCGCATCATCGATTTCGCCGACCCGACCCACAGCGTCACCATCAACCCGGTCGGCCAGAGTGGCGTGCCGTTCGACAAGTATTACGCCGATCAGGCCGAAGCCTACATCGAGGGCTTGTATCACCAGGCGCACCTGGCTGAGGAAGAAGTGACCGCCAACACCCATGACACCCTGAAACTGTTGCCGGCCAGGGCAGCGCCCTGAGTCGGCCGGCCTTCACTTTTTTTCGTCACCGACCGGCTTGATCGGCGTTGTTGGTCAAGACTACAGAGGGTTCCTCTCCGTCCACCCCCAATGGAGTCATCGCGATGTTCAATAACTGGTCCGAACTGCTGCCCACCATCAAGAGCGCCTTTGGTGCCCTGGGCAAGAGCAACCCGAAAATGGTCAAGGCCTACATGGCCCTGGATGAAGCCGCTGCCGAGAACAATGTGCTCGATGCCAAGACCCGGGAGCTGATTTCCATCGCCGTGGCGATCACGACCCGCTGTGACGGTTGCATCGGCGTGCACACCGATGCCGCCATCAAGGCCGGTGCCACCCGCGAAGAAATCGCCGCGACCCTGGCTACCGCAGTGTCCTTGAATGCCGGCGCGGCCTACATCTACTCGCTGCGAGCGCTGGAAGCCCATGACACGCTGAAGAAATGACCTAGGCCATTGCTGCGAAATTGAGTCTGAAGTGTTGCGGTGTCACGCCCAGCCTGCGATTAAAGACGTTGCGCATGTGTTGAGCATCGCGAAAGCCGCATTGCCAAGCCACGGTCTTGAGCGGGGCCCGGGTGCTTTCCAGTATTACGCGCGCTGCGTCTACCCGGGCCCGCTCGCCGAATTCCGCCGGGGTGACCTTGGCCTCCCGAGTGAACACCCGGGAAAAGTTGCGCTGGCTCATGTTCGCGGCATTGGCCAGATCGGCGAGTCCCAAGTCACCGTTCAGGTTCGCCAGCACATAGGCCTGGACCCGGGCCACGGCAGACGTCGGCGCGGCATGAGGCGCAAGAAAAGGACTGAACTGCGATTGCCCGCCTGAACGCTGGGTAAATACCACCAGCCGCTTGGCTACGCTCAACGCCACGTCCGCCCCATGATCCTGCGCCAGCAGGAACAACGACAGATCGATCCCTGCGGTGACACCGGCCGAGGTATAAAGCGCGCCGTCCTGCACGTACAGGCGATCCGCTTCGACCCGGGTCGAGGGACACAACTGCGCCAGCGCCCCGGCATCGCCCCAATGGGTGGTGACGGTCCGCCCCTCCAGCAACCCAGCCCGGGCGAGCATGAACGCGCCGTTGCAGATCGAGCCAAAGCGCCGCGCCCGCCCACAGGCCCCACGTAACCAGGTATCGAATGTCGCGCCGAAATCCATGAATGGCAAATGCGGCCCGCCCGCCACCAACAGCAGGTCGTACGCCTGCGTAGCTTCACTGAATTGGCGATGGGCATTGAGGGACAGACCGTTGGAACAGGGAACCGCCCCCGGCTCGATCCCGATGACCTCAAGCCGATAGTGATCCTCCGGCGCCAGGAACCGATTGGCCTCGCATAACACGTCCATGGGACCGCTCACGTCCAGCGACTGGACGCCAGCGAACACCACGACCGCAACTGTTTTTTCCATGGGTGCCTGCTTGCCTTCGAGTTGAACGGGATCACAGCCTACGCTAGCCAATCCATCAGCAGGACGCCACCTGGCACGAAACCGAGGTTCATTGGCATGGATCGCAGCCACGGGGAGATTGTTGCCGTGTATCCCGGCGACCAGACTTGTACCCTCGGCGCCGCCCTGGCGCATCGTCAAGAGGAGAGCAGTATGAACAGCATCGCCGGCGTCAAGATCCCCGACAGCGCCCTTGCCCGCGCCACTACCGAATACATCCGCGACGTTGAGTCCGATCTGCTGTACCACCATTCCCGGCGGGTATTTCTGTTCGGCGCCTTGAGCGGCCAGCGTCGGCAATTGGCCTACGAGCCGGAGCTGCTGTACGTCGGGGCGATGTTCCATGACATTGGCCTGGTGGAAGGCCATCGCAGCGACGATGAGCGCTTTGAAGTGGATGGTGCAAATGCTGCCGCAGCGTTTCTCAAACCCTATGGGCTGAGTGATGACGATATCGAACAGGTGTGGCTGTCCATCGCCCTGCATACCACGCCGGGCATACCGAAACACTTGCGTCCTACCGTCGCCCTGGTGACCGCCGGGGTGGAGATGGATGTATTGGGAATGGACTACGCCGCTTTCCCGGCAGCGCAGCGCGAAGCCGTGGTGCATGCCCATCCACGTGGGGAGGGGTTCAAGGAGTGCATCATCTGCGCATTCGCCAACGGCTTGCGGCATCGCCCGCAGACGACCTTCGGCAATGTGAAGACCGATGTCCTGGTGGATCAGGAGCCGGGGTTCAAACCGACGAACTTCGTGGAAATCATCCGCACATCCCCTTGGAACTCATGAGCCCTGTGGGAGCGAGCCTGCTCGCGATGACGGATGGACAATCGACATTTTCGTCGACTGTCACACCGCCTTCGTGAGCAGGCTCGCTCCCATAAGGCCTGCGTGCGGTCAGACTGGCTCAGCCACCGCCCGGCGTACTTCCGGTTGTTTCCAGGAGTCGGCAGCGCTTTCTTCGATGGCTTGCTGGATCGCCCGCTTGCGGTTTTCTTCAGCGCGGCGACTGAAGTACCACACCAGGAAGGTGACCAGCGACACCGCCAGCAGGATCAGGCTCGCCACGGCATTGATCTCCGGCTTCACGCCCAGGCGCACCGCCGAGAACACTTCCATCGGCAAGGTCGTCGAACCCGGGCCCGACTCGAAGCTCGCCAGTACCAGGTCATCCAGCGACAGCGCGAACGACATCATGCCCCCCGCCGCCAGCGATGGCGCGATCATCGGGATGGTGATCAGGATAAACACCTTCCACGGCCGCGCACCAAGGTCCATGGCCGCCTCTTCGATGGACAGGTCCAGCTCACGCAAGCGTGACGAGACCACCACCGCCACATAGGCCGCGCAGAACGTGGTGTGGGCAATCCAGATCGTGACGATGCCACGCTCCTGGGGCCAGCCGATCATCTGCGCCATGGCCACGAACAGCAGCAACAGCGACAGACCGGTGATCACTTCCGGCATCACCAGCGGCGCGGTGACCAGGCCGCCAAACAACGTGCGTCCCTTGAAACGGGTGATGCGGGTCAGTACGAAGGCGGCCAGCGTACCCAGGGCCACCGCGGCGACCGCCGTGTAGCAGGCGATTTCCAGCGAACGCACCACCGAGCCCATCAACTGGGTGTTGTCCAGCAGGCCGACGTACCACTTGACCGACCAACCGCCCCATACCGTCACCAGCTTGGACGCGTTGAACGAATAGATCACCAGGATCAACATCGGCGCATAGATGAACAGCAATCCCAGCACCAGCATCAGGCTTGAAAAACTGAAGCGCTTCATTCCTTGCCCTCCATTTCTTTGGCCTGACTACGGTTGAACAGGATGATTGGCACGATCAGGATCGCCAGCATCACCACCGCCAGGGCGGACGCCACCGGCCAGTCACGGTTATTGAAGAACTCCTGCCACAGCACTTTACCGATCATCAGGGTTTCCGGGCCGCCCAGCAGTTCCGGGATCACGAACTCGCCCACCACTGGAATGAACACCAGCATGCAGCCGGCGATGATGCCGTTCTTGGACAGCGGCACGGTGATTTTCCAGAAGCTGTTGAAGGTGCTCGACCCCAGGTCGGAGGCGGCCTCCAGCAGGCTGGGGTCGTGTTTGACCAGGTTGGCGTACAGCGGCAGGATCATGAACGGCAGGTACGAATAGACCACGCCGATATAGACCGCCAGGTTGGTGTTGAGGATCTGCAGCGGTTCGCTGATCCAGCCCATGCTCATCAGGAAGCCGTTGAGCAGGCCGTTGTTGCTGAGGATGCCCATCCACGCGTAGACGCGGATCAGGATCGCGGTCCAGGTCGGCATCATGATCAGCAGCACCAGCACCGTCTGCGTCTCTTTGCGGGCATTGGCGATGGCGTAGGCCATCGGGTAGCCGATCAGCAGGCACAAGGCGGTGCTGATCAGGGCCATTTTCAGCGAGCCCAGGTAAGCGGCAATGTACAGCTCGTCCTCGCTGAGCATCGCGTAGTTGGCGAAGTTGAGCAGCAGCTGCAGCTTCTGGTCGACGTAGCTGTAGATCTCGGTGTACGGCGGAATGGCCACATCGGCTTCGGCGAAGCTGATCTTCAGGACGATGAAGAACGGCAACATGAAGAACAGGAACAGCCAGATGAAGGGCACCCCGATGACCAGTTGACGGCCACCGGGCGTTATTCGATCAAGTCGGCGTTTGAATTTGCGCATGTTCATGAGCGAAGCACCACACCGCTGTCGTCTTCCCACCAGACGAACACCTGGTCGCCCCAGGTCGGTCGCTGGCCACGGCGCTCGGCGTTGGCGACGAAGGACTGCACCAGCTTGCCACTCGGCAGCTCGACGTAGAACACCGAGTGCCCGCCCAGGTAGGCGATGTCATGGACCTTGCCGCTGGACCAGTTGTGCTCGCAGGTCGGCTGCTCGACGGTCACCAGCAGTTTTTCCGGACGGATCGCATAGGTCACCGACTTGTCCTGCACCGAGGTGCTGATGCCGTGGCCCACATAGATGTTGCGGTCCAAGTCCTTGCAGGTCAGCACTGCATGACCTTCGGCGTCGTCCACCACTTCGGTCTCGAAGATGTTGACGTTGCCGATGAACTCGCAGACCAGGCGGCTGGTCGGGGTTTCGTAGATGTCGATCGGGCTACCGATCTGGGCGATCCAGCCCAGGTGCATGATCGCGATACGCTCGGCCATGGTCATGGCCTCTTCCTGGTCGTGGGTCACCATGACGCAGGTCACGCCGACCCGCTCGATGATCTCGACAAGCTCAAGCTGCATTTGCGAGCGCAGCTTCTTGTCCAGAGCCCCCATCGGTTCGTCGAGCAGCAACAGCTTCGGACGCTTGGCCAGGGAACGGGCCAGGGCCACGCGTTGGCGCTGGCCGCCGGAGAGCTGGTGCGGCTTGCGCTTGGCGTACTGGCTCATCTGCACCAGCTTGAGCATTTCGGCCACGCGGGCGTCAATGTCGGCCTTCGGGATCTTGTCCTGTTGCAGGCCGAAAGCGATGTTCTGCGCCACGGTCATGTGCGGGAACAAAGCGTAGGACTGGAACATCATGTTGATCGGCCGCTCATAGGGCGGCATGTCAGTGATGTCCTCACCGTCGAGGAAAATCCGCCCCTCCGTGGGCCGCTCGAAGCCGGCAAGCATGCGCAGCAAGGTGGATTTGCCCGAACCCGAACCGCCGAGCAAGGCGAAGATCTCGCCTTTCTTGATTTCCAGGGACACATCGTCCACGGCAATCGTCTCGTCGAACTTCTTCGTGACCCGGTCGATTTTGACCAGCACCTGCTTGGGTGTCTGGTCGCCCTCGAGGGCTTTCTTATAGGCGCCGGAGGCAACAGCCATTTACGAAACTCCCACAGAATTTACAGTTCGCCCCATGCGGACGAACCTTGGTTAGAGCGGTTATTTACCCGACTTGACCTTGGTCCAGCTGCGGGTCATCAGTCGTTGGATCTTGGGCGGCAACTCGGAGTTGACGTAGAGCTTGTCGACGACTGCTTGCGGTGGGTAAACCGCCTCGTCGGTACGGACTTTCTGGTCCATCAGCTCGCCAGCCTTTGGGTTCGGGTTGGCATAACCGACGGTGTCGCTCACCTGGGCGATCACCTCAGGCTTGAGCAGGTAGTTGATGAAGGCATGGGCTTGCTTGATGTTGGTGGCGTCGCGGGGGATCGCCAGCATGTCGAACCAGAGGTTGCCGCCCTCCTTGGGGATCACGTAGGCAATCTCGACACCCTTGCCGGCTTCGCTGGCACGTGAACGGGCCTGGAAGATATCGCCGGAGAAACCGGCCGCCACGCAGATCTCGCCATTGGCCAGGTCGGAGATGTACTTGGAGGAATTGAAGTAGGTCACGTAAGGCCTGATCTTGAGGAGCTGGGCCTCGGCCTTCTTGTAGTCTTCGGGGTCTTCGCTGTTGGGGTTCAGGCCCAGGTAATTGAGCATCGCCGGGATCATCTCATCCCCCGAATCGAGGAACGAAACGCCGCAACTGGAGAGTTTCTTGATGTTCTCCGGCTCGAACAGCATGGCCCACGAGTCGATCTTGTCGACACCCAGGACCGCCTTGATCTTCTCGACGTTGTAGCCGATACCATTGGTGCCCCACAGGTAGGGCACCGCGTACTGGTTGCCCGGATCGTTACGCTCCAGGCGCTTGAGCAGCGCAGGGTCGAGGTTGGCATAGTTGGGCAACTGGGCCTTGTCGAGCTTCTGGAAGGCCCCGGCCTTGATCTGTTTGCCCAGGAAGTGGTTGGACGGCACGACCACGTCGTAGCCGGTACGGCCGGCCAGCAACTTGCCCTCCAGGGTTTCATTGGAATCGAACACGTCGTAGACCGGCTTGATCCCGGTGGCTTTTTCGAAATCCGCCAGGGTGGTCTCGCCGATATAGTCCGACCAGTTATAAATATGCACGGTGGAAGCAGCCTGGACGCTGACCGCGAGCGTCAGGCCTGCACCGACCAGCAAGGCGTTGCGTAACAAAGAAAAGACTGGCACGTGGAGGTCCTCTTAAATAGTCGGGCCCAAGTTGCCCCCGTTGCCTGGCCGCGCTGGGCCCTGCAACAAAACCGGCGCGCAACTTACCCTCGATAAACCGATCCAGCAAAACTTTTAGTTATTTAATTGCTCCTGTTGCCGCCGCCGCGATGACAGCGACAACAGGAAGATGCCTCAGGCCGGTTTATTTACCGGATTTGATCTTGGTCCAGCTGCGGGTCAGCAGCCGCTGGGTGGCCGGCGGCAAGTCGCTGATGGCGTAGAGCTTGGCCTTCACTTCGTCAGACGGATAGATGTGCGGGTCACCGGAGATTTCCTTGTCCACCAACGCCGTAGCAGCCTTGTTGCCGTTCGGGAAGCGCACGTTGTCGGTGATCTCGGCCATGATTTCCGGCTTCATCAGGAAGTTCATGTACTTGTAGGCAGCCTCGACGTTCTCGGCATCCTTTGGAATAGCGACCATGTCGTAGAACGAGCCGGCGCCTTCTTTTGGAATGGCATAGGCCACCTTGACCTTGCCGCCCGCTTCGGCCGCACGGGACTTCGACTGCTCGATATCACCCGAGTAACCCACGGCTACGCAGATGTTGCCGTTGGCCAGGTCGGAGATGTACTTGGACGAATGGAAATAACTGATCGAAGGACGGATCTTGAGGAACAGCGCCTCGGCATCGGCCAGTTGCTTCTTGTCCTGGCTGTCGGTCGGGTAGCCCAGGTAGTGCAATGCTACCGGAATCATTTCGGTCGGCGAATCGAGGAAGCTCACGCCGCAACCCTTGAGCTTGGCAATGTTTTCCGGCTTGAGCAGGGTGTCCCACGAGTCGATCTTGTCGACGCCCAGTGCGGCCTTGACCTTCTCTGGGTTGTAGCCAATGCCGATCGTGCCCCACATATAAGGGAAGGCGTGCTGGTTGCCCTTGTCGCTGGCATCGCCCACGGCCTTGAGCAGGTCGGTGTCGAGGTTCTTCCAGTTCGGCAACTTGGACTTGTCCAGCGGCTGGTAGACGCCAGCCTTGATCTGCTTGGCCAGGAAGTTGTTCGACGGCACCACGATGTCATAACCCGACTTGCCGGCGAGCAACTTGGCTTCCAGGGTTTCGTTGCTGTCGAAGACGTCGTAGACCACTTTGATCCCCGACTCTTTCTCGAACTTGGCGACCGTGTCCGGTGCGATGTAGTCGGACCAGTTATAGACATGCAGCACTTTATCGTCTGCCTGAACGGCACTCGCCATCACGCCCATCAGGGACATGGCGAGGAGGGTCTTGCCAGCTATCTTCATACCTATTGCCTTCATGGATGATGCTCCAGTTATTCTTTTAAGCCACAGTTCAGTAGCCGGCTCGCGGGCAACTTGAACAGGCGGTAGTCTGGCAAGTTACAGGGCAGGCTTTCAACACACGCCCAACCTTTTGTTCAGACTGTGCGAGGCCCTTGAAAGCGCC
>Ga0157373_10004410_pt1 | contig 10598 bp, 13 predicted proteins | sample C65metaG_FD_113460 | JGI IMG/M metagenome (GOLD analysis project Ga0157373, IMG submission 113460) | Corn rhizosphere microbial communities from Kellogg Biological Station, Michigan, USA - C6-5 metaG | ecosystem: Host-associated > Plants > Roots > Rhizosphere > Soil | place: USA: Michigan...
GGCAGTTTGGCAGGCGGCTCGCGATCAAAGCTGACGGAAAGCTCGGCCTCGCGAGGTTCCAGGCGCAGCAACTGCGCACTGCCCAGCAACCCGCCCACGCGACCGACGCGCAGGGTGTCACCCACTTCCGAGCGATGCACCTCTTGCATGTGCGTCAGGCGCCGGTCGCGCAGGATCACGCGGTCAGCCGAGATGAAATCGGCTTCTTCCAGGAGCAGCAGGTTCACGGCTGGGTCGCTGGTGGCTGGTCTTGTTTGTCTTCGGCCTTTTCGTCGTCCTCATGGTCACCGCGTTTGGTCACCATCGAACTGCACAGCACGCCGATTTCGAACAGCAGCCACATCGGCACGGCCAGCAGCGTCTGCGAGAAGATGTCCGGCGGCGTGAGGATCATGCCGACCACGAAGCAGCCGATGATCACGTACGGGCGGATCTTTTTCAGGTACTTCACGTCGACGATGCCGATCCACACCAGCAATACGACCGCGACCGGAATCTCGAAGGCCACGCCGAATGCCAGAAACAGCGTCATGACGAAGTCCAGGTAACTGGCGATGTCCGTCATCATCGACACGCCTTCCGGGGTGACGCTGGCGAAGAAGTGGAAAATCAGCGGGAACACGAGGAAATAGGCAAACGCCATCCCTGCGTAGAACAGGATGATGCTGGAAATCAGCAGCGGCACCGCCACGCGTTTTTCGTGCTTGTACAGGCCCGGCGCGATGAAGCCCCAGATCTGGTACAGGATTACAGGCATGGCCAGGAACAGCGCGACCATCATGGTCAGCTTGAAGGGGGTCAGGAACGGCGAAGCCACGTCGGTGGCGATCATCGTCGCGCCTTCGGGCAAGAACTTGCGCAGCGGCGCCGAGACGAAGGTGTAGATCTTCTGCGTGAAGTAGAACAGCGCGCCGAAGATCACGAAGATCGCCAGCACACAACGCAGCAGACGCGAGCGCAGTTCAGTGAGGTGCGAGACCAGCGGCATTTGCTGGTCGTTTTCCGGAATTTCGCTCATGGGGCTCGTGGGGGCTGTGTCGAATCGTTGGCAGAAGGCTTACCGGACGCAGTGGTGGTCGACGTTGCCGTGGCGGGTGTGGCCACAGGCTCGGCCGTTTCAACCTTGACCGGCTCGGAGATCACCGCAGTGCTCACAGGTGCCGGCTCGGCAACAGGCGCCGGGTTGTTTTCCGCGCTGGGCGTCGGTGCGGCATCCAGCGCTGAGGGCGCGGGTTCAGGCGCGGCTGCGCGGGCCTGGGGCTGCATGATCTTGCGCGCTTCTTCTTCCAGCGAAAGGATGTGTTCGTTGTGCAATTGACGACGAATCTCGTCGGCGCCGATTTCGCGCTCAACTTCCTGTTTGATCGCGTTGAAGCTGCGTTTCAGGCGTCCGACCCAGAGCCCGGCCGTACGCGCGGCCCCCGGCAGGCGCTCGGGGCCCAATACCAGCAGGGCGACGAGGCCGACCAGCAGCAGTTCAGAGAAGCTGATACCAAACATGCGTCACGACCTAGTCTTTGCGGATGGGCTCTTCGACTTTCTGCGCAGTGCCGTCGATGGTGTGCGGCTGATGCAGCGGTTGGGTCGGCGGCGGCGTTGGCTGCGCGGTCTGCTGAGGCTGAACCGGTGGCTGCTCGGCGCCTTTTTCATCGTCGTTCATGGCTTTGCGGAAGCCCTTGATCGACTCGCCCACGTCAGTCCCCAGGTTCTTGAGTTTCTTGGTGCCGAAGATCAGCACGACGACCACAAGAATGACGATCCAGTGTTTCCAGTCAAAAATGCCCATGACGCGTTCCTCACAAGAAATTCGGGGCCCGCAGGCCCGGTGTTTATTCCGCCGAGCGAGCTGCTTTTTCGGCGTGGCCGGACAGCCCGAAACGGCGGTCCAGTTCATCGAGTACGGCTTGTGGATGCTGGCCCAGCGCTGCGAGCATGACCATGCTATGGAACCACAAGTCAGCGGTTTCGTAGATGACATCGCTGCAGTCACCGCTGATGGCAGCGTCCTTGGCGGCGATGATGGTTTCGACCGACTCTTCGCCGACCTTCTCCAGAATCTTGTTCAGCCCTTTGTGGTAGAGGCTGGCGACGTAGGAGGAATCGGCAGCCGCGCCTTTGCGCTCTTCGAGCACCTGCGCCAGGCGAGACAAGGTATCAGTCATGTTCAGTGTCCTGCTTGATAAATGGATTCCGGGTCTTTGAGCACCGGGTCCACGGTTTTCCAGCCTGCTTCTTCGCCTGCACCCTCAAAAACCCGATAGAAGCAGCTTTCACGGCCGGTGTGGCAGGCGATGCCACCGATCTGCTCGACCATCAGGATGATGACGTCGGCATCACAGTCCAGACGCAGCTCGTGCAGTTTTTGCACGTGGCCCGATTCTTCGCCTTTGCGCCACAGTTTGCCACGTGAACGCGACCAGTAGATGGCGCGGTTCTCCTGAGCGGTCAGGCTCAGGGCTTCACGGTTCATCCAGGCCATCATCAGGACGCGCCCGGTCTTGTGGTCTTGGGCAATCGCGGGGACCAAACCGTCACTGTCCCATTTAATCTCGTCCAGCCAGTCTTTCATCGTCGGCTCCGGCCGCTCTGTGGATGGGCTAGTGTGCCAGCGGCTCGGCCCGATGGCTATCGGCGAACGACCAGATAGAGGCCTGCCACCAGCATCAGCAACGCAGGCCAGGCGCTCATGGTCATCAGCTCTGCACCCGATTGAGTGTGGGCTGTGGCCAACACCACGCCACCTGCGAGCAAGCCCGCGCCGATCAGGCGCAGGGCCCAGTGATCGCCCTTGTGGCTGTACGGCGGCGGTGGGTCGCTGGTGTGCGGCTGCGACAGGCGTTCGAGCAGGTCGCGGGTCATGTTGGCCAGATGCGGGATCTGCTCAACTTGTGACTGCAAGTTACCGATCAGCGTTTTCGGGCTGACGCGCTCACGCATCCAGCGCTCCAGGAACGGCTGCGCGGTGCTCCACAGGTCCAGCTCCGGGTACAGCTGACGGCCCAGACCCTCGATGTTGAGCAGCGTTTTTTGCAGCAGCACCAGTTGTGGCTGGACTTCCATGTTGAAGCGGCGCGCGGTCTGGAACAGGCGCATCAGCACCTGACCGAAGGAGATGTCCTTGAGCGGCTTCTCGAAGATCGGCTCGCACACGGTGCGGATCGCGGCTTCGAATTCGTTGAGCTTGGTCTCGGCCGGGACCCAGCCCGAATCGATGTGCAGTTGAGCGACGCGGCGGTAATCGCGCTTGAAGAAGGCAAACAGGTTACGCGCCAGATAATCCTGGTCTTCCGGGGTCAGGCTGCCGACGATGCCGCAGTCGATGGCGATGTACTGCGGGTCCCACGGCGCCACCGTGCTGACGAAAATGTTGCCGGGGTGCATGTCGGCGTGAAAGAAGCTGTCGCGGAACACTTGGGTGAAGAACAGTTCCACACCGCGCTCGGCGAGCTTTTTCATGTCGGTGCGCTGATCGGCCAGGGTCGCGAGATCCGTGACCTGAACGCCGTAGATGCGCTCCATCACCAGCACTTTCGGACGGCACCAGTCCCAGTAAACCTGAGGCACGTACAGCATCGTCGAGCCTTCGAAATTACGGCGCAGCTGGCTGGAGTTGGCTGCTTCGCGCAACAGGTCGAGTTCGTCGTAGATGGTCTTTTCGTAGTCAGCGACCACATCCACCGGATGCAGCAGGCGAGCGTCTGCGGACAAGCGTTCGGCGATTTTGGCGAGGATGAACAGCCAGGCGAGGTCCGAGCCGATGACCGGTTTCAGGCCGGGACGCACGACCTTGACCACCACCTCTTCGCCGGTCTTCAGGCGTGCAGCATGCACTTGCGCGACCGAGGCTGAGGCCAGCGGCGCAACATCGAAACGACTGAAGACATCGTTGATCTTCGCCCCCAGTTGCGACTCGATCAGGGCAATGGCCTTCTCGGATTCGAACGGCGGCACGCGGTCCTGCAGCATCATCAGCTCGTCGGCGATGTCTTCGGGCAGCAGATCGCGGCGGGTTGAAAGCAACTGGCCGAACTTGATGAAAATCGGCCCAAGGTCCTGCAACGCCAGGCGCAAACGCGCGCCTCGGGTCAGCTCGCTCTTGCGTCGCGGAATCCAGCGCCAGGGCAGGACAAAGCGCACGGCGAGCAACCACCAGGGCAGGGGCAGGGCGAACAGCAGGTCATCGAGGCGGTAGCGGATTACGACACGCTGGATGCGAAACAGGCGGCGGACGGCAAGCAGGCTCATGCGTTATCGCTGGATTTGAGGGATTGGGCCAGACGCTCGAAGCGGGCTTCGAGGCGTTCCAGGTCTTGTTTGGTCTGATCCAGCTCGGCGAAGCGGGCTTCAGCCTCTCGTTTGCCGACCAGGGTGCGGGATTCTTCGGACAGGTACTCGGCCAGATTGTGGCTCAGGCTCGCCATGCTCTCGTGGGTCCAGCGTGCGCTGTTGCGCAGATGGCCACCGATCAGCGGCGTGGCGACCGGGCCGAGCCAGCGTTGCAGTTCGTATTCCCAGTCCAGATCCAGATCCTGCAGCACGCCCACCAGTTCCAGCAGCACGGCGCTTTCACCATCGAGCTCGACTTCCGGGCTGTGCAGCACGGCGTTTTTGTCGCGGCTCAAGGCCAGGCGCATCAGGCTTGCGGCCGGCGCCCGCAAGGTCACGTCGGCGCCTGATTCCCAGCGACTGGCCAGCATCAGGCCTTCGTCACTGGGCAGGATGTGCAGGTGAAACGCAGGGCTGGTGCACTCGACCGCAATCACCTTGCCGCTCAGCCGATCAAGGCGTGGCAAGGCCGTGCTGTCCATTTGCAGCACACGATTGATGCCGTGCTCGGCGCTGGCGAGCAAGCCGCTGATCAGCATCAGGGCTTGATACCGCGGTGCAGTGCGACGATGCCGGAGGTCATGTTGTGGTAGGTCACGCGGTCGAAACCGGCTTCTACCATCATCGACTTCAGGGTTTCCTGGTCGGGGTGCATGCGGATCGATTCGGCCAGGTAGCGGTAGCTTTCCGAGTCGTTGGTGATCAGCTTGCCCGCCAGCGGCATGAAGGCGAACGAGTAGGCGTCGTAGACCTTGGACATGACCTTGTTGGTCGGCTTGGAGAACTCAAGCACCAGCAAACGGCCGCCCGGCTTGAGCACGCGCAGCATCGAACGGATGGCGTCTTCTTTATGCGTGACGTTGCGCAGGCCGAAGGCGATGGTCACGCAGTCGAAGTGGTTGTCCGGGAACGGCAGCTTTTCAGCGTCGGCCTGGACGAACTTGATGTTGCCGGCCACGCCGCGATCGAGCAGGCGGTCGCGACCGACCTTGAGCATCGAGGCGTTGATGTCGGCGAGCACGACTTCACCGGTCGGGCCGACCAGGTGGGAGAATTTCTTCGCCAGATCGCCCGTACCGCCGGCGATGTCGAGCACACGGTTGCCGGTGCGTACACCGGACAGCTCGATGGTGAAGCGCTTCCAGAGGCGGTGCATGCCACCGGACAGCACGTCGTTCATCAGGTCGTACTTGGCCGCCACGGAGTGGAAAACCTCGGCGACTTTCTCGGCCTTCTGGCTTTGCGCGACGGTTTTGTAACCGAAGTGGGTGGTGGGTTCGGCATCGCTGCCTTTGCGCGGATCGTTCATATCGCTGTCACCGGAATAAAGTGCGGCCATTCTAATCGCCGGGGCTGGCTTTGTCTTGACAAGGCTCACTGCGAACAGTTTCTTCGCTGAAAGCCGCTGGTATAGTGGCCCGACGATTTACCTCGATGAAGGAGCCGGTCCATGGCCCGAATTACCGTAGAACGCCCGCATGCGCTGGGTAAAGAAAAGGCCCGCGAGAAGGCTGAGTTGCTGGCTGAAAAGCTGGGCGACAAATATGGCATCGAGCACAGCTGGGAGGGCGACACGGTGTCGCTGGAAGGCAAGGGCGCCAAAGGTACCGTGCAGGTGGAAGACGCGCTGGTGCGGGTCAACATTGAACTGAATTTCTTCCTCTCGGCGATGAGCAGTACGATTCAGTCCGAGATCGAGCGGCAGCTGGACAAGGCGCTGACGGCGTAACACGAGACATCGGTGTCACACGATGTGGGAGCCGGCTTGCTGGCGAAAGCGGTGTGTCAGCTTCCATGTATTTAACTGACCCACCGCATTCGCCAGCAAGCCGGCTCCCACAGGCAGTTATTTACGCCACCCCCAACCTAGGGTGAGCTTTCTAATTTTTCTCTCTACCGTGTGCCCATGCCCCAGTTGCGGGGTGGTTCCTCCTATCCCTTTCGAGCGTGAGGTGCACCATGGCCAGAATTACCCTTAAGAAGAAAGTCGAAGCCGAAGAAACGAAAGTGCTCTCGGACGTGCGTCTGTATGCCCGCAAGATCTGGCTCGCAGGCCTGGGTGCCTACGTGAAAGCGGGCCAGGAAGGCGCTGACTACGTCAAAGAGCTGATCAAGACCGGCGAGCAGACCGAGAAGAAAGCCAAGAAAGTCATCGACGAAAAAGTCGAGGCGGCCAACAGCGAGATCGAATCGGTCAAAGGCGAGGCCAAAGGTGAAGTCACCAAGATCAAGGGTCGCGTTGAGGTACAACTCGACAAAATCGAAAGTGCGTTCGACCGCCGCGTGGCCAGCGCCTTGAATCGTATCGGCATTCCGTCTAAACATGACGTTGAGACACTCTCTGCTAAGCTCGATGAGCTGACGGCATTGCTCGAACGTGTCGCGCGTAAACAATAAGGAGAGCGGGATGGCTGGCAAGAAGAAAACCGAAAAAGAAGGCAGCTCCTGGATTGGTGAAGTGGAGAAATACTCCCGCCAAATCTGGCTGGCTGGTTTAGGCGCTTACTCGAAGATCAGCAATGACGGCAGTAAGCTTTTCGAAACGTTGGTCAAAGACGGCGAGAAAGCCGAGAAGGAAACCAAGGCGACCGTTGGCAAAACCGTCGACACCGCCAAGGCTTCCACCAAGTCCCGCGTCGGCGATGTGAAGGATCTGGCACTGGGCAAATGGGGCGAGCTGGAAGGCGCGTTCGACAAGCGTCTGAACAGCGCGATTTCCCGCCTGGGCGTGCCGAGCCGCAACGAAGTCAAAGCCCTGCACAGCAAGGTCGACCTGCTGACCAGGCAGATCGAAAAGCTGACCGGCGCATCGGTTACGCCGGTGTCAAAAACGTCAGCGGCCAAGCCTGCAGCGAAACCTGCGGCCAAAACCACCGCCAAGCCTCTGGCCAAAGCGGTCGCCAAACCCGTTGCGAAAGCCGCGAGTGCAGCAGCCAGCAAAACCGCAGCGGCAAAACCTGCAGTGGCCAAAGCCGCTGCCAAGACGGCCGCCAAGCCGGTAGCCGCAGCGTCGAAAGCCGCCGCTTCCACCGCTGCCAAGGCGAAAACCGTTGCCGCCAAACCCGCGCCGAAGGCCGCCGCCAAACCGGCTGCGAAACCTGCAGCAGCGAAGCCGGCCGCCAAGCCAGCAGCGGCCAAACCCGCCGCCGCGAAAAAACCGGCAGCCGCCAAAAAGCCCGCAGCACCGAAGCCTGCCGCAGCCGCCAAACCGGCCGCAGCCTCCACCCCGGCTCCGGCATCCAGCGCAGCTCCAGCCGCTTCGGCATCCACCGCTCCATCCGCTGCACCGTCGACCACCCCTACCGCGTCGACACCTTCCAGCCAGTCCTGATTTTCAACTGGCCGGAACCAAGCCCGATCTGTGAGAGCAGGTCGGGTTTTTTATTGAGTACCGTGATCAGGATGCGTTACGAATCTGTGAGAGTGAGCTTGCTCACTCCCACAGGTTGAAGGGCGTTACGGCTAACTTCAATCTTCCAGGTAGTGCAACGCCAGCTTCTCTGCCGCATGCCGCGAGCCGGGCTTCAGGTGGGGCGCGACGAGCATCATGATCTGGTAGACCACCACCCGGGTCTCGCCTTCGCGATCAAGGATGCGCTGGTAATCCAGCGAGAACAGCAGGGTCATGGTGATCTGCTCCACCAGCTGCCCCAGGGCCTGGGTATCGCTGGTGACCTGATCTTCGGCTTTGAGGCGCGCCAGCAACGAGGCGAGGGTGCGCTTGATCGAGTTGAGCAGGTTGCGAATCCCGCGGGCGAGCTTGGGCAGGCGGCTGGCGAGGTTCGACAGGTCCTGGAACAGAAAGCGGTAATGTGACAGGCGCTCGACGATCAGGTGCAGGAACAGCCAGTAATCCTCGGCGTCCAGACGCGCATCGGCGGGAGGGTCGAGCAGGGGCGCGAGTTGCGTCTGGAAGCGCTCGAACAACTCCATCACCAACGGCTCCTTGCCGTGAAAGTGGTAGTAGAGATTGCCGGGGCTGATCTCCAGTTCGTTGGCGATTTCCAGGGTCGAAACGTTGGGTTCGCCTTGCTGATTGAACAGCAGCAGGGCGCATTCGAGTATGCGGTCGCGTGTCTTCATCCAGTCTTCTTAGTTGAGTCTTCAAAACAGGTCGCGGTATTGGCGGCGCAGCTGATTTCCTGTGGGAGCGAACTCATTCGCGAAGCGGTGTGACAGGCGAAGGCGATGCCTGGTGTGCCGACCCCTCGCGAATGAATTCGCTCCCACAGGGGGAAATTCCGCTGATCATCTGACGCGCACATACGTCCCCGGCGCCGCTTCCATGGGCGGGTAATTCTGGTTGCCGAGGGCGGTCAAGGTTTCGCGTTGGGTGCCTGAGCGCGCCTGAATCCAGCTCAGCCAGCTCGGCCACCAGCTGCCATCGGTGCGCTGGGCATCGTAGTACCAGGCGCGTGGGTCGCTGCTCAGCTTGCCGTTCTCGACGAAGTTGGCCTTTGGGTTGCCCGGCGGGTTGAGGATGCTTTGCACGTGGCCGCTGTTGGACAGCAGGAAGCGCCGATCACCGCCCAACAGCAACGTCGAGCGATAGACCACGTCCCACGGCGTGATGTGATCGTTGATGCCGGCGACGCTGAAGCTGTCCACAGTCACCTTCTGCAGATCGATCGGCGTGCCACACACCTCAAGCCCGCCGGGGTGGGTCAGCGGGTTGTGCTTGAAGAAGTCCAGCAGGTCGCCATGCAAGGCTGCGGGCAGGCGGGTGCTGTCGTTGTTCCAGTAGAGGATGTCGAAGGGTGGCGGCGCCTTGCCCAGCAGGTAATTGTTGACCCAGTAGGTCCAGATCAGGTCGTTGGGGCGCATCCACGCGAAGACCTTGGCCATGTCGCGGCCATCGAGCACGCCGCGCTGATAGGAACGGCGCTTGGCCGCTTCAAGGGTCTGTTCGTCGGCGAAGAGGGTCGCAGGCGAGTCCATCTGACTGTCAAGCAGGCTCACGAGATAGGTCGCGCTGGACACCCGCCGCAGTTGCCGCTTGGCCTGTAAGTGACCTTGCAGGGCGGCAATGGTCAGCCCGCCCGCGCAGGCGCCCATCAGGTTAACCTCGCGAGCGCCGGTGATTGCCCGGCACACATTCATCGCTTCTTCCACGGCTTCGACGTACGTCGACAGCCCCCATTCGCGATGACGCACATCCGGATTGCGCCAGCTGATCATGAAGGTTTGCAGGCCGTTCTTCAGGGCGAACTGGACGAAGCTGTTGTGCGGGCTCAGGTCGAAAATGTAGTACTTGTTGATCTGTGGCGGCACCACCAGCAGCGGTTTGGAATACTGCTTTTCGCTCATGGGCTTGTACTGGATCAACTCCAGCAGCTCATTGCGAAACACCACGGAGCCCGTCGTGGTGGCGACCGTTTTGCCGACCTCGAAAGCTTGCTTGGTGACTTGTCTGGGCAGACCGTCGTTGTGCAGGAAGTCGTCGACCAGGTGGCTGATGCCTCGCACCAGGCTGTTGCCGCCGGAGTTGAAGATCTCCTTGATCGCCAGCGGATTAAGCAGGCTGTTTGACGGTGCCATGGCGTCGTTGAGCAAGGCGAACGCGAAGTGCGCGCGGGCGCGATCGTCCGGGGTCATGTTGCTCTCGTCGATCCAGTGTTTGACCTGCTTCTGCCAGCTCAGGTAAGCCTGCAAACTGCGGCGATAAAAAGGATTGAGGCTCCACGCCGGGTCGGCAAAGCGATTGTCCTGCGGATTGGTCGGGTGCAGGGTTTCACCCAGCAGTACGCGGCCCAGTTGACCGCCCAGCTTCAAGGCGTGTCGGGCGGTGTGCACCGGGTTGCGCAATCCATGGGCGGCAACGCTGCGCAGGGTGGAAAACAGATCCCGACCACGCAGACCGGAAATCGCACTCTGCGCATTAATGAACGCGGCGGGAGTGGGTAAAAATTCCCTCGCTGGTTTTTCGCGCATGAATCAACACTCCTTCGTCTTCAGGCCAAATACAGTTACACCGAACCAGAACACCATAGACGCTGTTGCGGATTGTTGCGCGGCGCTGCGTCTTTCCGACCTCTTTTTGTAACAAAAGCCAGGGCCGATCAGCCGCCCAATGGCGCCGGATGCGGATGCATCACGGCGCGCTGACGTTCTTCCTGGAGAAACTTCATGATGATCGGTGCCACTGCTTCGGCTCGGGTAATCAAGAACAGATGCCCGTCATCGATGATGTGCAACTGGGCGTTTGGAATCCGCCAGGCCAGTAACCGCATGTTGACCAACGGGATCAGTGGATCGTCGTCACCGGCCAGTAC
>Ga0157373_10004412_pt1 | contig 10597 bp, 11 predicted proteins | sample C65metaG_FD_113460 | JGI IMG/M metagenome (GOLD analysis project Ga0157373, IMG submission 113460) | Corn rhizosphere microbial communities from Kellogg Biological Station, Michigan, USA - C6-5 metaG | ecosystem: Host-associated > Plants > Roots > Rhizosphere > Soil | place: USA: Michigan...
AAGCGCAGTTATTATAACTGCGCTTCAGGGTACAATGCTCTAGTTGTCTCGTCTATTTCGTGACGCAGCTGTGGGAACGGTACACCTTCGCGTGCCGTTACACCCTCAAACATCCAGAATACGCGTTCACTGCTACCCCATCCACATGCTGGTGGCATACCATACTCAAGCATCTCAATATAATCAATATCGAGCATCATTGCTTCATCATCACCTTGGTCACGCATCTGCTGTTGCTCGATAAACCGGTTATACTGATCGATCGGATCATTAAGCTCGCTAAAGCCATTCCCAAGCTCGCTACCAAGAATTACTGGCTGGAATCGCTGTACAACATTCGGGTTCTCAGTGTTAGATTTCGCAAGTGGCGAAATAAACTTTGGCGTATTCACAAGCCACACTGGGCCAACAACGTCTTTACGGATGTTCTTCCATAATTTATCGATACCGCGTGGAATACTATCAGTCTTTTCAACCTCAAGCTTATGTTCCTTAAGTCTCGCGCTTACTTCTTCAATTGTTGTATTGTATACATCAATACCGTAGTGGTCACGGATCACCGTCGCGTAATCCCATACTTCCCACTCTTTATCCATATCAACCTCAAGGCCGCGTACATTGAACTGCAATGTACCAAATGTCTCTTTGAGCACGTATTTGTACATTTCTTCCATAAACTTCATGCCGTCTTGCCAATCAGCATACGCCCAGTACCATTCCATCGCAATGTGCTCTGGTAAATGTTCGTCACTGTAATTTTCGTTACGGAAGCGTGGCCCAACATCGTAAACTTTTTCAAATCCCGCACCAAGCAAACGCTTCAGCGGTAACTCATGGCTAATGCGAAGGTAGAAGTCTTGGTCGAGTGCATCCATATGCGTCACAAATGGGTTTGCATCAGCACCACCCGTTGTATGTTCAAGTACAGGGATATTAATTTCATGAAAACCTCGGTCATCAAGAAACTTACGGGTTGCCCGCCAGAACCTACTACGTCGCACAAAACGCTCACGCACTTCAAGATTAACATTCATATCGACGTAACGACGACGCAAGCGCTCTTCTTTGTTCGTAAAGCCTTCTTGTTCTGTTGGCATGCCACGAAGGCTCTTCGTCAACAACCTCAACTCGCGCACATCAACACTAATCTCGCCTGTCTTTGTACGAATTACCAGGCCGGTTGCTTCAACAAAATCGCCTGGGTCGAGCAAATTAAGCTCACTCATACCAATCTGGGATTTAGCCCCATCAAGTGGTGCCACAGTATCAGCCTTCAAAAACAGCTGAATCTGGCCGCTCATATCACGAAGCACAAGAAACGCGAGCTTGCCGAACTTACGAGTTGCCTGTACACGCCCCACTACTGTTACTGTTCCGCCTTCAAGGCTCTCGAATTGAGTAGTAACATCACCAATATTGTGCGTACGATTCACCTCTGCAGGGTACGGATCTACCCCAAGAGCTCGCAGCTCTTCTAATTTACGTAAGCGTTCATCGCGCAGTTCTTTCAATGTAGCCATAACTAGCTACTATTGTATCACAATCACTACTGTTAACCTCCACCAAAAGCAATACTCCGCTCTTACATAGAGCGGAGTATATACCATGCGGAAGTAAACTAGTTTACTGATACAACCGTGTACGTTGTGTCACCTTTAGGCGTGGTAAGCATGACTTTGTCGCCAACTTCCTTATCCATAAGGGCAGTACCAAGTGGAGATTCGTTGCTAATCTTGCCATTCATTGGATCTGCTTCAACTGGCCCAACAATGGTGTACGTAACTGTCTTGGTACCAGTTTTAATTTCAACAGTGCTCCCAACGTTGACCTTACTTGATTTCTTCACCTTGATAATTTCGGCGTTAACCAAGATATCCTCAATTTCAGCAATACGAGTTTCAACAAGACCCTGCTCTTCGCGGGCACTATCATATTCAGCGTTTTCACTAAGATCCCCGTAATCGCGAGCTTCTGCAATCTTGCTGGCAATCTCGCCGCGTCGGCCTTTAAGCTCATCAAGCTCTGCTTCAAGCTCTTTGCGCCCCTCTTCAGTGATTTGGTATGTCTTCTTCATAATATTTTTACCTCTTCCAAACCAAATGGCGGGACCTAATCATTTCGATTAGCGTTGTTATTCCCCTCCATAGGCTCTGAATCTAGCCTAGTTTAGCAAGTAACGCTTCACGCGTCAAGAGTTCTGTCACCCCTGTTGACCTCAAGGTAAGCTCAAACTTATCATCACTAAGCAAGCGATCACTCACCGTAATACGGTATGGAATGCCCATAAGCTCACTATCAGCAAACTTAGCGCCTGGACGCTCATCGCGATCATCATAAATAACCTTAACACCCTTGCTCATAAATTCATCGTAAAGGGCATCTGCTGTTTCTTTTGATTCCTGACCAATCTGCACCAAATAAACTTTTGCCGGCGCAATATGCTCAGGCCAAACAATGCCCTTTTCATCAGCAAATTTCTCAACAATTACACCCATGACGCGGGTAATACCGATACCATAGCTACCAAGGTAGATAGGTTTCTCGGCACCATCTTTATCGGTAAAATGAAGATTCATCTGGTCGCACTTTTCGGTACCGAAATTAAAGATATTACCAACTTCGGCACTCTTTACCTTTTCAAGCTCGTCCTTAGAAATACCGAGTTCTTTAATGGCTTCATCGAGAACTTCTTCATTAACAGCAATATTCTTACCACGGTGAACATACAAAATATCCTCACCTGCATCACAGATCGTCTGGAATTCATGGCTAAACTTAGTGAACGCTCCACCGCTAGCGAATGTTACGAATGTCTCATCACCAATACCAAATCGATCATAACAGCGCTTGTAAGCTTCAATGCTTTGATTGTAAAACGCATCAAGGCCCTCAGCGCTCGAATGAAGACTATACATGTCTTTCATTAAGAACTCACGCCCGCGCATAATACCCGCCTTAGCACGCAGCTCATTGCGTAGTTTCGTCTGAAATTGATACACCTTAATCGGCAAGTCTTTATATGACTGCACGTACTGGCGCATCATTGCGAGAATCGCCTCTTCGTGGCTCCATGCTAAGCCCAAGTCAGTACCGTCTTGCAGTTTAGTCTTAAACCAAATATCAACAACTTCGTCGCTCCAACGGGTTGTTTCTTCCCAAGGCTCCTTAGCCTGCAGGTTCGTCATAATAAGTTCTTGACCGCCAATTGCATTCATCTCTTCACGGACAATCTGTTTAAGATTCTCTACCACGCGCAAACCCAAGGGGGTATAAGCGTACACACCTGCCATAACTTTGTAAACAAAGCCGGCGCGAATCAGTAGCTGTGCATTTCGTGATACCTCATCTGCAGGTGCCTCACGAAGAGTGTGGGTGAAGTTTTGTGATAATCGCATAATACCTCTATTGTAACTGTTTTCACCTCTCTTGAACAGAGAGACACTATAGACTACAAATTACACGCCCTGGATAAATACAAAGGTCACAAGAAATGCCAAGAAGTTCTTTATCATGTGCAGCAATACGCCCGCCCAAATACTATCAGTCATTTCACGTAATATACACGCCACCATACTCAAAAAAAACACATCAACGCCCACGTTCCACTGCATATGTGCAAGGCCAAATAAAACACTCACAACGAGCGAAGAAACCCACCAAGGGAACTGTAACTTACGTAAACGGCCATACAAAAATCCGCGGAAAATTACTTCCTCAAATAATGGAGTTAGCACAACGAGCACAAAAAACCCTATGATTAAATCATTGCCAAATAAGCGCCCGAGACCCAAATCTTGCGTCTGATCCGAACTAAAAGCTGGGATAGTAGACGCCAATGTTAGCGCGATGGTTGATGCAAGCATATAGACGATTGCACCCGCCAGACTCAATCCTATATCACCCCACTCTGGTAACCGCTGAAACCCAATCTGTTCAAAGCTGAGTTCTCTGTAGCGGTACCAAGCGACTGCACCGATAATCAGTACCATTACAACATATACATATACGCGGTAGCTAAGTATATTCACGGTAGAAGTCTCACTCCACGGCAAACCAAGATGCATTAACGCAATAATTACAAAACTCACGATATACTGTGCGCCAATATACGCAGCAACAAGCAATGTTGTCCAACCCGCAAGCCCACCCAGCATTGTGCTAAGTCGTGGTTTCTTGCCTGTAGCAAAAGATGTCGGTTTCGCTATATCCATTACGAATGTAGCTTTCCAATGTCAACGATACTAATCACGATCACAAGAAGCATGAGTACGATAAATCCCGTACCATGAATACGCTCTTCAACATCCTTTGTGAGCGGTTTTTTAAGCACCTTATATAATGCCGTTACGAACCAGCGGCCGCCATCAAGTGCAGGGATCGGCAACACATTCATCACGGCAAGCGTCAATGAAATCACTGCGGCAATCATAATCACATAGGCCAGACCCATCTTGTCAGCAGCGGGGAAAATAATCCCAAATATTGCGAGTGGGCCAGCCACGCTACTGCCTGCCGCGGCCAAGTTCGCATTTGCCTGCTTCTGCGTTGAATGATCCGGACTGAGTTTCATAACAAGACCAGATACAGTATTACCTACTAATTGCCCGAGGCCTTGTAGTGTTAGCCATGTAAACTGTGCTGTAGTACATACACCCACAATTGGTGCCGACCACGTTGCGCGCACAACTTCACGCTGGGCAGGTTCAACTCCTAAAAAGCCCTTTCTATCATCGTTACTACTACGAATTGCCACATTAACACTATGAGCAGCACCCTCACGCTTATACTCAATCGCAACCGTCTTACCCTTGTTATCCGCTGTAAGCTTTGCAAGATCATCTGGTGATGCTACCCGTCTATCTGCAATCGTAATAATCTGATCCCCATCCTTCAAACCCGCCGCTGCAGCCGGCAAATCTTTTGTCACGCTAACAAGTTCAACTGGCTGACTTATCTCATGGATGTCAGAGGAGACTGAAAACTGATTTGGCATAATCTTTGGAATTCCCACAAACGCCAAAACCGTAATGAGCACTACTGCGAGCAACCAGTTCACAACCACACCCGCTAGTAGTACCTGCGTTTTCTGCCAAAATGTCATCGCACCATAATCACCCCTACCTGTATCATCGTCGTGCTCGCCCTGCATTTTCACGAATCCACCAAGCGGTAACCAGTTGACGCTAAGCAATACATCCTTACCAAGAATGCTCTTTTTTACCCTCTTACCCCAGGCCATTGGCGGAAAGCCAACACCAAACTCTTCAACTACCGTACCATATCGCCGCGCAACAAGCGCATGCCCTAATTCGTGAGCAACGACAAGAATCGTCAGAACAATAATTCCTACGATTACCCCCAGCAATATATTCATCTATCCTCCAAATCGACGCGAACGCCGTGTATATTCTTCCAGTATACTGGTTACGTCTTCTTTTGTCATCTCAGGCCAGTATTTGTCTAAGAAGATAAACTCACTGTATGCAGCACGCCACAGCATAAAATCGCTCAGCCGCTGCTCCCCGCTCGTTCGTACAATTAAATCACATGGCGGAACCTCTGGGTGGTCGAGCGCACCCGCTACAGATCCCATTGTTACATCCTCGACACCGACACCCCGTTCAACCAAACGACGTGCGGCTCGTACGATTTCTTCCTGACCGCCATAGTTAAAACAGATGGCAACAGTTGATCGCATGCCATCCTTACTTGATGCCTCCGCCTCCTCAATCAATGTCACAATATCATCAGGGATTCCCTCGCGAGAACCGAGCACAATCACTCGATGTCCATCTTTAATCAAGCGTTTAAGCATCCCTCTAAACATTCGGCGAATTATCTTCAGAATACCGTTCACCTCTTCCTCAGCCCGCGACCAGTTCTGAGCAGAGAATGTATATAGAGATATAAATTCAACGCCAGCATCACTTGACGCTTTAATGACATCATACAATGCATTATATCCCGCAAGGTGTCCTTCGTAAGTTGGTAAACCATGCTTCTTTGCCCAACGGCGATTGCCGTCAAGAATATACCCTACATGAGTCGGCACTTCAGACATTAGATTGTAAGAATATCTTTCTCTTTGGCCTTGAACACTTGTTCAATCTTCACTTGCTGTTCACCCATCAGACGGTCAAATTCTTTTTCAATCATCTTCAGGTCGTCCTCAGAAATTTCCTTAGCATCTTTCTTAGCCTTAGCATCTTTCAAGCCATCTTGACGAATATTACGAAGTGCGATGCGCACTTCTTCTACCTTTTCGCCCGCTTGCTTTACTAGTTGGCGACGTCGCTCTTCGGTGAGCGCAGGTACTGGCACACGCACTACGCGACCATCATCACTTGGGTTAAATCCAAGTGATTGATCATTACGAATAGCCGCAGCAATTGCCTGGATGTTTGATGGGTCAAACGGGGTAATCTGCAGCAACTGCGCCTCAGGTGCAGTGATATTTGCAGTCTGGTTAAGCGGCATCAATGCACCATAGGCCTCAACCTTAATGCCATCAAGCATACCGGGATGTGCTCGACCAGTGCGAATTTTACTCAACTCTGCTTCAAAGTGCTCTAAAGCACCCGCCATTTTCAATTCATAGTCATCAGTACTAAACATAATCCTCGCTTTCGTTTAGCTCTATTATAGCATTTTGAACGAATCTCTGTATTACCAACAAAATAGCCCGATCTCCCGGGCTATTTGTCTCTAGTTTGGCACCTGATTTATTCAGTAACACCAAGTTCAATACGGCGGAACTGGCTTACGCGGATGTTCTCGCCTGAAAGTGCGATTTGCTCCTTAATGCGCTCACCAACAGTTCTAGTATCATCAAGTACAAATGCCTGCTCGGATAAAACCTGCTCAGCAAAGTGCTTTTTGAGCTGACCTTCAACAATCTGGTCGCGCATTTCAGCTGGTTTAGATTTCAAACTTTCACTCTCGAGAAGTTCAGTCTTCTTCGCCTCAAGCACTTCGGCAGGAATATCTTCCATAGTGCTGTAACTAGGGTTCATTGCAGCGATCTGCATAGCGATCTGGTGTGCGAATTCCTTGAACTCAGGAAGACGCGCAACAAAGTCGGTCTCGCAGTTTACTTCCACAACCACACCAATACGGTTTGAGTGTACGTAGCTTTCTACAAGACCCTCACGAGTTTCACGGTCGCCCTTCTTTTCAGCCTTTGTAAGGCCTTTCTTACGCATAGCTTCAAGCGCCTTGTCAAAGTCACCATTCGCTTCAGTAAGTGCAGCCTTAGCATCAGTCAAGCCAATACCAGTAAGCTCTTTGAGCTTCTTAATATCTTCGATTGATACGCCCACGATTATTTCTCCTCTTTCTTAGTCTGACCTTCACGGACCGCGGCCACGAAATAGTCTAAGAGGAGCGTAGTGCCCTTGATTGCATCATCGTTACCAGGAATAGCGTAGTCAACAACACTCGGATCAGCGTTTGTGTCAACAACACCAACAACTGGAACGCCAAGGTTCTTAGCTTCAGCAATTGCGTTTTTATCAACAAGTGTGTCGATAACAACAATGGCACCAGGACGACCATTAAGATCCTTGATGCCGCCATACTTGCTATTCAAAAGATCAATCTCTTCCTGAAAACGTTGTACCTCAAGCTTATTATAGCGTTTCTCAAGGTCACCACTTGCCATACGGCGCTCAAGGTCCTTAAGCTTCTTGATCTGTGCAGTAACCGTTGCAACGTTAGTAAGCATACCGCCAATCCAACGCTCAGTTACATATGGCTGACCAACCTTCTCAGCTGCAGCCTTAACCGCCTCTTTCGCCTGCTTCTTAGTGCCAACAAAGAGAACCTGCTTGCCACTTGCCGCTACCTTGGTGATGAATGGTAATGCAATATCAAGTTGCTCAACCGTCTTAGTCAGGTCAATAATGTGACTGTCCTGACGCTTACTATGAATGTATGGCGCCATCTTTGGGTGCCAACGGCTCGTTTTGTGTCCAAAGTGAACACCAGCTTCGAGCAAAGCCTTGATATCTACCTCAACGGCCATGATATCCTTACTCCCTTCACCCTTACCGCCTGATGTAACAGGATATCTTGGTAAGAGTTGTTTCGTTAAAATTTATTACCTGGCTATTATAGCAACAATTGCCTATTTTGCCAAGGTGTTTCACCTCAATGAGTGATAGTAAGAATTCTCAAACGATAAACACTCGTTTATCATCTCAGGATTCCCACCACAGAGGACCACCGTAGCACCGGCGGAGGCTAAGGGCGCACAGTTGCACGCACTCGTTTTCTTTCGGCTCAGCAAATAATACTATCTGTTAAATATAATACCAATGGGTCTCGTACACTAGTTTCTGGTTTTATTCAGTATTTACAAATGATTTACTTCATTATATGATGCAAGACGTCTGGTCGCGGATCCGCCGCGAAAAACCGACACAACGCACCTATTACCGGAGAGAGGTATTCTCCCATGGCAACCGCCAATAGCACAACCGCTACCGGCGACAAGGTCTCCCTCGGGCGCACCTACGGGTTCGCCGCCGTCACAACGCTCCTCATCTGGAGCGCCGTGACCTGGAAGGGCGGTCTTGCGGACACGCTCCAGGTCGTCATCCTGACGATCCTGGAAGTGACGTTCAGCTTCGACAACGCGATCGTGAACAGCAAGCTGCTCAAGCGGCTCAGCCCGCGCTGGCAGTTCATGTTCATGACCGTCGGCATCTTCATCGCCGTGTTCCTGGTCCGTTTCGCGCTGCCGATCTTCATCGTGCAGCTCACGGCCAACCTCGGCTTCACCGAGGTGGTCCACCTGGCGCTGAACGACCCGCACCTGTACGCCCACGAGCTCACGAAAGCCGCCCCGGTCATCGACTCGTTCGGCGGTACCTTCCTGGTCATGCTCGGCATCGCCTACTTCCTCGACGAGGAGAAGGACGAGCACTGGATCGGCTGGCTGGAGCAGCGCCTGGCGCCGCTCGGTCGGTACGACAACATCGCCACGTTCCTGATGATCATCGCCGCGATCGTGATGTACTTCACGGTACCCGAAGACGCCGCGACCCGCGTGTCCGTCTTCGTTGCCGCGATCATCGCCCTCGCCCTGCACCTCGGCCTCGACCTCCTCGGCTCCATCCTGGAGCCCGAGGACAAGAAGAAGCTGCTGGCCGGCATCGCCGCGTTCGGCATGTTCCTCCGTCTGGAGATCCTGGACGCGTCGTTCTCCTTCGACGGAGTCATCGGCGCATTCGCGATCACCACGTCGGTCGTCCTGATCATGGCCGGCCTCGGTGCCGGCGCTATGTGGGTTCGGGCCATGACGGTCCACCTGCTGCGCGCCGGCGCGCTCGCCAAGTTCAAGTACCTGGAGCACGGCGCCATGTGGGCGATCCTGTTCCTGGGCGGCGTGATGGTTGCCAAGCTGTACCACGTCGAGGCACCCGAGTGGGCGACCGGCTCGATCGGGCTCGTCTTCATCGGCATCGCCCTGGTCAGCAGCGTCATCGCCAAGCGTCGCAACCCAGACGACGACGAGGACGAGATGCCCGCTGAGGCGGTCGTCACCAGCAACAGCTGAGACGACAGCCCCACCCTTCGGTAGTGGGTCGCCCCGCCGCGCGCACCAGCGCGGCGGGGCACCTACACCCCCTTCTATTCTTGCTCATACCAACTCCCTACAGGGAGTCTTTTTATTACTCTGTCATCCACAAATTTGCATACCCAAGATATTTGTGTCACTATAACCTTAGTACCTTTACTTATCGTTAGTCTATAGCAGCTCACAACGAGCTGAGAACGACCTTATAGCTTCACCGTGGAAGGAAGTGGCGAAATGGCCTACATCGACGTTTCAGAAGCGTTCAGCATCGAACTGTCTGGGGACGTTCACCCGCCCCACTGGACGTTCGAGCTCGAACTCTGCGCCCTCCTCTTCCGAGAGGGTGAGCCCCGCCCGTTCGCGTTCACGGGAACTCACTGCCCTACGGCAATCGCCGGCGTAACAGCCGATAAGCGTCATGGCAAGTACGCAGCCATCGGCGTCGAGCCCATGAGCATCGACCCCGCCTACACGAGCCTGGTCATCGCCGCGCACTCCGAGGAAATCACCCCGGAAACCTCTCGCCAGAACGGCAGGGTCGCCATCAACCCCACTCTAAGAGGCCTCACCTACAGCACCCGCGGCGCGCTCAACTTCGGACACAAAGCAACCTTCCTCGATGAAGACGCAGTGCTCGGAGTCGAGCTCCTCACGCTCACACGAGCAGGTGCTCAAGCCTGGCGCGTCGACGAAGCACAGCGACCCGTGAGCCTCCCCGCACTCCCGGAGTTCGTCAGGGCCTTCGGTGTCGAACTGACACCGTACGAAGCATGAGGGCATCGTTCCCGACTGGAGCTACCCATCGCTCGCCACCTCTTGGTGCTGCGAGAGTGGGTGGCTTCGGTCACTCACCCCTTTATGATTTGCTATCGGCTAATCGATCCTTTGACTTTTTACCACTTATCAGTTACAATATTACGGATATGAAAAGCAGTATTCACCCACAAGACTACCGCCCGGTCGTATTTAGCGACGAAATCGCGGGCTTCGCGTTCTTGACTCAGTCAACAGCGCAGA
>Ga0157373_10004418_pt1 | contig 10590 bp, 5 predicted proteins | sample C65metaG_FD_113460 | JGI IMG/M metagenome (GOLD analysis project Ga0157373, IMG submission 113460) | Corn rhizosphere microbial communities from Kellogg Biological Station, Michigan, USA - C6-5 metaG | ecosystem: Host-associated > Plants > Roots > Rhizosphere > Soil | place: USA: Michigan...
CACCGACGACAGCTACTCGCGCCTAATCGAGAGCCGGGACGACCTGCTCGCAGAATTCGCGAGCGGTGAGAAACCCGCCGACCGTTGGCGCATCGGCACCGAGCACGAGAAGTTCGTCTATCGCTGCGCCGATAAGCGCGCGCCGAGCTATGACGAGCCCGGCGGCATCCGCGACCTGCTGATGGGCCTGACAGAATTCGGCTGGGACCCGGTGTTCGAAGGCGACAACGTCATTGCGCTGAAGGGCGCCGACGGCGCGGTTAGTCTCGAGCCGGCCGGCCAGTTCGAGCTCTCCGGAGCGCCGCTCGAAAATCTTCACCAGAGTTGCAGCGAGGCTGCGCGTCATCTCAATCAGTGCAAGGAAATCGGCGACCGCCTCGGCCTCGGCTTCCTTGGCCTTGGAATGTGGCCGGACAAGGCGCGCGCCGACCTGCCGGTGATGCCCAAGGGCCGCTACAAGATCATGCTCAATTACATGCCCAAGGTCGGCAGCCTGGGTCTCGACATGATGCTTCGTACCTGTACCATTCAGGTTAACTTAGACTATTCATCAGAAGCCGATATGGTGAAGAAGTTCCGCGTTGGCCTTGCCCTCCAGCCCGTCGCCACTGCGCTGTTCGCCAATTCCCCCTTCACCGAAGGCAAGCCCAACGGCTTCAAGAGCTTCCGCAGTCACATCTGGGAAGACACCGATCCCGACCGCACCGGAATGCTGCCCTTCGTGTTCGAGGATGGGTTCGGGTACGAGCGCTACTGCGACTACATGCTCGATGTTCCGATGTACTTCGTCTACCGCGACGGAAAGTACCTTGACGTCGCTGGCCGCAGCTTCCGCGATTTCCTCGATGGAGAATTGCCCGAGCTACCCGGCGAGAAGCCGCGGGTCACCGACTGGACCGATCATCTTTCGACCGCATTCCCCGAAGTCCGCCTCAAGAGCTTCCTCGAAATGCGCGGCGCCGACGGCGGCCGCTGGGGCCGCATCTGCGGGCTCCCGGCGCTCTGGGTCGGCTTACTCTACGACACCCAAGCGCTCGACGCCGCCTGGGACCTGGTCAAGCATTGGACGATCGAGCAGCGCGAAGAATTCCGCCACGATGTTCCGGCCCAGGCCCTCGACACCATTACCCCGGATGGCGAGACCATGCGCGACTTTGCCGGCCGGGTGCTCGACATCTCTGCCGGCGGTCTTACGCGCCGCGCCCGGCTCAACAGCGCCGGCGACAATGAGGGCGGATTCCTCGACCCGTTGCGCGACGTGGTTTTGGGCGGCATGACCCCCGCCGATCGATTGCTCGATAAATATGCCAACGAATGGGACGGCGACCTGTCCCGAATCTACGAGGAATTCAGTTTCTGATGGACATGCAGACGACGAGCCGCCGGACGCTTTATCCGGAGATCGAGCCCTACGAGACCGGGATGCTCGACGTGGGCGACGGCCACAGCCTCTATTGGGAGCTGAGCGGAAATCCGGACGGCAAGCCCGTGGTGTTCCTGCATGGCGGCCCCGGCGGCGGCTCAGGTCCAGACCATCGCCGCCAGTTCAATCCAGAAAAGTACAAGATCCTGGTGTTCGACCAGCGCGGCTGCGGCAAATCGACGCCCTATGCGAGTCTTGACAACAACACGACCTGGGACCTGGTCGACGATATCGAGAAGCTGCGGACCGAGGTCGCGAAGGTCGACAAGTGGCAGGCGTTCGGCGGGAGCTGGGGCTCGACCTTCGCGCTCGCTTACGGCGTTACTTACCCGGAGCGCGTCACCGAGCTCGTGCTTCGCGGCATCTTCCTGTTCGACCAGTACGAAATCGACTGGATGTACAAGGAAGGCGGCGCGTCACAGCTCTATCCCGACAAGTTCGAGGAATTCCTGGCGCCGATTCCGGAAATCGAGCGGGGCGACTTGGTCGAAGCCTATCGCAAGCGCCTGACCAGCGACGACAAGGACGAGCAACTCGTTGCCGCCCAGGCCTGGAGCAAGTGGGAAGGCGACATCGTCACTCTTCTCCCGAGCCCGTCGACCATCGATCACTTCACCTCGCCCGAAGTTGCGGTCGCAGTCGCCAGGATCGAGAACCATTACATGGCCAACAAGGGCTGGTTCGAGGAAGGTCAGCTGCTCCGCCAGGCGGCCGAGAAGCTGCGCGGCATCCCCGGCGTCATCGTCCAAGGCCGGCACGATTGCTGCACCCCGCCGGTCGCCGCGTGGAAGCTCAAGCAGGCGTGGCCCGAGGTCGAGCTCAATATCGTCCCCGACGGCGGCCATTTGTTCAGCGAGCCGGGCGTCACCGACGGCCTCGTCCGCGCCACGGACAGGTTTGCGGGCCTTTAGGCACTTCGCGAATCTTTATTGTTGCTTGAGTCCGCAATCGGCTGAATACATTCGGTCGTAACAGTCCTGTAATCGTACGCGGCTCGCGCCGCTCGACACTGACAACCGGGGGCAGTCAGAAATGCGCACTTTCACGTCGTCGATCTCGACGCTGGCGTTCGCCAGCGCTTGCCTTTTCGCAACGTCGGCCGCCGCCCAGGACGCGCCCGCGCCCGCGCCCGCGCCCCCGGCCCAGCCCGCGCTGCCGGCAGCCGACCAGCCGGCACAGGTGCAGGAGATCGTGGTCACCGCGCAGCGCCGCGCTGAGAATGTGCAGAACGTGCCCGTTTCGGTCGGCACCGTCGATCGCCAGGAGCTGGCGGTCATCAACAGCGGCGGCGCGGACATCCGCGGCCTCGCCGGGCGCGTCCCGAGCCTCAACATTGAAAGCTCGTTCGGCCGAACCTTCCCGCGCTTCTACATCCGCGGCCTCGGCAACACCGACTTCGACCTCAATGCCTCGCAGCCGGTCAGCCTGGTCTATGATGACGTGGTCCTCGAAAACCCCATCCTGAAGGGCTTCCCGACCTTCGACCTCGCCGGCGTCGAAGTTCTTCGTGGGCCGCAGGGCACGCTCTTTGGACGCAACACTCCGGCCGGTATCGTCAAGCTCGATCCGGTCCATCCGGGCCAGGGCCGCAATTATGCGCGGGTCAGCTACGGCACCTATTCGACGATCAATGCCGAAGGCGGCGTTGGCGCGGAGATCGAAGATGGGCTCGCCTTCCGCCTCTCGGGCATGTGGCAGCACCGCAACGACTGGATCGACAATGTCACCGATCCGGGCAAGCACGACCTCGAAGGCTATAACGACATCGCGCTGCGCGGGCAGCTGCAGTTCAAGCCGAGTGAGGCCGTGACGTTCCGCATCACCGGTCAGCTGCGCGACCTCGACGGCAATGCCCGCATCTTCCGCGCCAATGCCATCGAGCAGGGGACGAATCATCTCATCGGGCTCGACGGTGGCAAATTCAAGCGGAGCGAGGTCGCGACCGACGGTATCAACTTCCAGCGCCTGAAGACCCAGAACCTCGCTGGCTCGCTAGACTATGATTTTGGCCCGGCCACTTTCTATTCGATCACCAGTTACTGGCATGGCTCGGTCAGGAGTCGCGGCGACGTCGACGGCGGCTTCGGCTGCTCGTTCTGCGGCCCCGGATTCTCGAACAACAGCTTCCCCGGCTTCATCCCGTTCGCTTCTCAGACCCAGGACAATATCCCGGGCCTCGACCAGTTCACCCAGGAATTCCGGGTGGCGTCGAACAACAAGGGTGAGGGGCTCGGTTACCAGGGCGGCGTGTTCTACCTCAACGAGAAGCTGAACATCGACAGCCTCGATTATGCCAATCCGCAGGACACCTCTCCCGACGCCACCGCGACCCAGCGCCAGATCACGCACGGCCTCGGCATCTTCGGGTCGGTCAACTACAAGTTTGCGCAAGGGCTGACGCTTCAGGCCGGCGCGCGCTGGAACCATGACACCAGGCGCATGACCGCCTCACGTCCGTTCGACATCCGCCCGGGCTTCCTTGGCTTCGGCGGCCCGGTCCCTGAGCTGCATGAGCATGTGAAGGCCAGCGTTCTCACATGGGACGTCAGCGCGCTCCAGCCGATCAATCCGGACGTGAACGTGTATGCGCGGGTGGCGCGTGGCTATCGGGCGCCGTCGATCCAGGGGCGCCTGCTGTTCGGGCGTGAGCTGTCGACGGCCGATGCTGAGAAAACGATGAGTTATGAAACGGGCATCAAGGCCCTGCTCCTCGACCGCAAGCTGCGCTTCAATCTCGGCGTCTATCTATTCAACACCAAGGACCTGCAGCTGACGGCTGTCGGCGGCGCAAACAATTTCACTTCGCTGCTCAACGCAGCCAAGGTGAAGGGCCGCGGCGTCGAAGCCGAGTTCGAGGCGCGGCCGGTATCCGGCCTGACGGTGACGGCGGGCGTCAGCTACAACAAGGCGAAGATCGACGACCCGAACCTGTTCGTTGCTGGCTGTGGAGCGCCATGCACCGTGCTCAACCCGCAGCGGCCGGGCAGCCCCGGGATTTACTCGATCGACGGCAACCAGTTGCCGCAGGCGCCCAAGTGGACGGTGAACTTCACCGCCGGTTACGAAGTCCCGATTGGTCCTGGCGACCTCTACATCTATACCGACTGGTATCACCGCTCGAAGATCCAGTTCTTCCTCTACAAGTCGGTCGAGTTCAGCGACGACCAATTGCTCGAGGGTGGCCTTCGTGTCGGCTACAAATGGGACAAGTTCGACATCGCCGCGTTCGGACGCAACATCACCAACGACAAGAGCGCGGTGTCCGGAATCGACTTCAATAACCTAACGGCGATGGTCAACGAACCGCGGATCATCGGCGTCGAACTGGGCGTGAAGTTCCGCTGAGCTTAGCCTCGCTCGGGCAAGGCGCCGCCGCTGCCACTCTCGCCCGGGTGATAGGTCCGCTCCGTGTGGCCGTTGAGCTGGTCGGGATAGAAATAAACATCGCGCAGATTGCCTGAAGCGTAACGCTGCGCCTGATCGGCGAAATGCGGTGAATCCGGGTGGCCGCTTTCGCCGCCCGCTGTCACGGCGCGAGCGCGAACGCGTTTTCCGAACTCAACCACAGCGACGAAGCTATTCCCGTAGTCGCCGTACCAGCGCTTGGTGCCCGCCTTCGGCTTTGACCTTATCGAGGCGAGCGAGCCGAAATTGCCTTCGGCAAACGGCACCGGGACACTCAGCGCCGCATCGCTGAAGGTCGGATTGTTGACGTCGTTCGAGATGCGCTGGAACCGATTGATTTCGCCCCACGGCACCTGCCAGCGCCCAAAGTCACGCTGCAATTGGGTGATCGTCTCCTGCAGCACGCGCAGCTTGAGCTCCGGTGGCGTGTCGGCCGTGAGGCGCATCATCACCTTGTTGCCCGGCTCGCTTGCGGGCGCATGTAGCGCCTCCTTGAGCGCAAGTCCCCACCTCACCGCCAGCGCCTCAGCGACGGAATCCGCGCTCCAGCGGTAATCCCAGGATCGAAGCAGGGCGATCGGCTCGGCGAGCTGGGCGCGTTGCGGATTCGACTGGGGCAGCGCGTCATAGGCCTGGAGCAGGGACGGGATCAGCACCGCAAAGCCGGGCTGGTAGCTGTCGAACGCAGCGACCTGCAGCTTGTCGAGCGTCCAGCCGCGGCTGCTCGTCAGCAGCTTTTGCGCATGTAGCCCGCGATAATTCTCGCCGTCCGTATCCATATACTTGGGGAAGTTTTTAGGGTCGGGGCTGAACGCGCCCGCCGCCTTGTACGGCCAAGTATTTGTGTTCTGCACCCAGCCGTTGGGCGGACTGTAGACGTTGGGTAATTCCGTCAGGCGATGGAGCGAGCCCCAGTCGGTCGCGGGATCGCTGCCATCGACCGGCTTCGTGTAATCGAAGCGATCGTCGCGGCGCGGCACGAATTGCGGGTGGAGGTAAGCGACCTCGCCCTTGTCGTCGGCGAAGATCGTGTCGTTCGAGCTGTTAGCCTTGAGCTCGGCGACCCGGATGAAGGACGCGTAGTCGCTGGACTTGGTCCTGAGGAAGCTCTGCTGGAGCGCTTCGACCGGCCGGTCCATCATCGAAAAGGCGATCCAGCGGCCATTGTCTGCACGGACGATCGGGCCGTGATGCGTGCGGTAGGTCGTAAAGCTGCGCGATCCGAGTTTCCCGTTGGCGAGCCGGTAGCGGATGGTGATCGGACGGGCTATCAGCGCACGGCAATCCGCGCCGTAGCGGTAGCATTGGATTTTGCCGTGACGTTCGATCGTCTCCGCGAACTCGTCGACGCTATCGACGCTGCTCGACGTGTGCATCCAGCCGGCATGCGGGTTGAAGCCCTGATAGATGAAGAACTGGCCCCAGGTCGCCGCGCCATAGACATCGAGGCCCTCGTCGCTCGACATCTGCAGCTCAGACCGGAAGTACCAACTGGTGTGCGGGTTGATCAGCAACAGCGCCGCGCCGTTTGCCGTCAGCCCGGGCGCGATGGCGATGCCGTTCGATCCCTGTCGCTCGACCCACGGCGTGAGTGCGGCCGCGATTGGTTTGTTCAAATATAAGGCCTTCAGCTGGTCGAGATCGATGCGCTCGATGTCGCCGCCGATGCTGCCTTCGGTGAAGCTCAGCGCCATCCACGGCTCGAAATGCTTCAGGACGCGTGGTTTCACCTCGGGGTGCGTCGCCAGGAAGTAATTTAGCCCGTCGGCCCAGGCGTTCATCAGCTTTTGCATCTGCACCGGGCTGCGAGCGTAATCGGATTTCAGCTCCGCTTCGCTGACGTAAAGCCGCGCCCGCAGATCCTGCCAGATACGCTTCCCGCCATCGGCCTCAGCGGTGCGACCGAGCGCAGTCAAATAGTTCGCCTCGATGCGCGGGAAGTCGTCCTCGGCCTGCGCGTAGATCATCCCGAACACAGCATCGGCGTCAGTCGGGCCGTGAACGTGGGCGATGCCCCAATCGTCGCGCGTGATCGTCACTCGCGATGCTTCCGACTTCAGTCGCGCCAGCTCCGGCGGAGCGGCGGCAGTGAGCAGGAACAGGAAGGGGAGGAGTGCGGCGGCGCTGGTCTTATGCATCCGGCAAGGCTTGCTTCGCCTTGCCCCAAGCCGCAAGCGCCTTTGAGTTTGAGCGCTTCAATAGCTCGTCCGCGTCCTGGATGCTGAAGTGGTGCCCGCTGCCATATTTATCGAGCTCTTCCCAAGTGACCGGCGCGGACACCGGCGCACCTTCGCGGCCGCGCGCCGAATAGGGCAGGACAGCCGTCGCCCCGCGCTGGTTGCGCAGCCAGTCGAGGAAGATCCGTCCCTTTCGCTGCTCCTTGCGGATGTTGGCGGTGAACATCTTCGGCTCGGCTTCGGAGATGGCGCGGCTGAACCGCTCGGCAAAGCTCTTCACCCTTGGCCAGTCTTCGGAGGCATCAAGCGGCACGACGACGTGCAGTCCCTTGCCGCCGGATAGCAGCGGCCAGCTCTCCAGTCCCAATCCCTTGAGCAGTTCACAGAGGAGCACCGCCGCCTCTTTGACGTTACCGAAGTCGAGGCCGACGTCGGGGTCGAGGTCGAATACCAGCCGATCGGGATATTCAACCCTGTCGATCTTGCTGCCCCAGCCGTGGAACTCAATCGTCCCCATCTGCACGCAGGCGAGCAGGCCCTGGATGTCATCGACGTAGAGATAATCCTCCTTGTGGCCATCCTTCTCCTTAATGGGGATGTGCTTCACGTGGGGTCCGAACGTGCCCTTGTCGTGCTTCTGGAAGAAGCTCTCACCGGTGCGGCCGCTGGGATAGCGAACGAGAGTCATCGGCCGGTCGGCCGCATCGATCATGATCAGCGGCGCGATCGTCGCGTAATAATCCGCGAGTTGACCCTTCGTTAGGCCAAGTTCGGGATAAATGACGCGGTCCGGACTGCTGATTTCGATGCCGAAGTCCGCCGCTGTCGCCGCTTTCGTCGATTTCCGCGCCGGCTTGGGCACTTCGCGCACCACATCCTCCGCCGGCTTGTCCTGCCGAAGCCCAACGAAGCTCGGGTGCCGCAGGATGCCGTCGTCCGTGAATTGGGCGAAATTCACCTCCGCAACCAGCTTCGGCTCGATCCAGTGCGCCCCTTTCCGGTCCGCACGCGGCACCTCTACCGTCGCTTGTCCCGTCGCGAGCGGTTGCATCCGCTCCATGAGGTCTTCGATCAGTTTGGCGTTGAAGCCCGTCCCAACCTTCCCAGCATAGGTCAGATTGCGCCCATCCTTCGCTGCAAGCAGCAGCGAACGGAATCCGCGGCGTTTGTCGCTTTCTGACCAGCCGATGATTACGAATTCCTGCCGCTGGATGCATTTGACCTTCAGCCAGTTGCGGGTGCGGGTGCCCTGGTAGGTCGCGCTGGCTTTCTTGCTGATGATGCCTTCGCCGCCGGTCTTGCAGACGGCGTCGAACATCTCCACGCCGCGACCAATGATGTGATCACCGTAGAGGATCGCTGGGGACACGCCTTCGAGCAACGCCGCGAGGCGCTCCTTGCGCTCGATGTTGGGAAGCTTGCGGATGTCCTCGCCGCGATCGACTAGCAGGTCGAAGGCGTAGAAGGCGAGCGGGGCACTTTCACCCTTCAACGTGGACTGGAGCAAGTGGAAGCTCGGCCGTCCCTCGTCGTCGAGCGCGACCGCCTCCCCGTCGATCAGGCATCCAGACGGTAGCCGCGCTGCAGCCTTCACCAACGATTTGAACTTGTCGCTCCAGTCGAGGCCGTTGCGTGTGTAGGTCGTCGCCACGCCATCACCGACGCTGATCAGTAACCGATAGCCATCATATTTGATCTCGTGGATCCAACCGGTGCCGGTCGGCACGTCGTCCACCAAAGTCGCCAGCTGCGGGTTCATGAACGGCGGTGGTGCTTTCGATGCTTTCTGCTTCGCTCGCCCGCCCTTCTGGCCGCCGCGGTTGGACTTCCACACGTCTTCGCCCGATGCGATTTCGGCCATGGTGCGGCCGGTGGTGACGCTGGTGACGCAATTGTCGACCAGGGCGTCGCCGTCACCTGCATCGGCGAAATCGTCGGTGACCTTCTTCAGCATCCATGGTTCGGCCTTGTCGCCGGGCTTGGGCTTCAGGCGGAACATCACCCACTGCCCCTTCATCCGCTCGCCCTCGAGCGTGAAATGCAGGTGACCTTCCTCGATAGTCTTGCTCGGGTCCTTGCGCGGGTCGGGGATCCAGCGCCCCTGATCCCACAGCATCACCGTGCCGCCGCCATATTCGCCCTTGGGGATCGTGCCCTCGAACCCGCCATAGTCTAGCGGATGGTCTTCGGTGCGCATGGCGAGGCGGTTCTCGCCTGGGTCGAGGCTTGGTCCCTTGGGCACGGCCCAACTTTTCAGGACTCCGTCGAGCTCTAGGCGGAAATCCCAATGCAGCCGCGACGCCGCATGCTTCTGGACGACGAAACTGTCGCCTTTGCCCTTGAGCTTGCGGCCCTTGGGCTCCTTGGTTTTCGTAAAATCGCGCTTCCGGTTGTAGGTCTCGATATCGAGCGGAACGCGCTTGGCCATGGCTAGGCCCTTTTACGTTCGCGCGCCTTCGCCGGTTCCTTCTTCGCGGTTGCCTTCGCCGGTTTCGTGGCCGCGCCGCCCTTCTTCTCGTCGCCGAGGCTCTTCTTGAGCGCCGCCATCAGGTCGATGACGTTCGATCCCTTTGCGGGCGCCTCTTCGGGCTGCTCGATGATCTTCTCGCCCTTCGCCTTCTGCTTCTTCTCGATCAGCTTGTGTAGCGCGTCGACGTAGCGGTTGTGGAACTCGTTCGGGTTGAACTCACCGGCTTTGCGCTCAATTAGCATCGAGGCCATGTCGAGCAGATCCGCATCGGGCTTGTGCTCCCCAATGTCGCGGAAGAAGCCCGATGCCTTGTTGACCTCGTCGGCATAGCGAAGCGTCTCGAGCAGCATCCCGCGGCCCATCGGCTTCAGCGAGACCACATATTCCTGCCCGCGCATCGCCAGCTGGCCAACGCCGATCTTTTTCGCATCCTTCAGTGCGTCGCGAAGCACCACATAGGCTTCTTCGGCGAGGTCGTCCGCCGGAACCACGTAATAGGGCTTCTCGAAATACATCGAGTCGATGCCGTCGTTGTCGACGAACTGAACGAGGTCGAGCGTCTTGCGGCTTTCGAGCTTCACGCTCTCGATCTCTTCTGGGTCGAGCAGGACGTAATGACCCTTCGACACTTCATAGCCTTTGACGATCTCGTCGCGGTCGACCGGACCGATTCCGGGCACGACCTTCTCATATTTGATGCGCTTGCCCGAAGGCTCGTGCACTTGGTGAAACTGGATCTGGGCGCCGCTCTTGGTCGCCGGGAAAATCTCGACCGGAATCGAGACCAAAGCGAGCCTAATCTGGCCTCGCCAAATGGGACGCGCAGCCATCACGCACTCTCCTAGTAAGGGCGATTCAATCGTTGCGCCCGCGAGTCGTTCCTCACTTTGTCGTTGAAAGTCGCGCTTTTTAGCAAGCCCACCAGCTCTTTGGCCGACCTACCGCGGGACACACGGTCGACGATCGCCGATCCGGAGATGACGCCTTTGGCACCGGTGGCGAGCGCCGCTTTGACGTGGTCCGGCTTGGAGATTCCGAACCCGAAGACGGGCGGAGGAGCGCCGGCTGCTTCGAGCCGATCAATGAGGCCTTTGTCGAACTTGCCCGCGGCGTGG
>Ga0157373_10004420_pt1 | contig 10590 bp, 6 predicted proteins | sample C65metaG_FD_113460 | JGI IMG/M metagenome (GOLD analysis project Ga0157373, IMG submission 113460) | Corn rhizosphere microbial communities from Kellogg Biological Station, Michigan, USA - C6-5 metaG | ecosystem: Host-associated > Plants > Roots > Rhizosphere > Soil | place: USA: Michigan...
AGCCGGTTGGAGTAAGTTTGCCTACACGATTACAAATTCGAATCGCGGCTCTGCGATTGCGGTTTCGGCGCTCGTATCGGACAACGGTTTGGACGTGGACGATTTAATCCGTGTCGGGAAACGTTGTGGCGTATTACAGGAGTCGCTGAACGAAAACGAACGACAGATTAGATTTGAGCACCATCGTTTTCAGGAGTTCTTCACCGCACTCTTCATCAATCAACGTCAGACTGAAGTTTTATGGCTTGACAAACTGGATGCACCGCGCTGGCAGGAAACGATGGTGAACCTGATCCTGATGGGTGGTGGTGAAGATGCGATCAGCACTTTGACGGAAGCAATTGAAGAGGGAATACCCTTGGGCCCTGGTTCGACGCTCGGACTTGAAAAGAATATACCGAATAACGAGTCGTTGGTTGCTGATCGGATCGAGCTAGCCTCTCGGATCATCCGTCAGGCAGGGTCGAGCTCTACGCTTCTGGCCACAGCGCTAACGTCGACGTTTGAAAAGGCGATCAGATTCTTCTCTGAACACGGCAATCCCATCACACAAGTGAAGATGATGCGTGCCTGCCAGAACGTTCCCCAGGTAGATATTTTCCAGGTGCTACAGAAATCTCTCAAATCACCAATCAACTGGGTACGCAATCAGGCGCTGATAATCGTCTCCAGCAGCAATCGTGGTCCACTCGCGACCGGTTCGCACTTCGCCACAGAACTCGGATACGACCTGGCAAACGGATTGCTTCCGTTAAGAGTTAAGGCCTACTGCAAAGCGGCCGCTGCGTCGAAGCAGAAGCGAAACTGGTGGTGCGTGGCGGTCGCGTCTTTTGCGTACCTGACCAATATCACCCTGTTGATGACTTTGGCGGCGGCGCTCTTTTTTGGAGCCTGGTGGGTTCTCACAGTGCTACTTTCATATTCCATCGATGCCCGGATCTTCAGCGGCGTGTGTGTGTCGTTGATGGCCGCAGGCACAGGCCTGTCGCTAAAGTTCAACCCTGGCGTGCTCTGGATGTCCATTCTCGGAATCAGCGGCGTAAGTCTCGCTTTGACGCTGCTTATTTGGAGCTCGACACTTGGTTTCGTGGGCTTAATCGTATTCCTAATCGCCGGCTCGGTGGCCGGCATGGCCGCACTTGGGCTAATCGGAATTCCGATTGCTCTCGCAACTCATTCTTTGGGTTTGATGAGTTATCTGGCCGCCACGGCGCCTGTGAGGCATTCTGAAGTTGGCCTTAAATCCTATTTCCGAGCAATGTGGAAAAACTGCGGATTTGACGACGGCTTTGATTATACGATTGAGGCTGTTTCACAAGCCGCAGAGTTAGTAGGAATCGTCTTGGGAGGTCTAGCCCTCACCGCTTTGTTGCAAGGAGCTGCACTATTAGCTGACTTACTAAACCTACCATTCTCAACACCAGTTAACGTCGTCTTGATTTTGTTGGCGACCATTCTGATGGGTGTGGTCTTCGTCGCCGTTAGACGGAAACAGTTGAGCTTCATCCCCAAAGCTTTCGGGTACCTTCTTCTCGTAGTTGCGGCACTGCCGATTCTGTTTGGCGTTTTTGTGGGCATCGGCTTCGTCGTCGCTTGGATTGGTCCATACTTTTGGCGCTGGATACAGTCCTTGAATGAAGCAAGCATGCCGATCAGCAGCTACTTTCAGACGGTTCTGGTCGTCGTTGTTGGTGTTTTGTTAATTGCCGGCTGGTTGTTTACGTTTTGGCTTTTCCTACCAAAACTTCGTGCCCTGCTTGCAGCGACAAGAGAACCCACAAATCGTCCGATATCAGCCGAGAGGTGGAAGTTGCAGTTGCTGCAAGCAGGTCCCGACCAACAGCAGTCAATTCTGAATCAAACAAACCATCAGAACCTCGGATTGAAAGCTGATGAGTTTCTGAAGGTGCTTGAAGAGGTAGCGCCGACAATCAGCGAAGAGCCGGCGCTCAGCACCTATTGGGAGAAGCGGGACCGTTTGGAACAAGTCCTCAAACAAGAACGACAAGGGTAGTCGCGTTTTTCATGCCGGCAACAATGTGCCCTTGATCTGCGTCGGCAAACTGTAAACCGAATCTATCGAGACGACCGCCATCTCTCCTGACGCGCCGAACGCCAGTCCAATCAAATTTACGCCTGCGACAACCACTTTCGCTTCAGTGCCGTCAGGTGAGATACGAACGATCCCGCGGCGCCCACGAAGCGCAGCGGCCACATACAAATTTCCATCACGATCGAACGCCAATCCCTGCGGACGCCCGAGTCCTTTAAAGAAGACGTCCACGTTACCGTCGGGATCGATTCGCGAGATCGCGTCGAAGCTCGTAACAGTCGGCCCCGCGACGTACAACGAATCGTCCGGTCCAAACGCAAGGTGAAACGCCGACACGGACGGCTCGATTTGCGTCCACGCACGTTCTTCACCGATGCCGTTAACTTTAAAGATCGTTCCGGTGCGATCGCCAACGTGCATGAGTCCGTCACGATCGAACGCGATCCCGGTTGCGACGCCGAGATTGCGCGCGAACACAATCGCGTCCTTGAACGGATTCAACTTGTAGACGACACCCTCGAGCCTGCTGGTGACAAACATCTCGCCGTCGTTGCTGAACGCGATGCCGGTCGGATTTGGAATGTCGCCGGAATACTCCGAAACATCGCCACTGATGTCGATGCGAAAAAGCGTGACCGGCAACTCCTCGCCGCGAGATCCGGAACGCGTCACGAAGAGCGCGCCATCGTCGGGGTCAAACGCAGGGTTGGCGACAGGATGGAGATCTCCGGCGAGTTTTCTGCCGATCGTCATCTGCGCCGGTTCACTCAACTCCTCTCCGCGCTTCAACCTGACTTCGACGTTGCCACCTTTCGTTTCCGGAACGATCGCCAGAACGCGACGTGGGCCAAGAGCAATGATCTGCGCTGACGTGTTACCAATCAGGACCTCACATGCAACCGGGTCGCTCGTGTCGAAACCGTCGCACTCAATGACAATCTCGCCGCCGGCGATGCCGTACGGAGGATCGATCTGAAGGATTTTGCCCGTTGCAGCCATAAAAGCCGTTCATCATACGACGCGTCCTTAATGAAGTCTAATTCGGTTTTCACGCCAAGGCGCAAAGACGCCAAGCTGTCCATTACTTCCCGGATTTCTTTGCGTCTTTGCGCCTTTGCGGGAAACCTCTTGAAGAGTGCTGTGGTATAATTCGCCGCCGTACAGGAAGGACAAGGCCATCACCAGCGTTCTCGGCAATACACTGGGGTTAAAACCAAATCAATTACGGCGCATCGAAAAGCTGTACACTCGCCGCATACCTTCCGACCAGATCGTCACACCTGAATTTGCTCGACAGTTGAGCGAACTGTCTCATGAGACGCGCAGACAAATCGGCGCACTCATCGATCGCCAGGGACACATTCAATACGTCATGGTCGGCGACAATCGTCGCATCGAACTTCCGGACTTCAAGCGTGTTCGCGTCGCCTCGGGAAGGTTTCGCGGTCTTCGCTGCGTGCACACGCATCTTCGCGGCGAACCACTCACGCAGGACGACTTAACAGACCTCGCGCTGCTGCGACTGGATCTGATGGCGGCGATCGACGTCGATGCCGAGTCAGGCCTGCCCGGGTTCGTTCGCGCTGCACACCTGCTGCCGCTGCACGCAGGCGAACTCGAGAACGGAACGACTCCGCAACTCTACGCATTTCTCGAACCCAAAGTCGCATCGCAACTCGATCTCGATTTCCAGGCACTGATCGATTCACTCGAAGAAGAAATGGCGCGAAACCGTCGTGCCGCGCGTCGTGCAGAAGTGCGCGATCGCACCATACTCGTCGGCGTCGCAACCGGTTCGCTCGCGGACGCGGAAGAGTCGATGGCCGAACTTGCCGAGCTCGCAGCTTCCGCCGGTGTCGTGGTCCAGGACCGAATCATCCAGCGCCGTTCGGCAATCGATCCGCGCACCGTGCTTGGTCGAGGCAAGCTCGATGAACTAATCATCCGCGCACTTCAGCTCGGCGCAGACATGCTTGTGTTTGATAGTGAGCTTTCACCTGCACAGGTGAGATCGTTGTCGGAAGCCACGGATCTCAAAGTCATCGATCGATCGCAGTTGATACTCGACATCTTCGCGCAACGCGCGCAGTCGAAAGAAGGAAAGATCCAGGTTGAGCTGGCGCAGTTGAAATACCTGCTGCCACGTTTGATCGCCGGTCAGGATTCAGCGTTCTCGCGTTTGGCGGGCGGCATCGGCGGCAGAGGCCCTGGTGAAACAAAACTCGAAACCGATCGGCGTCGCGTTCGCGATCGAATTAATCGTCTCGAGCGGGAGATCGAATCGCAGCGACACCGCCGGCAGGAACGTCGCAAAGGACGAACACGACACGGACTGCCCGTCATCTCGATCGTCGGTTACACAAACGCCGGCAAATCGACACTGTTGAACTCGCTGACGAAGAGCGACGTGCACGCAGAGCAGCGAATGTTCGCAACCCTCGATCCGACCTCGCGAAGACTTCGACTGCCACGCGAACAGGAAGTAATCATCAACGACACGGTCGGATTTATTCGCGCGTTGCCCCCGGATCTACTCTCCGCGTTTCGAGCAACGCTCGAAGAAATCAGCGACAGCCGATTGCTGATTCACGCAGTCGACATTTCGAATCCCCGCTGGGTGCAACAGGTCCAGTCAGTAAAAAGAATTCTCGCCGAACTCAAACTCGCCGAGATTCCCTCGATACTGGCACTGAACAAAGCTGACTTGATGAAGCCCGACGCCCTCGAAGCAGCAGTGCGTCAGGCACAGCAACTCGATAGTGGTGAAACGGTCTTAATCTCAGCCATCAAGCCGGCCACGTTGGATGCTTTACTGGAGAAAGCAGGCGCTATCCTGGCTCGCAATCTCGGCGCATCAGCCGAAACCCGCGAGCAACGGTCAGCGCCGATGTCTCGCATCGCATAATGGGATTGCGTCCACGATTCAAGACACCATTTAGCCAGGCGCGCGATAAGGCAGTCGCTTACGCAATTCGCCCGCTGATGTATTTCAGGCCACGGACGCGTTTCCTCATCGGCTGCGGCATCCTGGTCCTACTCACAACGCTACTACTTCTTTCCAGCCGTTCTACCGGTTTTACTGAAAACTACAGACTTGGCGACGTGCTGACTCGTTCGGTCGTGGCGCCCAACGATCTCACGGCGGTGGACACAGTCGAAACTGAACGTCGCAAAGCAGCAGCTCGCGAAACAACGCGAGCGGTTTTTAACTTCGATTCGAGTCGCGCAGAATCGTCGATTCAGAGTTTCCGCACCGCGTGGGAAGATCTCGAGGAGAGCCAAACGAATCTGGGCCAAAACAGATCCGCCGTTTGGACGGGTCAGGGAGGGCAGGCTGTCGCGAAAGCCATCATCGCCCACAACTACAACGACACCGATCTCGAACGCATCACTGCCATCGTGCGTGAGATCGGTGGCGGTTACATTTACGACGACGGCGATACAGATCGATTACAACACGAGATCGTGCTGGTTGACGCGCTGAAGCCCGTGGAGCAGTTGATTGTACCGGCGCCCAGGACTCGCATGTCGTCGCTTTCATCAGCGCGCCGGAGTCTCGAGCTGAGAATCGTCAATCTTCCGAGTTGGTCGACCGAGCAGAAGGCGGCGTTGAATTCAGCGCTGCTGCCGTTGATTCGTCCGAATGTCGTGCTTGATGGACCAGCGACTGCGGCCGCGAGAGAAACCGAAGCGAGCAAGGTCGCACCGGTCGTGATCTCGTTGAAACGAAACCAGGTCATTGCACGCGAAGGCGACACGATCACGCCGAACATTTTGACCCAGATCAATGCAATAAAAACTACCGGGAACGCAGGCCGGCCATGGCACAACCTCATTGGACTGCTGCTCGTTGTAATCGGTGTTTTCTGGGCGGCGTGGAAGTTTACGGAGCACAGAAGCACGGGCAGTTCGTTGACTTTGGGAAAACACAAAGCGTTTGCTTTGGTTGGCTCGGCAATCCTGGTCCAAACAGCGCTGATGAAGATTGGATTTACTTTCGGCGACAGCATGGCCGCGCGAATGCAGGCGCCCTTCAACGATGCGACTATCTGGAACTTTGCCATACCGTTTGCCGCCGCGGCGCTGCTGGTCGCGATGCTGGTCGATACCCAACTGGCATTCTTAACCGGAATGATAACGGCGCTCTTTGCGGGAATGCTTGCGCCCACCGGAATGCCGAAAGCATTGTTCGCAATGGTTTCGTGTTCGGCGGCGATTTATGGCATCGGGCGTTATCGCGAGCGACAATCCGTCACGCTGGCGGGCATGCTCGTCGGCGCTGTCAACGCCGTCATGGCGCTGGCGTTGATGGCTTATGCAGAACAGCCACTGTCGATACGAACCATTTTGATGGCGATGGGATGCGGCATTGCAGGTGGACTGCTGACTGCCGTGTTTACCGCCGGTGGATTGCCGATCAACGAATCGCTTTTCGGAATACTCACCGACGTCAAACTGCTCGAACTCTCGAACGCCGACCTGCCGGTGTTGGGCCAACTCGCGATGCGCGCGCCCGGCACGAACCAGCATTCACACGCGGTCGGTCAACTCGCGGAAGATGCGTGTCGTGCGGTGGGCGCCAATCCGCTTTTGGCGCGCATCGGAGCGCTGTATCACGACATCGGCAAGCTCGCTGCGCCGGAGTACTTCGTCGAGAATCAACAAGGCGATAACCCCCACGATCGACTGCGTCCGTATCAGAGCTCGAAGATCATCACGAGCCACGTCACGTACGGTTCAAAACTGGCAAAGGAAATTGGATTACCGACGAAGATCGCCGACTTCATCCCACAACACCACGGCACTAGGACGCTGCACTACTTCCTCCGCAAAGCCCAGGCGCAGGCGAAGCCAAATGAAACTGTGAACGAAGCGGACTTTCGGTATCCAGGTCCGAGGCCGCAGTTCAAGGAAGCGGCGATCATGATGCTGGCCGACTCGTGTGAAGCGGCAGCACGATCGCTCGCGCGGCCGGATCCCGAAAACATCCGCGCCATCGTCGTTAAGGTGTTTGACGCGATCATCAGCGATGGTCAACTCGACGAATGCGATGTTACGTTGCAGGAGTTGACAATTATTCGCGAGGCGATGATTAGCGCACTGACTGCGATCTATCACGCGCGGATCGATTATCCAGGGTTCAACCCGCCACTCACCGGTCCCATGCCGTCACTGCCCGCTGGAAATCTCGACAGCGAAGAGCGTGGCATCACTTACAGCAAACCGTCTGAAGTTCCGATCAGCCGCGGGGGCGAAGTCGAGGACGAAGCGCTGCCACGTAGAGTCGGGAGAAAATGATTTTAGCCGCAGATGAACGCGGATGACGCAGATCAGATCTGCGTCATCCGCGTTCATCTGCGGCTAAAACCTGGATCGGAGTTTTGAGTACGTTGTTTCCAGATCTTCGGGGAGGACGCGCGTCTCGGCGACGGTGGTCATGAAGTTTGTGTCGCCACCCCATCGCGGCAGCAGATGAATGTGCATGTGATCTACGATGCCCGCGCCGGCCGCGGCGCCGAGATTCATTCCAAGATTGAACCCACGCGGTGAATAAACCTCACGCAACGCAGCTTGTGCGCGCTTCGCGAGATCCATCAGTTCGTCAGTAATCTCTTTCGGCACTGAATCAAACTCACTCGTGTGCAGGTAAGGCACGATCATCAAGTGTCCACTGATGTACGGGTAGAGATTCAGAACAACGAACGTGTGCTGGGCTCGGTGAAGTACGAAGTTCGTCTCGTCGTGCTCCGGCTCGGCTGCCATGCGGCAGAACACACAGCCTTCCGCTTCGGAATCAACACCCGACGCGATGTATTTCGCACGCCAGGGACTCCACAATCTCTCCAATGCTGCACCTCGACGTTGAACTTAAAGGATGGGCGGCTGCCGGTTGTCGTCGCCGAAGGGACGTGAATTGTTTCCTGCTGAAGAATTTGAATTGGGACTGTCGTCGTTGATGAGTTCTTTCAATTCCTTGCCCGGCTTGAAATAGGGGACGCGTTTAGCGGGGATACTGACCGGATCGCCCGTCTTGGGGTTTCTACCGCGCCTCGCACCGCGCTCACGCACGCGAAAACTGCCGAAGCCGCGCAACTCGATCTTCTCGCCCTGATTAAGGGTTTCAATGATGCTTTCAAAAACAATTTCGACTAAACGTTCAGCGTCCTTCTTGGTGAGTTCCGCCGCACGCGCAACGTCTTCGACGAGTTCTGCTTTTGTCATGCATCACCTCGGTTGTTTAATTTAACGTCTTGATAATGGCGAGGTTACGTGGACTGTACACTACCAGAAAGTCCGCAGGTGGGGCAAGACTTTGCCACGGTCGTGTCCTAATCTCGGGTTTTCTCTGAGCAACCTCTGTGTCTCTGTGCCTCTGTGGTGAACTTTTCCTGAGCAATGATTAACCACAGACGCACAGAGACACAGAGGTTGCTCAGAGAAGAATTCAGATTAGGATTCGTCGCTGCTTTCGGCTTTGAGACCAAAGTCAGCCAGCTCGCCGAGGGACGCCATGCCGCCGCCCGCCTCAGACGAGTAGATCTTCGTGTCGATAATGGGCTCGTCTTTGCCGACTGCTCGCGCCGACAGACCAATCTTCTTTGTCTCAGGATCGATCCGCAGGATTTTGAAATCCATCTCCTGGCCCAACTGAACCACGTCTTCGGGCTTCGCCACGCGCTCTTCGGAAAGTTCGGAAATGTGGCACAAGCCTTCGAGGTTGTCATCGAGCTCGATAAACGCGCCGAAATTCGCAAACCGCGCGACCTTCCCGTGAACCACGTCGCCGGGTTTGTGCTCGGTCGTGAACTTCTCCCACGCATTCGGCTCGAGATCCTTGATGGACAGCGAGAGCCTGCGATTGTCGCTGTCGATACTCGTGATGACCGCGTCGATCTCCTGCCCCTTCTTCAGCACTTCGCTCGGATGCTTGATCCTGCGCGACCACGAAATATCTGAAACGTGAACGAGCCCGTCCACGCCGTCTTCGATCTCGATGAAAGCGCCGAAGTCAGTCAGGTTTCTGACGCGACCATGAACTCGCGTGCCGACCTGGTAACGCTCGTGCAACGTCTGCCACGGATTCTCCTGCACCTGCTTCATGCCGAGACTGATGCGACGCGCTCTCGGGTCAACGCTGAGAACTTCCACCTCAACCATGTCGCCGGGATTCACGACCTTGCTCGGATGCTTGACGCGTTTGGACCAGCTCATTTCAGAGACGTGGACCAAACCTTCGACGCCGCTCTCGAGTTCGACAAACGCGCCGTAGTCGGCCACGCTCGCCACGCGGCCACTCACTCTCGTGCCCACCGGGAAACGTTCCTCGACGCTGGACCAGGGATCGGGCAGCAGTTGTTTATAACCCAGGGAGACGCGCTCGCGCTCACGATCGAATTTCAAAACCTTGACTTGAATATTGTCGCCGACGCGGAACAGCTCATTCGGATTCTGTAGCCGGCCCCAGGACATGTCAGTGACGTGCAACAACCCATCGACGCCGCCGAGATCGACGAATGCGCCATAGTCGGTGAGGTTCTTGATCTGGCCTTCAACTACGATGTCTTCTTCGATCTGCTGGAGAGTTTGATCCTTGCGACCAGTGTTCTCCTGTTCGATCACAGCTTTGCGCGACAACACAACGTTCGAGCGTTTCCGGTTGAGCTTGATGACCTTCGCTTCGATTATCTGGTTGCGAAGGGTGTCGAGGTTTCTCACGGGCCGCACATCAACTTGCGAACCCGGCAGGAATGCAGCGATGCCGTCAATGTCGACACGCAGTCCGCCTTTGATGCGATCGATGACGCGTCCTTTGACATTGGTGCCGTCGCGATAGGCCTTTTCGAGATCGTCCCACGCTTTCATGCGCACTGCATCTGCGCGCGAGAGGACCGGAAGGCCGTCGGCAGTTTCCATGCTCTTGACGAGCACTTCGACTTCATCGCCGGCTTTGACCGTGAGCTGGCCATTCTCTGTAAACTCGGCTGGATTAACGATGCCTTCAGACTTGTAGCCAAAGTCGATAACGACGCCGCGCTCGCTTAAGCCAACGACGGTGCCGCGTACGACTTCGCCTTCTTCGAGGGTCGCCTGTTCCTGCTCAAACTGATCGAGAAGCTGACCAAAATCGACGTCGCCGCTCGCGCGTGATTCGTCTGATTCGTCAGGTTCGGTTGTGTGTGCTGGTGCTGGTTGAGAAGCCATGATGTTTTGTTGCGGCGCAGCCTGCGGCTCGCCGGAGGTTGTGTTGTTGTTGTCCTCGCTGTTGGTCAGCTTGGGTTGTTCACTAGACATGCATACTCCTGTAGCCCCGGTACCTTTCAGCGCGTGGAAGATCTTATCGCGCCTCACTAAGCCGGAACAATCAGCGCAGGCAAGTCTTCGCTGACTGTTAGACGGCGTACAGCGGCCTTGAGCTTGATTGACCTTGGCGTTGTCGGGAGTTGAAGGCTGGCGAGGAAGCGAGCCGTTTGGATTTGAAATGTCGAGCTAATTTGTTTCGATTACCGCCCTGCCGTAGTTACCCCGCTTGGTCCGAC
>Ga0157373_10004431_pt1 | contig 10575 bp, 10 predicted proteins | sample C65metaG_FD_113460 | JGI IMG/M metagenome (GOLD analysis project Ga0157373, IMG submission 113460) | Corn rhizosphere microbial communities from Kellogg Biological Station, Michigan, USA - C6-5 metaG | ecosystem: Host-associated > Plants > Roots > Rhizosphere > Soil | place: USA: Michigan...
CTTCGATGCCGAGCGAAAGAGCAATCAAGCTCATTTCCGCCACGCCGCCAGGGGAGTACGCAAGCAAAGTGCCAACGAACTGGTCCCCTGTGATCCGCGAGATCATGAATGCGAATGCCATCGACACTGACAACAACAGGACAGTCGAACCGAACGACAACTTCACCACCCTCAAGATCAGTGCCGGAGGAGTGTTCACGAACCTGCATCCGACGATGGAGCCGATTATGACCTGGGCCGCTCCTAGGAACACGCTCGGTAGCAGAAAGTCGGTAATGCCACTAAGATGAAGGCCCGCGCTCACGACCATCGGGCCCAGCAGATATCGAGCTGGCAGGCGCAGAGCGACGCCGATGCCTACCCCAATTACGACGGCCGCGACAAACCAGCCGAGATCGCGCAGATCGATGGCGTCTAGAGGCACGTAGCTCGAACCGCTTCGGCTGATCGCGTGCCCGGTTACAAACTGGATCAGGAATGGCAAGCAGAGAACCACGAGGAAAATGCGGGCGGCATGGATAAGCGAGATCATGCGCTCGTCGCCACCGCGTTCGGCACCCAGCGTGACCATCTCGACCAGTCCACCCGGCATCGCCGAAAAGAAGGCGGTCGGATGATCGAACTTGCCCACTTTACGGAAATAGACGTAAGTTACAGAGGCTGCCGCCGCGATGAAGAATACCAGTCCGCCGAGCGAAACCATCCATATCCGGAAGTGTTCGAACACAGCCGGCGAAAACGACGTGCCGAGCATGGCGCCGATCGTCGCCGTCATCGGCGGGCGAGCAAACTTTGGCATGGCAAGCGGCATGCGAAGCAGCGCCCCTGCCCCGCAGAAAATCATGGCGCCAAGTAGCCAGGCGAGTGGCATATGAAAATGCCACATCACCCAGCCGCCAAGGCTGCCGACCGAAATGGTCAGCAGGAACTTGGCGAATGCAGGCATGGCCATCACGACACCTGGTAGCTCGCAGTGACTGCAGTATGTGTCACCACAGGCGGGTTGGCAAAGAACGACCCGACCAGCCGGCGCCACTCCTGAAAGTCGTCGGAGTCCCTGAAATCAACGAGATGATTTTCAATCGTGTCCCACTTCACCAACAGCCGATACACGGATTGGTTCTCGATGACGCGGTGTAGCGACACACCGTGGCAACCCTTGGCGCGAAGAAAGAGTGGAGCGGCCTGCGCCACCCCCTCTTCGAAACGCGATTCGTCGCCGGCCTTCACTGTAATTTCTGCGATCTCATGTATCATCTGGGCGCCTTACTTCGCTACGTGTTCCGCATCGATGGTGCGCTCTTCGCCGGTCGCGATCATCGTGCGCGTGGCGTCGATAGAGGCATAGGTCCAGAAGATGCGCATGGGCTTGTCTGACGCGTTGATGAAGCGGTGCGGCACGTTAGCCGGAATCCAGGTCGTGTCGTTGGTGTCGAGATGGTGCTGGACGCCATCGATCTCGGCTATCGCCTGGCCTTCGATGACCATGACGCTTTCTTCGCAGTTGTGCTTGTGCATGCCGATGGCAGCACCTGGATCGAAGGCCGTTATGCCGTTGATCATGCTGGTCGAGCCGCATTTGCGTGTGACCAGCGGTGTGGTGCGAGCGCCGCCGCCACGGTCGTTAGTCTTCAGGTCCTTCGGTCGCAGAATAGCTGCTTCAGTCATCGCAATACTCCTTACTTGCCAGCCGCGGCGCGCGCCGGACCCACCCATACGGTCTTGATATTGACGAATTCGCGAATGCCGTAGACACCAAGCTCGCGGCCATAGCCGGAACGCTTAATGCCGCCGAACGGATAGCGCGGATCGGATGCCACCATGCCGTTGATGAAGACGGCGCCCGCATCGATATTCCGTGCAAGCTCATGCGCGCGGGAAATATCCTTGGACCAGAGTGCTGCGCCGAGGCCGAATTCCGTCTGGTTGGCCAGACGCACGGCTTCGTCCGCATCCTTCACCCGGATGATGGCCGCGACGGGGCCGAAGGTTTCTTCGCAGAAGGCAACCATCTCAGGCTTGACGTTGTCGAGGACCGTTGGTGGATAGTAATAGCCGTCCCCTTCGATTGGCTTGCCACCGGTCTTCAATACCGCGCCAGCCGCAACAGTGCGCTCGACCTGGCTGTGCAGGCCAGTCATCAGATTTTCGCGGGCCATCGGGCCGATATTGGTATCACGCTCGGTCGGGTCACCGATCTTCAATTTCGAGACCCCGTCGAGGAAGAGTTCAACGAACCTGTCCGCGATGCTTTCTTCGACGATGAAGCGCTTGGCGTTGACGCAGGACTGGCCGACATTGATGTAGCGTGCCTTGACGGCAACCTTGGCTGCTTCTTCGAGGTCTGCATCGGCGAGAACGATGAAGGGGTCAGATCCGCCGAGTTCCAACACCTGTTTCTTGAGCGCCTTGCCAGCCTGAGAAGCAACGATAGCCCCTACTTCGGTCGAGCCGGTCAAAGTGATGGCCGCGATGCGATCGTCGGCAATAATTCCGGCAACCTTGGAGGCGTCGATGAGAAGTGTCGCAAACAAACCCTCGGGGCAGCCTGCTTCCTTCATGATTTCGACAATGGCGAGTGCGCATTCCGGAACGTTGTTGGCGTGCTTCAGGATCGCACCATTGCCGGCGGCAAAAGCTGGAGCCGCGAACCGGAAAAACTGCCAGAACGGATAGTTCCACGGCATGATAGCAAGCACGACGCCGAGTGGGTCGAATACCACAAGGCTCTCGGTAGCGTTTGACGGAACGTCCTCCGCAGCGAGGTATTTTGCGGCATGTTCCGCGTAGAAATCGCAATTATACGCGCACTTTTCGATTTCGCCTTCGGATTCTGCAATCGGCTTGCCCATTTCACGGGTGATCATCGCGGCGTATTTGGGGCTGTTCGCACGCAGGACCTTGGCCATGTTGGTAAGGAGCTTCACGCGCTCTACCACGGGAACCTTGCGCCATTCCTTCTGTGCCTTGGCGGCAGCCGTCAGGCTCGCGTCGACGAAAGCATCGTCGTGCAGGTCATAACGGGCAAGCTCCTTGCCGTTTGCCGGATTGATTGAAACGATCATCATCTTCTCCTTTGGATTTGTTTAGAGAGCCGCGCTGTTGCCGAGCAGGGCTTTCCAACGGGTCAGGAACCGAGCGCTATCGATTGTGTTTATCGAGGGCACATATTCGAAGCCGATTGCGCCGCTGAATTTATGTTTGGCGAGCACATCCAGAACGCCGTCGAAGTCAATGGTTCCGGTCCCCGGCTCATGGCGCCCGGGATAGTCTGCGATGTGGACATGGCCGATACGGTAGGCATTCTCATCGATCCAGGAAATGACATCCTGGCCATTGCTTGCCGCATGGAATGTATCGACCAGAAGGGAGACATTGCCGGGACCGAAAGCATCCTGAATGCGCACGGCATCTTCAAGTCGTGAAACGGCGTAGCCCGGAACTGCGGCATGACCGATTGCCTCGATTAAAACCCGGGCAGAAGTCGCTGCGGTCTGCTCCACCGCATAGGCGATGTTGGACATGTAAATGTCCCACCACATCTCCGTTGCGCTGACCTCTGGAACACCAGCCATGGGGTGGACGAGCGGCACGCCCACTTCGAGAGCATAGTCCAGCGACTTGTCGAACGAGGCTCTGAAATCCACGTCCCGTCCCGCAAGCGCCGAAATCCCCTTTTCCCCCTTGCTGGCATCACCGGTTGCGGCGGCTAGCTGGGTGAAGACGAGGTTGTTGTCGGCCAGCAACTCCCTCATCCGCTTCGGTGGGATTGCGAAGGGCTGAGGATGCTCGATGGCCGTGAAGCCCGCAGCAGCCGCTGCAGCCACACGCTCCTCCAGCGGCAGCTCAGTGAAGAGGTAGCCAATATGCGCCGACAACCTGTTCACGGTCATGCTGCCGCTCCCAAGGGAGACGCGCGCCCGACCGGGAAGTTGATACCATGAGTGATGCCTTCCTTTTGCAGGTCCTCGATAACGTTGCCTGTGATTGGAATGCCTTCGGCACGGCGCTGTGTCTCGCGGCGCTCTTCCGGTTCGCCCGGCATCATAATTTCATCGACGTTGGCCGCCTTTGGCAGCTTCTTGATGCGTTCATAGAACTCGTCCATGCGTGCATCGAAGTCCTCAAGCGACATGAAAAGGTCCGGCTTGATGGCGAAGAACAAGTGGCCGACATTCTGCGGCTCACTGTGATCGAAATAGAGGCTCTTGACGTCACCGCCGAAGTTGGCGCCGGTCAGGACGCCGGACATCAGATCCATCAGGGTCGCGAGAACGGAACCCTTGACGCCGCCAAATGGAAGGCAGACGCCTTCGAAGGCTTTCTCGGCGTTGGTCGTGGGATGGCCATCGACATCGAGTGCCAGACCTTCCGGGATCGGCTCGCCCTTCATTGCCGCCAGTCTGATCTTGCCACGCGCGATGACCGTCATCGCCATGTCCATCACGTAAGGCGCGTGCTTGCCACCCGGAATGCCAGCCGCGATCGGGCTCGCACCGAGGAACGTCGTTTTCCCGCCCCACATGGGGATGGCTGGCGACGAGTTGGTGAAGATCATCGAGATGTAGCCGGCCTTGATGGCCTGAAGTGCGTAAAGTGCGCCCATGCCGAAATGCGTGCTGCGATGAACGCCAACGAGCCCGATGCCGTTCTTCTCCGCGAGCGCCACAGCTTCATCCGTCGCGCGATGCGACGGTATGAAGCCCATGCCGTTGTCGCCGTCCACGAGGGAGACGGCGCCAGCAACTTTCTTGACGGTGACGTTGGGCTTGGGATTGACCAAGCCCTTGGACAAACGCTCCACATACATGGGGATGCGGGAAATACCGTGCGAGTCGATGCCGCGGAGGTTTGCCTTGATGAGATCGTGGCCGATGACGCCAGCGTCGGCAGCCGTCATGCCCGTTTTCTCGAATATTTTGGTTGCGAACTCAATGAGCTCGGCTGTCTCGAAATACCGGGTTTCAGTCATTTTCAAGTCCTCTTTGATATTTAAGAAAGTGTGACGGCGCCGGTTATAAGCGCGGCGAAGAGCATCAGAGCGGTCAAGACGAGTGTCCACTTGAGCGCGAAACGTTGGAAATCTCCCATCTCAACCTTCGTCAGTCCCAACAGAACGTAGAGAGCGGCGACGAGCGGGCTGAGCTGGTGGACCGGCTGACCGATCAGCGAGGCGCGGGCGATGACTTCCGGAGGGATGCCGTATTTCGCAGCCGCTTCGGCTAGCACCGGCACGACGCCGAAATAGAACGCATCGTTGGAAAGGAAGAAGGTGAAAGGTGCGCTTATCAAGGCTGTGATAAGCGGAAGCAGGTTACCGTGCCCTTCCGGGATCATCCAAACAATACTCTGCGCGAGGGCATCGGTCATGCCCGTACCCTTGAGAATCCCTGTGAAGACGCCAGCAGCGAAAATAACCGAGACGACGGCGAGAACGCTTGGCGCGTGAGCCGAAATGCGCAGGCGTTGTTCGGGAAGCGAGGGGAAGTTGACTGTAATGGCAAGTGCAAATGCGATGATAAAGAGTACAACCAGTGGCGCAACATCGGCAACGAGGAAAACCATCAGAAGAACAGTCAGGACGATGTTGAACGCAGCGCGCCAGCCGGTTGCGACCTTCACGCCTTCCGGGCGTTCCGCATAATCCTCATCGCGGAACTCCGGTTGCGGACGATCGGTGGGCAGCGTCAAGGTACCCAGACGCTTCCGTTCCTTAAGACCAAAATAGCAGCAGATAGCCACAGAACCCAAAGTCGCCGCAACGATCGAAGGCAGCATCGCCAGGAAAACCTGATTTGCCTCAAGATGCAAAGATGCAAGCACGCGGGCCGTGGGGCCGCCCCAAGGCATGATGTTCATGATGCTGTTCGGCATCAGGATGGCCAGCGGCAGGATGAGCGGGTTGATCCCGAGACGACGGTGCAGCGGCATCATTGCGGAAACGCAAAGCATGTAAGTTGTAGAGCCATCTCCATCGAGCGAAATGATGGCAGAGAGGATCGTCGTGCCCACGATGACGCGTAGCGGATCGCCGTGGCAGATCTTCACCACCAACCGAACGATCGGGTCGAACAGGCCCACATCAATCATCAGACCGAAATACATGATGGCGAAGAGCAGCAGTACCGCTGTCGGCGCGATGGACTTTATGCCATCAACCATCATTGCTGGAAGCTCGTGTCCAAATCCGCCAAGAAGGCCAAAGAGGAATGGCACGAGGATCAGCGCAATCAGCGCAGACAGGGTGCGGGTCATGATTGCGGTCATGAAGATCGCAATCATTGTGTAGGCAAGTATGGTAATCACGAAGCAGCTCCATCAGAATTCTTCTCGCCGACGCTGTCGACGCTAGAAGTCCGGGTTTCGCGCGTTCTCGCATTCATTTTCCGCAGCAGATAAGGAACGATCAGGATTGCGAAAGAGATGGCGATGAGAACGGCAGAGAGAGGGGTTGAAACAAGGGTAAGTGGGTCGCCCTGACCGATAGCGAGGGCGCGGCGGAACTGGGTTTCTGCCATGGGTCCGAGGATGAGGCCGATTAGCACTGGAGCGATCGGGAAATCATAGACGCGCATGACGTAGCCGAGGCATCCAATGGTGAACATCAGGACCAAATCGAGCCAGGAGTTGGAAACACCCCAGATGCCGACCAGCGAGAAGATGAGGATGCCCGCATAGAGATAGGGCCGGGGGATCAGCAGCAGACGCACCCATAGGCCGACCAATGGTAGGTTGAGGATCAGCAGCATGATGTTGCCGACATAGAGCGAGGCGATAAGCCCCCAGACGAGATCGCCGCTGTTGATGAACAGGAGCGGACCGGGCTGCAAACCGTAGTTCTGGAACGCGGCGAGAAGAATGGCGGCGGTCGCAGATGTTGGAAGGCCCAGTGTCAAAAGCGGAACAAGAACGCCGGCGGCAGCGGCATTGTTGGCAGCCTCCGGTCCGGCGACACCCTCGATGGCACCAGTGCCGAAATCTTCCGGGTGACGCGTTAGCTTGCGCTCGATTGTGTAGGACAGGAAGGTCGGGATTTCAGCACCACCGGCAGGCAGGGCACCGATAGGGAAGCCGAGTGCGGTTCCCCGGAGCCATGGCTTCCACGACCGCTTCCAGTCTTCGCGGGTCATCCACAGACCGCCGGAGATGGGATTGAGATGAGGCGGCGCGAATGCAAAACGGCTTGCGACGTAGAGCGCTTCACCGACCGCAAAAAGCGAGACGAGAACCACCGTCATATCGACGCCGTCAAGCAAATCCGGCAGGCCGAACGCAAGGCGGGAGACACCCGTCTGCCCATCAATGCCGATAAGGCCGAGAGCAAGACCCAGGAACAGCGCAATGAAGCCCCGCAGCCTGGACGTGCCCATGACGACCGACACCGACAGGAATGCCAGTACCATCAGCGCGAAGTAGTCCTGCGGCTTGAAAATGAAGGCAAGCTCGGCGATTGGCGGCGCGAGGAAGGTGATGCCAACCGTCGCGATGGTTCCTGCAACGAAGGATCCGATGGCGGCGGTTGCAAGGGCTGCGGCGCCTCGACCGTTACGGGCCATCTTGTTACCCTCGAGCGCGGTCATCATCGAACCGCTCTCGCCCGGCGTATTCAAAAGGATGGACGTCGTGGAACCGCCATACATTGCGCCGTAGAAGATACCGGCGAACATGATGAAGGCACCGGTCGGATCGACGTTTACTGTGACGGGTAGCAGGAGCGCGATGGTAAGCGCCGGGCCGATACCCGGGAGAACCCCGATTGCCGTTCCAAGAAATGTGCCGACGAAGGCCCACATCAAATTGTGCGGTTCAAGTGCGGTCGAGAAACCTTGTGCGAGTGAGTAGAAGGAATCCATGATCAGACCCCCGCTACAGGCAGCAGCCCACCAAGCGGAACGCCCAGCAGTCGGAAACCGTACCAGCAGATGAGGGCAAAGGTTGCCCCGATGACCGTGTTGAACACGTAGCGACGCGATTGGAAGGCACGCGTGGTCAAGACGAAACTCGCCGTCGCAGTGATGACGAAGCCAAGCGTCGTCATCGTCAGGATCGGAATTCCTGCGCCAGCTGCGGCGAAGGCGAGTGAGCTACGAGATGGAGGAAGGTCACTTGCGACATCTTCCGCCTCCTGTGCCTCAAAAGGCACGCCACGATAAATCTGGAACGCTAAAATTGCGCCGAAGAGGACCAGACCGGCACCGATGAGGGTGACGGTAAAGCCAGGCCCAAGCTCTGCATATTGGGCAAATTGCGGTAGTAGAGAAGCCTGGTAGAGCCAGACCAGGCCGAAGGCGATGACGCCTGCGGCAATCCAATACGGACGTTCGACCATGTTCATCGCCTCCGGCCCTAGATCACTTCGTCAGGCCGACGTCTTTGAGCGTCGCGGTCTGGTTTGTTACTTCCTGGTCGAGAAACTTCACGAAATCATCGCCGGAAAGATAAGCGTCTTCCCAATTCTGCTTTTTGAGCGTTGCCTTCCAGGTTTCTGTGCCATGCATCTTCTCGAAACGATCGAGCCATGTCTTCTTTGCTTCCTCGCTCATGCCGGGTGCGCCGACAATGCCGCGCCAGTTGCCGATGACGACGGGATACCCTGCTTCGGTCAGGCTCGGCGCATCGATGCCTTCGACGCGCTCCTTGGAAGTGACGGCTATGATGCGGATGCGACCAGCCTGTGCCAGGGAGCGGAATTCTGAAAGGCCTGAGATCGCAGCCGTGGTGCTGCCCCCGGCGAGTGCCGTCACCACTTCAGCGCCGCCGGCATAAGGGATGTAGTTCAGTTTGGAAGCTTCGAGGCCGTTGGATTTCGCCAGAAGTGCCATGGCGATGTGGTCTACACCACCTGCGGAACCGCCGCCGATGGCAACGCCGCCGATGTTTTCCTTCATCTTTGCGACGAGATCATTGATCGTCTTGATGTCGGAATTGGTCGGTACGGCAATTGCGCCTGTATCGTTGGTCAGGCGAACGAGCGGTGTAACATCTTTGAGCGAAACGGGCGAATTGTTGAGAATGATGCCTCCGATCAGGATCGCACCCATGGACATGACCGCATTGTCGTTGCCCTTCGACGTGTTGACGAACTCCGCAAGACCGATCGTTCCGCCAGCACCGCCGCGGTTGGTGAACTGAGCACCGTCGGTGAAAATCTTTTCCTTGCGCATGGCTTCAAAAGGCAGACGGGCCATTGCATCGTAACCACCGCCCGCGCTTCCCGGCGCAAGCACGACGGCTGGATCGGCCATTGCAGGTGCAGTCATGACGGCGAACGCAATTACAGCGCCGAATACGCTATTCAGTTTCATGGAATCCTCCCAAGAGTAAGCCAGGGCGCGAGACCTCCAACGCCCTTAACAACAACGTCGCCTCCTTGCGATCATTGTTGTAAATGATGACTTAAAACAATTTGGAGCGGCTTGCAAGTATCTGGTGCGAACATCCTGGGTTATTGTAATGAAAGACAGGCAACAGGAATGAACATGGCCAATCAGCTGCACAGGGCGCTCGCCGCCAAAATACTTCGATATGTCAGGACGAGCGGGCTCCAGGCCGGTCACCACCTTACCGAGGCGTCGCTGTCTGACGTGTTAGGCACATCGCGCGGCCCTATCCGTGCAGCGCTGGCTTTGTTGATTGCAGATGGCTACGTTCAGCAAATGCCAAACCGCGGCTTTTTCCTTGGTAATGTCATCTCCGAGCCTACTTTGCCGGCGGCCGAGCAGGATGCGTCCAGCGACGATGAAGCGCTTTACCTGTCGATCGCTGATGACCGGCTTGTGGGTAAAATTGCCCATACGGTGTCGGAGCCAGATCTAATGCGCCGCTACGACATCTCGCGCCCTCGCCTGAGGCGTATCTTGACACGTATCGCCACTGAAGGCTGGATCGAGCGGCGGGAGGGCCGTGGCTGGTCGTTCGTGCAATTGATCGACTCCGTCGAAGCCTACCGCGAATCATATGAATTGCGGCAAATGCTGGAGCCAGCCGGGCTCATCAACGACTCGTTCAAGCTGGATGAAACCATCCTCAGCAGATTACGCCAGCAGCAGGTGATGGTACGCGACGGGGGCTGGAAATCTCTTAGTCAAATTGAGCTTTTCGAGACCAATGCGCAGTTTCACGAAGGCCTCGCGCAGATGTCCGGAAACCGCTTCCTGCTCGGGACGATAGAGCGACAGAACCAGCTACGAAGGCTGGTTGAGTATCGGCAAACGCTGAATCGCCAGCAGGTGCGTGGCCAGAATAACGAGCATCTTGATATTTTGGACACGCTCGAAAAAGGGCTTCGCTTTGAAGCCTCGCAAATCCTCGCTCACCACCTCGGCAACGCCAAGAACAGGAAAGCGCGTAGCGCGATTTTCGAGTCCGCGATTAAGTAGAGCCACCCCCTCAGTGGCGCATCCTCAGCCTGAAAGCGGCCCTCTCCCATGCCCGACCTGTGAATTCTCATTTGAACGCCAGCGCCCAAATAACCTTTGGATTGTCTTATCTATATATAAATGATAATCCTTAGGTTGAGAGTCTTTGCGATCATCGGGGAGGATGTACGTGAAATCGACGTTATTGAACGCTACC
>Ga0157373_10004432_pt1 | contig 10574 bp, 8 predicted proteins | sample C65metaG_FD_113460 | JGI IMG/M metagenome (GOLD analysis project Ga0157373, IMG submission 113460) | Corn rhizosphere microbial communities from Kellogg Biological Station, Michigan, USA - C6-5 metaG | ecosystem: Host-associated > Plants > Roots > Rhizosphere > Soil | place: USA: Michigan...
AAGCGGCGGTCAGTCGTGAACGAGAGTATCTGGCAGACGCTTCGGCGGTGCAGTTTACGCGCGACCCGAGCAGCATCGGCGGGGCGCTGAAAAAGATCGGCGGCTACACCCAGGGTTCATACCTGCAGTCGATTAACGCCCCGGAATTCAGCCACCTGTACTTCGGCGCAGGGGTGGCGGCCTATGTCGAAGGCTTCATGGCTACCCACCCGCCGCTGAAGAAACGCATTCGCCGCATCGAACCGAACTGGGACGGGCGCTTCCCCGAGGTGGTCTGGCCCACCGCGCACACGCAAGTGCCGGTCAATCCGCTGGCGCGCGTGCAGACGCTGGATCAGGCGCTGAACTTTAGCCTGGCTGATGTGGATCAATCGGTGGCGTCGGTGGGCGACCCGCAACCGATGCATGTGGCGCTGGCCCGCGATGCGCTGGGGCGTCTGGATGGCCTGCTCAATGATGCCGCCCACAGCCTTGAAGGTGCCCAGGCGCTGGTTTACGGGGTGTTGCTGTCTGCCAATGCTGCGCTGCGCGACCAACAGCTGGCGCTGCTCAAGCCCGCCATCGATGTCAGCCTGGATGACAAACTGCGACGGCTGATTGCGCCGCTGCAAAGCCTCGATCAGGACTTGCGACTGCCCTTGATCGACCTCGCCATCCCGGCGTTGAAGCAGATGGACAAACCGGGCATCGCGGTTTTCAAGGCCAACATGCCCCTGCTGATCAAGGCTGATCACAAGGTCGAGTTGCTGGAGTGGACGTTGCTGCGCATCGTCGAACGCAGCCTCGATGCGCCACGCCCGCGTCAGGCGCGCTATGACCTGACGCAAATGGGCGGTGACGTCGCCATCCTGCTCAGCGCATTGGCCAAGGCAGGGCACAGCGATGCCGCGCAGGCCCAGGCAGCGTTCAATCAGGCGCGCGAAAGCCTGCCGTTGCCCCTGGCCGGTATTGAGCTCAATACCGCTGCCGGGCTCAAGACCGTGGCGCTGTCGGTCAGTCGACTTAACCTGCTGTGGCCGCTGCAAAAGCCGCAGCTGCTCAAGGCCATGGCTCGCTGCATCGAGCACGACGGTCAGGTCAACGCCGCCGAAGCCGAATTGATGCGCGCAGTGGCCGATGTCCTCGATTGCCCGCTGCCGCCGATTGCCGCCACGGCCGGGTTAAATCACGCGTTGTAGCCTGTTGAATGTCTGCTGGATACCAACACTATCCAGACGCGTGTTTACACCCGGCCGTCGCGTCCATTAACGTGCGCCGTAGTCATCTGCGTGAACCTGCGGATGCCTGCGTACTCGAAGCCCTTTCTCATCCAGACTGGACGCCATCGCCCTTGGTTGAAGCCACCCCCGAGCTGTCACCTGTTTCCGTTTCCGCGCCGCCTTCTGGCGTGCTGCAGATGCTGCGCTCGGCCACCGCCGTGCAGCACAAGACACTGGAAGCCCGCCTTCCACTGACCCATCCCGAACTGGATCTGGGCACCTACACCCGCATCATCCAGGCCTATTACGGTTTTCATGCGCCCTTGCAACGGCAGATCGAGACGTTTCTCGGCGCCGAGGCATTCGACCCCGAGCGGCAGAAAACCCCGGCACTGCTCAAAGATCTACACGCGCTGGGCCTCAGCACCGCGCAGATCAACGCATTACCCCTGTGCACCTCACTGCCAACGCTGGACAGCGAAGCGCGCCTGCTTGGCATCATGTACGTCATGGAGGGCGCGACCCTGGGCGGGCAGGTGCTGCGCAGGATCATCGCTGATCGTCTGGCTATCGGCGCCGACAACGGTGGCGAATTTCTCGATGTCTACGGCCGCGATACCGGGCGGTTGTGGAAGGCTTTTCTCAAGCAACTGGCCGGCTTCGATCACCCCGAACTCAACCCTCAGGTCGTGGACGCCGCTTGCGCCACGTTTGCCAGCTTCGAACAATGGCTGGACCGCGCAGGAGTGCTGCTATGACGTCTCCGACCGAACAGAACCTGGAGGCGTTGCTGCAGAACTGCGCCGATGAGCCCATCCGTATTCCCGGCGCCATCCAGCCCCATGGCGTGCTGCTGACCATCGATGAGGCGTCCTGGATCGTGCAGCAGGCCAGCGCCAATGCGTCCTTGTTGCTGGGCGGCGCCGATGAATTGCGCGCCGGCCAGCCACTGTCGACCTGGCTGGGCGTCGATCAGGCCGATGCCCTGCGCGAGGCCTTGACGCTGGGCGCGCTGGACGAGATCAACCCGCTGTTGCTGCGTTGCGGCGGTCAGTCGGTGGACGGTCTGATTCATCGTCACGACGGTTTGCTGTTTCTGGAGCTGGAGCGAGTAGAGGATCAGGAGGCGGTCAAATCCCTCGATCAACGCCTGACCCGCACCCTGCGTCGCCTGCAATCTGCCAAGACTCTGGCGGATCTGTACGACATCAGCGTGCGCGAGATCCGTGCGCTGACGGGGTATGACCGGGTGCTGATCTACCGTTTTCAGGAGCAGGGCCACGGCCAGGTCATTGCCGAAGCCGCCACCCCTGAACTCGAGGCCTATCAAGGGCTTTTCTTTCCCGCCAGCGACATCCCCGAGCAGGCCCGCGAGCTGTACCGCTTGAACTGGCTGCGCATCATCCCTGACGCCGCCTACGTGCCGGTGCCGATGCTGCCGGCGCTGCGCCCGGACAACGGTCAGCCGTTGGACATGAGCTTTGCCGTGCTGCGCAGCGTGTCGCCGATTCACTGCCAGTACATGCAGAACATGGGCGTGCGTTCGTCGATGAGCATTTCCCTGCTCAAGGACGACCGCCTGTGGGGCCTGATCAGCTGCGGCAACCGCCAGCCGCTGCAAGTCCCGCACACCCTGCGCGCCGCCTGCCAGACCATCGGCCAGGTGCTGTCGATGCAGATCAGCGCGCTGGAAGATGTGCAGGCCAAGCGTGAGCGTCAGGCCAAGGATGAGCTGCTCAAGTCGCTGGCTGCCGCCATGGCCGAGGCTGAAGGCGATGTGTACCAGGGGCTTGTCGAGCACGCGTCCGACCTGCTGGCGTCGGCGGATGCCGGCGGTGCGGCGGTGGTCATCGAGGATGACATTCACCTCTTTGGCCAGTGTCCGACCCATGAACAGGTCCGGGCGTTGCAGCAATGGCTGCAACAGCAACCCACGCCTGTTTTTGAAACATCGAGCCTGAGCGCAGTGTTTGCCGAGGCCTGCGAGTATCAGCGGGTTGCCAGTGGGCTGCTGGCCTTCACGCTGCCAAAACCTGTCGCCAACGCGGTGATGTGGTTCCGCCCGGAGATCAAAGACAGCGTGCACTGGAGCGGCAACCCCGACGCTTCGAAAGTGGTGGTCGCCAACCGTTTGCAGCCGCGGGAGTCGTTCGAGGTCTGGAAGCAGCAGGTCGACGGCACGTCGCAGCTGTGGAGCGTGGGGGATGTCTATGCAGCGACGGACCTGCGTCGTTCGGCGCTGGAATCGGATCTGTCGCGCCAGGTGCTGCGCGAACAGGACGCCGTGCGTGCTCGCGATGAGTTGGTGGCGGTGGTGTCTCACGACCTGCGCAGCCCGCTGACGGTGATCGTCATGCAGTGCGGGATGATGCAACGGGTCATTGCTGCCGACGTCACCCCGGCGTCCAAGCGGCTCAATTCGGCCATCGACACCCTGCAACGGGCGACGTCGCGCATGACCACCTTGCTGGAAGACTTGCTCGATACGTCGAAGATCGAAGCCGGTCGCTACCTGATCGACACGAAGCCGCTGGAGGTCAGCCAGTTTTTCGAAGATGCCTGGTCGTTGCTCATGCCGCTGGCGCTCAACAAGTTCATCGACCTGACTTTCACCGGTGAGCCGAACCTGAAGATCATGGCGGACCCCGAGCGCATGTTTCAGGTGTTGTCGAACCTGGTGGGCAACGCCATCAAGTTCACGCCCAAGGAAGGGACGATCAGTGTTACGGCGACGGTTGAAGGCGGCCTTGTCGCGGTGAATATCGTCGACTCCGGCCCCGGCATCGCGCCGGATCAGTTGCCCTATGTGTTCGAGCGTTACTGGCGGATTCGCGAAGGCAACCCGAGCGGCACGGGGCTGGGGCTGTACATTTCGCAAGGGATCATCAAGGCCCATGGCGGCGAGTTGACCGCCACCAGTGAGCTGGGCGTGGGCAGTGTGTTCAGGTTTACCGTGCCGTTGGCGGTGCCTGCGTAACGATGTTCACCTGTAGCATTACGGTTTGCCGGCGGCCGCGATCCCACTGACGCCACCGCCGGCAAGCCGTGCTGCTACAGGTGATGCAACGCCGGGAATGGCTTGGACCGACTTGAAGGCTTTATTCAACCGTGAACATCGACACTCGCATCAAATTCCGCCATCTGGTGTGTTTCCTCGAAGTGGCGCGTCAGGGCAGTCTGGCCAAGGCGTCGGACAAGCTCGCGATCAGCCAGCCGGCCCTGTCCAAGACCCTCAAGGAACTGGAGGGCCTGCTGTCGGCGAGCCTCTTCGTGCGCAGCAAAAGCGGCGCGGCGCTGACAGAAGCGGGTGTGGCGTTCATGCGCTATGCCGGGCCCAGCGTGCAGGCATTGCGCGAAGGGGTGAACAGCCTGCGTTCGGGTGAGCATGAACCGGTTGCGGTGCGCCTGGGCGTGCTGTCCACCGTCGAAAGCCTGCTGGTGCCCGAGGTGATCTGCCGCTTGCATGCGCGTCACCCGGCGCTGGTAGTCAGTGTCGCCACCGGGCCCAGTGCTTACCTGTTGTCGCAGTTGCGCCTGGGCGAGCTGGATCTGGTGGTCGGGCGCATGACCGACAGCCCGCAGATCCTCGGCCTGAGCTTCGAGCACCTGTACAGCGAATCCATGACCCTGGTGGTCCGCGACGGCCACCCGTTGCTGGCAAGCGTCGACAGTCGCGGCTCGCTGGAAGACTTCCCGCTGGTGTTGCCATTGGCGGGCACCACCATCCGCAAATTTGCCGACAGCCTGTTCGTGCAGCACGGCATCAATCCGCCGCGCCAGCGCCTGGAAACCCTGTCGCTGACCTTGAGCCGGCGCTACGTGCAATGCAGCGACGCCGTGTGGATCGCGCCGTTCGACGCCGTGCGCCAGGATCTGAGCCGTGGCGAGCTGGTCGAGCTGGAGCTGGGCATCCGCGAACCGGGCGGTTCGGTGGGGCTGTGCAGCAACCCTGCGCTGCCGCTGTCGATCGCCGCCCAGTGGTGCGTGGACGTGCTGCGGGAAGTGGGGCAAGCCTACCGCGAAGGGGCTTATCCATAACCATTTGGTTATGGATGGAGGCGTTAATTTCAGTTTTAGCCGGGGCTAGGGCGGGGGACACTGGGTCATCGCCTGCTGATGCTTCAGACAGGCGCTACCTCCAATAACTACAACAGGAGACTGGCATGTCTGACGCCCACGACAGCCGTTTCGCCATTCGCGACCGTAATTGGCACCCCAAAGCCTTGACCCCCGACTACAAGACCTCGATCCTGCGCTCGCCGCGCCAGGCGCTGGTCAGCATTCCGCAATCGGCGTCGGAAACCACCGGCCCGGACTTTTCCCACCTGCAATTCGGTCGCCACGACGCCGATTTGCTGCTGAACTTCAACAATGGCGGCCTGCCCATCGGTGAGCGCATCATCGTTGCCGGTCGGGTGATCGATCAGTACGGCAAGCCGATCCCGCACACCCTGGTGGAGATGTGGCAAGCCAACGCGGGCGGCCGCTATCGCCACAAGAAAGACGCTTACCTTGCGCCGCTGGACCCCAACTTCGGTGGCGTTGGCCGCTGCCTCACCGACCGCGACGGCAACTACATCTTCCGCACCGTCAAACCCGGCCCGTACCCATGGCGCAACGGCCCCAACGACTGGCGCCCGGCGCACATCCACTTCTCCATCAGCGGCCCGTCGATTTCCACCAAGCTGATCACCCAGCTGTATTTCGAAGGCGACCCGCTGATCCCGATGTGCCCGATCGTCAAGTCCATCGCTGATCCTGACGCGGTACAGAGCCTGATCGCCAAGCTCGACATGAGCATGGCCAATCCCATGGATTGCCTGGCTTATCGCTTTGACATCGTCCTGCGCGGCCAGCGCAAGACTCACTTCGAAAACGTCTGAGGAGGGTTGCCCATGCCCGTTCAAATTCTGCCGGAAACCCCTTCACAGACGGCCGGCCCTTATGTGCACATTGGTCTGGCGCTGGAAGCCGCCGGCAACCCGGCCCGTGAGCAGGAAATCTGGAATGAAATGGCCAAACCCGGCGCACCCGGCGAGCACATCTTGCTGCTGGGGCATGTCTACGACGGCAACGGCCACCTGATTCGCGACTCCTTCCTGGAGCTGTGGCAGGCCAATGCCGATGGCGAGTACGACAGCGAATACAACCTCGACAAACCCTTCAACAGCTTTGGCCGCACGGCCACGGCTGATGAGGGCGAGTGGGTGGTCAAGACCATCAAGCCGGGAGTGGTGCGCAACGCCGCCGGTGTGCCGATGGCGCCCCACGTCAACGTGTCGCTGTTCGCTCGGGGGATCAATATCCACCTGCAAACGCGCCTGTATTTCGACGACGAAGCCCAGAGCAACGCGGTCGATCCGGTGCTCAACCTGATCGAGCAACCGGCACGCAGGCAAACATTGGTGGCCAAACGGTGCACCGTGGACGGCAAAGTCGCCTATCGTTTCGACATCCGTGTGCAGGGCGAAGACGAGACGGTGTTCTTCGATTTCTGACCACGACAGGATGAACGCTATGGACGAGTCGTCAGGAGCAGTACGTTGAGCAGATCCGGTAACCAACTCTTCGACCGATATTTCACCCAACAGGCCATGTCGCAGATCTTTTCCGATGAGGGAAGGTTGCAAGGCATGCTCGATTTCGAAGCGGCCCTGGCGCGGGCCGAGGCCGCTGTCGGGGCGATTCCCGTCGAGGTGGTCGGCGACATCGTCGCCGCCTGCGAGGCCTCGCTGTATGACTTCGACGCCCTGGCCGTGGCCATCGGCAACGCCGGGAATTCGGCGATTCCGCTGGTCAAGGCGTTGGGCAGGCAGATCGCCTCGCGCAACGAGACCGCCGAACGCTACGTGCACATGGGCGCCACCAGCCAGGACGTGATGGACAGCGGGCTGGTGCTGCAACTGCGCAACGCGATGAACCTGCTGGAGCAGGATCTGGCCAATCTCGCCGAGGGCCTGGCGCAACAGGCTCAACGTCACGCCGGTGTGCCCATGGCCGGGCGCACTTGGCTGCAACAGGCGACCCCCGTGACCCTCGGCGCGAAAATCGCCGGCGGGCTGGGGGCGGTCACACGTCACCGCCAGCGCCTCAAGGAGCTGCGGCCGCGCCTGTTGTGCCTGCAGTTCGGGGGCGCGTCGGGCAGTCTTGCGGCGTTGGGCGAAATGGCGTTTCCCATCGCCGAAGCGCTGGCCAAGGACCTCAAGCTCAACCTGCCGGACCAGCCCTGGCACACCCAGCGCGATCGTCTGGTGGAGTTCGCAAGCTTTCTGGGCCTGATCGCCGGCAGCCTGGGCAAGATCGGCCGCGACATCAGCCTGTTGATGCAGACCGAGGCCGGTGAGCTGTTCGAACCCGCGGCAGCGGGCAAGGGCGGCTCATCGACCATGCCGCACAAACGCAACCCGGTGGGCGCGGCGGTGATGATCGCGGCGGCCACCCGCGCGCCCGGTCTGGTGGCGACCATGCTCAGTGCCATGCCCCAGGAGCACGAACGCAGCCTGGGCTTGTGGCATGCCGAATGGGAAACGCTGCCCGAGCTGTGCTGTCTGGTCTCGGGCTCGCTGCAACAGGCACTGGCGGTCATTCCCGGGCTTGAGGTGGATGCCACGCGCATGCTGCACAACCTCGACCTCACCCACGGGCTAGTGCTCGCCGAAGCCGTCAGCATTGCGCTGTCGGGGCGCATCGGGCGCGACGCCGCGCACCATGTCGTCGAACAGTGCTGCCGCCTTGCGGTGGAACAGGGCAAGCACTTGCGCGAGGTGCTCAGCGCCGAGCCGGATGTCACGGCGCAGCTGTCGGCATCCGCGCTGGACAGCCTGCTCGACCCCACTCATTACCTGGGTCAGTCCAAGCGTTGGGTCAAGCGCGCGGTGGCTGATCATCAGGCATTCAATCTTCGTTAATCCGACTGGACCGAAAATGGACGAGAAACAACGTTACGAAGCGGGCATGAACGTGCGCCGCGAAGTGCTGGGCGATGCCCACGTGGACCGCAGCCTGGAAAAACTCACGCCATTTAATGGCGAGTTCCAGGAAATGATCACCCGCCACGCCTGGGGCGACATCTGGACCCGTCCGGGCTTGCCGCGCCACACTCGCAGCCTGATCACCATCGCCATGCTCATCGGCATGAACCGCGAAGGCGAACTGCGCCTGCACCTGCGCGCTGCGAAGAACAATGGCGTGACCCGCGACGAGATCAAGGAAGTGCTGATGCAGAGCGCGATCTACTGCGGGATTCCTGCGGCCAACGCGACGTTTCACCTGGCCGAAGAGGTGTGGAACGAGTTGGGGGTTGAGTCGTTGCAGGAATGAAGGTTGAAGTGTTCGCAATCTGAGGCGGGCACCGTACCTGTGGGAGCGAATTCATTCGCGATGGGCCCGTACATTCGACACATTTCTATCGACTGTACGTGCCCATCGCGAATGAATTCGCTCCTACAGGGGACCTGTGGATTACAAAATCGAAATCGGATAACTCACGATCAACCGGTTCTCATCGAACGAGTTGGTGCTGAAGTCCCGGCGCATGGTCGAGTTGCGCCAGCGTACCGACAGGTTCTTGAAACTCCCCGCCTGAATCACATAGCCCAGCTCCGACTCCCGCGCCCATTCTTCACCATCGGTGATGCTGCCGGTGTGCACGTTGTCGCCCTTGATGTAGCGATTCATCAGGGTCAGGCCCGGCACGCCGAGGGCGGCGAAATCGAAGTCATGACGCACCTGCCAGGAGCGCTCTTTGGCGTTGTCGAAGCTTGAGTTGTAGCTGTCGTTGGCCAGGGTGCCGCCGCTGGTGCCGTTGACGCGCATCCACGCGCTGTCGCCGCTGACTTTCTGCAGGCCCACGTAAAAGGTGCTCGACTGATAGCGCGCCGAGAGCAGCGCCGACCAGGTGCGGTTGTCCAGATCGCCTGCCAAAGCACTGCCGTCCTCCTTGCCGGTGAAGTAGCCCAGGTTGGCGCCCAGGGTCCAGTCGCCCACGGCCTGCTTGTGCACCAGGTTGAAATACTTTTGCTGGTAGATGTCCTCAAGCTGCGCGTACCACACGCCGACCTGGGTCTGTTTGTCGTTGAAGGTGTACTCGGCGCCTCCGAAATTGAAGCGATCCGAGGTGAACGCGGCGCGGCCGAACAGCGACATGTCCTCCATGCTTGCATCGTTGCGCGGGCTGTTGCCGCGGAACTGGCCACCGTACAGCGTCACGCCGCTGATCTCCTTGGACGTGATCTGCCCGCCGGGAAAGGTCTGGGGCAGGGAGCGGCCATCGTCCGAGCGCAGGATCGGCAACACCGGCATCCATTCGCCGATCTTCAATTCGGTATTCGAAACCTTCGCCTTGGCGGCGATCGCCAGACGCCCGAAATCATCGGCAGGACGCCCATCGTCGTGAATCGGCAACAGCTGCGTGCCGCCCGAACCCTTGCCGCCATCGAGCTTGACCGAGTACAGCCCCAGCGCGTCGACGCCAAACCCAACGGTGCCCGGTGTGTAGCCGGAGCGGGCGTCGAGGATGAAGTTCTGCGTCCACTCCTGGGCCAGACCCTGTGCATGGGCCGGGTCGACGAAGTTGCGGTTGATGAAGAAATTGCGCAGGTTGAGATTGACCTTGGCATCGTCCACGAAGCCTTCGGCGCTGGCGCCGAAAGAGGTGAGGGTGCTGGCGGCAATGGCGAGGGACAGACCGCTGAAAACAGGGGATTTGCTGTGCATCGTGGGACCTTTTTTGTAGTTATTGGCAACGCGAAACTGAGGTCCATGGTGCGAGGCGGCAAGGGTGCGATCAATTGGCTGCAGCGGGTTTTGGGCGATTATCGAACAGTAATTAACCAGTTAGTCCATTATCATTTTCGCCACTTTATGGGTGTGTGCAAACTGCTAGCCCGAGGTCTTGATGGCTCGCGACCGAGCGTTCAGAAAAATGACTAAATGTGTCAGGTTTGTTTGGTTATCTGACGCCGCCTTCTATATGCTTTCTGTGTCTACCCTAATGCCCGGAGAGGCAGCGGACCGACCACGCACTCACGCAAGGCCAAAGGACAGCTGATGAGTACCACCAGCACGCCGCTCTCCGGCGTCAACAAGCCGCTCAAGGGCATCGCATTGATTGTCCTGGCGACGTTCCTGTTTTCCAGTCACGACACCCTGTCCAAATACCTCTCCGGCATCTACCCGATCATGATGGTGGTGTGGGTGCGCTATATGGTGCACACCGCGCTGATGGCCTGCATCTTCATGCCCTCGTCCGGCCTGCGCGTGCTGCGCACCAAAAAGCCTGGCCTGCAGGCGCTACGTGCGGCATGCCTGTTGGGCACCAGCTTGTTGTTCACCAGCGGCCTGATGTTCATCCCGATTGCCGAGGCCACGGCGGTC
>Ga0157373_10004433_pt1 | contig 10573 bp, 7 predicted proteins | sample C65metaG_FD_113460 | JGI IMG/M metagenome (GOLD analysis project Ga0157373, IMG submission 113460) | Corn rhizosphere microbial communities from Kellogg Biological Station, Michigan, USA - C6-5 metaG | ecosystem: Host-associated > Plants > Roots > Rhizosphere > Soil | place: USA: Michigan...
GGCTGGTGGGCGCTGCTGCCCACGCTGGGCGCGGCAAGCTGCATCGCGGCCGGGCCTGCGGGCCTGCTCAACAGGCATGTGCTCGCGAGCCGGCCGATGGTGTGGATCGGGCTCATCAGCTATCCGCTCTACCTGTGGCACTGGCCCTTGCTGGTGTATGCGCGCATCGTGGAAGAGGGCGAGCCGGCGGCGTGGATCCGCGCATGCCTGGTGCTGGCGAGCGTGGCGCTGGCCTGGTTCACCTATCGCTTCGTCGAGCGCTTCACCCGGGCGCGAGCCCAGGCCGGCATGCTGCGTTCGCTGGTGGCCGGCAGCACGGCGATTGCGGTGGCCGGCCTGCTGGCGCTGGGCGGCATGCCGCCGCGCAACGGCAGCGACCTGCTGCGCAAGGTGACCGACGCCACCGTGGACGACAACTACTACGCCGGCTTCGAGCAGCAGAAGATCGGCGCCTACCCGGTCAAGCGCGTGGGCAGCGGGCCGCGCACGGTCCTGCTGATCGGCGACAGCCACATCCTGCAGTACGCACCCCGCGCCCTGGCGCTCGCGGGCAGCGCGCCCGCGCGCATGGCGACCACCTACTTCTCGACCTATGGCGCCTGCCCGCCGGTGCCCGGCATGGTCGCCGAAGGCAACCCGGGCTGCGAGAAGGCGCGCGGCGAGATGCTGGCGCTGGCGCTCGATCCGCGGATCGACACGGTGGTGGTGGGCGGCTGCTGGAACTGCTATTTCACGGGCAACTTCCCGCTGCCGTTCTACTTCCGAGAAGGCGATGCGGCCTACCTCGTGAACAACGGCGGCGAAGGCCTCGGCCGCTCGCTGGCTTCGCTCGAGAAGCTGCTGGCCGAACTGGTGCGGCAAAAGAAGAAGGTCTACCTGCTGCTGGACAACGCCAGCGGCCCCGAGTTCGAGCCGAGGCGCCTCATCGAAGGCAGCCGCATGGGCCGGATGGTGGCGCTGCACAGCACGCCCACGGCGCCCCTGCCGCCGGACCAGGCGCAGCTCAACGAGCAGCTGAAGGCGCTGGCGCGGGCGAGTGGCGCGGAGCCCATCGACGTGATGGCCCGGCTTTGCACCGGCGGGCAGTGCCTGCGGGCAACGCCCGACGACGCACCGGTCTACAAGGACCGGGAGCATCTGCGCCCGGCCTATGTGCGCGGCCATGCGGACTACCTGGACCGCATCCTGCTCGCGCCGCAGCCGTAGCGCGCCTACTGGACTTTCTTCGGATCGCCGAAAGGCTCGTCGTCGGCCGGCGCTTCGGCCGGCATCCGGAATTCCTCGCTGGCCCAGGCGCCGAAATCGATGCCCTTGCAGCGTGCGCTGCAGAACGGGCGGTAGGGGTTGCGTTCGGCGTAGACACTGTCGCCGCCACACGAGGGGCAGCGGACGATCCGCTCGCCGATCTTGTTCACGTCGCTCATGATGGGATGGATAACCTTCGTGCTTGCCCTGCGGTGCGCGCCCTGGAGACGAGCCGGCGGCTCAGGCGCAGAGCGTGAGTTCGAATGCGACGTCGTCGCTGCTCGGGTGCAGGCGGTCGTCGGCTTCATGCCGCATCATCCGCACCGACACCATGAGCCGGTTGCCGCTGATTTCGGGAATCAGCCCCAGCTGCGGATCGATGCGCAGGCGCAGCAGCTGGAAGCTGCGCCCCTGCGGCAGGTTCTGCTGGAATTGTCCGCTGGTGGCGATGACCTTGTAGGGCACGTCGGCATCGCGCAGCAGCTTGAGCAGCAGGTAGATGGATTCGGCCAGCGGCGAGAGCGTGGCCGACCAGCGTTCGAGGTCGGCGCGGCGGCTGGCCGCGCTGCGGTGCTGCCAGGCGTAGTAGGCGGGCAGGTCGAATTCGCAGGTGCCGCCCGGAATGCCTGCGCGGCTGCGAATGCTCATGAGCCATTCGTTTTCGGTCAGCGACTGGCCGGCCTTGCCGGCAACGGCATTGAGCGTGGCGAAATTGCGTTCGAGCTGGCCGACCACCTGGTCGAGCACGGCCTCGGCAATGGCGGGATTGCCGCGGTAGCTGTTGAAGACGTTCTTGTGCTTGTCGAGGTCGCGCATCACGTCGGCCTTGAGGTCGGCGCGCGCGGCGACATCCATGATCTCGAAGATCGTGACCAGCGCGTAGTGGTGCGAGAGCGCGGACTCCGAGGGCACCAGCTCCCCGAGGCGGCGGAACAGGTGCTCCAGCCGCAGATAGGTGCGGATGCGCTCGTTGAAGGGGTACTCGTAGAGGATCACGCGGTTCTATAGCTTTCCTGTCGAGCCATCATAGCTTCAGGGCGATTTCGAGGGAGGCGTCGGCACCACCTCGCGCACGGCCGCCAGCATGCGTTCTCCCAGCGCGAGCTGGCCATGCATGGACATGTGGGTGTCGTTCGAGAAATAGAAGTCCCGGATCTGCGTGTGCTTTTCGCGCGTGAACGCAAAGAGATCCGGTCCTGGCAGCCCGGACGTGCGGAACCCGGCTTCGAAATCCTTCGAGTAGTCGGGCTTCAGGTACACGGTGGTCTTGTTGGGAATCACCATCCACATGATAGGAAGCTTGCTGTGCGCCTTTGTGAAATTCTTCATCCATTCCAGGTGCGCAAGGGTCAGCGGCCCATTGTCGTCATCTTCAGCGAAAAAGGGCATCTTGTCGCATGAGCGATGCGAAAAGAGCTTGCAACCATCGGGCACCGGGCGCACCCAGGTGTTCCAGTCGAAGTGGATGTCTGTTGCAGACTTTTTCGCTTTCCAGGTGTTGTAGTAGGTCGTGATGCCGGTCAGGAACTGCACGTTCCAGTTGGGCGCGGGGCTCGGCACGGTCTCGTCGGGCGTGATCAGCGGATGGTCCATGGCGTCGTAGGGCCGGATCATCTTCTGGCACTTCATGCTGTCCTTGGTACGGTCGCCGAACAGGCGTTCCACGCTCTCGATGATGATCAGCTTGCCCTTGAAGCCCGTGCGCTCGACCCACTGGTCGAAGTCGCTGCACAGCGCGTTCTCGTACTGGCCCCAGTAGGTGGTCGAGACGCGGTAGCCGGCCCTGGTGAGCACCGACTGCCAGCGGAAGGTCATGGAGAAGCTGTCCCCGATCACCATGATGTCGGCCTGGTCCACGGGCGTGCCCTTCAGGTAGGCGGGGTCCACCTTGGGCGGCGGGGCGGTCCAGCCGAATTCGCGCTCGGACAGGCGGCCGATCCGCGTGAGGTCGCCGTAAGGCACGGGGCTGGTGAGCGAAACGATCCACAGCACCATCAGGACGATGTAGCCGGTCAGGAAGAACCGCAGCCAGACTTTCGCGGGCGTCGTCATGTCGAATCAGAATTGGAAGTAGAGGAACGGGCTGTAGTTGCCCAGCTTCGAGACGCACCAGGCGAAGAGCGCGAAGGTACCGATGGCCAGCACGGCCGAGGAGCACCAGGCCATGACGCGCTGCCCCGCCACCGCCTTCGGGTGGGGAATCCAGCGCTCGAGCGTGATCGTCGGCGGCAATGCGAGGCAGATCACGATGCCCACGAGCATGGTCTGGAAGAACTCGGGCTTGCGGAACGGAACCGGCCCCAGCTCGCTGAACGCGGAAGGCGGTGCGCCATGCAGGCCGAGCATGCCCTTGTAGATGGCCATGGCCGTGTGCAGGCCGTCGGCGCGGAACACGATCCAGGCCAGCACCACGCACAGGAAGGTCAGGAACCAGCCCAGCACGTGCGCGACCGGCCCCGCCGGAATGTTGCGGCGCACCTTGGCGTTCCAGAGGTGGTTGATCATCAGGAACACGCCGTGCAGCGCGCCCCAGATCACGAAGGTCCAGGCGGCGCCGTGCCAGAGGCCGCCCAGCAGCATCGTGAGGAACAGGTTCAAGTAGCGCCGCGCCGGGCCCTTGCGGTTGCCGCCCAGCGGCACGTAGAGATAGTCGCGCAGGAAGTTCGACAGCGAGATGTGCCAGCGCCGCCAGAATTCGATGATGTTGGTCGACTTGTAGGGCGAGCGGAAATTCAGCGGAAGCTGCACGCCCAGGCACAGCGACAGGCCGACCGCCATGTCCGAATAGCCCGAGAAGTCGAAATAGATCTGCAGCGTGTAGGCGAGCGCGCCGAACCACGCGGTGTAGAGCGTGGGCTCGATGCCCTTGTGCACGCCATTGAACATCATGTCGGCGTACTGGCCCACCGGGTCGGCGATCAGCAGCTTCTTGGCGAGGCCGAAGGTGAAGATCGCAATGCCGAGCGCCACCTTGTTGGGGTCGAACCGGTAGGTGGCCGCATTGGCGAACTGCGGCATCATCTGCGCGTGGTGCAGCACCGGGCCCGCGATCAGGTGCGGAAAGTAGGTGACGAACAGCACATAGTGGATGAAGCTGCGCTCATGCACCTTGCCCTGCCAGCAGTCGACCAGGAAGGCGATCTGCGTGAAGGTGTAGAACGAGATGCCGATCGGCAGCACGATGTGCAGCAGCGGGATCTGCGACAGGCCCGCCGCGGCCAGCCCGTCGTTCACGTTCGAGACGAAGAAGTTGGCGTACTTGAAGACCGCGAGCACGCCCAGGTTGACCACCAGCGCCAGCACCAGCAGCGACTTGCGCTTGCGGTCGTCCCGCTCCGGCGCGGGCGACAGGCGCAGCCCGAACCAGTAGTTGATGCAGATCGACGCCACCAGCAGCGGCAGCGCCTTGACGCTCCACCAGCCGTAGAAGAACAGCGAGGCCAGGGCGAGAAAGCCCGCGGCGGACCGGGCGTTGCGCTTGCCGATCAGGAAGAACCCGATCAGTACCAGCGGGAAGAAGACAAAAATGAAGGGATACGAATTGAAAAGCATCGCAGGAGGTGAGGGCACTCCGGCGAGCGCCTTTTTTGTCTTGGTCGTTGTGCGGCCGCTCTGGCGGCCAGTCTCGGATTATCGCGTGCCGGGCGGAACCCACCGCTTCCAGAGACTCCGGACCTCTGCAGCGAGTTCCTCCAGCGAGAGCGACTCGTTGAAAATGACCGCGTCCGCGGCCGCCCTGCGCAGCCCGCGCGGCGCCTGCTGGGCGATCACCGCGCGCACCGCCTCGGGCGTCCAGCCGGAGCGCGCCACCACGCGCCGCAGCTGCGTTTGCTCGGTGGCATCGACCACCAGCACGCGGTCGACCCGGGCCCGCCAGCGGCCGGATTCGACCAAGAGCGGCACGTCGAAGACCACCACCGCGTCGGGGCCGGCGTTGGAGGCCATGCGTTCGGTCTCGGCACCGATCAGCGGATGCAGGATCGATTCGAGGCGCTTTTTGGCGCTGTGGTCGGCGAACACGAGCTGCCGCATCGCCGCGCGGTCGAGTCCGCCGTCCGCTGCGATGACGCCGCGGCCGAAGGCGGCCTCGAGGGCGGGCATCGCGATGCCCGCGGGCTGCGCGATGCGGCGTGCGATGGCGTCGGTGTCGACCAGCACGGCGCCTTCGGCGACCAGCAGGGCCGCGACCGTGCTCTTGCCGCTTCCGATGCCGCCCGTGAGGCCGATGCGCCGCATCACGCGCTCCTCAGCGGGCGAATGCGCCGAGCGGGAAGGCGAAGGGAATCCATTGCCTCACGAGCTCCGGGCCTGCCACCAGGCAGACCAGGCCGGCACCGGCAAGAAAGGGACCGAAGGCCATCGGAATGTCCTTGTGCGCCAGCTTCCCGACAAGGCGCAGCGTCAGGCCGATCACGGCGCCCACCAGCGATGAGACCAGGATGATGGCAATGAGGTAGTCGGCCCCGAGCCAGGCGCCGAGCGCCGCCAGCAGTTTGAAGTCGCCATATCCCATGCCTTCCTTGCCCGTGGCCAGGCGATAGCCATGGTACACAAGCCACAGGCTCAGGTAGCCGAAGACGGCGCCCCAGACCGCCGAGCTCAGCGCGGTGCCGGTCCAGCCCATGGCCGCGCCGACGAGCCCGAGCCACAGCAGCGGATAGTTGAGCGCGTCGGGCAGGAACTGGGTGTCGAAGTCGATCAGGAACTGGCAGATCAGGAAGGCCGCGAACGCCGCCCAGAGCGCGCCGGTGGGCGTGAGGCCGAAGCGGTAGGCGCACAGCGCGAACAGCGCGCCGGTCACCAGCTCCACCAGCGGATAGCGCGGGCTGATGGACGTGCCGCAGGCGGCGCAGCGGCCCCGCAGCACCAGGTAGCTCAGCACCGGGATGTTCTGGTACCAGCGGATCCTGTGGCCGCAGGCGCCGCAGCGCGAGGCCGGCCGGGCGAGGTCGAAGGGCGGCAGCGCCTCGATGGCCGCGGCCGCCTTGTCCGCCGCGGCTTCGAGCCCGGCCGGCGGCTGCGCCTTGGGCCCGAACACCAGCGCCCAGAGCGACGGGACGTCCGTGGACGACATCAGGTTGGCCACGGCATCGGCCAGCCAGCCCCGGTACATCATGACCGGGGTGCGGTAGATCACCACGTTGAGAAAACTGCCGACCAGCAACCCGAGGACGCCGGCGAAAGCGGCGTCGAACTCCTGCGACACCAGCATCAAACGACCTGGCCCAACTTGAAGATCGGCAGGTACATCGACACCACGATGCCGCCGATGATCACGCCCAGGAACACGATGATGATGGGCTCCATCAGGCTCGAGAGGCCGGCCACCATGTCGTCCACCTCGGACTCGTAGAAGTCGGCGGCCTTGCCGAGCATGTGGTCGATCGAGCCGGACTCCTCGCCGATGGCCGTCATCTGGATCACCATCGAGGGGAACAGGTTGACGTTGGTCATGGCCGTCGTGAGGCTGGTGCCGGTCGAGACTTCCTGCTGGATCTTGGCCGTGGCGTCGCCGTAGACGGTGTTGCCCGAGGCGCCGCCCACCGAGTCGAGCGCCTCGACCAGCGGAACGCCGGCCGCGAACATCGTGGCAAGGGTGCGGGTCCAGCGGGCCACGCACGACTTCTCGATCAGCGTACCGAAGATCGGCACGCGCAGCAGCGCGCGGTCCATGACCCGCTGCACGCGTTCGTTGCGCTTCCAGGCCTGCAGGAAGAAGTAGGTGCCGCCGCCGACCACGCCGAAGATCAGCCACCAGTAGGAGACGAAGAATTCGCTCATGGCCATCACGAACAGCGTGGGCGCGGGCAGGTCGGCGCCGAACGAGGTGAACACCTGCTTGAAGGCCGGGATCACGAAGATCATGATGATGGCCACCACCACGAACGCGACCACCACCACGGAGGTGGGATACATCAGCGCCGACTTGATCTTCGACTTGATGGCCTCGGTCTTTTCCATGTAGGTGGCCAGGCGGTCCAGCAGGTCTTCCAGGATACCGGCCGCTTCGCCGGCTTCCACCAGGTTGCAGTAGAGGTTGTCGAAGTACTTCGGAAACTTGCGGAAGGCGGACGACAGCGAGGTGCCGGTTTCCACGTCGCTGCGGATGTCGTTGAGCAGCTTGGCCACGCTCGGGTTCGCATTCCCGCGGCCCACGATGTCGAAGGACTGCAGCAGCGGCACGCCGGCCTTCATCATGGTTGCCAGCTGGCGCGTGAAGATCGCGATGTCCTTGGGCTTGATGCTCTTGCCCGAGCGCATGCGGCGCTTCTTGATCTTGGACGCCAGGACGCCCTGGCGCCGCAGGGCGGCCTGCACCTGGTTCTCGCCGGCGGCCCGGAGCTCGCCGCGCACCAGCTTGCCGTTGCGGTCCTTGCCCTCCCACTCGTAGACAAATTCCTTGAGCGTGTTCGAGGTGCGGGTGGATGCCACTGTTGCCATTCGATCTCCGATTTCTTGCAGTGTGTTCGTTATTCGTTGGTGACCGCCACCACTTCTTCGAGTGAGGTGAGCCCTTGCATGACTTTTCGCAGGCCCGATTGCCGCAGCGAGCGCACGCCCTCGGCCTCGGACTGGCGTGCGATGTCGAGTGCGCTGCCGTCGCGCAGGATGATCGCCTGGATGGCTTCCGAGATCGGCATCACCTGGTAGATGCCGACCCGGCCCTTGTAGCCGTTGCTGCACGCCGCGCAGCCGACCGGCCGATAGGGCTTCCAGGTACCGTCGAGCTGTTCTTCCTTGAAGCCCGCATCCAGCAGCGCCTGGCGCGGCATGTCGGCCGGCGCGCGGCATACGTGGCACAGGCGCCGCGCGAGCCGCTGCGCCGTGATCAGGATCACGCTGGAGGCGATGTTGAACGGCGCGATGCCCATGTTGCGCATGCGCGTGAGCGTGGTCGGCGCGTCGTTGGTGTGCAGCGTCGAGAGCACCAGGTGGCCCGTCTGCGCGGCCTTGATCGAGATGTCGGCGGTTTCGAGGTCGCGGATTTCGCCGACCATGATGATGTCGGGATCCTGCCGCAGGAAGGCGCGCAGCGCCGCCGCGAAGGTGAGCCCGGCGCGCTCGTTGACGTTCACCTGGTTCACGCCGGGCAGGTTGATTTCGGACGGGTCTTCCGCCGTGGCGATGTTGACGCCGGGCTGGTTCAGCAGGTTCAGGCAGGTGTAGAGCGACACCGTCTTGCCCGAACCCGTGGGGCCCGTCACCAGCACCATGCCATAGGGGCGGCCGATCGCATGCAGCAGGCGCTCCTTTTCGTCGGCGTCGTAGCCCAGTGCGTCGATGCCCAGGCGCGCGCTGCTCGGGTCCAGGATACGGATCACGATCTTCTCGCCGAACAGCGTGGGCAGCGTGCTGACGCGGAAGTCGATCACGCGGTCGGGCCCGATCTTGAGCTTCATGCGGCCGTCCTGCGGCACGCGCTTCTCCGAAATGTCGAGCCGCGAGATGACCTTGATGCGCGAGGCCAGCTTGTCCTTGATGAGCGTGGGCGGGCTCGCGATCTCGCGCAGCTCGCCGTCGATGCGAAAGCGCACCCGGTAGTTGTGCTCGTAGGGCTCGAAGTGGATGTCCGAGGCCCGCATGCTGACACCGTCGAGCAGCATCTTGTGCAGGAAGCGCACGACCGGCGCGTCCTCGACCTCGGCGATGGCCTGTTCGTTGGCATCGCCCGAGGTGTCCGCCGAGACGTCGTCGAACTCGAACTCGGCGCCGACGATGCTGTTGATGGTTTCCGCCGCAGTGACCGCGGCGGCTTCGATCATGCGCGAGAGCTTGTCGTATTCGGCAATGACCCAGTCCACGCCCATCTGGGAGGCGAACTTGATCTTTTCCACCGCCTGCTGGTCCGAAGGGTCGGCCGTTGCAACGATGAGACGGTTGTTGCGCTTGCTGAGAACCACGATCCGGTAGGCGTGGCACAGCTTCGGGTCGAGCAGGTCCTTGGGCAGGCGCTGGTGGTCGATGGCGTCCAGGTCCAGCAGCGGCGCGCCGAAGGCGCTGGACAGCGTGTGGGCGAGGTCGGCGGCCGAGACGGCGCCGCTGCCGGTCAGCTCGGCAATGAAGCTGGTGCGGCCGCTCAGCGACTTTTGATAGATGTCTTCCGCGGTCTTCGCAGGAAGCTTGCCGGCCGAGACCAAGGCACGCGCAAGGCCCGGGAGGGCGATTTGCGTGTTTTCTTTAACAGGAAGTTCGGCAGCAGCCATTCAGCGAATTGCAAGAGATGTGAAAAAGTGCTTCACGATCATCGCTGAACCACCCGTCCCTGTAAATCGCTACGCAGCAACAGGCACGGGCATTATTTGTGCCAGCCAAAGGCTGGTCGGGGTGAGAGGATTCGAACCTCCGGCCTCTACGTCCCGAACGTAGCGCTCTACCAGGCTAAGCTACACCCCGATTGGTTGCAAAAAAAGAGAATTCGTCCTTGCCCAACTCTTGTGAGGTGTTCAGGCACGTCGCTCAAGCAACTGAGCCGCCAATTGTAGCAAACCGTCGGCATGCAAATTGGACGGAAAGTCGCGCAAGGCATGAATTGCGCGTTTTGCCTCGTCGGCCGCGGCGGCGCGCGAGGCTTCCAGGGCGCCCGTGGCGTGGACGATTTCGACGATCTTGCCCAGCTGGGCGGTGTCGCCGGCCTCGATGGCCGCACGCACCAGCGTCGCCTGCGCGGGGCTGCCGCGACGCATGGCGAAGATCAGCGGCAGCGTGGTCTTGCCTTCGCGCAGGTCGTCGCCCACGTTCTTGCCCGTTTCGTGCGCATCGCCGGCGTAGTCGAGCACGTCGTCGATCACCTGGAAAGCCGTGCCCAGGGCCTGGCCGTAGGTGGCGCAGGCTTCCTCGACTTCGGGCGTGGCGCCCGCCAGCACGGCGGCGAGCCGTGTGCTGGCCTCGAACAGCTTGGCGGTCTTGGAGCGGATCACGCGCAGGTAGGCGGATTCGTCCAGCGTGGCGTCGTGCATGTTCATCAGCTGGAGCACTTCACCTTCCGCGATCACGTTGGTCGCCTCCGCCAGGATCTGCATGATGCGCATGTTGTTTGCATCCAACATCATCTGGAAGGCGCGCGAATAGAGGAAGTCGCCGACCAGCACGCTGGCCGGGTTGCCGAACGATTCGTTGGCGGTCGGGCGCCCGCGCCGCAGGGTCGATTCGTCGACCACGTCGTCGTGCAGCAGGGTGGCGGTGTGGATGAATTCCACCACCGCCGCCAGGTTGAAGCGCTGCTCGCCCGTGTAACCGAGCGCGCCCGACATGAGCAGCAGCAGCGCCGGGCGCAGGCGTTTGCCGCCCGCGGAGATGATGTACTTCGACACCTGGCTGACCAGGGGCA
>Ga0157373_10004439_pt1 | contig 10566 bp, 10 predicted proteins | sample C65metaG_FD_113460 | JGI IMG/M metagenome (GOLD analysis project Ga0157373, IMG submission 113460) | Corn rhizosphere microbial communities from Kellogg Biological Station, Michigan, USA - C6-5 metaG | ecosystem: Host-associated > Plants > Roots > Rhizosphere > Soil | place: USA: Michigan...
CGTGACCTCATCGCGCTGCTGGCCCGGACCGAGCAGTTCCGCCACCGGCACGCCGAGACATTGGCCGAGTAAATCCAGTAGCGCCGCTTCCAGCGCGGCCACCGCATTGACGCGCAGCTCGAAGGTCCACGCGCCCTTGCCGAAGGTATCGAAATCCGCCGACTGATTGCCTTTGTGCACCTGCTGCACCAGACGATTCATGCGGGCAACCTGCTGACCTTTTACCTGCGGAATTGCCTCAACCAGCGTTTGGTAGATGGTTTCCCCGCCCGGCGCTTCACCGACGCCGGTGTGTCCCGCGCTATCCGTGAGCACCACGATATTGCGGGTGAAGCAGGCGCTGTGCGCGCCACCGATGTTGAGCAACATGCTGTCGTAACCGGCAACCGGAATCACCTGCATATCGGTGATGACCGGCGTGCTTTGCGTAGTCATATTCCGTCCTTATGGCCTGGTTTTCAGTTCAACGCGTTTGATATCGCCGGCAATCACCAGGAAACTAAATGCGGCGACAAAGGCATGGATACCGACATAAATCAGCGCGCCCTCGAAGGATCCGCTGGTGGCGATGATGTAACCGATGGCAATTGGCGTGACGATGCCTGAGAAGTTACCGAACATGTTGAACAAGCCACCGCTCAAACCGCTGATCTCTTTCGGTGCGGTATCTGCCATCACCGCCCAACCCAGCGCACCAATGCCTTTGCCGAAGAATGCCAGCGCCATAAAGAACACCACCACCCATTCGGTGTCGGTGTAGTTACACATCACCATCGAGATGGAGAGCAGCATACCGAGCACAATGGGCGTTTTACGCGCGATGTTCAGCGAACCGGTTTTACGCATCAGGTAATCAGAAATCACGCCGCCCAATACGCCGCCGAGGAAGCCACACACCGCAGGAATCGAAGCAATAAAGCCGGCCTTCAGAATCGACATGCCGCGCGCCTGCACCAGATACACCGGGAACCAGGTAATAAAGAAGTAGGTTAAGGCGTTGACGCAGTATTGGCCGAGATAGATGCCCAGCATCATGCGTGAGGTCAGTAGCTGTTTGATCTGGAACCACTTCTCGCTCCAGCTCACTTTGCGGGCATCCTTTTTGACGTCCATGTTGATCAGCGCGCCGCCCTGCTCCATGTACTCCAGCTCGGCTTTGTTAACGCCCGGATGATCGGTGGGATCGTGGATCACTTTCAGCCAGATAAAGCTGAGGATGATGCCCAATCCGCCCATGAACCAGAACACGTGTGCCCAGCCCACTTCGGAGACCAGCCAACCCATGATCGGCGCGAAGATTACCGTGGCAAAGTATTGCGCCGAGTTAAAGATTGCGACGGCGGTGCCGCGCTCCTGTGCCGGGAACCAGGCCGCAACAATGCGGCTATTGCCGGGGAAGGATGGCGCTTCAGCCAGGCCGACCAGGAAGCGCAACAGGAACAGCGAAATGATAATGCCAAAACCGCTGAACAGATCGACGAAGCCTTGCAGCAAGGTAAACAGCGACCAGAGGAAGATGCTCCAGAAGTAGACGCGTTTTGAGCCGAAGCGGTCGAGCAGCCAGCCGCCCGGAATCTGCCCAATCACGTACGCCCAGGAAAAGGCGGAGAAGATATAGCCAAGGCCGACCGAATCAAGGCCGATCTCTTTGGACATCGCCGAACCGGCAATCGAAATGGTTGCGCGGTCACCGTAGTTGAACGAGGTGACGATAAATAACATCACCACAATCCAGTAACGGGCATTGGTGCGCTTTTGCACCGCTTCCGCTGTCTGGCTGAAACTATTCATGATGCACTCCTGAAATATAGCGAACGCTACATCCACTCTGACTGCATACACATCGCGTTGGGTATCAGAATGAAGTCGGGTTAAACACGGCGATTTTTATATTTGGCAATACGATGATGCGTCGTGACGAATAACCTAACGTTGAAGAACGAGAATCAGTATAGGAACAGCCTGGCGGCGAAACACTGGAAGAACGCATGAGGATTAGGGTTGAAAGAGAATGATTTTATGGCATCTGCACATAACGCTGCGGCGTGGCTCACGGAACGCTTTTTTGCTCCCTGATTTTGCCTGGTTAACGTACAGGATAACGGCAGTTTGTGAGTCCCTTCACTTGTGTTTGGATAAACGAACCAAATTCCCCTGATAAATCTCCTTAAAGCCAGTCAGTTGCACAATGCATACGGCAAATACCCCTGCATATACTGAGGCTGGCAAAAAACGATGACGTGATGGACGTATTTTAAACCGCGCTGCTACGTACGGTGCGACGAACTGGAAGGTGAGCAATGAACCGTCCTCTGACAGAAAAACCGCTCTATATCAAAGTGCACGATGCCGATAACGTGGCGATCGTGGTCAACAATCAGGGATTACCGTCTGGCACCCGGTTCGACGACGGACTGCAACTGACTGAGCATGTGCCGCAGGGACATAAAGTCGCGCTAAGCGATATCCCGCAAGCAGGCGCGATCCTGCGCTACGGTGAAGTGATTGGCTACGCGCTGCGTCCCATCCCACAAGGTAGCTGGATTGAAGAATCACTGGTAGCGCTGCCCGAAGCGCCGCCACTCAACAGTTTGCCGTTGGCAAACAATGTACCGCCCGCGCTGCCGCCGCTGGAAGGTTATACCTTCGAAGGCTATCGCAACGCAGATGGCAGCGTGGGCACGCGCAACCTGCTCGGCATCACCACCAGCGTTCACTGCGTGGCGGGCGTGGTGGATTATGTAGTGCAGATCATTGAGCGTGATTTGCTGCCGCGTTATCCCAATGTCGATGGCGTGGTGGCGCTGAATCATCTGTACGGTTGCGGCGTGGCAATCAATGCGCCCGCCGCGGTGGTGCCGATTCGCACCATTCATAACCTGGCGCTGAATCCCAATTTTGGTGGCGAAGTGATGATCGTCAGCCTCGGCTGCGAGAAGTTACAGCCCGAACGTCTGCTGACCGGCACACCGGATGTGCAGGCCATTTCGCTGGATGACAACGACATTGTGCGATTGCAGGATGAGCGGCTGGTGGGCTTCGGCGCGATGGTGGATGAAATCCTGCAGGTCGCCGAACGCCATTTGAAAAAGCTTAATCAACGTCAGCGCGAAACCTGTCCAGCATCGGAATTGGTGATCGGCACGCAGTGCGGCGGCAGCGACGCTTTCTCGGGTGTAACGGCGAACCCCGCCGTGGGATTTGCTTCTGATTTACTGGTGCGCTGCGGTGCGACGGTGATGTTCTCGGAAGTGACCGAAGTGCGGGATGCTATCCATCTGCTGACGCCGCGCGTGGTGGATGAAGCGGTCGGCAAACGGCTGCTGGAAGAGATGGCGTGGTATGACGATTATCTTAGCCAGGGCCAAACCGATCGCAGCGCCAATCCCTCGCCGGGCAACAAAAAAGGCGGGCTGGCGAATGTGGTGGAGAAAGCGCTGGGTTCGATTGCCAAGTCAGGTCGCAGCCCGATTGTTGAAGTGTTATCGCCAGGACAGCGCCCCACCAAACGCGGGCTGATTTATGCGGCCACACCAGCCAGCGATTTCGTGTGTGGCACGCAGCAGATGGCATCAGGCATTACCTTGCAGGTGTTCACTACCGGGCGCGGCACGCCTTATGGTTTGGCCGCCATTCCGGTAATCAAGATGGCAACGCGCAATGCGCTGGCCGAACGCTGGCATGATTTGATGGATATTAATGCCGGAACTATTGCAACGGGCGAAGAGAGTATTGAACAGGTCGGTTGGCGACTGTTTGAGTTGATTCTGGAGATTGCCAGCGGGCGCAAGCAGACGTGGTCGGATCGTTGGGGGATTCGTAATCAGCTGGCGGTGTTTAATCCGGCGCCGGTAACGTGATGGTTATTGCCCTCACCCGGGCCCTCTCCCACTTCGCGGTAGAGGGAACAAACCGTGCGGGCTGCACCCTCTAAATATTCCCTCTCCCGCTGGCGGGAGAGGGTTAGGGTGAGGGAAAAGTCCTTACAGCAACTTACCCCAGCTCTCCACCCACGGTGAGGTCACTGATTCGGGCTCCGGATCTTCCGTCGCATCCACCAACAGCACCTCTCCGATGCGCTGCGCGCTCTGCTCCTGCAAGGTGGCATCAAAGGTTTTAGCTGCACGGCAGAAATTGTCATAGCTGCTGTCACCCAAGCCAATCACGCCATAACGCAATTCTGGTTGATAACCCAGCTGATCACGCACTGCAACATACAGGCGGGCAATGTTATCCGGGAAGTCGCCCTGACCGGTGGTTGAGGTGACAATCAGCACCACATCCTGGCTGTATGCCTGCCAATCCGCCATCGACGGATCTTCAAACACCTTCACGTCGTGGCCCTGCTCTTCCAGCACCGTCTGTGCTTCTTCAGCTACCAGCAGCGCATTGCCGTAAACCGTACCTGTAAAAATGCCAATCTTTACCATCTTGCCGCTCCTTTATTCTGTCGGCTTATCCTGGACTGCATCATTGGCAAACTCAACCCTGGGAACATCAGGGATCTGATCCTGCCAGCCAAACTGCTCAAGCATCTGCTGCCAGACGCGATCCAACCCGGCGCGAATCACTATGGGCTCGCCGGTAACGGGATGGGTAAAGCTGAGCGCGCTGGCGTGCAGCATCAGGCGATTGAGGCCAAAATGTGCCGCCGCACCGCGATTCTGGCGCAGATCGCCGTGCGCGCTGTCGCCAATAATCGGATGACGCAGATGCACCATGTGGCGACGCAGCTGATGTTTACGCCCGGTGTGCGGCGCCATCTCCACCAGCGTATAGCGCGCGGTGTTATAGCGGCTGATGGCGACCGGCATCTCAACGTGTGCCAGCGCCTGGTAATCCGTTACCGCCGGTTGGGCAACAGGTTCCTGGGTGGCAAATTTGTCGGCAATCTTATCCAGCTCTTCCACCAGCGGATAATCCAGCGTCGCGCCGCCTTCCAGCCAGCCGCGCAGCACCGCATGATAGGTTTTCTGCATCTGATGCTGTTCAAACTGCTGCGCCAGTAAATGGGCGACTTCACTCGATAAGGCCATCAGCAACACGCCGGACGTTGGGCGATCGAGGCGGTGCACAGTAAACACATGCTGGCCAATCTGATCGCGCACCGTTTGCATCACCACCACTTTTTCATTGCGATCGAGCCAGCTGCGATGCACCAGCCAACCGGCCGGCTTATTCACCGCGACCAGCCACGCATCTTGATAAAGGATTTCGAGCATCAGGCGGAAGGTTCCTGGAACAGCGCATCAAACTTGTTGAGCGTCAGCAATAGCACCGCATAGCCCGGCGTGTCGGCTGGCAATGCGACTTCATAATAGGGAGCGATGGCAAAATTCTGCGGCAACGGCGCGCCGCTTTCGAGCAGCGCATAAAAACGTGGCATGAACACCCATTGTAGCCATTGCAGCGGCTCCATGGTATCAAGACAGAAAGGTTCGGTACTGGCGAAGGCGCCCGCCTCGGGCGATTGTGACTGCCAATGGCCGTGTTCACGCATCACCGCTTCGACCTGCTGCAGGCGCTGAAAAATCATTTGCGACGACATGCGCCACCTCCAGAGAAAAATTGGGCGGCAAGCATACCATCAGTCACGCCCGGCGTAAAAATGGCATAAAAAAAGGGAGCACTGTGATTACAGTGCTCCCGGTTTTCGTTTGCAGCATTCCAGCTACTGCTGTGCTCCCTGCTCATCCATGACAACTTTTCCTGCGCTTTCCGTCGCTTGTCATCATGACATTGGTCCTTAGCATCCTGGCCCGCCACGTTCCGCGTGGCTCTCATTCTCCGTCCTGGAGGTGTCCGTTATACTCAATCCTGAGTGTCCTGCTTCGTCCTGAAGCCTTCCTTGTGCCGTAAACTCCGTTACGTTCCTGCCTCATGGCTGACATTATCCTGAACGTCTCTTAATCCCCAGCATCCTGCCAGTGGTGACTATTCTCCCAGAAACCATCGCAATAACAAGCCAGTAAGAAGCGTTAATGGATTGAGTCCTGTCTTAATTTTCAGATTGATGCCATAAGTTCATGATTCACAATATTTTTACATTTAGCGCTTCCGCAAGTCTGCGCAATGATCTAGCGATCTCTCACACCTAACGTGAGAGATCTCTCACAAAGCGCAGCCTAAAAATCTGCAAATGACTGAGTAACCGGTTGTAAAGCATTAAGAAACTTCTCAATCGATGTTGCCAGGACTTCACGCTTTTTAGTGCCAGGCTCCTCAATAATGACCTCGCCGGTAAGATTGCACAGCGCAATCACATCATTCTCTGAGTCGGTGGTGGCAATAAACAGCGTTGGCGCTTGTCTTAAGCGGCGCTTCATAACCAAGTGACCAATCAGGTTTTCCTGCAGGCGAGTGAAATCCGCTTCACTCCATACCTGCAGCAGGGTAATCGGCTGCTGTTCAAAGGTTGCCGTCATATCACCTGCAAACTGGCTGGTGTAAAACGCACTGATTTCTGGTTGCAGTTGCAGATCCAACGCACGCTCTACCGCTTCAAGCGTGGCCGGTAACGTAAACGGCTGCGGCTGCCACAACACGCGGTCATCCAGCGTGCTGATGATGCAGTCGGAGGGAACGCCAAGCAGATCGGCGCTGGCGGGAAAATGTCCGGTTTGTTGCTGCCAATGTTCCACGTAGCGGGCGGTAAACTCACGCAGAGCATCTACGGTTTGCTGCATCATTCATATTCTCGCAAGTGTTAGGTTACACTTAACCACTTTGATGAAATTCAGTGGTAACCGTTATGTCTTCTGAAAACCGGGATCAGGCATTAAGCGGCCTGACCTTAGGTAAGCCCACGGCTTATGTTGATCGCTACGATAACACGCTGCTGCAATCCGTGCCGCGCAGCCTTAACCGTGAGCCGCTGGGGCTGTATCCCGATAATCTGCCGTTTACTGGCGCAGATATCTGGACGCTCTACGAACTCTCCTGGCTCAACAGCAAAGGCGTTCCGCAGGTCGCGGTGGGCGAAGTGGTGCTGCGCGCCGATAGCCAAAACCTGATCGAGTCGAAGAGTTTCAAGCTCTATCTTAACAGTTTTAATCAGACCGTTTTCGCCGACTGGGGCGAAGTGCGTCAGACGCTGGAGCGCGATCTCAGCGCCTGCGCGAAGGGTCAGGTCAGCGTGGCGCTGTTTCGTCTCAGCGAAGTGGAAGGCCAGCCGATCGGCCACTTCAGTGGCGAAGTGATTGATGAACAGGATATCGAAATCCACGATTACGCCTTCAATGCGGATTATCTGGCGCAGGCTGCAGGCCGTGAGATTGTTGAAGAAACGCTGGTTAGCCATCTGCTGAAATCGAACTGCCTAATTACCAATCAGCCCGATTGGGGCTCGGTGATGATTCGCTACAAAGGCCCGCGTATCAATCGAGAAGCGCTGCTGCGTTATCTCATCTCATTCCGTCAGCATAATGAGTTTCATGAGCAGTGCGTTGAGCGCATTTTCAACGACGTTCATCGATTTTGTCAGCCAGAAGCCCTGAGCGTTTATGCACGCTACACCAGGCGCGGGGGTCTGGATATCAATCCGTGGCGCAGTAACGTGCCCTTCTCTCCGGGATTTTCCCGCCTGGTTCGCCAGTAATAGTTTGCGAGACGCCTCGCAGGCCGCTGCACGGATGCGCGGTTCCCCTTGAGCATTCACAGCGGACAACGTTACTCTGTTGAAGGCGCGATCGAAGCATGCGCGACCAGGGATTTTCGTCGCTGCGTTAATAAGTTAAGCGCAGCGTCATCAGCCACGCATTTGCGTGTAAAGGAGTTCTCTTGATTACACATATCAGCCCGCTTGGCTCGATGGATCTGCTCTCCCAGCTTGAAGTCGACATGCTGAAGCGCACCGCTAGCAGCGACCTTTATCAGCTGTTTCGTAACTGTTCTCTTGCGGTACTCAACTCCGGTAGCCAGACCGACAGCAGCCAGGAATTGCTTTCGCGTTTTGAAAACTTCGACATCAACGTGTTGCGCCGTGAGCGCGGTGTGAAACTGGAGCTGATTAACCCGCCGGAAGAGGCATTTGTTGATGGCCGGATTATTCGTTCGCTGCAGGCAAACTTGTTTGCCGTGCTGCGCGACATTCTGTTTGTAAACGGACAACTGGCGGCAACAGAACGCTACCAGAACGAGGAGCCGGAAGACTCTGCGCATATCACCAATCAGGTGTTTTCGATTCTGCGTAACGCGCGTGCACTGCACATCGGCGAATATCCGAATACCGTGGTGTGTTGGGGCGGCCACTCAATCAATGCGGTGGAATACCAATATTGCCGCAACGTCGGCACGCAAATGGGCCTGCGCGAACTCAACATCTGTACCGGTTGCGGACCTGGCGTCATGGAAGCACCGATGAAAGGTGCGGCGGTAGGACATGCGCAGCAGCGCTATCATGACAGCCGTTTTATCGGCCTGACTGAGCCCTCAATCATTGCCGCCGAACCACCGAATCCGCTGGTCAATGAGCTGATCATCATGCCGGATATCGAAAAACGCCTCGAAGCCTTTGTGCGTATCGCCCACGGTATCGTGATCTTCCCTGGCGGCGTGGGCACAGCAGAAGAGCTGCTGTATTTGTTGGGTATTTTAATGAATCCGCACAACAGCGATCAGGTATTGCCGCTGATTCTGACCGGACCCAAAGAGAGCGCCGACTACTTCCGCGTGCTGGATGATTTCATCGTCAATACGCTGGGCGAAGCCGCGCGCAAGCACTACAAAATTATCATTGATGATGCCGCTGAAGTGGCGCGTCTGATGAAGAAAGCCATGCCGCAGGTGAAAGAGTATCGCCGCGAAACCGGCGATGCCTACAGCTTCAACTGGTCGATTCGTATCGCACCCGAATTGCAGGTGCCCTTCCTGCCGACGCACGAGAATATGGCAAACCTGAAGCTGTTCCCGGATCAGCCCGCCGAGCTGCTGGCAGCCGATCTGCGTCGCGCCTTCTCCGGCATTGTGGCGGGTAACGTCAAAGAGATCGGAATTCGTGAAATTCGCGAAAAAGGCCCGTACAAACTGCACGGCGATGCCAATCTCATGCACCGCATGGACGAACTGTTGCAAGGTTTTGTCGCACAGCAGCGCATGAAGCTGCCGGGCAGCGCCTACACGCCTTGCTACGAAATCATCAAATAACCCATCAGGAAGGCAGCCTGCGGGCTGCCGCTATCGCTATGTCGCTTCATCTTCTTATCATTGATGCACTCAATCTGATTCGCCGTCTGCACGCTGTTCAGGGTTCGCCATGCCGCGACAGCTGCGTTGCCGCCTTGCATCAGTTATTGGGACATACACAACCCACGCACGTGGTGGCGGTGTTTGATAGCCATGAGCGTCAGCCCGGTTGGCGCCATCAGCTATTACCGGATTACAAAGCGGGTCGCCCGCCGATGCCGGAGGATTTGCATCTGGAGATGCCCGCGCTGCAGGACGCCTTCCGCGCAGCAGGCGTTAACTGCTGGGTGGCTGATTTAGACGAAGCCGACGATCTCGCCGCCACGCTGGCGGTGAAAATGGCGGACGCTGGTCATCAAGCAACGATTGTTTCTACCGATAAAGGTTATTGCCAGCTGCTGGCACCTAACATTCGTATTCGCGACTATTTCCAGAAGCGCTGGCTGGATGTGCCTTTTATCGAGCAAGAGTTTGGCGTAACGCCCGCGCAGTTGCCCGACTATTGGGGATTGTGTGGTATCAGTAGCAGCAAAATTCCCGGCGTGCCCGGCATTGGCCCGAAAAGCGCCCGCGAGTTGTTGATGCAGTTTGGATCGCTGGATGCGATCTACCAGCAATGGGATCAGGTACCGAGCAAATGGCAGGGAAAATTGCAGGAACAGCGGGAAATGGCAGAAATTTGCCGCAAAGTATCGACGTTAAAGCGTGATTTGGTACTGCAAGGCAATCTCAATACATTGAGATTTCAAACGAAACAGCCGTCGCCATAAATAGCGACTGTGTAAAACAGTTATCCTGCGAAATAATTTGTGCTACAGCAAGGCGGCAAGTGCGCGAGTCACCGGGAGCATACATCAGTATGTGACCGGGGCGAGCAAACGCAGCCAACGCCGCTGTAGTGCAAAGTATGAAGCAGGACCGCTGTAGCGCAAAGTATGAAGCAGGATTAGCGCTCGTCGCGACGGCCGCCCACCGCTGCCCACAACCGGCGTACGTGAACGGTCACTTCTTCGCGGTCATGATAGAGCTGGCGCGCCTGAATCTGGGCATTAATGCCCTGCGCTTTCAGCGCGTCATCAATCATCGCCAGGTTCTGTGTCACTTCTTCGTAGCGCTTTTTCATGGGCAGCTTGAGGTTGAATATCGCCTCGCGGCACCAGCCATTCACCAGCCATTCGGTCATCAGGCTCGCGACGCGCACCGGTTTTTCCACCATGTCGCACACCAGCCAGCTGATATTGGTACGCGGCGGACGGAATTTAAAACCATCTTCGCGGCAGTGCGTCACCTGTCCGGTGTCCATCAGGCTTGGCGCCATCGGGCCGTTATCTACCGCAAAAACCCACATGCTGCGTTTCACCAGTTGATAGGTCCAGCCGCCAG
>Ga0157373_10004441_pt1 | contig 10565 bp, 10 predicted proteins | sample C65metaG_FD_113460 | JGI IMG/M metagenome (GOLD analysis project Ga0157373, IMG submission 113460) | Corn rhizosphere microbial communities from Kellogg Biological Station, Michigan, USA - C6-5 metaG | ecosystem: Host-associated > Plants > Roots > Rhizosphere > Soil | place: USA: Michigan...
TGCCTGCGCGTCGGCATCCGCAACTGTCACGTGCAGTGCCGACGCCAACATCCAGCGAGTGATCCTGCGAACGGTGTTCGCCGTTTCCGACTCATGAGTGCAAATCGACAGCGACCGACCATGAATAAGCCCAATACGCTCAGCAGTTTCATCGTTGCCCTGGCTTGCCTGCTGCCGTTTGCCACAGCCGAGGCCGCCGTGAGCCAGGTTCCGGCGCAGCTGCCGCTGTTCGTCAACAACTCGGTACCGCCGCTGAACATGCTGGTAGTCGGCCGCGATCACAAGCTGTTCTTTCCTGCGTACAACGATGCCTCGGACCTGGACGGCGACGGCTCGATCGACATTCGCTACAAGCCGTCGATCACCTACCTGGGCTACTTCGATTCCAATACCTGTTACACCTACAGCAGCGGTTACTTCTCAGCCGCTTCTACGGCAACTAATAAGACCTGCAGCGGGCGCTGGAGTGGCGACTATCTGAACTACCTGACCACTTCACGCGCGGATGCCTTGCGAAAAGTGCTCTACGGCGGTTATCGAAGCACCGACACCACGGACTCGACCATCCTGGAACGGGCGTACATCCCGACTGACGCGCACACGTGGGGCAAGGAATACACCAGTTACGACATCGACGGTTACAACCTGTTTGATTACACGCCCTACTCCAATCCTTCCGCCGGCAATCGAACACTATTTGCCAACAACACTCAGATATCGGCGCCGTTGCTCAGAGTGCTGCCCAATATCGCCAACGTGAGAATTTTCGGCTGGGTGTCACGAGAGTCGGTTCAGGGCGGCTCAACCGCCACGAACGTCTCGGGCACTAACATCGCCGTGGTTCCCGACGACTACAACGTTCGCGTTCAGGCCTGTAAGACCGGCTTCCTTGAAAGCAACTGCAAGCTGTACCCGAACGGAAAGTACAAACCAACGGGGATTCTTCACGATTTCGGTGAAGGCAATCAGATGTATTTCGGTCTGATGACCGGCACCTACCAGAACAATCTGCAAGGGGGCGTGATCCGTAAAGCGATCAGCAGCTTTGCCAACGAAATCAACGCGTCCACCGGCATTTTCATTACCCGGAACTCGCTCGGTGTGAGAACCGGTATCGTCGGCAACCTGGACGGGTTGACCGTCACCAATACGGGTTGCACCAGCCAGGGCAACTCCATCACTAACGGCTCCTGTCAGTCCTGGGGCAACCCGCTGGCCGAGATGATGTTCGAAACCTTGCGCTACTTCAGCGGCGAGACAACACCGACATCAAATTATGCAGCCGGTCTTGGGGACACGAACCTGTCACTCAGCAGCCTGACCAGCTGGAGCAACCCTTACTCCGCGACCCCTGACGCCAACGCCACCAATCCGACGTACCCAAGCTGCTCGAAGCCGTTCCAGACCCTGTTCAGTGACGTCAACCCCAGCTACGACTCGGACCTGCCCGGAAGTGCCTATACCACAGCTGCCGCGCCATCGGTCCCAACCGCGCTGAGCGGATTCAGCGCCCAGACACAGGGGCAGACCATCTGGAACACCGATATCGGTAGTGGCAGCAAAAACATCAACATCGGTCAGACGCCCACGGTCAGCGACACAGCGCCAACGGCCAAAGTGGCGACCAGCCTGGGCAACATCCGTGGCCTGCCGGAAGAGGCCACCAAACAGGGCACATTCAACGCCGGGGCGGTTGCGTATTTCGCCAACACCAACCCGATAACATCGCTAGGCAGCCAGAAGGTCCAGACGTTCTCCATTGCTTTGTCGTCGACCTTGCCACGCATCCAGATGCCCGTGGGCAATGGCACCATCACGTTGCTTCCGTTCGGCAAGGTGACCAACAACGATACCAACGAACAGCTCACCGGCTTCTACATCGACTCTCTTTACAACATGCCGGGACAACCGACTGATACCACCGTCAATGGCGGTCGTCCCCAAGCAATATTCCGTGTGGTATACGACGACAGCGGTCAAGGCGGCGACTACGACATGGATGCAATCGTGTTGTACACCGTTCAAGTCCTTGGCTCAGGCACCACTGCGACACTCAGCGTAAAGTCAGAAACGGTGTATTCGGTTGCTGGCTATGAGTCACACATGGGCTACACCATTTCAGGGACCACTGCAGACGGTATCTATCTGGAAGTGACCGGTGGCGGCAACGGCAACACGCGCTACTCATTCGACACCCCCGGCTCACAAGCCCCCGGTTCCTGCGTGGGCGTGTCGAACTGCCCTCTGCTGCCTGGTATGAGATCCGGCAACACCCAAGTCAACGGCAGCACGTCCCACACCCGCACGTTCAGCCCCTCTTCCACACGCTCGGTCACCAACCTCAACGATCCGCTTTGGTATGCCGCGAAATGGGGCGGCTTCGGTGACGCGACCAACACCAGCACCAGCCTTCCTGTCACTGGCCAGTGGGATTCGAACGACAGTGGCACGCCCAATAACTACTTCCTGGTCAGTAACGCCTCGACCCTGAAAGACCAGCTGTCAGCAGCGTTCAACCAGATCCTGCAGACCAACAGTTCGGTCGCGACACCGACCGTTCTGCCAGCGCTGGGCACCACCAGTTCCAGTGCGACCTATCTGAACAGCCTCAACGTGGCAACCTGGAGTGGGGACCTGATCAAGACCACCACGACCTACACCTCCACTAACCTGACAGGTACCACCGTGCAAAACTGGTCGGCCTCGGCGCAGATGCCGACCTGGAGCAATCGCAACATCCAGATGGCAACTCAGGCCGGTAATGCCCTGCAAGCGTTCACCTACAGCAACCTGGGCAACCGCACCTACTCGGGTGTCGCACTACAAACCACGCTGACCTCCGATCAGGTCGACTTCATCAAAGGCGATACAAGCAAGGCAACATCCACCTTCCGCCGACGCGCGTCTTTGATCGGTGATCTGGTGGACTCCTCGCCTGCCGTGGTCGAGGGCGCGCTCTACGACGCCACCACCGCCGATACACTCAATGGCACAGCAGGAACCTATGCGGCATTCCAGACCGCCCAGAGCGCACGTCGTGGCCAGGTCTATGTCGGTGCCAACGACGGCATGCTGCATGGCTTTGACACCGCCACCGGCGTCGAGAAGTTCGCCTTCATTCCGTCTGCGGTCATTTCTAACCTGAGCACACTGACCAACAAGGACTACAACACCAATTCCTCCCTGCACAAATACTTCGTGGACAGTACTCCGGTCATCGGGGACGTCTATTTCTCCGGGGCATGGCACACGATTCTGGTCGGTACGCTGGGCGCTGGTGGGCGTGAAGTGTTCGCACTGGACATCACCAACCCCGACAGCGTCACCCTACTCTGGGAGTTCACCTCGCAGAACGATGTTGATCTAGGCTCAACGTTCTCCGTACCGGTCATCTCCAAGCTGCATTCGGGGGAATGGGGTGTCATTTTCGGCAACGGGTACAACGGCAATAACGGTAACGCCTCGCTGTTCATCCTCAATGCGGCAACAGGCGCCCAGATCTCGAAACTGACGACCTCGGTGGTGGGCAACAACGGCCTGTCCTCACCAGTGGTGCTGGACGCCAACTCCGACGGTATTGCCGATTACGTTTACGCGGGAGACCTGCTAGGCAACCTGTGGCGCTTTGACCTGATCGGCGCCTCACTGACAGCCACGACCACCGCCAGCACGTACAAAGTGGCATTCGCCAACAAGCCGCTGTACACGGCGACCGTCAGTGACACCGCAGGCTCTGCCGTGCAGTCGATCACGGCGGCCCCCGTCGTTGTGAGTCACCCGACAGCAACGGGCACGCTCGTGATCTTCGGTACGGGGCGCTACTTTACGTCAGCGGATAAAACCACCACCGACCTGCAGACGCTGTACGGCATCTGGGACAAGCAAACAGCCGCGCAAACCGCCGCGTCGACTCCGGTATTGGCCAGGTCCAGCCTTCAACAGCAAACCATTACCTCTCAGGTCAACAACGCCTCGTTCGGGACATCCAGCAGCAACATTCGCCTGGTCAGCACCAACACCGTGGACTGGACCAGTAAATCCGGCTGGTACCTCAACCTGGCGGTCGGTACATCCCTTCTTGGCGAGCGTCTGGTCGACCCAATGACCTTGAGCGGAAGCGTGTTGTTCGCGTCGACGCGCATCCCGAGCACTGACGTTTGCAGCCCCGGCGTGACAGGATGGCAGTATGGCCTTGACCCCAACACTGGAGGCCGAACCACCTTTACCGTGTTCAACCTGCGACGCAACGGTACGATCTCCAGCGCCGACAACTACAACGACAACATTGTCAGCGCCATGAGCATCAACGGTGTTGGCAGCACCATCAGCTCTGCAGCCGGCGTTAAGACCGCAACGTCATCCACCGGCGACTCGATTGGCGTGAACACCGGTGCCGGCTTCGTCGGCCGTCAGACCTGGCGCAACATTCCTTATCCATGAGGCCCTGTTCCATGCGTTATGCAAAACACTCGCAGCGTGGCTTCACGCTGATCGAACTGATGATCACTGTCGCGATCATCGCGATCCTTACGGCGATCGCCTACCCGGCGTACACCAAGTACGTACTCAAGGGCTATCGGTCGGAAGGTCTGGCGATGCTTAACGATGCCGTGGCGCGGATGGAAAGGTATTACGCGCAAAACAACAGCTATGTCGGGGCCACGCTTCAAACCATCGGCCTCACAAGCACAAACGTCGCCACACTCAGCTCTCCCACAGGCCGATACTCACTGAGCCTGTCTGTGACCCCTACCGCCACCACCTACACCGTATTGGCAACGGCAGTCGCACCGCAGACCAACGACAGCTGTGGCAACCTGAGCATCACTCAGGACGGTACAAGAAGCTCGTCCACGGGCGCCACTGACTGCTTCAAATAGCCCTCAACGCCCCCAGCATCGCTCCACACTGGCATCGCCCGACATCCCGACGTTGTCGCGCTTGCCAGTGTGCTGCAGCACAAACCCGCCACACCTGTCATCGCTCATCACGCCTCCACTCGCCGGCATTGCGGTCAGCACGAACCCCTGTTCCGTACGCCTGGCCTCGATCCCATAAAAGCTGTTTCCGCTGCCCACCACGTGCTCGCGAGCAGGCGGGCCTGGGGCATCCGAGTACTGCCCGGCTCTTGAATAGAAGCGCTCCAGCTTGTGGGCCTCTTCGATCAACACCGTCGCGATTTCCGCACGACGGGTTTTGCGGGTGTGTTCGGTGTATGCCGGGTAAGCCAGCGACGCGAGAATCGCGATGATCGCCATGGCGATCAGCAGCTCTATGAGCGTGAAACCTCGCTCAGTCATCTGCCAGCTCTCATAGCCGCTGACGCCACAGGATGCGTTTCTCCCCGGTGTGAACGCTTTCCAGCACCGTTCTCGACACGCCCTGAATGCCTATCGCGGTCACCCGGTACAGCGGGTATGACTGCTCAGGTATTCCGCCGCCTGCGGGGTCCAGCGTTTCACCCAGGTACTGAAGCCCGTAGAACCCGCCCTGGCTTGCCACCCAGGTCACCCCGGAGGCTCCCCCTGCACTGCCAGAAGAAAGGGTCAAGGCTTCCGGCGGGGGCAGGCAGGCCGTGGGCGTTGCGCCCTGGGGCTGTGAATATCGGGGGCTTCGCAGGCGGGCCTCAGCCGTTCGCAACGCAGACTCGGCCATCTGAAACGAGGCACCGCGCAGGGCAAGACTGCCGGTCATTTTTTCCTGAAGCGTGGCGTTTTGCATGGATGAGGTGGCCAGGAAGGTCAGCAATACGAGAAACACCAGGCTGACGATCAGCACTGCGCCGCGTTGAGTGTTCATGGTTCTTGTCATCCCTGTCTGTTGCGGACGGCGGCGACCACATGGAAGGTCTGCTCGCGGGTGCGATCTGCCGGGTCGAACAAGGTCAAACTCAGACGCACGCTGCGGATCAACGCAGGATCAGGTCGCGAGGTATAGCGCGCCACGCCGGAAGCACCAGAGGAGTCAGCCACACCGAACAGCACGTTGAAACTGCGTACGTTGCTGAGAAGCGGCTGGCCGTCGAGGGTCAGCTCGGCGCGGCGTGAATTGAAGCGATAGAGGTGCTGCTGAATGGGCAATGCGAAGTCTCCCGCCGTGAGCGCAGGCGCCCTCCCCCTGGACCATGCGGTCGACGATGAAACGCAATCGGTGTGCATCACCCATTCATGCCAGGAGTTGTGCGCACCTGCTGCTGCCGAGATCAGGGTCAACGTTTGCTGTTGCGCGCTCCACTGCACCGGCTGGCGGCGAGCACTGGAAAATCGTCCCCCCAGGCTTTCATCGCGAATATTTTCCAGGCATCCAAACATCCCTGCCAGACGCACTTCCTGGGTCATCTTGGCGAGCACAAAACGCGCGTCCTCCTGCAGCGCTGCCGACGATGCCTGGCTCAAGTAAGTGCTTTTCGAACTGATGAAGAGCTGCGTCAGGCCCAGTGAAATCACCAGCCCAAGCAGCAAGGCCAGCATGACCTCCACCAAACCGAATCCGCTCATGTCACGCCTCATGGTCGATGACCCTGTGTCGGCCCGATCAGGCTGCTCACTGTGAGCGTCTGTCGCTGCTGCGCTCCTTCGCCCTCAGCCCGTGAGTCGTTCCAGTCCAGATTGACAGTCACCCGAGCCCCAGCCACCTCAACCGAGGCCTGAACATCGTCGCCCAGCATACGTCTCAACTGGTCTGCGAAATCGAACAGGTCCTGATCCCGTGGATTGCCAAAATTCCCGGAACCCGGTGCCTGACTCAACGACGCCACCGCATAGTTACCGCCAGGATTTGCCCGCACACGTTCCAACAGGTCATGGGCGATGAAGCCCGCCTGAGTGCTGCGCATCGCGCTGTCGGTGTGCTTCAGCGCGTTGAGCTGCAGCGTCGAAGCGCCCAGCAGGCCGATGGCCAATACCAACAACGCGACCAACACCTCGATCAGCGTGACGCCTGCCTGCGCTGTCCTTGCTGCCATCACACACCTCCCGCGAGCTCCATGCAGAACACAGTGAAGTCGATGCTCAGCAGATTGCCCGAGCGTTGTGTAACCGCAGCTTGCCGACACACCAGCTGACAATCGTCAGCCTTGTCAGCGTCGCAATATGGGCGTTTGCTGGTGCGCGGCGCTCAGGGAGCAAAGGACATGCAGCAGAAAGGACTGACCTTGATAGAGCTGTTGGCCGGGCTGGTGGTGATCGGCATCGTCGTTGCGATGGCCACTCCAGCGTTCGGCGCGCTCATGGCATCGCAGCGGCGGCAGGACACCGCGCAGCAATTGGCGAGCAGCTTGCGTTTGGCCCGTGTGGAGGCGATACAGCGCGGCCAGCCGGTGATCGTCCAGGCCGCGAACGACAACTGGAGTGAGGGCTGGAAGGTCTTCGCCGACACCAATCGCAATCAATTTCAGGACGAGGAAGACACTGTTCTCGCCGAACGCGCAGGGCATCAAAACGTGAGGGTTGTGGGTAACCGGAGAGTCACAGCCAGGGTCGGCTTCGACAGTACCGGCAGGCTGCTGAACAACGCCAACGGCACTCTGGCGGTATGCCTCAAGGACTCACCCGCCAGCCACTATCAGATCGCGATAGCCGTCACCGGGCGGGTGAGTATGCGCAGTGAAGGGTTCAACAGCGAACCCTGCGCATGAGCAGGTTACTGAACCTGTTTGACCCGCAGTTCTTTAGGCATCGAGAAGGTGATGTTCTCTTCACGACCGGCCAGCTCGTCAGCACCGGTCGCGCCCCAGGCCTGCAGTTGCTGAATCACGCCGCGCACCAGCACTTCTGGTGCCGACGCCCCTGCGGTGATGCCGATACGCTCCACGCCATCGAACCAGCTGCGCTGCATGTCTTCGGCACCGTCGATCAGGTAGGCCGGGGTCGCCATGCGCTCGGCCAGCTCACGCAGACGATTGGAGTTGGAGCTGTTCGGGCTGCCGACCACCAGCACCACGTCGCACTCATCAGCCAACTGCTTCACGGCGTCCTGACGGTTTTGCGTGGCGTAGCAGATGTCGTCCTTGCGCGGGCCACCGATGGCCGGGAAGCGCGTACGCAGGGCATCGATCACGCGGCTGGTGTCGTCCATCGACAGCGTGGTCTGGGTGACGAACGCCAGCTTGTCGGGGTTGACCACCTGCAGGTTGGCGACGTCTTCCTCGTCTTCAACCAGATAGATCGCGCCGCCGTTGCTGGCGTCGTACTGCCCCATGGTGCCTTCGACTTCCGGATGGCCTTCGTGGCCGATCAGGATGCACTCGCGACCGTCACGGCTGTAACGTGCGACTTCGATGTGTACCTTGGTCACCAGCGGGCAAGTGGCGTCGAACACCTTCAAGCCACGGCCAGCGGCCTCGGTGCGCACGGCCTGCGAGACGCCATGAGCACTGAAGATCACGATGACGTCGTCTGGCACCTGATCCAGCTCTTCGACGAAGATCGCGCCACGGCTGCGCAGGTCTTCGACGACAAATTTATTATGAACCACTTCATGGCGCACGTAGATCGGCGGGCCAAACACTTCCAGCGCGCGATTGACGATTTCGATCGCACGGTCCACCCCGGCGCAGAAGCCACGTGGGTTGGCGAGTTTGATTTGCATGATGTGCCTCGTATCTACGCGCAATGAAACATAAAAACGAAAAGGCCCCGAGCCATGTCGGGGCCACAGACTGCCTGATCGCTCAGAGAGCCTTCACCTCGAAGATTTCCACTTCAAAGGTCAACGTCTTGCCCGACAACGGATGGTTGAAGTCGACGGTCACCTGATCGTCGTCAAACGCCTTCACCACACCCGGCAGCTCAGTATTGGCCGCATCGTTGAAGATCACCAGCAAGCCCTCGGCCAGCTCCATGTTCTGGAACTGCGAGCGCGGCATGATCTGCACGTTCTGCGGGTTGGGCTGGCCAAAAGCGTTTTCCGGCGGCACTTCGATCTTGCGCTTGTCCCCGGCCTTTAGGCCGAAAATCATCGCTTCGAAACCCGGCAACAGGTTGCCGTCGCCAACCTTGAAGGTCGCCGGGGCCTTGTCGAACGTGCTGTCGACGGTGTCGCCGTTTTCCAGATGCAACGCGAAATGCAGGGTGACTTCCGTGTTCTGACCGATGCGTGTTTCTTCAATGGCGTGTTCAGTCATGAACGGCTTCTCCGGTTTTCTTGCTCTTGAACATGTCCAGCGCAAGCATGATCGCGCCGACAGTGATCGCACTGTCAGCAAAGTTGAAGGCTGGGAAGTACCAGCGGTTATCCCAGTGCACCAGCACGAAGTCGATGACGTGGCCGATCGCGATGCGATCGTACAGGTTGCCCAGCGCGCCACCCAACACTAGCGCCAAGGCGACAGCCAGCCAGGTTTCGTTGCGCCCCAGGCGCTTGAGCCAGATCACCAGCACCGCACTGACCACCACGGCGATCAGCGCGAACAGCCAGCGCTGCCAGCCGGAGCTGTCCGCCAGGAAGCTAAAGGCCGCGCCAGTGTTGTAGGCCAGCGTCCAGCTGAAATAGCTGGGGATGACCACGATCTGCTGATACAGGCTCAGCGCGTTCTCGAAGTAGTACTTGCTGGCCTGGTCAATGACCACGACCAGCACGCTCAACCACAGCCAGCTCAAACGGCCCATACGGCCAGCCGAGGCGTTAGGCATAGTGACGAACCTCACCCGCTCCGCTGATGTTGTCGACGCAGCGACCGCAGATTTCCGGATGCTCGGCGTGAACGCCTACGTCCTCGCGGAAGTGCCAGCAACGGGCGCACTTGGTGTAACCGGACTTGACCACTTTGAGCTTCAAGCCCGCGACCTCAGTTACCACGGCATCAGCCGGGGCACTTGCAAACGGCGCAACGCTGGCCTTGGAGGTGATCAGCACGAAACGCAGCTCGTCGCCGAGTTTGCCCAGATCGCCGGTCAGGTCGTCTTCGGCGTACAGGGTCACTTCGGCCTGCAGGTTGCCACCGATGGCTTTCGCCGCGCGCTGGTTCTCCAGTTCCTTGTTGACCGCCGTCTTGACCGCCATGATCCGCTCCCAGTAGGCACGATCCAGCTCGAAGCCTTCCGGCAGCTCGCTCAGGCCTTCGTACCAGGTGTTGAGCATGACCGACTCGTTGCGCTCGCCCGGCATGTACTGCCACAGCTCGTCGGCGGTGAACGCCAGGATCGGTGCAATCCAGCGCACCAGCGCTTCGGAGATGTGGAACAGCGCGGTCTGGCACGAGCGACGGGCCTTGCTGTTGGCGCCCGTGGTGTACTGACGGTCCTTGATGATGTCCAGGTAGAAGCCGCCCAGCTCCTGCACGCAGAAGTTGTGCACCTTGGAGTAGACGTTCCAGAAACGGTATTCGCTGTAGTGCTCTTCCAGCTCGCGCTGCAGCAGCAGGGCGCGATCCACGGCCCAACGGTCCAGTGCCAGCATTTCGTCGGCAGGCAGGATGTCGGTGGCCGGGTTGAAGCCGCTCAGGTTGGAGAGCAGGAAACGCGCGGTATTGCGGATACGACGGTAAGCATCGGCGCTGCGCTGCAGGATGGTTTCCGACACGGCCATTTCGCCCGAGTAGTCGGTGGCCGAAACCCACAGACGCA
>Ga0157373_10004442_pt1 | contig 10565 bp, 9 predicted proteins | sample C65metaG_FD_113460 | JGI IMG/M metagenome (GOLD analysis project Ga0157373, IMG submission 113460) | Corn rhizosphere microbial communities from Kellogg Biological Station, Michigan, USA - C6-5 metaG | ecosystem: Host-associated > Plants > Roots > Rhizosphere > Soil | place: USA: Michigan...
CGCCGAGCGCATCGTCCCACAAGGCGTCGATATAGGCGCGCACCTCGCCGAGCGTGTCGGCCTGCAGGTGGTAGAGGCGGCGTGTTCCCTGCGCCTGATCGCCGACGACGCCGGCGTCCTTCAGCACCTTGAGATGCTGCGACACGGCGGAGCGCGTGACCGGCACGCGCGCGGCGAGCTCGCCCACCGTGAGCGGCCCGCCGCGCAAGGCATCGACGAGCACCAGGCGGGTAGGCTCGGCGATGACGGCGAGGAGCGCTTTTGCGTTAGCCATGACTAATGTTAGCCCAAGCTAACGCAGCAAGTCAAGGGGCCGCATGCCGCTGCGCCGATCGCCGCCGACGGTTCCCTCGCAGCACGGAAGCGTCAGCGGGCCCGCGACGCCCGGGACTAGAATCCTCGCTCGCCCTGTTTCCCTCTCTTCCCCTGTTCCCCGAGAAGGACATGCACATGGAACGCAAGCGCGCGAGCGATTTCCCGCCCGAGGTGCTGAAGCTCTTCGATCAATACGTGCACGGCTGGATGAGCCGGCGCGAGTTCATCGATCGCGCGACCAAGTACGCGGTCGGCGGCTTCACCGCCGCTGCGATGCTCGAGAGCCTCAAGCCGAACTACGCGTGGGCGCAGCAGGTGCCGAAGGACGACGCGCGGATCAAGACCGAGTACGTGGACTACCCGTCGCCGCAGGGATCGGGGTCGATGCGAGGCTACCTCGCGCGTCCCGCGCACGCCGCCGGCAAGCTGTCCGGCGTGGTGGTGATCCACGAGAACCGGGGGCTCAATCCGTACATCGAGGATGTCGCGCGTCGCCTTGCGGTGGAGAACTTCCTGGCGTTCGCGCCCGACGCGCTGACACCGGTCGGCGGCTATCCCGGCAACGAGGAAAAGGCGGTGCAGCTCTTCGGCCAGCTCGATCCCGCGAAGCGCAGCGCCGACCTCCTGGCGGCCTACCCGGTGCTGAAGTCGCGTCCCGAATGCACCGGCAAGGCCGGCGTCGTCGGATTCTGCTTCGGCGGCGGCATCGCCAACACGTACGCGGTGCAATTCCCGGACCTCGGAGGCGCGGTCGCGTTCTACGGTGCGCAACCCTCCGCGGCTGATGCAGCGAAGATCAAGGCACCCCTGATGCTGCATTACGCAGCGCTCGACGAGCGCATCACGTCCGGGTGGCCCGCGTACGAAGCGGCGCTGAAGGCCAACGGCGTCCGGTACCAGGCTTTCATCTATCCCAACACGAACCACGGCTTCCACAACGACACCACGCCGCGTTACGATGAGGCCGCGGCCAAGCTCGCGTGGTCGCGCACGATCGACTTCTTCAAGCAGAATTTGCGGACGTGAACAACATGGCGACGGTCATCCACTACTGCGGATCCTGAGGCTACAAGCCCGAAGCCCTCCGTGTGAAGGCTTGGATCGAATCCCGCGGGCACGGCCCGGTGGAGATTCAGCAAGGCAAGAGCGGCCAGTTCGACGTGATCGTCGACGGCAAGGTCGCGTATTCGCGCTACGACACCGGCAGGTTCCCGAGCGAGGCGGATCTCGAGAAGATGACGTTCTGAGCGCCTGATCCGCACGGGCGCAGCTTTGGGGAGAGCTGCATGAAGCGCTCACAGCGCAGCACGTGCATCGTCGCCGCCGTGGCGTCGTGCGTCGCGGCGACGGTATCGACGCTCGCCGCGGGGGAGACGCCCGGAGAGATCCCCAAGCCCTGGACGTACGAAGGCAGCAAGAAGCTGCAGGAGCAGCCGCCGCAGCCGCCGTCGCAGCCGCTCGCCGAGCCGCCGTCGCAACCGGGCGGCCGTGCGGCGAGCCCCGGCGCCGCGCCCGGCGCGGCGCAGGCCGAGGCCGCGCGGCGCTCATGGCTCGCTCGCCCGGCATTGCCGCCGGAGCGCAATCCGCTGCTGGGCGCGAAATGGACGCGGCCCGCGTTCGCGCGCGCCGATCCCAACGATCCGTTCGGCCAGCTGAAGACGCTCGCCAAGGGCGGCCTCTGCGACGTGCTGTTCGGCGGCGGCGTCTTCGAGTTCCGCGCCGATCGCCTCGTCGGCATGGATCCTCACGGTCCGGCGCAGGAGCTCGATCGCGTGGAGTATCGAGGTGACGCGAAGCACGTCGTCGTGCTGCCGAGGACGACGTTGAAGCTCATGGAGTGGGACGTCGAGACGCCCGACCGCATCCGCTGGGCGAGCGCGAACTGCGTGCTCGTGCGCGCCGGTGCCGCAACGGTTGCGACGTCGCCTGCGTCGAACGCAGCCGCCGCGACCACAGCATCGCCACCGGCAGCGCCATCCGCGGGCGGCAGGATCTCGTTCTTCGTCGGCGCGCCGTCGCCCGAAAACAAGGTGCAGGGACGTCCGCTGTGGGTCCTGAAACAAGACGCGCAGGTCGCGCTCATCAAGGGCGGCGTGACGAACACGCCGGACGCGACGGTGCTCCAGACATGGATGCGCTCGTGTGCGCCGCCCGGGCCCGTATGCCAGAAGGGGATCGCCGCGTTGCGCGCTTACAGCGTCGGAATCCTCGCCGCGGATGCGAGCGGCCACGCGCAAACGCCGCCGTTGCCGGCGGGGCGCTATTGGGTGCTGAGCGATGCGCACGTGGCGAATCGGCACGTGATGTGGAACCAGCCGTTCGACGTCCGGGACGCCGACAAGTCACTCACGCTCGACGGGCACAACGCGATGCCCGTCGATTGATCGCTGGTTGACCGGCGGACCGGACGCTGGCGATCGAGCTGCCCGGCTCGGCCAGCGACCCTCCGGCGGGAGGCGTATGTGTCGACATCGGGCAGCATGATCCGGAACGCATCCGGCGTCTCGAGCTGGAAATCCGCGAAGCGTGCCTGCGCCCGCGTCGAGATCGCCGATCTCCGCCGGCGACGCGGTGACGAAGTCGTGGTCCTGCGCGGCGTTGTGGGACTCGACGACCGGCACGGTCGATGCAGCGACCGCCGGCGTGCAGCAAAGGGCAAGCGCTGTGGGAAGCAGCAGAACCGGAACGTGCGCGCCGCCTCGGTGATCGCATGCGGGTCGGCGGGCAATGCCGCGACGAACAGCACGCGCCGCGTCGTATCCCGGCGGCGCACAAACACGCGCCGCGTCGTGCTCAGCGCCTCGCCAGCGCGTGGACCACCGCGAGCAGCTCGTCCGGCTCGACGGGCTTCACCACGTGCGCCTGAAAGCCTGCGCGCAGCAGGTCGATGCGGTCCTGCGGCCGTCCGAGGCCGGTGATCGCGATGGCCGCGATGCTGTCGTGGACATGGCGCGCGCGCAGCTCGCGAATGAGTGCATAGCCGTCCTTGCCGGGCATGCCGACGTCCGACACCAGGACGTCGGGCTTTTCGCGCGACATGAACGTCAGCGCCTCGTCTGCCGAGCCCGCCGTGTCGACACGCGCGCCGACGCCCTCCAGGAGCATGCGCAGGAGGCCGCGCGCGTCGGCGTCGTCGTCCACGACGACCACGTGCACGCCGTCGAGCGAAGGCGCCTCGCGCACGACGCTGTCGCCCGCGCCGGCCTGCGGGTCGGCCGTCGCCGTCACGGCGATCGGGAACTCGGCGATGAAGACGGCGCCCATGCCGATACCCGGACTCTGCGCGCGAATCGATCCGCCGTGCAACTCGACGAGGCTGCGGCAGATCGAAAGGCCGAGGCCAAGGCCGGTCGTCTCGCGCGAGCCGCCGATGGTTTCCTGCCAGAATCGCTCGAACACGTAGGGCAGCTTGTCCGGCGCGATGCCGATGCCGGTGTCGGCCACCAAGATCTGCACGCGCGAGCCGACACGGCCGAGGACGACCTGCACGCGGCCGCCCTTCGGCGTGAACTTGATCGCATTGGAGACGAGGTTCCACACGATCTGCTGCATGCGCACGCGGTCGGCCTGGACGATGCCCGCGTCGCTGTCGAGCGTGATGGCGAGCGCGATGTCCTTCGCGAGCGCCGCGGCGCGCGCCGAATCCAGCGCCGCTTCGACGACCGGGGCGAGGTTCAACGGGCGCGGACTGATGCGCATCTTGCCGCTGACGATGCGCGACACGTCGAGCAGGTCCTCGATCAGCTGCGCCTGCGGCTGCGCGTTGCGATCGATCGCCTCGAGGGCGCGCTGCATCATCGCCGGGTCGGCCTTCCCCGAGCGCGCGATGCGGATCCAGCCGGCGATGGCGCTGAGCGGCGTGCGAAGCTCGTGCGAGACGATCGCGAGGAACTGGTCCTTCGCTGCGGTGGCGGCTTCGGCGGCGCGGCGCGCATCGAGCAGCGCGCTCTCGAACTCCTTGCGCCGCCGCATCGTGATCATGCCGCAGTAGTTGAGCGGCTCCTCGCCGTCGATGTCCCGCGCGGCGCTCGCAAGCACCGGGACGTCGGAGCCGTCGGCCGCGCGCAGCGTGAAGTGAAGCTCCTCGGCGCTGCCGTGCAGCTTGAGCAGGGGAAAGAAGTGCGTGCTGTGGAACACGCGCGAGGCCGGCGACAGCATCGCGTCGAACCGCGTGCCGGCGAGCGTGCCCGGCGCCTGCTGCAACCAGCCGTGCAGCGTCTCGTTGGCGTAGCGCACGACGCCGTCGTCGGTGAAGCACAGGAGGCCGCATGGCGCGTGCGAGTGCACGCGAGCCTCGATGCTCACCGGATCAGGCCGCGCGTCGCCCTTGCGCGACGAAGCCGTGCATCGCGGCGAGCGTGAGGTCGGGATGGCTCATGTGCGGGCAATGGCCGGTCGCGTCGATGACGGTGATGTCGCTGCGTGGCATGTGCGCGTGCATGTAGTTGCCCACGGCCATCGGCGCGATCGCGTCGTCGCGCACCTGCACGATGAGGCTGGGCACGGGAGCCTTGGGAAGGTCCGCCCTGTTGTCGGCGAAGAATGTCGCGCGGGCGAACGCCTTCGCGGCGACCGGATCGGTCGAGCAGAAGCTCTCCTGCAGCTCGTCGGTCAACTCGGGACGCTCGGCATTGCCCATGACGACGGGCGCAAGGTAAGTCGCCCACCCGATGTAGTTGTGGTCCATGAGCGACAGCAGCTCCTCGAGGTCGCCGCGCTCGAATCCGCCGACATAGGGCGGATCGTTGATATAGCGCGGGGAGGGCGCGATCATCGCGAGCCGCGAGAAGCGCGCCGGCTGCTTCACCGACGCCAGGAGGCCGATCATCCCGCTGACCGAATGTCCCACGAACAGGGCATCGTGCACGTCCGCGGCCTCGCAGACGTCGAGCAGGTCGCGCGCGTAGCCGTCGAGCGACGCGTAGCGCGATGGGTTGAACGCGCCTGCGTCCGACTTGCCGCAGCCGACGTAGTCGAACAGCACGATGCGGTGCGTCTCCTCGTACGCCGGCGTGATGAAGCGCCACATGTTCTGGTCGCACCCGAACCCATGCGCGAAGACGATGGTCGGACCTTCGCGCGGTCCGCTGATGTTGACGTTGTTGCGGGTGAAGACGGTTTCGTCAGCGCTCATGACGCCGATTGTAGCGCGGCCGTCGCAATTGGCCGGCGTGCGCGTGGCGAGCCGATGGCCTGCGCCTTGGGCGAAACGCGTCGGTGGCGGCCGTCGTGCGGCTTCATCGACCCCCCGCGGCCTTCAGCGTCCGACGATCGTGCGCGATGCGCCCGTGAAGAACGCATTGAGGTCCGCGCCGGACGCAGCATCGGCGAACGCGTCGAAGCGTCCCTGCTCGGCGATGCCGCGTGCCGCGTGCAGGAAGCCGCTCCACGCGGCACGCGCGAGCGCGCCCCCGACGCTGATGCGCCGCACGCCGAGCGCGGCGACGTCGGCGACGCTGAGGTCGCTGCCGAACCCGATGAGCAGATTCACCGGCTTGGGCGCGACTGCAGCGACGACGGCCATGATCTGATCGCGCGTGCGGATGCCCGGCGCATAGAGGCAATCGGCGCCCGCGTCGGCGTATGCGCGCACGCGCTTCAACGTGTCCTCGAGATCGGGCCTGCCGACGATGAAGTTCTCGGCCCGACCCACGAGCAAGGTGTCGCCACCCGTCTCGTCGATGGCGACGCGCGCCGCGCGGATGCGCCCGACCGCATCGTCGACGTCGCGCAAGGGGCGCTCGCGATCACCGGTCGAATCCTCGATGGAGAGTCCCGCAACACCCGTCGCGACCGCCATGCGGACGCTCTCGGCCACGCCTGCGGGGTCGTCGGCGACCCCGCCTTCGAAATCGGCATTCAACGGCAGGTCGGTGGCAGCCGCCATCGCGCGAAGATGCTCGAGCACCGCCGCGCGCGCGACGCCGTTGTCGGCGAGGCCTTGCGACCACGCAAAGCCCGAGCTCGTCGAGGCGAGCGCCTTGAAGCCCATGCCTTCGAGGAGCCGCGCGCTGCCGATGTCCCACGGGTTCGGGATCACGAAGCAGCCCTGACGATGGAGCGCGCGAAACGCGGCGCGCTTCTGCGGGATGGTGACGCTCATGGCTGACTCTCCAGCGCGCCACCCGCTCGAGCAGGGTGCGGCGCACGATCCAATGGCACGCGCCGCGACATCGCGCGGCGCACGGCCGAGTATTGGGCTTTCGCCGGCAGCGGTCAATGATCGACCGGCGCGCTGGGCGCTCCAGCGCGTTTGCCGACATAATGGCGGATCGCTTCCACAGCGCCATGCGCTTGCGCATCGATGGACGCATGCAACGCCCGCTCACGGTCCTTCTTGCAGCCGACGTGCCCGGCTACGGCCCCCTGACGAAGCGCGACCCGGCGCGGACGCTGCAGCGCGTGAAGGCGAACCGCGGGCCCTGCCTCGACCCGCGCGTCGCCCGCCGTGTGACAGCACTTTGCCTGATGATGATCGCCATCGCCGGCTGCGCCATCCCGGCCGCGAAGCCGGCCTACGTCGGCGTCTTCACCGGCGAGTTCGTCGACGGCCTGCCGCTCTATCGCCTGCCGACCATCGACGTCACCGGTTCGCGCACGCGTTCGAGCGACGTCGACGGAAGCTGACGGCAGCGATCCAGGCGATCGCGGCGATCGATGCCGCCAGCCCCGGCCACGAGAGCGCCGGTACGGCAGCCGTCGACGCGCTGCCGGACGAGCCGCCACCCGCGCCGGGCGGAGCCGCACCGTTCACCCAGCTCACCGATGCTGCGCCGCCTGCCGTGCAGCTGATCGTGAAGATGACACCGGTTCCACTCGGCACGCCGGCGACGGCCGGGAAGAACGACTGGACCGCGGTGTACGGCGGCAGCGTCGGAGGCGATATCTCGAAGCCGAACGACGGCTCGGGAACGACGCTGCTCGCGTTCGTCGTCGATGCGGTTACGGCCGCTCCGCCGTTGACGCTCGAGCTGAAGTAGACGTTGTTGGGTGGCGGCGGCAGCACGAGCGTCAGCGTGCCGCCGTTCATCGGCACCGTCGCGGTGCCGGGACCGCAGGTGCCCGGTCCGCTCGGCGTGCCGGCGGCCGAGATCGAGTACTGCGCCGACGCGGCGGGTGCGACGATGGCGAAGGTTGCGAGCGCGGCCGCGCGCGCGAACGCATCGCGTCGCGGTGTCAACGGCTGACCAGGCACTGTCCGCCCTCCATCGCCAGCTTCTGCGTCATGGTCGACGTGCTGCTGCCGTTGGCATCGCGCTTGGTCTGAGACACGGTCAGCAGTGCGCTTGCGCCGTCGACGGTGAGCACGCCAGTCTTGCGAATCGCGTCGGAGTACTCCTCGGCGCTCGGCGACATCGTCTTCGACATGTCGGCCATCATCTTGCGATCCTTCTCGGGCATCGATTGCCATTGCGCCTGGAGCGCCCGGGTCGACAGGCGGTTCGCGTCTTCGACCTTGCCCTCGTGCAGCAGCCCCATTTGCCGCGCGGCCGTCTTGCCGCAGGGATGGTCGAGAATCGCCGCGCCCTTGATGGTCTGCGCGGCCAGCGCGATCGAGGCCGCGCCCATGAGCGCCGGGATGCATCCAAGCGCGACCCGCCGACTGCCGAGCAGCATGTTCGTCTTCATGGTTCCCTCGCAGAGTCGATGAGCAGGCGCGCGCGGTACGGTGTTCGAAGCCGCGGCGCCCGCGCAGTATCGGCGACGGCACCTATCCGATACCTAACGGATCGCCGAACCGGCGACGTCAGGCCGAGTAGATCGACCGGAACAGCGCTTCGGTGTCGGCCGAGGGCGCGATTCCCAACTGCACCGACAGCATGTCGCGGCAGCGCCGGTAGACGCGCGCGGCGAGAGCCGGCTCGCCGCGCGCGAGGTGCGCCCGCATCAGCCGTCGGTAGAGGTCCTCGGCGAGGCTGTCTTCCTCGACGGCGCGCTCGTACAGTGAGATGGCGCGCACGGTGTCGCCGCGCGCTTCCGCATGCCGCCCGGCATCGGCGAGCGAGCGCCGGAACCGGTTCTGCCAGCGGTCGCGCGCGGGGAGCGACCAGCGCTGCGCATCCTCGTTGCCAATGAACGGCCCGCGATAGCGCGCAAGGATCCGCGCGGCCAGCGCGTCGACCGGTCCCGCATCCGGCGATTCGAGCGCCTGTTGCAGCGCCTCGACATCGCGATCGAACGCCCATACGTCGATCCACACGCGCGAGGCCTCGAAGCCGATCCGGCCCTCGTCGACGCGGATCGCCGCCTGATCGCCGAGCAGCTTGCGCGCGCGCGACACGAGCACGTCGAGCGACGCCATCGCCGTGTCGGGTGACGCATCCGGCCACAGCAGGTCGCACAGCCTTTGCTTGGGCACGGCGCAGCCGCCCAGCGCGACGAGCATCTTCAGGAACTCGATCGGCCGCTTCTGCGCCTTGCCCTCGAACGTGACCGTCTCACCGCGGCGAAGCAGCCGGAATTCGCCGAGCGCATGGACCTGGATCGGCCACGGCCAGTTGTCCGGCGCATCGGGGGGCGGCGCGATGTTGCGCGTTTCGATCAGCGTGCGCACGAACTCCGTTTCCACGCCCTCGGTGAGCGCGAGCGCGCACATTTTCGCGCCGAAGTCGGGATCGCCGTCGAAGGTATCGTAGAACTGGCGCTCGCGGATCGCGGCCCACGCCCGCGCGAGCAGCGGACGGCCCTCCTTGCGGCCGGCGCTCATCGCCTCGTACGCTTCGACCAGCGCCACCATGTCGCGGATCTCGTCGGCGAAGCGCGCCGGCACGAGCGCCGCGGCGTCGCGAAAGAGTCGCAGCGACGAGGTGAGCTCGCCCACGCGCAGCCTCGCCTGCGCCTCGTTCACGAGATACACGGCACGCGACGGTGGCGGCTGACCCAGCTCGAGCGAATAGCTCGATGCGCGCGTCGCGTGGAACACCGCGCGGTCGAACTGTCCCCTCATCCGCGCGACCTTGGTCTTGAGGAACTCCAGCCGCTGCATCTCGTTGAGATCGGCCGGATCGGCCAGCGCTTCGACTGCAGCGAGGCCGCGCTCGGCGAGGGCGAGGTTCCGCGCCGGCAGGCTTCGATCGACATCGATGAATGCGAGCCACAGCTTGATTGCGCGGAGATCGTGCGCCTCGGCGAGGCGACGAGCCTCCGCCTCCGCCGCCTCCGCCTGGCGCGGCTCCTTCGCGTAGCGCGCGACGCGCGACCAGAAGATGAGCCAGTGCGCGAGCCGGTGGGGCGCGAGGCCGGCGCGGCTCATCCACGGACGCAGCACGCTGTAGACGCGCTGGCCGAGCGCGCGCAGCTCGCGCGGATCGCAGTAGAAGAGCACGATGCGGCCCGCGGCGAAGCGCACGTTGACGTCGAGATCGAGCTCGAGGAGCGCCATGATGCGGTCGACGCACGTCTCGAGGAACGGATCGTCGTTGCCGAAGTAGCACAGGCCCGCGAGGAGGCCGCTCAGCGCGAGCAGCTCGTCGTCGCGTGATTCCCACGGGAACGAGGCGTCGCGCGCAGGCGCCGCGTCGCCGATGTGCTCGGGAAAGCGCCGGAAGGTGGAGCGCAGCTGGCCGTCGATCAGCAGCGCGGCGGCGGCCAGCGCGACGGCGCGTGCGTCATTGCGCGCCTTCCCGTGCGCGAGTGCCGTCGACAGCAGCTGCTGCGCCGCAGGGTCACCGGCATGGCTCGCCTCGAGGCCGCGGCGATAATGATCGGAGGGAGCGTTCGAGCCGGCGCGTGCCATGTGCGTCAACGACGCTTCGACGCCTTGAGGTCGGCGAGCGGATAGTACGGCCGCTCGCCGAGCGCCTCGACGCGCTTCCAGAACTCCGGGCCGCTCGCGAGACCGCGCGCGTCCTTGGGATGGCTCTGCCGCCACATGGCCCACGATTCCGGGTGCAGCCGCGTCGCTTCGGCATAGTGCGCATCGGCCTCTTCGACCCGGCCTTCACGCGCCAGCGCCTGTGCGAGACGAAAGCGCGCGTGCGCTTCGGCAATGAACGCGTCGGGCAGGCGAAGCCGCGCGACGACGGCGCGCGCGTCGAGCGCGTACCGGCTTGCCGCGCCGCGCACGGCCCAGTCCCGGACGGCATCGATATACGCGGCCTTGATGCGCTTGCTCTCCGCCAGCACGGCGTCCGGCACGGTACGCGTCACCGGATCCATCGCGCGAAATGCGTCACTCGATCCGGCCGTTTCGGCGGGTCGAACGATGCAGCCGTGCTCGTCGATCCACACCGCCTGCGGCACGTTGACGA
>Ga0157373_10004445_pt1 | contig 10555 bp, 5 predicted proteins | sample C65metaG_FD_113460 | JGI IMG/M metagenome (GOLD analysis project Ga0157373, IMG submission 113460) | Corn rhizosphere microbial communities from Kellogg Biological Station, Michigan, USA - C6-5 metaG | ecosystem: Host-associated > Plants > Roots > Rhizosphere > Soil | place: USA: Michigan...
CTGTATCTTCATGCCGGCTAGTACAAGCGCATCATTATCTACTTTTTCTGAGGATCGCACAGCTATACTATCACTGTAAAGTACTTTGGCATAAAAGTTAAAAAAAGGGGGCTCTACTTTTTGAATCTTTAGTTTAATGCTCTTGAAATAGGACCTGTTTTGCGCATACAGTTTAAGCTGTATCCCAGAAGAAAGCAATATCAATAAGGTGTAAAACGCTCGCTTAAAATACATAGTAAGGTTTAGGCTAACAAATATATTGCTTTATAGCAATTAGCCTAATTCACCAAAAACGCATCCATAGCAATAGTAGGCTTGCCCGAATTATCAAAAGCGCCTAAGGTATAGCTTTGCCAGTTGTAGCACTCGGGTTCCCAGTAAAAAACACCGAGGCCGTTGTTGCCGCTTACCGAGTTTACCTTGCTGATGATGTCGCTTAAGAAAGATTTACAGATTGCTGGCGAATTAACATCCATCCCCACTTCTACGATCATTACCGGTTTGCCGTAGCGGTTTACCATATCGTTCATATTGATCAGGCATTGACTATTCAGATCGCTCCAGTTAGTAGTTGATGGGTATAGCGACATGCCAATGATATCATAATTGGCATTGTTAGCCTTCAACCCATCGAACATCCAGCGAAACAAGCTATTGTCGTATCCATTAGAAATATGCACGATTACTTTAATGGTATTGTTTACCGCCTTCGCGGCCTGATAGCCGCTATTGATCAGCGCAGCAAAATTGACCATGCTTTTTGATGCCCTGCCCTCTTCCCAAAGCATCCCGTCGTTGGTTTCGTTACCTACCTGTACCCACTCGGGTGTAATGCCTGCATTAGCTAAGCTGATCAAAACATCGTAAGTATGATTGTATACTGATATTTTTAATGCGTTAATATCCTGCGATGCCCAGGCCGCAGGCTTGGTTTGTTTACCCGGGTCGGCCCAGCTATCGCTGTAGTGGAAATCGATCATAACGCGCATGCCCAGGTTTTTAGCCCGGGTAGCTTTAGCAATCACATCGGCCTTATTGCACCAGCCGTCGGATGGGTTTACCCATACCCGCAAGCGAATGGAGTTGACGCCTTTATCTTTTAATATCTGCAACAGATCCTGCTGGGTGCCGCCGCTGCTGTAAAATTTGTAACCGCTCGCTTCCATCTGCGTAAGCCAGCTTACATCGGCACCCTTGGCAAAACCGTTGTGCAGTGGCGTTGTACTGTTATTGGTCGGTTGCTGTTGCGAACCATCGCCGCCACCACTTTTGCCGCAGCTAACTGCCGATAGTAAAACAAACAATAAGAATAAAAAGCTAATACGTTTCATAAAAGCTATTGATGTAAGATATACAAAGCGGTGCCGGCAATGTTTAACGGCCCGTTCAAATTGCTCCTGATACCTTTCTCGTTGATGATATGCTCATTACCAACCAGCGTCCAACGGCCCGGCGGCAAGGTTACCTTTCGGGATGTGGCATTGCCGTTGATTACCACCAAAATATTTTTCCATTTGTCGCTATTTGCATTGCCTTTAATCTGATAAACAATAAGGCAGGGATCGCTGGTATCAGTAAAGGTCAGATGGTCGCTGATCATCTGCGTGTTCGGCATCCTGAATGCCTGATGGTTGCGCCGCAACCAAACCAATTGCTTGTAATAATTAAATACAGCCTGGTATTTTGTCTTGCGGCTCCAGTCGATCTCGTTGATTGAATCCGACGATTTATACGAATTAGCTACACCTTGCTTGGTGCGCAAAAACTCCGCTCCCGAATGCAGGAACGCCACGCCCTGCGAGGTCAATACCACGGCATTGCTCAGTATATCCATCCGGATCAGTTCATCTTCGGTGGCGTTCGGGTTGGATATCTTCAGGCGGTCAAACAGGGTATTATCATCATGGCACGATACATAATTGATACATTGATACGGCTGCGCCGCCCATGGCGCTTTAGAATAGTTAACCAATTGATAGTTAATCTGCGGATGTTTGGTACCGGCAACAATGCCAAACTTTACCGATCCGGCGTTGCCCTTAGCGCCGCTTACAAAACCATTAGCCTTTACATCGCTCCAACCGCCTTTTAAAGCATCGCGCATATCGTCATCAAATACGCCGATCTGCTTCAGCACGTAAGCATTCTTTTTAACCGCGCGTTGCTCTTCGGGCAGCGGGCTGTTGCCTGCCGTCCAACCTTCGCCGTAAATAATTATAGTTGGATCTATTTTATGCAGCGCCTGGCTGATGGTGTTCATGGTTTCTATATCGTGGATACCCATCAAATCGAACCTGAAACCATCCAAATGATATTCCGTTGCCCAGTACACTACCGATTGCACCATAAAATTCCGCATCATCGTTTTTTCTGATGCAGTCTCGTTACCGCAACCTGTTCCGTTGCTGTAGCTACCGTCGGCATTCATCCGGTAAAAATAGCCCGGTGCAAACTGGTTAAAGTTGGAGTGCTCGGCATCGCTGGTATGGTTATAAACCACATCCAGTATCACCCGCAATCCGTTGGCATGCAGCGCCTTTACCATCTGCTTAAACTCGCGGATGCGCACATTGCCATCGTAAGGGTTGGTGGAGTAACTGCCCTCGGGTACGTTATAGTTCAAAGGATCGTAGCCCCAGTTGTATTGCTTTTCGTTGAGTTTGGTTTCGTCGACAGTATTATAATCGAAAGAAGGCAACAGGTGTACATGCGTTACACCAAGCTCCTTTAGATGATCCAATCCGGTAGCTTGCCCGGCTGCGTTCTTGGTTCCGGTTTCAGCCAATCCTAAAAACTTACCTTTATGCACAATGCCCGAGTTGTTGCTGATAGAGATATCGCGCACATGCGTTTCATAGATTACTGCGTCGGTAAAATTTTTTAAAACGGGCCTTTTGTCATTTTGCCAGCCAGCGGGGTCGGTGTTTTTTAAATTCACCACCATACCACGGTGCCCGTTTACGCCAACCGCTTTGGCATAAATATCCGGCGCCTCTAATAGCCATTTGCCGTTTTGTTTTACCTGGAAAGTGTAGTATTTATTTTTAATATCGCCTGTAACCCCGATTACCCAAACCCCATCATTATTTTTGGTTAAACTCTCATTAAAAGTAGCCTTTCCGTCCTCGCCTGTATCGTACAGTCTTAGTCTAACTTCATCAGCACCCGGCGCCCAAACCTTGAAAGTGGTTTCCCTCGCGGTATAAGTTACGCCCAGGTCATTGCCGTTGTAAACAGGTACATCGGCAACAGGAGCAATTTTGTAAAATGGTAATAAAAATAAATTCAAACAGGTTAACAGTAAAGCAGGTTTAAAAACGCTCATGGCCCAATTTTACTAATTTAAATATTCTGTCGTAAAACAAGATGCCCCGGCATGGCCGGGGCATCTTGTTATTTTAAGGTCGCCGTGCTGTAAATATGATATTCGCCGGGTGCTAGTGTTACGTTTGTAAACGTGGTGCTTACGCTTATAGTGCTGCCGGTATAATAATCGTAATACGTGCCTGTTGACGGAAAAGCCACCGCTGCCGATTGCGTTACCACATCAAAATTGGCTACCATCATTACATTTACGTTGGTACCGGTAAGCGCGATTGATTTAATAGCTCCGCTTGCCCCGAACAACACATTGGATGTGGTAAATACAGGGTTGTTGATCTTCATCCTGATCAGTTTGGCATAGGCGTTATATAAACCTTTGCGCAAAGGGTCGCTCATATACTCCCAGTGCGGTGGTTTATCGCTCAGGCGACTGGTATTATTGATGCTGATATCATAACCGCGTTCGCCAAACTCCCATATCATTTTAGGGCCGGGCGTGCTCAGCATAAAGGCCGCGGCAGCTTCATCGCGCTTTAAGCCTGTTGCCAGATCTTTTACATTATAACTTCCGCTCGAGTTACCATAGTTTTCGTTTTTAAACTGGATGCGCTCTTCGTCATGGCTCTCCATATATCCCACCAGGTAATCGGGCGCGGTAAAGGTATGCGGTGTAAAAAACAAACCTGTCAGATCCGAAGTGCTCACATAACCCATCGTAGCCTCGTTAAAATTGTAGTTCATGTTGTTCCAGTGCATCATGCCCTGGTCCGATTCTTCTTTTTCTTCCTGGTCGGATGCGAAGTTTTCCAGTATCACATAAAAATTATTGTTATCAACGCTTTTAATAAAGCTGTTGTAATCCTTCCAGATGGCTACACGGCTGGCATCGTATTGCCCCCATGAAGCTTCATCCGTAGTAACTTTTTGGGTAAAGCCTTTAGCTAAGTCGAAACGATAACCGTCAATCTTGTACTCAGTCATCCAAAACTTCATCACATTTTTTGCAAAGTATTTGGTAGCGGCGCTTTCGTGGTTAAAGTCGTAGCCTACATTGTCAGGGTGTGTCGGGTTAACGTTGAACCATGGATTATCTGCCGTTGGCTTTTGCGCGGTATTGTCAAAATACATCTGCACCATCGGCGATGAACCGAACGAGTGGTTGAGCACCATATCCAGTATCACGGCCATGCCTTTTGAGTGACACGCATCGATAAATGCTTTCAGATCGTTTTTGGTGCCGTAATATTTATCGGGTGCGAAGTAAAAATCCGGGTTATATCCCCACGAATCATTCCCCTCAAACTCGTTAACCGGCATCAACTCCACCGCGTTAACACCTAAGTTGCTCAGGTAGCTTAAAGTATCGATCAAAGTTTTATAGCTGTGTGTGGCCACAAAATCGCGCACGTGCAGCTCGTAGATCACCAGGTTCTTTTTATCCGGGCGGGTAAAGCTGGTAGTTTTCCAGGAATAGACAGGCTGATTATACTGAAAGTCGCTTACGATGCCGCTTTGCCCGCTTGGATATGCCTTTAAGTTAGGATATACACTCGACGGGATATAACTATCGTTCGCCGGGTCGAGTATTTTTTCGCAATATGGGTCGGCAACCTTTAAAGTACCGTTAATGAGATATTGATAGGAATATTCTTTATTAGGGTCGAGGTTGTCAATCTGCACCCACCAGCGTGTGCCGTCGGGGGTTTGGTTCATGGTAACCGGTGTCCAGTTGTTAAAATCGCCAATTACCCCAACGGTAGTTTTACCTGGCGCGTACAGGTTAAATATAACCGAAGTGCCCGAATTGATGAACGTGACACCATCGTTAGCGCCAGTGGGTAAGGGCTTGCCATTGGTTACCGTTGTACCGCCGCCGTTATCCGTACCCGGATCAGGGCTTTTTTTGCTGCATGCACTAATTAACGCCGTGGCTATCAGCAACAAATATGTTATCTTTTTCATGAGGTGTTTGATTAGAAGTTGGGGGTGTAATTGCAGGCGTAAAACGGATATCCTTGTTATCTTCTACATAAAGTACCGATACCGCGGCACACAGCATAAATATGCCCGCCAGTACCAATGCATAAATAGCATGGCCGCCGAAAATGTTTTTAACTATCCAACCGCCGAAGAAACCGTTGATGATTTGCGGAAAGGTGATAAAGAAGTTAAAGATGCCCATATAAACACCCATCTTTTTAGCCGGGATAGAGCTTGACAGGATAGCATAAGGCATGGCCAAAATACTACCCCAGGCCAGGCCAATGCCCACCATGGATAACAGGAGCATGTTTTTATCCTGGATAAAAAATATTGATAGTAAACCTACACCACCTGCAATAAGCGAAAAGGCATGTGCTATTTTGCGGCTGGTAGCCCGGGCTATAGCCGGTAAACACAGGGCGTAAATGGCCGAAATGCCGTTATAAATTCCAAAGCAAATGCCTACCCAATCGCCTGCTTCCTTAAACCCTTTCGATGTGGTATCACCGGGGGCAACATGGTAAATATGTTCGGCTACCGCCGGAGAAGTAAACACCCACATACTAAAAAGCGCGAACCAGGAGAAAAACTGTACCAAGCCCAATTGGCGCATGGTGCGCGGCATGGCTGCAAAATCTTTTAAAATGACACTGATGCCTTTCTGCTGTTCGGTTGTTTCTTCTTCTGGATGAAACTTGGCGTATTCGGCGGGTGGATATTCTTTAGTTTTAAAGATCGTCCACAATAAACAGGCGATCAGCACGATTCCGCCGATGTAGAAAGAATAGATCACGTTGTTTGATACATGTCCTTGCGCTGTGTCGGCATCATTGATAAAATGCGCCAGCACCCAAGGTAAAATCGAGCCCGCCACAGCACCTAAGCCTATCAAACAGGTTTGGATAGAAAAGCCTGCGCTGCGCTGGCTATCGGGCAGGTTATCGGCAACCAAAGCGCGGAAAGGTTCCATCGCTACATTGAACGATGCATCCATAATCATCAGCACACCTGCACCCACCATTACCGGCGGCAAAAAGGCCAGCAGCGAAGCATTCGGCATAAACAATAAAGCCACGCCGGATAAGATGCCCCCAGCCAGAAAATACGGTTTTCGACGGCCAAGTTTATTCCAGGTACGATCACTGTAATGGCCGATCAACGGTTGTACGATCATGCCCGTGATTGGAGCGGCCAGCCAGAAAAGCGACAGGTGCTCCACATCGGCGCCAAAAGTTTGCAGGATACGTGAGGCATTGCCATTTTGCAAGGCAAAGCCAAACTGGATACCCAAAAAGCCAAAGCTCATATTGAATATCTGCCAAAAAGTAAGCCTGGGTTTTTCTACAACTTTTCTCACAGTGGGTTAGTTTAATTTGGTAATTACCGGCGCCTTTACTTTTTAAGTTCGAGCACCAGCGTTGTTTTAGCCGGTATATTCAGGGTGTTGATGTCGTTCAATACCTGGTTGTTTATAATATTTATCGCCGATGCGAAGCCGCTCATCCGCTCCGCAAAACGATCGGTTTTTAACTCTTTTGCATCAGTTGTGCTGTTATACACAACCATTATGGTTTTTTGCGTATCGTACCTAAAATACACATACACACCTTTTTGTGGGATGTACTGCATCAATTTACCGGTTTGCAGCGCCGTGGTATTTTTGTGATAAGTAACGAGCGTGCGCACGTAGTTAAATGCCTCGTTCTCTTTATCGGTGCGGCCGGCAGCGGTAAATTTGTTTACCCTATCGCCTACCCAGCCGCCCGGAAAATCAGAGCGCACCAAACCATCCGGATGATCTACTCCTGCCATCAGTATTTCATCGCCATAATATAGCTGCGGGATGCCGCGCATGGTTAACAGTATCGCCATACCGGCTTTGTATTTATTAAAATCTTCGCCTACTACCGAGTAAAAACGGCTCATGTCGTGGTTATCCAGGAAGATGCAATTGCGCAATGGGTTTTGGTACAGAAAATCCTGCGCGAGGGTTACGTACAACTTATTTACGCCGCTTTCCCAGCCTTCTTTGCCGTTCAATGCTTCGTTAATGGCGTCCTTTAAAGCGGCATCGGTAATACCGGGGAGGTGTGTGTCGAAGCCCCGGTTTACCGTATTGCCCTGCATAAAATACGCTTCGTTTACAACCTGGTCGTCCAGCACCTCGCCAAAAATGGACAAATGCGGAAACTCGGCTTTTACTTTTTGCGCCCAATCGGCCATATAGGCCGGGTCGTTATAAGGGTAGGTATCCAAACGGAAACCATCAACCCCGGCATACTCCACCCACCAGATATGGTTTTGGGTAAGGTAATTTTGAACATACGGGTTACTCTCATTCATATCGGCCATGCGGCGGTCAAACCAGCCATCCAGCATTTGCTTACGATCAGCTGCAGGAGCGTTAGGATCGGTTACCGCGCCGTACCTGAAATTGGAGTTGGTATACTTTGGCCATTGGTGCACCCAGCTTTTCATCGGCATATCGGTGATGGTCCAGCCTTCGGTACCGGCATGATTATGCACCAGGTCTTTAATTACCTTCAAGCCCATGCTGTGGCATTTTTCTACATAAGCTTTATACAACTCGTTGGTGCCGTAACGCGGGTCGGTTTTGTAATGGCTGGTAACGGCATAGCCATGGTACGAAGCATGAGGTTCATCGTTTTCAATCTCAGGGGTCATCCAAATAGTGGTTATGCCAAGGTCTTTCAGGTAATCCAGGTGGTTCATCAGGCCCTGGATATCGCCGCCATGGCGCGCGTACATCGAGTCGCGGTGAACGCCGGTTTCGCGCATATTGGCAAATGAGTCGTTGGATAGGTCGCCGTTGGAAAAACGGTCGGGCATCAGCAGGTAGATCACATCTTTGCTGGTAACGCCCTGCGCCCGGTTAGGCGAACGGTCGCGGTTGTTCAGCGTATATTTATATTGCAGATCTTTGCTACCGGCTTTTGTAAAGCTAATATTAAAGCTACCGGCTTTAGTTTGCGCCGATATCTCCAGATCGAGAAACAAGTAGTTCGGATTTTCAACCTTGTTTACCTTTACCAGCTTTACGCCGGGATAATTCATTTTTACCGTGCGAGTGGCAATATCCTTACCATGCACTATCAATTGAAGTTTTGGATTCTTCATCCCTACCCACCAAAAGGCAGGCTCTATCCTTTCCAGGTTGGGTATTTGTGCCGATGCAATGCCGGTTAGCAGGAGCAGTAAAACGAGTGAGAACTTAAACTTCATATTTTTAGTATTAGTAAGCCAAAGTGATCTGGCCGCTATCGTTTTTAATCGTTATGCTTTTTACTTTTTCACCTTCAACCGCGTTTGCCGAACCTTGCGGGTCGAATTTTGAAAGCGGGTTCAACAAGGCCGAAAAGTCGTCATTGGATGAAAGTTGTTTGCCATTTACTTTAAATTGCTTACCACCAAAACCATGCAACATCAATTTAATGGTATTGAATTTTGAGGCAAATGAGCCTTCAACTTTACCGAATGTTATTGTCTTGTATGCTGCGTCATAAGTGATAACACGTTTGTAAAATGCGCCGTTTTCATAATTGTAGCTTTCGCCATCATCCTCATAATAAGTAAAGCTATTATTTGCATCGCCCTGGTAGATATGAACGGTTAGCGTATCAGTTGGCTTTTGCGAAGTTGACTGCACCAGCGATTGCATCGGGATGATACTGCTTTGCTTTACATATACCGGCAATTTATGTATAGATACCGGGATGATCTTTTGCTCACCGCCGTTTTGTACTTCGCCTGTATACAGATCGTACCATCTACCTTGCGGGAAATAAACTCTGCCGAATTTGGCGTCGCCCTCAAAAGGCGCTACCAAAAACGCGCTGCCGAACAGATATTGAGTATCAAACTGACCATCGTATACATTTTTATCAAAAGTATAATCGATAGCCAGCGAGCGCATTAAAGGCAAGCCGCTTTGGGTAGCTTCATAAAACGATGAGTACAGGTAAGGCAATAATTTGTAACGCAGGCTTACATAGTTACGTGATATCTCGAGTACTTCCTCGCCAAAAGTCCACGGCTCGGCCGATTTGGTGTTTACCGCGGTATGGTTACGGAAGTACGGGTTAAATGCGCCGATCTGCATCCAACGCGCAAACAGCGATGGCGTTGGATTACCGGTAAAACCGCCGATATCCATCCCGGTAAAGGCAACACCGCTCAAACCTAAGCTGTTTAACAAACGTACGCCGGCCAGCATGTGGCTGTCTTCTGAGCGGTTATCGCCAGTCCAAATGGCCGAGTAGCGTTGAAAGCCCGCATAGCCTGCACGTGTTAACACGAACGGGCGTTTGTTAAATGCCTTTTGCGCGCCCTCGAAACTGGCACGAGCCATCTGCATGGCGTACACATTGCGGGTTTGCAGGTGCGATGCCTTGTGGCCTTCGTAATCGAAAATGATATTGTCAGGCATTTTCTGGCCCCAGGTGGCAATCTCATTCATATCGTTCCAGATACCGCTGATGCCGTCATCGCCATATTTTTTCATTTCTGTTCCCCACCAGGCACGCGTCTTGGGATTAGTAAAATCGGGGAAGTAGCACCAGCCGGGCCAAACTTCGCCGCTGTAATTGCTGCCATCGGGATATTTGGCGAACACATCGTTAGCAAGGCCTCTGTCGAAAACGCCGTAGCTTTTTTCAATTTTAACGCCGGGATCAACAATTACCGTTAGTTTAAAGCCCATGTCTTTCAACTTATCGGTCATGGCTTTTGGATTTGGAAAACGGTTTTGATCCCAGGTAAATACTTTATAATGATCCATGTAGTGGATATCAAGTGTGATACCATCTGCCGGGATTTTTTTCTCTCTTAAAGTTTGTGTTATCCTGAAAACTTCCGTTTCCGGGTAATAGCTGTAGCGGTTTTGCTGGTAGCCCAGGCTCCACAGTGGCGGCATTTTCATGCGGCCGGTAAGCGCGGTATATGCCGAAATGATATCGGCGATGTGTTTGTGGTAGATCAAATAATAATTCATCTCGCCGCCGCGTGCGCCGAACGATGAAAAGCGGTTATTACTGGCGCCGAAGTTAAAATCGGTTTGATAGGTGTTATCCAGGAATATGCCGTAGTTGATGTTGTGGTGTATGCCGATGTAAAACGGAATGGTTGAATAGATAGGATCCTGGCCGGTTGAATAACCAAAGGCATCGGTGTTCCAGTTGGTGTAGCCGTTGCCTTTACGGTCAAGCGGACCTGTTTTTTCACCGAGGCC
>Ga0157373_10004447_pt1 | contig 10555 bp, 6 predicted proteins | sample C65metaG_FD_113460 | JGI IMG/M metagenome (GOLD analysis project Ga0157373, IMG submission 113460) | Corn rhizosphere microbial communities from Kellogg Biological Station, Michigan, USA - C6-5 metaG | ecosystem: Host-associated > Plants > Roots > Rhizosphere > Soil | place: USA: Michigan...
AGATATTTGAATTGAAATTTTCCTGAAGAATCTAACTTTGCAATATATCGCGCCTTCACTTTATAAACAGCAGAATCGCCAAGGTCGCTATACAAAAGAGCGATCAATGTACTGTCTGCTTTTCCTGTTTCTGCAAGCACTACGTTTCCACTAAATGTAAGCGAATCAATGTAAGAACCGGTTGAAAAAACGTATGTGAAATTTTTGATCGGATTGTTTTCGTTGATGTCCTGGATCGAATTTCCAAATTGAAAACTATAAGTGGTATTTGGCTGAAGTGTATCGCGGATTTTTATGGAAACGGTTTTTAATTTTGAATTGACATTCGGAATAATTTTTGGAACCGGCGACACTAATAAATTTGTCTGTAAGTCTTGTAAATGTACATACTCATCAAAGGTAAAAGTGATTTTGTTTCCTTCAAAATGAATCGTTCTGTCAGGGGGAGTTGAATTTAATAAAACCGGTGGAATCGTATCTCTTGGCCCTCCTGTGGGCATTTCAATTTGAGCGCAACCACTTCCGAGAACAGAAAGAAGATAACAGAAAGTTGCAAAAGCCAGAACGATTATCGAATTATTTATTTTCATTTAAGAAAAGCAAACTTAAATTCTTTGTGGTGAAAATATTTTTTCATCTTCCTAAATAAAAATTAAATCTCCTGCTCCTCTTCAATAATGTCATGCAGTGCGATGTGTAATTTATTTTCCTTTACAAAATTGCACCAGGTGCAATCTTCTTTTCCACAACCAGTATAAAAATCGCGGGATTGTATCTTACTCCAAACTTCGTTTATTTGTTGCTTTACTGTAACAATATCTTCTGGCTCGATGATTATCTTTCTTTTTTGGAAACCTTTTGTTTTATCAGGCTCTACAAAATCAAATTCAGAGCTAATCACTCGCCAGTCTTTTCCATCCATATTGTCAATTAAGATTTTGTAAAACACCGCCTGGCGCCAGTAATCGCCGCCATTTGGGTTATCAGGATTTGGTGCTAATAATTTTTTCTTTGTAAACTCGCTGTTTACATTTCCTGTTTTATAATCAACCACATTTACGTCTCTTCCGTTAAATTCCATCTTATCAATTTTTCCTTTGATTGGAATTCCGTCTACCACATTTTTTATATTTCTTTCTACAGAAACAATCTTGTTGCATGTGTTGATGTATTCATCATAATAATCAGCCAACACAATTTCACCTTGCTCCATTCTTCTCTCAAAAGCTTCTTTGGTAAAATTTTCACGATGCCTTTTCATGTACCATTTAAAATATTCAATCGTTTTTTCTTTTGATGGAAATTGTTGCTGCGGATCTTTTTGCATGTCTTCAAAAAGCTTTTGCATGGCATAATGAACTGCACTTCCAAACTCTAAATTCTCAGATTTTCCTGAAGGAATTCTGATGATGTTTTTAAAATAAAATCCAATCGGGCAATCCAGATAATTATTCAGAGAAGTAACATTCATGACATATTTTTCAAGAACAGAAGTGATAAAGTCTGCTTCAGTTTTTTCCAATTCAGGAGCCTGCGGAATGAAATTCAAAACTTCAAACTCCATCAATTCATCCTGTGTAAGATTTATGGGAATTATTTCTAAATTATTTGCTTCAATAATTTCTGCAACAAACATCGAATGTTCTGCTTCTTTACCATCTGCTTTCATTTTTATAAAAGAAACGGAAAGGTCTTTTTCAGCCCTGGTAAGTGCTACATAAAATAAGCGCCGCAATTCTTCAAGAGGATTGTGTGACGGAAGTGAAGAAAATAAGGTGTCAGGAAGTTTGTATCCATCACTGTTATTTTGTTTCTTTTCCCACAAATGCGCATTCATTCCGGTGATAAAAACATATTCGTACTCCAGTCCTTTAGAACCATGAGCTGTCAATAAATTAACGCCGAAACTGTTGCCTGAGAATTCGACCAATGGCAATGAAATATTTTCTTTTCCCATCAGATCAATCACATCGATCAATCCCTGCAAATTGAGTGAAGGATTTCTTGCTGTAGCGTCTTTTATAAAATCAAACAAAGCCGTAAGAAGCTGTAGCAGCCTGACTTTTTCATGACTTTTCATGATGTAGGAAAGAATGCCGGCTTCAGAAATTATCTTTTCAAAAAGTGATTGAAGCGTTACGTTCGAAACTTCTGCAATTAGTTTTTCAATCATTTTACAAAAACTTTTCAAAGCAGGATGAATACCAACATCAAAAAGATCTTTTGCAAAAGCATTTGATTTTTCACACAACAAACTTCTGATGGAACAATGTTGGTTGTTGTAATTTTTACTGTTTACCTCAACGGTTAATTTTGCAATTTCGATTGGAGGAATCTGATAAAAATCATAGTGCAGAATTTCAAAAAGAATTTCATCGCCACCGTAAGGGATATCATGTTCGGCGGCAAGATAACGGAGAATAGAAATGATTTTTTTTATAAAAGCGTCGTCGAGAATATTGATATTTCTTTTTGAATAAACAGGAATATTTTTGAGCCTGAAATATTTCATCAGTTGTTCGCCATAAATATTTTCTTTATAAATGATCGCAATCTTTCCGGGCTGAACCCCTTGCCCAATCAACGTTTTAACCTTGTTGGTAATATCTGCCATTTCATCTTTGATCGTATTATATTCAATGATGGCAGGCGAAGAATTAATTTTTTTTAATTCTTCTTTGGAACAAATTAATTCCTTGGTTAGGCCAGGAAATTTATAGACAAGTCTCTCTTTATTTTTATCGATCAAAGATTTTGAAACGTTGAGAATTGGTTTTGTCGAACGATAATTATTACACAAAACAATTTTTAAAAGTTGTTCAAAGCTTCCTGCAAAATTTTCCATGTTCTCGATGTTCGCACCCTGGAAACGGAAAATACTTTGATCATCATCACCTACCACAAAAACATTCGGCTCATCCCAAAAATCAATCAGCAGTTGTACAATTTCATTCTGAGTGCCGCTCGTATCCTGGTATTCATCAACAAGAATGTATTGAAATTTTTCCTGGTAGCCGGCAAGCACATTTTTATTTTCTTTAAAAACTTGTATCACCCAGTTGATCATGTCGTCAAAATCATACAAACTGTGTTGTTTCATCAGTTCCTGGAAATGATCGAATTCATTTACAGCCGCGCATAATTTTTCCATACGCTCAACATCTGCATAATATTCAGGTTTGTAATCGCCAATTTTTTTTCCTGATTTCGTTTGTGCCTTTTTATATTTCAGGTTTTCATCGTTCTTGATTTTTTCAAGATATTGATCAATGCATTGCACAACGTATTGTGGCGTCCATCCTTCTCTTTTCATCGCTGAAAAAAGTTTCTGCAAATTTTTTATTTCATAATAAACATCACCACGGTATCTTTTTAAAGGATTATTTTTTGGTAAACGGTCGATGAGCGTTTTGTACAATTGAATTTTTTCAAGATCAGAAACCGGATTTAAAGAAGTTTTTTCAAACAGAGATAAATTCTGCTGAATCACATCATTGCAAAATGCATGAAAAGTATAAATGTTTACTTTATAAGAATCAGCTCCTATAAATTGCAGCAATCTTTTTCGCATCGCAATCGCTCCGGCATCTGTGTAAGTAAGACACAAAATATTTTGCGGAAGCGTATCAGTTTCCAACAAGATTTTCCCAATTCGCGCAGCAAGAATTTGTGTTTTTCCGGTTCCTGGTCCGGCAATTACCATTACAGGGCCTTCAATCGTATCTACCGCCAGCTGCTGCTTTTCGTTTAGTTTCTGGTATTCGTCCTGGTATTTTTTTAATAAAATTTCTCTATAAGTTGACATGACAACGAAGGTAATTTTTTTGCTACAGCTTTTGAAGAAATATTGCGGTGACTTGAAAGAAAGTTATTAAGAATTTCGGAACATTTTTTTGAGTTGTATAAAATAAAAATTGATGTTATTTGCCGGTTTACTGTGTTGCATTTTATAAACTGGCAAATTATTTTTTAAAGCCGGATAGCTTACACTTTTTCCTCAATTATCATTTACTTTGCTGCTTAAACGAAAAACCTGTTCATGAAGAACTTTAATTTCAAAAAAATACTTCCGCATTTAATTGCCGTTGCCATTTTTTTTATTGTAGCAGTCATTTATTGTAAACCCGCTTTACAGGGGAAAGTGGTGGCTCAATCTGATATCCAGGGGTGGCGGGGAATGGCTCAGCAATCGTTTGAATTTAAAGATAAATACGGGCATTTTCCTTTGTGGACAAATAGCATGTTTAGCGGAATGCCGGCATATCAGATTGCAATGGATCCACGAACTAAAATCTCTGTTGGATATCTTACTTCTGTTCTTACTCTGGGTTTACCAATTCCGATCAGCTTTTTCTTTTTAGCATGCATTTGTTTTTATTTTTTATGCATCGTCGCGGGAGCGAATCCGTGGGTCAGTATTCTGGGTGGGCTGGCGTATGCTTATTCCACTTTTGATCCGATCATTATTTCTGTCGGACACAATACGCAAATGTTTTCAATTGGCTATGCCCCGGCAGTTTTAGCAGGATTGCTTTTGTTATTTCAAAGAAAATATTTGGTCGGTTTTACGATAACGGCGCTTTTTTCTTTTTTCCTGATTGAGCAAAATCACGTGCAAATTGTTTATTATACTTTGATCATTGCTATCATTATGACGATCGCTTTTTTTATAAAAAGTTATCGCGAAAAACAAATTGGCACTGCTGTGAAAAGTGCGGCGTTTGGGCTTTTAGCCGGAATCATCGGTCTTGCTTGTTGCGCCGTTTCCATGATGCCAACTTATGAATATGCAAAAGAAAGTATGCGTGGAGGCAAGTCGGAACTCACTTCAGATATCCAGGGAAATAAGACGAAAGGCGGCCTTGATAAAGATTATGCTTTCAAGTATAGCCTCGGCTTTGGCGAAACATTTACTTTTATTGTTCCGGGTTTATATGGAGGTAGCAATGGTGGCGATGAATACAATACTTCATCAAAATTTGTTGAGAAGTTTTCGCAACTCGGAATTCCTGAAGATCAGGCTGTACAATATGAAGATCACTATTCTTATTGGGGGAATCAACAACCAACTTCCGGACCAGTATATTTGGGAGCAATCATTTGCCTGCTGTTTATTTTTGGAATTGTTTATCTAAAGTCATGGTATAAATGGTGGTTGATCGCCGCAACCATATTGGGCGTTTTACTCGCCTGGGGATCGAACTTTCAAACTTTTAATTATTTCCTCTTCGACTATCTTCCTTTTTACAGCAAGTTTCGGGCACCGACGATGGCTCTGGTAATTCCGCAATTATGTTTTCCCCTGATGGCGGTTCTCGTTCTTACCAAATTGATCTCAAAAGATATTGATGTTGAAGAAGCGTGGAAGAAATTAAAAACCGCTTCAATTATCACAGGAATTATTTTCGTTTTTCTGATTGCATTTTATTTGACTACTTCTTTCAGTGGGCCTAACGATAAGGCTTTCAGAGAAAGCATTCAACAAAATATGATGCATGTTCCTGCAGGACAGCAAGCACCCCCGCAACTGCAACAACAGGCGGATCAAATGAGCAGAGAAATTATTTCTGCTTTGCAATCAGACAGAAAAAGTTTGATGGGAAGTGATTTGCTTCGTTCATTTATTTTAATTGCGATTGCTGTTTTTTTAATGGCGATGTATTTAAAGAAAAAAGTGTCTGCACAAATTCTTGTCGGTGCTTTGATCGTTCTTTCTGCGTATGATCTTTTGGGAATTGCATTGCGGTATTTGAATTCAGAAAAATTTGTGGAACCAGAAGATTTTGAATCGGTGTTTATTCCTTCACCGGCAGTAGCTCAAATCCTGAAAGATCCTGATCATGCTAATTTCAGAGTATTTAATACAACTGTCGATGCGTTTAACGATGCTACGACAGCTTATAATCTCAATACAATTGGAGGCTATCATCCGGCTAAACTGGATTTGTACAATGATCTTATTACACATCAGTTAAGCAAAGGAAATATGGCGGTATTTGACATGTTGAATACCAAATATTTTATTGTTCAGGATCCGCAAACAGGAAAACCGGTGGCACAATTAAATCCGAATGCTTTTGGAAATTGCTGGCTGGTAAAAGGAATCAAATTTGTTGGCAATGCAGACCAGGAAATGGCTGCGCTTGATAATACCAATTTGAAAGACACTGCTGTTGTTGAAAATAAATTCAAATCACAGATCGCACAGGAACCGAAATATGATTCTGTCGCTTATATCAAGTTGGTAGAAAATAAAAACGATTTAATTGATTATAAATTTTCCGCGCCAACGCCGCAATTTGCAGTCTTCAGTGAAGTGTATTATCCAAAAGGTTGGAATGTTTTTATTGATGGAACCAAAGTCGATTATGTAAAAACAGATTATGCTTTACGGGGTATGTATATTCCTGCAGGAAATCATAATATTGAATTCCGTTTCGAGCCGCAATCCTTTTACACAGGCCGTTTGATTAGTATCATTTCAAATATTCTTGTAGCGTTATTAATCATTGCAACGATCATTTATTATGCAACAAGAAAGAAAAAACCGGATGCGCACTTGTTATAGAACTTTATAAAAATGTGGCCTGGAATTGATGATGGTTGGAGAAAGGTTTATGATCTTAAAAACGTTCGATGTATAATTTTTTACGGCAGTAAACGAATATTTATTTGAAAAAAATATTTTAGAAATCAAAACTCCAATAAAGAATATTGGTATTTCGAAAGTGTAAACTGACAGGATAAAAACAAACCATCCAACGCCAAATTCTTTTCTGATTCTTACTAAATTAGACAACATAATCTGAAGGCCTTTGCGGTCAAATAAATTCATATAACCTTTTCCTGATGAACCAAAAGTTTCGTTGGAAGTTTCGCCTTGCAAATGGATTACGTTAATGTCTCCATAGATGCATAATTTTCCAACTTTTTTCAATCGGCTGCACCATTCAGCTTCTTCCGCATACAGAAAAAAATCTTCATCCATTAATCCTGCTTTTTGAATTGCGGGTTTCTTTACCATCAAAAAAGCCCCATTGATCCAATCCACTTCAACAATTGCTGAAGCGTCAGGAACATTTGGTTTTTTTACACCAAAAACATTGGCAAAAGATTTTAAAACGTTTCCTAGAAAAGGCAATGGTAGCAGGTAATTCAGTCCGCCTTTCATTGCATAATTTCCTGAGATTTGTGGGGTTCTGTCAGCATTTAATAATTGAACTCCGCATGCAACATATTCTGAAAACTGAAACAGATTAAAGCATTTTTCAATTGCATTATTTTCAATAATCGTATCACCGTTTAACAGTAAAACAACATTTGACTTGGATTTTTTTATTCCTTCATTATTGGCTCTGGCGAAACCGGAATTGTAATTCATTTCAATCCATATAATTTCTGGAAAAATACCAAGAATTTTTTCCTTGCTTCCATCTTTTGAATCATTATCAACTACAATTATTTCAAAATTGAAAGAAGAATTTTGGGCGTAAATTGATTTTACACAATCGCAGATCAATTGAGCACTTTTATAATTGATAATGATGATGGAAAGCTGGGGCATTGTTTTTTAACCTTTGCAGTCGTTTTCGTCTGACAACTACAATATTAAAAACATTATTTTTACCAGAAGTTATATTTTTTAATTTAAAGAATGAAACAATCTATAAGTGTTGTCATACCATGTTTCAATGATGGCCTTTACCTGCAGGAAACAATTGAAAAAGTAAAACTTCAAACTTTCACTGACTTTGAAATAATTATAGTTGATGATGGGTCTACCGATCAACATACGCTGGATGTTTTAAAAAATATACAACAGCAGAAAGAAATAACGGTTTATCATATACCAAATCAACGGATGTCTGCAGCCAGGAATTATGGAATTGAAAGAGCAAATGCCGAGTTAATTGTTACACTTGATGCAGATGATTATTTTGATAAAACATTTTTTCAAAAAGCATTGGATATTTTGAATAACGAGAACAATATTGCAGTAGTTTCGTGTTATATTAGAAATTTTGGATTGAATAAAAAGCTTTTTAAACCAAGAGGTGGGACAATCAAAAATTTTTTGTTTTCCAATCAATGTGCAATGTGCGCTATGTTTAGAAAATCAGTTTGGATGGAGGTTGGAAAATTTGATGAACAGATGAAATTAGGTTATGAAGATTGGGAATTTTTTATACGTGTTACTGCCAAAGGATATTTGGTAAAGATCATTCCTGAAATTTTGTTTTATTACCGACAAACAAAAAAATCAACTTTAAAAAACGATACTATTCCTAATGAAAAAGAAATTGTAAGTTATATCATTCAAAAACATCAGGAACTTTATAAAGAGCAAATAGCAGAATTAATTCTTAAAAAGCAGGTATTATATACCGAGTCGCGCATCTCATGGCAAAATATAAAAAAAATGATTTTGAATAGATTGACATCAAAATATAAGTAGGTTATAAATACTGATGTTGGTGAATCAGGAGTGTTTTAAACATTAAAAATTTGGATACAAAACCATTTTTTAAAGTTTTATAAGAGAGATTTTTTTGCGCTTCAAGAATATGCCTCAACGGTAAATTAATTTCTTCTACTCTAATTCCAATTTTCAAAAGATCATTAATAGATTTCACTTTATGATTCCTCATTAATCTCCAAAAATAATCGAACACTAACATTTTTCTAAAAACTTTTAGAGGTCTTTTTTGAGCGTAAAGGATATTTTCTTTCAACATAATCTCAGGGTTTTCATGACAAAATACCGTTGTTTGATCATCATGCATTCCTATCGTAACAAGATGGTCATCAATATATGAATATTGAATGCCGCTTTCAATTATCCTTACAAAATAGTCCACATCAACGAGCCATATGAATCGTTCATCATACCTGGTTTTTATTTTTTTAGAAATCATCACATTGCTTGGAGGTCCGATGACAAAATCATCAATTAGAAAATCCACATTTCCTTTTAGATCTCTTATAATTTTTTTATTATGAGGCACATTTGGAACCAATGTTCCATTATCATGCATTGGTGTATTTCTCGAGAAAACAAAAGAAACATTTTTGTTCTTTCTGAATTCATCCAAATAGGAATTTACTGATGACGGTTTTGCAAAATAATCATCCTGGTGAATCAACATAATATAATCTCCGCAAGCCTGATCCAAAGCGAAGTTCCAGTTCTTCGGAGATTTTAAAGAGGGTTGATGTTTGAAATAATGAATCAGTAATTGATCCTTATATTTTTCACACAAATTTTCAATTTCAGAATAATTGGAATCATCAGAAACAATCACCTCAATATTTTTATAATCCTGCACTACGATAGAATCCAATAACCTCCTCACATAATCAAAGTGATTATAAACAGGAATACAAATAGAAACTAAAGGATTATTTATTTCCATTTTTGAAAGCAAAAATATTTAATTGAACATCATAAGTGTCGATAATTTTTTTGTCATAGAAAGGCCGCGGATAAACGTTTTCAGCTTCTTTGATATACCATTTAAAATTTTCTTCCGTCAGAATATTTAAGATGGTATTTAGTTTATTCATCTCATGATAATAGCCATGATATTCAACAAACATTTTCTCAACATTTAGCAAACGGCTTTTTATATCAAGAAGAACCTCATATTCAGCGCCTTCGATATCAATCTTTAAAAAATCCACTTTTTGATCTAAAAAATCTTTTAGGCGAATCGCAGAAACTTTTACTTTATTTCCTCCTGTATTGATTGCATGAACTGAACTTGCCATGCTGTTTGATTCATAAAATTCCAAATCTTCTGAATTGATCCAAACAGCCTTTTTATGCAATTCGATATTTTCGAATCCCCATGAATCAATATTCTCTTTTGCTAAATCAAAATTTTCCGAATCGGGTTCAAAAACAACAACTTTTGATTGAGGATAATTTAGTTTGAAAAATAAAGCGCTGATTCCAATATAGCCGCCACAATCAATTATTAAAGGTGAAGCATTGGTTGTTTTAAACAAATAAATTTCATCTACAAAAATTTCTTTTATTGCATGAAGAAAAGAAAGAGGGTCCTTAAAAGCGACGTTTATTCCTTTCTTATATTTATGAATATATTTTTTATGATTTGGTGCGTGCTTATAAAATTTTTCCTGAACCCAGCTCAAATTAAATCCTGCATATTCCCTGGTTACTGCACGCGTTGCTTTTTTTAAAAAACTATTTATAATCTTACCAGGCATATTAATTTCTTACGTTTATGTTTTAGCTGTGATTCATTTTAATCTTTCCTAAAAACAATTCCAAACCTTTCTTTTTATTTTCATCTAAATCGAAACTGATACAATCTGTATAATAATGTCTTAGATCAAAAGCTTTATAATGATTTTCTTTTATCACTTTATCAATTTGATTTAAACCAAAAGCATTGGCTTCATTGAAATTTTTGATAAAATTTTCTTCCGGTTTTTTGTTGCTGATCCACGCTGCAAACACAAATGGCAAACCTGTAAATTTTTTCCATTCTAATCCCAGGTCATAAATGTAAGGAGAAATTTTTCTTTGCTG
>Ga0157373_10004448_pt1 | contig 10554 bp, 10 predicted proteins | sample C65metaG_FD_113460 | JGI IMG/M metagenome (GOLD analysis project Ga0157373, IMG submission 113460) | Corn rhizosphere microbial communities from Kellogg Biological Station, Michigan, USA - C6-5 metaG | ecosystem: Host-associated > Plants > Roots > Rhizosphere > Soil | place: USA: Michigan...
CTCTACGTGGCAATGACGCGGGCGCGCGACCACCTGCACCTTCTGGTGCCGCAGCGCTTCTACGTGACGCAGCAGGCCGTGCGCGGCGACCGGCACCTGTATGCCAACCGCACGCGCTTCATTTCCGAATCGGATCTTGCCGGCTTCGAGCAGCAGACCTGGCCGCCGCCGCCGGCGCGCCCGCCCGCGGTGCCGCCGCCGGCCGCGGTGATCGACCTGCGCAACCGCATGCGCGCGGCCTGGAGCTGAGCCGGCCGGCCCTTCGCCCGGCAGGGTCACCGCTGGTGACGCACTGAAACACTTGCTGCCAAAGTGCCGCATCGGCGGGCCGGCATGCGCGGGCCGCTATGGAATCGCTAGCGTGAGCAGCGCATGGTCCGCCGGCGTCCGCCACCCGGAGAAGTCTGCTATTGCAATACCGTGACAGCTTGGGCATAGTGAATCGACCGTTCCCTCTTTTCTCTTCTTCCCCTTTTCTCCCCCAACCCCCATATCTGTTTCGCCGGCCACGCCCCATCCCGGAGCGGGGCCATTTTCCCAACCGTCAATTCTCAGGAGGTCATTCATGACTTTGACGATCCGCGGTCATCACCTCGACGTCACACCTGCCTTGCGCACCTACGTCACGAGCAAGCTGGACCGGATCACACGGCACTTCGACCAGGTGGTCGATGTGAAGGTGCTCCTCACGGTGGAAAAGCAGAAGGAAAAGGAACGCCGCCAAAGGGCGGAGTGCAACATTCACGTCAAGGGTAACGACATGTTCGCGGAGTCGAGCCACGCTGATCTCTATGCTGCGGTCGATGAACTGGTCGACAAGCTCGACCGCCAGGTGGTGCGCCACAAGGACCGCCTGCAGGACCACCACCACGCCGCCCCCAAGCGCGTGATGTAGCAGGCCGCGGGCCAGAGGGCTGCAGCCCCTGCCGACAAGCCGCCTGTGGGCGGCTTTTTGCTGCCTGTTGCTGTTACCGGCGCTGACAAGGCTGCGAGGCCTCCGGGCAACATGTAGCCAAAAAGTAAGTAACGGGAGTGGGGGTTTTTACCAAGCGGGTGCATAATCGCCCCCGCCCTTCCCCCACCATGAATCGCCTCGCGTCCATCCTGCCGCCCGCTCAAGTGCTTGTGAGCGTTGACGCTACCAGCAAGAAACGTGCTTTCGAAGAAGCCGGCTTGCTGTTCGAGAGCCTTCACGGCCTCGGCCGCGCGCTCATCACCGACAGCCTGTTCGCACGCGAACGCCTCGGCTCGACCGGGCTCGGGCACGGGGTGGCCATTCCGCACGGCCGCATCAAGGGCCTCAAGGCCCCCATGGCCGCGGTCTTCCAACTGGCCAACCCGATCGGCTTCGACGCGCCGGACGAGCAGCCCGTCGGGCTCCTGATCTTCCTGCTGGTGCCCGAGGCGGCCACCCAGAAGCACCTTGAGATCCTCTCCGAGATCGCCGAGCTGCTGAGCGACGCCAACCTGCGCGAGCAGATCAAGTCGAGCACCGACGCGGCCGAACTGCACGGACTCATTGCCGGCTGGCAGTCGACGCAAGTCGCCTGAAGTGCCCGCCCAGAGGCTCCCGCGGCCCTGCCGGGCCGGTTCCGCGGTATTCTGGCCGGCCTCCAACTAGGCGCGCAGCGCCATCTCCCTACGCATGAAGCCGACCGTCATCAGTGCCGACGCCATGTTCGAGGAATTCCGCGGGTCGCTCCGCTGGGAATGGCTCGCCGGGCTCGGGGCGTCAGAGCGCCAGTTCGACCCTGAAGTCATCAGCCGGGCCCAGTCGGCGGCCGATCTGGTCGGTTACCTCAATTACATCCATCCGTACCGCGTGCAGATCCTGGGCGCGCGCGAAGTGGCCTACCTGACGCGCGGCAGCCAGGAAGACTGCGCCCGGCGCATCGCCCGCATCGTCACGCTGGAGCCGCCCATGCTGGTGCTGGCCGACGGCCAGGCCGCGCCGGACGAGCTGCTATCGATTTGCGAGCGCGCCCAGCTGCCGCTGTTCGCCACGCGCGAGTCGTCGGCCTTCGTGATCGACCTGCTGCGGGCCTACCTGTCCAAGCATTTCGCGGAACGCACCTCGATGCACGGGGTGTTCATGGACATCCTGGGCATGGGGGTCATGATCACCGGCGAATCGGGGCTCGGAAAGAGCGAGCTCGGGCTGGAGCTGATCTCGCGCGGCAACGGCCTGGTGGCCGACGACGCGGTCGACCTGTTCCGCATCAACCAGAACACCATCGAGGGCCGCTGCCCCGACCTGCTGCTGAACCTGCTGGAGGTGCGCGGCATCGGCCTTCTGGACATCCGCGCGATCTTCGGCGAGACGGCGGTGCGGCGGAAGATGCGGCTCAAGCTGATCGTGCACCTGGTGCGGCGCGACAGCTTCGAGCGCGACTACGAGCGCATGCCCTCGGCGCCGCTCACGCAGGATGTGCTGGGCATTCCGGTGCGCAAGGTCATCATCCAGGTGGTGGCCGGGCGCAACATCGCCGTGCTGGTCGAAGCCGCCGTGCGCAACTCGATCCTGCAGCTGCGCGGCATCGACACCTATGCCGATTTCGTGGCGCGCCACCACAAGGCGATGGAAAGCGGGCGCGACGGGGACTGACCGGCTATCTTTTGTTTACGCAGTCGCCGCACAGGCCGTAGAGCGACATCGCGTGGTCCTGCAGGATCCAGCCCTTGTCCTTGGAGATCATCTGCTGGCGGCGCTCGATCTCGGCGTCGTAGAACTCCTCGACCTTGCCGCACGAGGTGCAGATCAGGTGGTCGTGGTGGGTGCCTTCGTTGAGCTCGTAGACCGCCTTGCCGCTTTCGAAATGGCTGCGCTCGAGGATGCCGGCCTGCTCGAACTGCGTCAGCACGCGGTAGACGGTGGCCAGGCCGATGTCGGAGTGCTCGTTCAGGAGCACGCGGAAAACATCTTCGGCCGTCATGTGGCGCTGGCTGCCGGTCTGGAAGATCTCGAGGATCTTCAGGCGTGGCAGAGTGGCCTTGAGGCCGGTGTTCTTGAGTTCGTCGATATTGGCCATGATGGTTCCTGCGCCCTGGGCTGCAGACAGGCCCCAAAAAGGGCCAGCCGCTACAATGGCCGATCATATCGCTACCCCCTTTTTTCCTCCCATGCCTGCCATTCTCCAACGCCGTCCCTGGCTGCTGGCCGCGGCCGTCGCCGCGACCTTCTGCCTCGGTGCCTGCAGCGGCTTCAGCGATCGCACGCGTGGTGCGCTGACGGCCATCACGCCCTACAAGGTCGAAGTGGTCCAGGGCAATTTCGTGTCGAAGGAACAGGTCGAGGCGCTCAAGCCCGGCATGTCGCGCCAGCAGGTGCGCGAAATCCTCGGCACCTCGCTTCTGACCGACGTCTTCCACAAGGACCGCTGGGACTACGTCTTCACGATCAGGCGCCAGGGCGTCGATCCCCAGGAACGCCGCCTGACTGTCTTCTTCAACGGTGAACTGCTCGACCGCTTCGAGGGCGACCCGATGCCCAGCGAGGAAGAATTCGTCGCCACGCTGGACACCCGCAAGAAGAGCGGCAAGGTGCCGCCGCTCGAGGCGTCGGAAGAAGAGCTCAAGAAATTCGCCCCCAAAGACGACGGCAAGAAGGCCGATGCCACCGCCACGGCCACCAGCCTGCCGCCGCTTCCCGCCGCATACCCCCCGCTCGAAGCCGCGCGCTGAGCACGCGCCAAACCCAGGGCGAGGGCGGGCGCACCCGCCGGGTCGGGCGGGCGTGCCGGTTTCCATGCCAATTTCGAAGGCTGAATCCGCGTGACTGAATCCATTTCCACTTCTTCGTCCCTTTCCGGGTCTTCCACGCCCCCCCTGCGGCGCATCGCGATTGCGGGCGCCTCGGGCCGCATGGGCCGCATGCTGGTCGAGGCGGTGCGCGAGGCGCCCGATTGCCGGCTGGCCGGCGCGCTCGACATGGCGGGCAGCAACGCCATCGGCGCCGATGCGGCTGCGTTCCTCGGCTTCACGAGCGGCGTGCCGATCGTGGCCGACCTGCGCACCGGACTCAAGGACGCGCAGGTGCTCATCGACTTCACCCGCCCCGAAGGCACGCTCGCGCACCTGGCAGCCTGCCGCGAACTCGGCGTGCAGGCCGTGATCGGCACCACCGGCTTCAGCGATGCGCAGAAGGCCGAGATCGCCGAGATCGCCAAGGACATCGCGATCATGGTCTCGCCCAACATGAGCGTGGGCGTCAACGTCACCTTCAAGCTGCTCGAAATGGCGGCCAAGGCGCTTTCGACGGGCTACGACATCGAGATCATCGAGGCGCACCACCGCCACAAGGTCGATGCGCCCTCGGGCACCGCGCTCAAGATGGGCGAAGTGATCGCCGGCGCGCTGGGCCGCGACCTGAAGGACTGCGCCGTGTACGCGCGCGAAGGCATCACCGGCGAGCGCGATCCGTCCACCATCGGCTTCTCCGCGATCCGCGGCGGCGACATCGTGGGCGACCACACCGTGCTGTTCGCGGGCACCGGCGAGCGCATCGAGATCACCCACAAGTCCGCGAGCCGCGTCACCTACGCGCAGGGCGCGCTGCGCGCCGTGCGCTTCCTGGCCGGCCAGAAGGCGGGCCTGTTCGACATGTTCGACGTGCTGGGCTTGCGCTGAACGAACGATGAGCGTCCTCGAACTGCTCACCCAGGGCGACGGCGTGAGCCGCTCGGTGGCGGCGCTGCTGCTTGCGATGTCGATCGCCAGCTGGGTGGTGATTCTCTGGAAAGCCTGGCTGCTGCGCGGCGGCACGCGCGACGTGCTGCGCAGCATTGCGGCATTCTGGCAGTCGGCCACGCTCGCCGATGCGCAGCAGCGCCTGCAGGCCTTCGACCGCGCCATGCTGGTGGGGCCGGCCGTGAGCGCCATCAGGAATGCGGCAGCGACGGATGCAGGTGATTCCACGCTCGGCGCCACCACCGGCGACCGCAACCAGCGGCTCACGCGGGCGCTGCGCGGCGCGCTGCATGGTGCGCTGCGGCGCCTGCAGTCCGGCCAGATCCTGCTGGCCACCGTCGGCGCCACGGCGCCCTTCGTGGGTCTGCTCGGCACGGTGTGGGGCATCTACGGCGCGCTGTCGGGCATTGCGGGCCAGACCGGCGGCTTCACCATCGACAAGGTGGCCGGACCGGTGGGCGAGGCGCTGGTGATGACGGCCTTCGGCCTGGCCGTGGCCATTCCGGCCGTGCTGGCCTACAACGTGTTCGGCCGCGTCATCGGCCGCATCGAAGCCGAGCTCGAGGGCTTTGCGCACGACCTGCTCGGGAGCTTCGGCAGCCCGCCGCCACCGGCCGCGCCGCCGCCCGCGCGGCCCATGCCGGTGTCGGCCTAGCCGAACGGAGCGCACGAGCCATGGCCTTCGGTCGCACCTCCCTGGGCAGCAGTGCCGCCGGCGGCGGGCGCGCGACGGGGGCGGGCGGACAGCGGCCGCTGTCCGACATCAACGTCACGCCGCTGGTCGACGTGATGCTGGTGCTGCTGGTGATCTTCATCATCACCGCGCCGCTGATGGCGAGCTCGATCAAGCTCGACCTGCCGCAGACCGATGCCGGCCAGCCCAACGACACGCCCAAGTTCGTGAGCGTGTCGGTCGATGCCGCGGGCAAGACCTTCTTCAACGACCAGGCCGTGACCGACGAGGAACTGGCCGCCCGCCTGCAGAAGGCCGCCGCCGACAGCAAGGACACCGAGGTGCAGCTGCGCGCCGACCAGACGGTACCCTACGGCAAGCTGGTGGCGCTGATGGGCATTGCGAACAAGGCGGGCCTGAACCGCATCGGCTTCGTGACCGAGGCCAAGGCGGCGCCCGGAACGCCGCGCTGATCCTGTCTTGCTCCTTCCCCTTCCGGGGGAAGGCTGGGATGGGGGCTGGCCCCGCATCCGATGACGCGAAGGCATCGAGGCCGACGTGCCCCCACCCCGGCCCTCCCCCGGCAGGGGAGGGAGAAAGTCGAAGGCTCAGGCCAGCACCACGGGCTTGGTGTGCCAGATCTCGTGCGCGTACTGCGCAATCGTGCGGTCGGACGAGAACGCGCCCATGCCCGCCACGTTGAGGATGGCCATGTGCGTCCAGGCGTCCGGGTCGCGGTAGAGCGCATCGACCTCGGCCTGCTTCGCAACGTAGCTCGCGTAGTCGGCCAGCAGCAGGTAGTGGTCGCCCCAGTTCACGAGCGCGTCGTAGATGCCCTGGTAGCGCGAGGGCTCGCCGGCCGAGAAGGCGCCGTCGCGGATCGCATCGAGCACGCGCTTGAGCTCGGCGTTCTCTTCGTAGATGTCGCGTGGCTGGTAGCCGTGGGCGCGGATGTCGGCCACCTCTGGCGTGGTGTTGCCGAAGATGAAGATGTTCTCCGCGCCCACGTTGTCGCGCATCTCCACGTTGGCGCCGTCGAGCGTGCCGATGGTGAGCGCGCCGTTGAGCGCGAACTTCATGTTGCCGGTGCCCGAGGCCTCGGTGCCCCCGGTGGAGATCTGCTCCGACAAATCGGCCGCGGGCATGATCACCTCGGCCAGGCTCACGCTGTAGTTGGGCAGGAACACCACCTTCAGCAGCTTGCCGACACGGCTGTCGTTGTTGATGGTGTGGGCCACGTCGTTGATCAGCCGGATCACGAGCTTGGCCATCTGGTAGGCCGAGGCCGCCTTGCCCGCGAACACCACCACGCGCGGCACGATGTCGACCGGCGCGCCCGCGGCCTGCGCATCTAGGATGCGGTGGTAGCGCGTGACCACGTGCAGCACGTTGAGCAGCTGCCGCTTGTATTCGTGGATGCGCTTGACCTGTACGTCGAACATCGCGTCGGTGTCGAGCACCAGGCCCATGTGCTGCTCGACCCAGTTGGCCAGGCGCAGCTTGTTCTCGCGCTTGGCATGGCGGAAGGCCCGTGCGAAGGGCGGCTGGGCCGCCATCGGCCGCAGCGCCTCGAGCTGCGAGAGGTCGCGCCGCCAGCCCTTGCCCAGGCGCTGGTCGAGCAGGCTCGCGAGCGGCGGGTTGGCCTGCGCGAGCCAGCGCCGCGGCGTGACGCCGTTGGTCTTGTTGTTGAAGCGCTCGGGGAAGATCTTCGCGAAGTCCGCGAAGATCGATTGCTTCATGAGCTCCGAATGCAGGCCCGACACGCCGTTGATCGAATGGCTCGCGAGCACCGCCACGTAGGCCATGCGCACGCGGCGCTCGCCCGCTTCGTCCACCAGCGAGAGCCGGCGCAGCAGCTCGACGTCGTTGCCCGCCTTCTGCGTCACGGCCGCGAGGAACTTCGCGTTCATGTCGTAGATGATCTGCAGGTGCCGCGGCAGGATGCGCCCGAGCATCTCGACCGGCCAGGTCTCCAGCGCCTCGTGCATCAGCGTGTGGTTGGTGTAGCTGAACACCTTCTGCGTGTGGGCCCAGGCCACGTCCCATGCCAGGCCGTGCTCGTCGAGCAGAAGGCGCATGAGCTCGGGCACCGCGAGCACCGGGTGCGTGTCGTTCAGGTGGATGCTGACCTTGTCGGCCAGCTGGTCGAAGCTCTTGTGGTTGCGCAGGTAGCGCCGCAGCAGGTCCTGCACGCTCGCGCTGCAGAAGAAATATTCCTGGTGCAGCCGCAGCTCGCGGCCCGAAGGCGTGGAGTCGTCGGGGTAGAGCACGCGCGAGACGTTCTCGGAGTGGTTCTTGCTCTCCACCGCCGCCATGTAGTTGCCGCGGTTGAAGGCCGAGAGATCGATTTCCTCGGTGGCGCGCGCCGACCACAGGCGCAGCGTGTTGGTGGCCTGCGTGCCGTAGCCCGGGATGATGGTGTCGTAGGCCACGGCCAGCACGTCGTGCGTGTCGACCCAGTCGGCCGCGCCGTAGGGCGCGTTGGTGCCCTCGCGCTTCTGCACGCGGCCGCCGAAGCGCACGCGGTAGTTCACCTCGGGCCGCTGGAACTCCCAGGGGTTGCCGCGCGTGAGCCAGTAGTCGGGCGTCTCGACCTGCTGGCCGTCGACGATGCGCTGGCGGAACATGCCGTATTCGTAGCGGATGCCATAGCCCATGCCCGGCACGCCGAGCGTGGCCATCGAATCGAGAAAGCAGGCCGCGAGCCGGCCGAGGCCGCCGTTGCCCAGCGCCGCGTCGGGCTCGCGCTCGGCCAGCGCCGCCATGTCGACGCCGAAGTCGGCCAGCGCTTCGCGCACCGTGTCGTAGAGGTCGACCGCCAGCAGCGCATTGGTGAAGGTGCGCCCGATCAGGAACTCCATCGAGAGGTAGTAGACGCGCTTGAGGTCCTGCGCATAGTTGGCGCGCGTGGTCGCCATCCAGCGCTCGACCAGCTGGTCGCGCACGGCCAGCGCGGTGGCGTGCAGCCAGTCGTCCTGGCTGGCTGCGACGGGGTCCTTGCCGACCGCATAGATCAGCTTGTTGGCGACGGCGCGCTTGAACGCGGCCACGTCGCGGTCGGGATGGTCGTAGGCGAAGTCTTTGAGGGTCATGGGCTTCGGTGAAGAGTGGTGGGGTGGTGCGCCGTGGCGCTTGGTTCAGGTGCCGGCGGACTCGAGCGCCTGCCGGTAGACCTCGATGTACTGGCCGGCGGCGCTGGCCCAGTCGGCAGGGCGCCGCATGGCATTGCCGCGCACGCGGCGCCAGTCGGGCGCACGCTGGTAGAGCGCGAAGGCGCGCCGCAGCGCGCGATCGTAGTCGGTGGCATCGAAGCGGTCGAAGACGAAGCCGGTGGCATGGCCGCTGGCCATGTCTTCGAGCGTGCAGTCGACCACCGTGTCGGCCAGGCCGCCGACGCGGCGCACCAGCGGCAGGCTGCCGTACTTGAGGCCGTACATCTGCGTGAGGCCGCAGGGCTCGAACAGCGACGGCACCAGCGTCACGTCGCCGCCGCCGAAGAGCTGGTGCGCGAGCGTTTCGTTGTAGCCGATGGTGACGCTGACCGACCGGGGCGCGGCCGCCGCGCGCTCGCGGAAGGCTTGCTCGAGCCCGGCCTCGCCGCTGCCCAGCAGCGCGAGCTGGCCGCCTTCGGCCAGCAGGGTGTCGAGGCCGCCGAGCACGAGGTGCAGGCCCTTCTGCTCGGTGAGCCGGCTCACCAGGATGAAGAGCGGCGCGTCGGGGCGCTCGGCCAGGCCGAGCTGGTGCTGCAGCACGGCCTTGCAGCGCGCCTTGCCCGCCATGTGGCGGCCTTCGGGCGTGTGGTAGCCCTGCACCAGCGCGCTGTCGGTGGCCGGATTCCAGACCTCGTCGTCGACCGCGTTGAGGATGCCCGTGAGCACGCCGCCGCGCAGGCGCAGCAGGCCGTCCAGGCCGAAGCCCTGCTCGGGCGTCTGGATCTCGCGGGCGTAGGTCGGGCTCACGGTGGTCAGGCGGTCGGCAAAGTAGAGGCCGCCCTTCATGAACGACACCTGCCCGTGGTATTCGAGCCCGTTCATGTGGAACGCCGGCGCTGGCAGGCCGAGGTCGGCAAAGTTCCACGGTGCCGAGATGCCCTGGTAGGCCAGGTTGTGCACCGTGAACACGCTGCCCGTGCGGGTCAAGCCGGCCTCGCGCGCGAAGTGCAGGTAGGCCGGCGCGAGCCCCGCATGCCAGTCGTGCGCATGCACGACCTCGGGCTGCCACGCGGGATCGAGCCCCTGCGCCAGCTGCGCCGCGGCCCAGCCCAGCAGCGCGAAGCGCCGGTGGTTGTCGCCGTAGGGCTGGCGCGTGGCGTCTTCATACGGGTTGCCGGGCCGGTCGTAGAGCGCCGGCGCGTCGATCACGTAGGCGGTGATCGGCGTCGCCGCGCCGTCGATCGCGATGCGGCCCGCGCGCAGGCTGAAGCGTTCCGGACCCCAGGGCGCCGTGAATTCGGCCACCGGCGCCAGCTCGCGCACGCCGGCCAGGATGGCCGGGAAGCCGGGCAGCAGCACGCGCGCGTCCTGTCCGGCGGCCATGAGCGCGAGTGGCAGCGCGCCGGCCACGTCGGCGAGGCCACCGGTCTTGAGCAGGGGGAAGAGTTCGGCGCTGACCTGGAGGATTCGCATCGGGGAAGTGCGGCCTCAGGCAGCCAGCAGGCGCTTGAGCATTTCGCGGGTGACCAGCACCACGCCGTTCTCGGTGCGCTCGAAGCGCGCGGCATCGGCGTCGGCGTCTTCGCCGATCACCATCTCGTCCGGAATGACGCAGCCGCGGTCGACCACCACGCGGTTGAGCCGGGCGCCGCGGCCCACCTCGACGTCGGGCAGCAGCACGGCCTCGTTGATGTCGCAGAACGAGTGGATGCGCACGCCCGAGAACAGCACCGAGCTGCTGACCTTGGAGCCCGAGACGATGCAGCCGCCCGAGACGATGGTGTTGACCGTCATGCCGTGCTGGCCGTTGCGGTCGAGCACGAACTTGGCCGGCGGCAGCTGCCGCTGGTAGGTCCAGATGGGCCAGTCCGTGTCATAGATGTCGAGCTCCGGGGTGATGGAGGCCAGATCGAGGTTGGCTGCCCAGAATGCATCAATCGTGCCCACGTCGCGCCAGTAGGCCTTGGCGTCGGGTCCGCGCGAGGCCCGCGTGACGCACGACATGCCGAAAGGATGGGCCAGCGCGCGGCCCTGGGCCACGGC
>Ga0157373_10004450_pt1 | contig 10552 bp, 6 predicted proteins | sample C65metaG_FD_113460 | JGI IMG/M metagenome (GOLD analysis project Ga0157373, IMG submission 113460) | Corn rhizosphere microbial communities from Kellogg Biological Station, Michigan, USA - C6-5 metaG | ecosystem: Host-associated > Plants > Roots > Rhizosphere > Soil | place: USA: Michigan...
CCCGAGCTGAAACATACAAGGGTACGTTCCACCAGTGATTGACGAGCGGCGTTTGGGCCAGGCGAATCTTGCCGACTATCTGGGTCCACATATGCAGTGTTGCGCGCGTGTCTTCCCATTCTTCGAGCGGAAGCGCGGGCCAGGTTTCCGGTTTATTGGCGGTTGCTGACATTTCGTTTACCTCTCTTGCTGAATCGGTTTACGTAATAACTATAAGTGCGTCAGTTAAAATCTCAAATGCCCGGGCGATTTCTTTTGCGGTCGCCCTTATAAATGGGAATGGTTGGACTTGATGTTTCATTCACATCGGGAAGCGTTGAGTTTTCAGCAGGCTGTTGAAGCCCGGTGAATGAACCCAAAGCTGCAAACTGAACGAGCCCCAAATGGAAAGTGGCCTTGACAGGAGAAATGAGCAACCCTATAGTTTTTTCATCGACTTTACGGGTCGCTTCCAAATGATGAACCACTGCTACTGTTGTAACTACTGCTCATGGTGCTGCTATTGCAGCGCGACCGAGTGGGCCGTGTGCAGTGGGAGGAAGCAAATGAGCTAACAACTACTCGCATTTATTAAGCTCCTACCGGTCGCGCCATCAAAAGATGGGCGACCGGTATGTTTTTTGACTTTGAACTAACGTCGCACGTCTCGCGTGGGAAAGAGGCAGTTATGACACTCGCTGTTGAGCATTTTGAAACCAGACTGGCACCTGGATCGGTTGAGGCTAATATCGGGAACACACCTTTGATCCGGCTGAGGCTTGCAGCGAGTGAACTGCCTGACCATGTCGCTATCTTTGCCAAGGCGGAACAGTTTAATCCGGGCGGTTCAATTAAGGACCGGGCGGCTCTATCCATGATTTTGGACGGCGAACGAACCGGGAGGCTCCGGCCGGGGATGACGATCGTCGATGCAACCAGCGGCAACACCGGAATCGCCTATGCGATGATCGGGGCCTCGCGCGGTTATCCAGTCACGGTCTGTTTGCCTAAGAACGCAAGTTCGCAGCGAAAGCGAATTCTTCGACACTACGGCGTAGAAATTATCGAGACCGACCCTCTCGTTTCGACCGACGGAGCGCAACGGATCGCTCGAGAACTTTATCAAAATCATCCAGGTGTCTATTTCTATCCTGATCAGTACAACAACGACGCAAACTGGTTGGCTCATTACGAGACAACCGCCAATGAGATTTGGCGCCAGACAGAGGGAACGGTTACTCACTTTCTAACGGGCCTGGGCACGTCCGGAACGTTCGTTGGAGTCGTTCGCAGACTGCGTGAATTAACGCCTAACCTTGCTGCTTTCTCAGTTCAGCCCGATTCACCTATGCACGGGCTTGAAGGTCTAAAGCACATGGCGACGGCTAAGCAGCCTGGTATCTATGACGCGACCCTCGCGAGTGGTATGCTGGAAGTACCGACCGAAGAGGCAGTAGCCATGACTAAGCGACTGGCGCGCGAAGAGGGATTGTTCGTTGGACCAAGTTCAGGTGCTAATGTGTTTGCGGCGGCCAGACTTGGCAGGGAACTGCGTGAACCTGCAGTGATAGTAACTATTCTTTGCGATACCGGGGAGCGTTATCTCGAAGATATCTGATCGGTTTCCTTCATGACTGAAAAAGAAAACGAGCTCAACATCAACACACAGCTTGTACACGCCGGCGAACGCCAATTTCTCGACCAGGTGACTCCGGTTGCGACCCCAATCTATTCGACTGCCACTTTTACTTATGGCTCGATGGAAGAGATCGACAAGGTCTTTTCCGGTGAGAAAGCCGGCTACATTTATACTCGTTACGGCAATCCGACAATCTCTGGACTGGAGGAGGCCGTACGCATCATCGAAGGTGGCGCGACCGCCTGCGCTTACTCCACCGGTATGGCGGCACTTCATGCGGCCTTATTTGCCTGCGACTTGAAGCCGGGTTCGACGGTTGTGGCCTCACAGGATCTTTACGGCGCAACAAATGCTCTGCTGACAAATATTTTTGGCACATTCGGTGTTAAAAGTGTCTTTGTTGATTTCAGTGATCACGAGTTATTGCGCCGTACCGTTAAGGAAAATCGACCACAAGCCGTAGTCGCCGAAACGATCTCCAATCCGTTGTTAAAGATTTGCGATATCGAAGCATGTGCCGAGATAGCTCATGAGGCCGGAGCACGCTTCGTTGTCGATAACACTTTTGCGTCGCCTTATCTTTGCCAACCACTGAAGTACGGGGCGGACCTGGTCATCCACAGCGCTACGAAGTATTTGAGTGGACACGCGGATGCGATGGGCGGCTTGGTTGTGTCAAGAGATGAAATGGACCGGCTGGCGCTCGTGAGTGTCATGAAGCTTGCCGGTGGAGTGTTGGGGGTTTGGGAAGCGCACGAGATTATGCGTGGCTTAAAAACCCTGGCGTTAAGGATCGAGCGGCAGTGCGAGAATGCCCGCAAGCTATCTCTCGAGCTGTCTAAAAATGAATACATCGGTCGAGTGTTTTATCCAAACGTCGATCTTGATCCCGCGACCAGGCTCCTGCGAAAACCTTTCCTTTGCGCGCTGGTAACCATAGAACTAAGGGACAACACTCGCGCTGCAGCCTTCCGGTTCATGGATTCACTTAAGTTGTGTATTCGGTCCACAAGTTTGGGCGACGTGTTTACAAGTGTGCTGCATCCTGCGACCGCATCTCATCGGGATTTGACGCCCGCTCGAAGGAAAGAGCTCGGTATTTCAGATGGGCTTGTGCGCATATCGGTGGGCATCGAAAGTATTGATGACGTTTTGGCTGATATCAAACAGGCGTTAAAGGTTGTCTGAGTTGGAGTAAAGAATCGTGATAACTCTCGATGAGGAACGTTTAGCTGAAATTCGCCGTCACGGGATCGCAGACTATCCGTATGAATGTTGTGGATTGTTGCTGGGCCGTTATGAGCAGGATGGTCGAAAGGTAGTACTGGAAACTTATCCGATTTCGAATGCGAGAGAAGAGAGTGCAAAGCGAAATCGCTTTTTGATCAGGCCCGAAGAGTTACTAAAGGGTGAGCAGTATGCGAGATCCCGAGACATTGAAGTCGTGGGCTTTTATCATTCTCATCCTGATTCACCGGCCGTTCCATCCCAGTACGATCTGGAGCACGCCTGGCCCACCTATTCGTACATTATTGTGAAGACAACGGCTGGCGAAGCTGTAGAGCTTTTTTCGTGGGAGCAGCGCTCGGATCGTTCTCGATTTGACCAGGAAGAAATTTCGATCTCGTCGGTCGCGAGTTGAACGTCAGAAGAACAAGTGAGTCAATATAATTAAGGGATATGTAGAAAGGAATAATAATGGCAATAACTATTTCGATTCCAGCACCGTTGCGACAATTTGCCGGTGGACAGTCTCAATTTGTCGTAGAGGCAAACACGGCTGGTGAAGCTTTAGACCTTCTGACTTCAACGCACCAGGGACTGCGCCGTCATCTCTACAACGATCAAAACACGTTGCGCAATTTTGTAAACGTCTACTTAAACGACGAAGATATTCGTCATGCCTCAGGCCCTGACACGCCCGTTAAAGATGGCGACAATCTCATGATCGTTCCTTCGATAGCCGGTGGAGCAGTCATCGAATCAGAGGTCGGTGAAGCGCTTCCCGAACTTTCAAACGAGGAGATTCTGAGGTATAGCCGGCATCTGATCATGCCGGAGGTGGGCATGCACGGGCAGCGACAATTGAAAGCTGCCAGCGTGTTGATGATCGGCACCGGCGGTCTCGGTGCGCCGGTAGGAATGTACCTTGCCGCCGCCGGAGTCGGACGGATTGGAATTGTCGATTTTGATGTCGTTGAAGAATCAAACCTGCAGCGACAAATTATCCACGGCACAAAGGACCTGGGACGCCGAAAGATTGAGTCAGCCAGGGATCGCTTGCGAGATATCAATCCGCATATTGAGATCGAGACCCACGAGGCAAGACTGACAAGTGACAACGCGCTCCGTCTTTTCAAGAATTACGACATCATTGTTGACGGCACCGATAACTTTCCCACTCGTTACCTGGTGAACGATGCCTGTGTCTTGACTGGCAAGCCAAATGTCTACGGATCCATATTCCGCTTTGAAGGGCAGGCCAGTGTTTTCTGGGCCGAACGCGGTGCTTGTTATCGCTGCTTGTATCCCGAGCCCCCGCCGCCCGGTTTGGTTCCCTCGTGTGCGGAAGGAGGTGTACTGGGTGTTCTGCCTGGTATTGTCGGCGCCATCCAGGCCAACGAGACGATAAAGATCATTCTTGGCGCTGAAGACCTGATGGTCAATCGACTGCTGTTGTTCGATGCCTGGACCATGAAGTTTCGCGAGTTTAAGCTGCGAAAGGATCCGCAATGTCCGGTGTGCGGAGAAAACCCATCCATCCGCGAGTTGATCGACTATGAGGAATTTTGTGGAGTAGCGCCACATCAATTGCCGGCGGAAGATCCAAAGATGGACGAGATTACTGCGACCGAATTAAGCGCGCGGCGACTTCGGGGTGAAAAGCTACAGGTCATTGACGTGCGTGAGCCACACGAGTTTGAGATTGCCCGCATACCCGGCACAAAACTCATTCCGCTCGGACACGTAGTAAGCAGAATGAATGAAATCGACCAGGACGTCGATACTGTGGTCCACTGCAAAGGCGGCGTGCGTAGCGCAAAGGCGATCGAGGCTTTGAAACGCGCCGGTTTCACAGGACGGCTCATTAACTTGAAGGGTGGAATTTCATCCTGGTCCGATGATGTTGATCCATCGGTGGCGAAGTATTGATTGAACGTCCGTGATTGAATGAAGATTTGGTGTTAATTCGCAAAGAAAGAGGGCGTCCGATCTTCTTTGTCGAACGTCCAGAGTAAGTACGCGATGCTGGCAGCCCCAAACTCAGGGCTGACCAAACCGTGCCCGGTATTCCGTCGAGATGATGAAGGCTTTAACCATCTCGGCGTTGACAAAGTTTCCGTTGAAGGTATTGAGCTTTGTTAGCCAGAACGAATATCCACCATAGTTAGCATCTGGAGTCACGTCCGGGTTACGTCTCATATAACCGAAGTACTGCATCAACACAAACGCTCCGTTCGTCTCAGCCTGTTTGAACGCATCGTTTTCGATGACTCGTCGTATGGCCCGGACCCTTGCCGATGTATCTGCAGAGGTGCCTGATCCGCCGAATTCATTGATGGCGGCTTGCCGCTCGGCACTCGAGGGCGTAATGGCGGTATTCAGGAAGAGCTGGTCCACGAATTGAGCGGGCGTAAGACTGGTTGGTAACGCGCTGGTAAACCGGCTGCGGGTTACAAAATCAGTCAAGTACGAGGTCTTGTTGGCTTCGAGCTGAGCTTGCCAATCGCCGATGCCTACTTGAACACCCTGTCCAACTTGTTGAGCATCCGGTAGATATTCGTTGAAACGGAGTGGAACTGGAGCGCCAGGTAAGTTTCCGTACGCAGCCTTGTAAGCGCGAAAAACAAGTACGCCCGTTTCCTGAAACTCAGTGGAAAGGAAGAATGCGGCCGAGACGTTTATGCGCTTAACCTCGATACAGTTTTGATCTGAACCGCAGCTCGTGATTTCCTGTGTCCAGAAATTCACCCCAGCGGCGTCAGGCTCTCGGTTAAGAAAATCGTGATAGTGCTGTCGGACAAACGACGCAGGATCATCACTCGGGTTAGTTGTTGGTTCTGTGGCATCGTCCGCGATTACTAACATCGCAGTCGACGGAGCCGCGAGCTGCGCCCCACCAGTTGGATTCGACAACGTCAAGGACACGCCTTCTAAATCTTCAATGTATGCATCCTGACTAATCAACACCTGAAAGGTCTTCGACGTTTCGCCAGCCGCAAAAGTAAGTTTTCCAAAAGCGGTGGTGTAATCGCAACGGGATGAAGCGATACCGTTGGCTGTAGTGCAGGGAAACACGCCGACCGACTCACTATGATCAGCTGTCTCGTACTCGACCGTTACCGGAACGCTCGTCAAACCAGTGCGTTGGACCGTGATAGTGGTTACGCCGGCGCTTTCAGTGGTGTTGAAGGTTGCCGAGCTGAACTTGATCAATGCTGATGATGTTCCGACATTGATGAGTATGGAATCACTGTCTGATAACGCGCCACCACTACCAGTATTGCCCTGGTCGTTGGTGACGATTTGCAAGAGAGCATCGCCCGTGAATCCATTCGTCGGTGTAAACGACAATCCGTTTAAAGCGGTATTGATAGCGGCGACTGTGCCGCTGAAGGTCATCGCTGCGTCAGCGGTGCCATCGCCGGCCGAAAAAGAAAGGCCGGTTGTTGTGCCCAGGCTGACTGTGCCATTCGTCGCGGTTAAAGTCGTACGAACGGAGTTTGCGCCGGCATCAACGTCGGAAATCGAAATTTGATTCCCGCCGATAAAAGTCAACGTGCTGTTTTGATTAATGTTTTGTGAACCAGGGACGTGGTTTACTGGGGGGTCGTTGACGGCTGTTACGGCGATCGTTGCGCCTACAACCGGACCACTAAGAGCAGCGTCACTTGCACTTGTCGCTCCTTGAATACTGAAACTCCCGTTAGCAGTCGAATTGGCAGCCGGAGTAAATTTCAAACCGGCATTCCCCTGCGCGAAGGTGATAAAACTGTTATTCGCGATTGCGGTGGTCCCATTGTTTTGGAAGAGAGTGCCGTTGGACAATCCCGTGATCTTAAAGTGTGAGACTTCGGAGCCATCTACAGCATTCCGGGTGATTACTAGACCCGAGCTAGTCTGAGTATCCTCGTTCGTAGCTGCGTTTGTGATTGATGGTGTGTCGACGACTGGATTGACGGTCAACACAAAAGTATCGAGCACGCTCTCCAATGTACTTGAAACTGCGACCGCGATGTTTGTCGTTCCCGAGAGATTTGCGAGGGGAGTTATCGTCAACGTGCGACTGGCTCCTGATCCGGTCACCTGAAGGTTTGCAGGAAGATTTGGCACGAGTGTCGTCACACTTGATGCCGCGAGAACCGAATCGATATTAGCGCCACCACCGACTCCAAAAGTAAATGATGTGGAACCGTCCTCATTCACGGACTTGTCAGTAAGATCGCCAATCGAGACTTGAGCCTCAAAAGCTCCTATATCACAAGTTGCGGTGGCATCTGCGTCGGGACCATCGACGATCCGACTGAAACCCACACCTCGTTGGTCGAAAGGAATTGCCTCAGACGTGTTCGAATCGCCATCAAGATCCAGTGTATCGGCTGGAAGAAGTGCAATGCTTCCCGCATCCAGTGCCGGACTACCGGCTAATAAGGAATGGGTGGATACGCTGGATTCGTTTGCTGCCAGACCCCCAATTCGCGCGTTCACGTTGATGATATTGTGAGTAGTGCTTCCAGTAATCGTGAATGACGATGTGTCGCCGATAAGATTAAAGTCGAGAGAATTGAAATTTGAACCGGCACCGTCCGGACCGGTTGGAGCCGTATTGTTCGCAATAAGAGTATTTCCAAAATTCGTGAGCGCGATGTCAGGATTGTTGATGCCTCCTCCTGCCGAAGTCGCGGTATTGGCCGCGATCGTCACGTTTCTCATAGTGAGCATCGCGAGGTTGTAAATTCCGCCGCCGAAAGCTGCTCCATTCGTAGAGACCGTGGAATTATTTAGCGTGGCTGTACCGCCGTTGATAATGCCGCCGCCCTGGCCTCCCGAAGTGTTTCCGGAAACTGTACTGTTGTAGACATTAAGAGTGCCGTGGTTCTCGATGCCTCCGCCATTGCTACTACTCGAATTAGCGGAGATAGTCACACCGTTGAGAGTCAATGTGCCACCGTTAGAGATCGCCCCACCGGTTTGGCTGACATTTGTAAGTCGCCCGTTGGTGAGCTTTACTCGCGAGAGGTTTACGGCGGATGGACCATTGATGGTCAAAATCCTGAAATCTGGAATAGCGCCAGCAGTACTTCGCGTTATCGTCAAACGACTGTCTGCGGGACCATTAATTGTGACGTCACTCACAATCGTTGGTAAGGCGGTACTGAGTGAGATTGTTGTTCCCGAGGGAAGGCTGAAGTCTATTACGTCAGTACCCACGACCGCATTTGACTCCTGCAGCGCCGCTCGGAACGTGCACTGAACACCAGCCGCCGGGTCTGCATCACAAATGCCGTCGCCGATGTTTATATCAGCGGCGTCGCCGTTGTTGTTAACAGTCAGTGAGAGCGGAGGAGCCAGAAGTGCGCTCACCATCACAGGCTGGTAAGTAGCCTGACTGGTCGCTACCGATAGTGATCGTGGTTTATCAACTGCGTGGACCACGAGCGCCATTGTTGTCGCCACCGTCAGGAGGGTTGCAACTAAAAGAGTCAGTACTCGGCCCCGGGATTTTTTAGTTTGAGGGATTGAATTTCGCACGGTCTCTCCTTAATTCCGTCCAATAAGACTGCTACAACCTTAGTTCGGGGCCGTCGTCGGGAATTTTCAGGTCAAAATCTCCACAATTTGAGGAGGGGACGCGTTTTAGACATACTCAGTAAGCGATCTAGTTTTGGCTACTGATATTGAAACAGGACCAATTGAAGGGAAATTTCAATTTTCCGGCTAAATAGGAAGAGGATTTGGAGCCTTACGCGACAGTAAAAACCTACCATGCGCCGCGACGCTGAGACAAGCAGTTTCTAACCTTGACCCAGTAAAAATCGATCTAGCCTCCGATTGGGAAGTCGGATAATATTCACTTCAAATTCTGATTGCTAACCTCGACTCGTCACCGGGATCCCAGATGTGTCGCGATTCTTGATCGGAATTCTAATCGAAACGTTGATCAAAGCTGATTCTCAACAGCCTCTCAATGACCTCGCCCTCTAAACCAGGCAGCAGACTGGGCCGGTATGAAATCGTTTCGCCCTTAGGATCGGGCGGGATGGGCGAAGTGTTCCTCGCAAACGACACGATGTTAGACCGTAAAGTGGCGTTAAAAATCCTTCCAGAGGATCTCGCGTCCAACCCGTCCAACATGCAACGCTTTATCCAGGAAGCGAAGGCGGCGTCAGCACTTAACCATCCAAACATTATTACCATCTATGAAATCGGGGTCGAGCCTAATGCTCATTTCATCGCTACGGAATTCATTGATGGTCCCACTCTGCGTAGAAAGCTAGCGGTTGAGACGCTCTCAATCGCCCAGGCAATCGATATCGCGCTTCAGGTAGCGTCTGCCCTCTCAACTGCCCACGCGGCAGGAATCATTCATCGCGATATCAAGCCTGAAAACGTAATGTTAAGGCGCGATGGGATTGTTAAAGTCCTCGACTTTGGCCTTGCGAAATTGACCGCGCGTTATGGTGTAACTGAACCGGGTCTCGATGCCGCTACGAAAGCGATATTTCAAACCCAGCCAGGAGTGATAGTCGGGACAACAGCTTACATGTCGCCCGAACAGACACGCGGTATCGAGATAGATACTCGCACCGATGTTTGGAGTTTAGGAGTTGTACTTTATGAAATGCTTGCCGGCCAAACTCCATTTAGAGAAGAGACAGCGAGCGACACAAGTGCAGCGATTCTCAGAGCGGAACCAGCGCCTCTCTCGGAATACTTACCCGATATTCCTTTTGAACTTGAACGGATAGTTCGCAAGGCCCTGCAAAAAGATCGTGATGAACGATATCAAGGTGTTAAAGACTTTGAGTTGGATCTCAAGAGCTTAAAAAGGGACCTGGACCTTGGCTCAACCTATGAGCGCTCAGCGTCTGGCATCCGCGGCCTGCGCTCATCGGAAATGGCTCGCAGTACAGGAGCGTCAAAGATTGCAAACACCCAGATGGCAAGCTTCGCCAGGGAGAGGCTTGCGCAAACCCCCTGGTTTTGGATCATTGTCGGTGCGATAGCCGCCGGTTCAATTGCCGCAGGACTATACTTCTGGCAACGAAAAACCCAGAGTCCGGATCTTGGCCCAGCAAATGTCACGTCGTTTCAACTTTTCAGTAGGAAGAATGATCTTGGAGAAGCTGGTCCCACTCATGGACGTTTTTCACCCGATGGTAAGTTCATTGTTTTCTCATCAACTAAAGACGGCGCGAGCACTATCTGGCTGAAACAGATAAATGGTGGTGAGCCTTTTGCTAATCGTACGGTCCAGGGAAATGCGCCGACACCCGTCTGGTCACCCGATGGTCAACAGATAGCATTTCTCTCGAGAATCGAATCTCAAACGGGTATCTCGACGATGGCGGCGTTCGCCGGTTCTCCAACGGTGGTTAAAGTTCTCGATCGTGCCAGCAGTGGCCTCGTGTGTTGGAGAGATAATCAAATCTATTTTGTCGTGCAGGGAAATCTCGAATCGTTGAATATGGCTACTAATGAGGTCTCAGAGTTAACCAGGTTCGATCCCTCAAAGCCAACTGACCGCTTCTATAGTATCTCTCCTGATTCAGAGCACATTGCCTATTCCGATATACAGGCTGGACAAAGTGATATCTGGGTAACTGATCGCACGGGCCAAACTTCGTTGCGCCTGACGAACGACGAATTCATCGACACGCAACCGGTTTGGACTCCAGGTGGTAAGAGTGTTGTCTACAGCACTTCCCGAAA
>Ga0157373_10004456_pt1 | contig 10537 bp, 6 predicted proteins | sample C65metaG_FD_113460 | JGI IMG/M metagenome (GOLD analysis project Ga0157373, IMG submission 113460) | Corn rhizosphere microbial communities from Kellogg Biological Station, Michigan, USA - C6-5 metaG | ecosystem: Host-associated > Plants > Roots > Rhizosphere > Soil | place: USA: Michigan...
CGATCGAAAAAACGCGGATCGGCAGCTTCTGATCGCGGCACAGCGCAAACGCCGTCGCATCCATGACCTGGAGGTTGCGGCCGATCGCCTCGTCGAAGCTGATCGTCGCATAGCGCGTTGCCGACGCATCTTTGTTCGGGTCCGCGGAGTATACGCCGTCGACCTTCGTCGCCTTGAGCACCACTTCGGCGCCGATTTCCGAGCCGCGCAACGCCGCAGCCGTATCGGTCGTGAAGAACGGGTTGCCCGTACCGGCCGCGAAGATCACGACCTTGCCTTCCTCGAGTTGCCGGATTGCACGCGGACGGATGTACGGCTCGACCACCTGGTCCATGCGCAGCGCCGATTGCACGCGCGCCTCGATGCCCGCGTGCCGCATCGCGTCTTGCAGCGCAAGCGCGTTCATCATCGTCGCGAGCATGCCCATGTAGTCGGCCGTTGCGCGATCCATGCCCGCCGCACCGCCGGCCACGCCGCGAAAGATGTTGCCGCCGCCGATCACGACCGCGAGCTGCGTGCCGAGGCCAACCACCTCGGCGATGTCCGCCACCATTCTTTCGATCGTCGCGCGGTTGATGCCGAAGGCATCGTCGCCCATCAAAGCTTCGCCGGAGAGTTTGAGAAGAACGCGTTTATAGGCTGTGGGCATAGCGGTATCCGATCGCGCCGAAGGGAGTGACGACAATGTGGAACTGTAGGGGTGAAACATAAATTCGAGCAAGCACCGCCCACGCCGCGCCGCGCGCTCGCCGGGCAACTGGCAAAACCGCCACCCGGCAAAGCTTGCGCGCGATGACTAGGGGAAAACCCCTAGTCAATAGTCGGTGCCGCCGATGCCACGAAGCGGGTTCGTGCCGAACCCCGCATCGAGGCTCGCCTCACCGTCCGAATGCACCGGCACCCGGACGCTTTCGAGGCAGGTACTTACTGTTGCTTGGCGGCTGCGACCTGCGCGGCCACTTCGGCCGCGAAATCGTCCTGCCGCTTTTCGATCCCTTCGCCGACGACGAAGAGCGCGAACTGCTGGACCGACGCATTGGCCGCCTTCAGCATCTGCTCGATCGTCTGCTTGTCGTTCTTCACGAACGGCTGATTCAGCAGCGACACTTCCTTCAGATACTTTTGCACGCTGCCTTCGACCATCTTCGCGACGATCTCGGCCGGCTTGCCCGATTCGGCTGCCTTTTGCTCGGCGATGCTGCGCTCTTTCGCGATCAGCTCGGCCGGCACATCGCTCGCGGAGAGCGACACCGGCTTCATGGCGGCCACGTGCATGGCGACGTCCTTGCCGACTTGCTCGTCAGCGCCCGTGTACTCCACGAGCACGCCGATGCGCGTGCCGTGCAGGTAGGCCGCGAGCTTGTTGGTCGTCTCGAAGCGCACGAAGCGGCGGATCGACAGGTTTTCGCCGATCTTGCCGACGAGCGCGAGGCGCACGGCGTCGACCGTCTGGCCATTCAGCGTCAGCGCCGACAGCGCGGCCACATCGGCCGGCTTGTGCGCCACCACGAGTTCCGCGACTTGCTTGGCGAACGCGTTGAAATCGTCGTTCTTCGCGACGAAGTCCGTCTCGCAGTTCAATTCGACGAGCGCGCCCGCGTTGCCGCTGATGGACGAGACGATGATGCCCTCGGCCGTCACGCGCGAGGCGGCCTTGCTGGCCTTGTTGCCGAGCTTCACGCGCAGCAGCTCTTCGGCGCGGGACATGTCGCCTTCGGCTTCCGTCAGCGCCTTCTTGCACTCCATCATGGGCGCGTCGGTCTTCGCGCGCAGTTCTGCCACCATGCTTGCGGTAATTGCCGCCATCATTCGCTCCTTGAGTCTGTCTTTCATAGGCCGCCCGCAATCGATGCGAACGGCAGGCATTCGTTCGCGGCACGCGCCCAAACCGCTGCGCCGCATCAACGGCCGTCGCCGCGGCCGAAACTCAAAAAAAGGGGGCCCCTGAAAGCCCCCTTTTTTGCCGGCCCCAGGGTTGCTTTACGCCTCCCCGTTGACCTCGACGAATTCGTCGCCGTCGCCTTCGCCACGCACTGCCTGGACGACTTCGTTCACCGCGTTCGCGCGGCCTTCGAGAATCGCGTCCGCCACGCCAGCCGCGTAGAGCGCCACAGCCTTGCTCGCGTCGTCGTTACCGGGGATCACGTAGTCGATCCCTTCCGGCGAGTGGTTCGTGTCGACCACGGCGATGACCGGAACGCCCAGCTTGTTGGCTTCCGTCACGGCGATCTTGTGATAGCCGACGTCCACGACGAAGATCGCATCGGGAATGCCACCCATGTCCTTCACGCCACCGATCGACTTCTGGAGCTTCGCGATTTCACGTTCGAACAACAGGGCTTCCTTCTTGCTCATGCGCTCGGTCTCGCCTGCCTCGACGGCCGTCTCCATGTCCTTCAAGCGCTTGATCGAAACCTTCAGCGTCTTGAAGTTGGTCAGCATGCCGCCAAGCCAGCGGGCGTTCACGTAAGGCATGCCGCAGCGCTGCGCCTCTTCGGCGATGGTGTCGCGCGACTGACGCTTCGTACCCACGAAAAGGATCGTGCCCCGATTCGCCGCCAGCTGACGCACGTACTTCAGCGCGTCGTTGTACATCGGCAGCGTCTTTTCGAGGTTGATGATGTGAATCTTGTTGCGATGACCGAAGATGAACGGGGCCATCTTGGGGTTCCAGAAGCGGGTCTGGTGACCGAAGTGGACACCGGCTTCCAGCATTTGACGCATGGTGACTGCCATTGAAATTCTCCGCGAGGGTTGGGCCTTAAGCCGGCTGCAGTAACGGATGCGCGATACGCGTGTACGGACGGTCTCGTCGATGCTCGCCGCCGATGCTCGCTTATCATGCGCACCCGGCACCCTGGGTGCGCCGGCTTGCGATTTACTCAAAATTTGACTCTTTGACTTCCAGCCGCCGAAGCCCCGAGCGAATCAAACACGGAATGAAACACGAATTCCGCCGGGCACCATTGACGACTAGCCAGAAAGTATATCACGCTCGCGGCGTCCGCCTCAACACCGACCTTGGTTTCAGCCGACGGCTCTATATGGTGCGATAATCCGGCAATCCGCGTCCCATGCTGGCACTCCAATGGCTATCACGATCAAAAACGAATACGACGTCGAGCAAATGCGCATCGCGTGCCGACTCGCGAGCGAAGTGCTCGACTACATCACGCCCTTTGTCAAACCGGGCGTGTCGACGGGCGAGCTCGACCGGCTCTGCCACAACTACATGCTCGACGTGCAAGGCACGATCCCGGCGCCGCTCAATTATCAGCCGCCCGGCTACCCGCCCTATCCGAAGGCAACGTGCATTTCGGTGAACGACGTCATCTGTCACGGCATTCCGGGCGACAAGATCGTCAAGAACGGCGACGCCCTGAATATCGACATCACGGTGATCAAGAACGGCTATTTCGGCGATACGAGCCGGATGTTCATCGCCGGCGAAGGCTCGATTCTCGCCAGGCGGCTCGCCCAGACGACCTACGAATGCATGTGGCTCGGAATCGAGCAGGTGCGCCCGGGCGCGCGGCTCGGCGATATCGGCCATGCCATTCAGAAGCACGCCGAGGCACACGGCTACAGTGTCGTGCGCGAATACTGCGGCCACGGTATCGGCAAGGTCTTCCATGAAGATCCCCAGGTGCTTCATTACGGCCGCCCCGGCACCGGTCTCGAGCTCCAAAAGGGCATGATCTTCACGATCGAGCCGATGATCAATGCCGGGCGCCGAGAGATTCGCACGATGCCCGATCAATGGACCGTCAAAACGCGCGACCGCAGCCTGTCGGCGCAGTGGGAGCATACGGTGCTCGTCACCGATACGGGTTTCGACGTGCTGACCGTTTCGGCCGGAACGCCCGAACGGCCCCGTCTGTCCGTCGCCGCCTAGCGGCGGCGCGCCCACGTCAGTTGGCGGGCCGCGGCGCGCATCGCGCGCGAGCGGCGGCGCCCGCTGCCTGGCCACCGTTTGTTGCCACCGTCAGCCGCCTCTTCGTCGTCACATGAGCGTCCTAGCCGCCCTGCCCCACTCCATGTCGCTCAAAGCGGATTACCGCGTCGCCAAGACGGCGCTTCTCGATCGCTTCAAAACCGCCGGCAATGTCGATGCGGCTATGCGCGCGCTCGCGCGCGCCACGGACGACGCGTTGCGCCGCGCTTGGCTCGCTTGCGAAATGCCGGCCTCGCTCGCGCTCGTCGCCGTCGGCGGGTACGGTCGCGGCGAGCTTTCGCCCTATTCCGACATCGACATTCTCGTGCTGTTGCACGAAACTCCCGGGCCCGAGCTCGAGGCGCGCATCGAGCGGTTCATCGGCATGGCGTGGGACCTCGGGCTCGAACTGGGCAGCAGCGTGCGCACCGTCGACGAATGCATCGACGAAGGAGAGCGCGACATCACGGTGCGCACATCCTTGCTCGAAGCGCGACGCATCACGGGCAGCACGGCGCTCTTTCAGCGTTTCGCACTGCGCTTTAACGAAACGCTCGACGCGCGCGCATTTTTCCAGGCGAAAGTCCTCGAAATGCGTCAGCGCCATGCGAAGTTCCAGGACTCGCCGTATAGCCTCGAGCCCAATGTCAAGGAAAGTCCCGGCGGGCTGCGCGACTTGCAGCTGATTCTTTGGATCGCCCGTGCCGCCGGCTTCGGCAGCAGTTGGCGCGAGCTCGACCAGCGCGGTCTCATTACGGCGCGCGAAGCGCGCGAGCTGCGCCGCAACGAAGGCTTCCTGAAGATGCTGCGTGCCCGTTTGCATCTGATCGCGGGGCGCCGCCAGGATGTGCTCGTTTTCGATCTGCAAACCGCTGCCGCCGAGAGCTTCGGCTACCACTCGACGCAGGCGCGGCGGGCGAGCGAGCAGCTCATGCGTCGCTATTACTGGGCAGCGAAAGCGGTGACGCAGCTCGCGACGATCCTGATTCAGAATGTCGAAGCGCAGCTCTTCCCGCGCACGAGCGGCATTACGCGCGTGCTATCGGATCGCTTCGTCGAGAAGCAAGGCATGATCGAGATCGTCAGCGATGACGTGTTCGAGCGCGCGCCGTCCGCCATTCTCGAGGCATTCTTGCTCTACGAGGCCACGCCGGGCACCAAGGGGCTGTCCGCACGCACGCTGCGAGCGCTTTACAACGCCCGCGAAATCATGGATTCGCGCTGGCGCAAGGCGCCCGAGAACCGGCGCCTCTTCATGCAGATCCTCAAAGAGCCGCAGGGCATCACCCATGCACTGCGCCTCATGAATCAAACGAGCGTACTCGGCCGGTATTTACTGAACTTTCGACGCATCGTCGGCCAGATGCAGCACGACCTCTATCACGTCTATACGGTCGATCAGCACATTCTGATGGTGCTGCGCAATCTGCGCCGTTTCGCCCTGGCCGAGCATGCGCACGAGTACCCGTTTTGCAGTCAGTTGATGGCGAATTTCGAGCACCACTGGGTGCTCTACGTGGCCGCGCTTTTTCATGACATCGCGAAAGGCCGCGGGGGCGATCATTCGACGCTCGGCATGGCCGACGCGCGACGCTTTTGCCGCGAGCACGGCATCACCGGAGACGACGCCTCGCTGATCGTCTGGCTCGTGCAGCAGCATCTGACGATGAGTCAGGTTGCGCAAAAGCAAGACACGAGCGACCCGGCTGTCATCAAGCAATTCGCCGAACTCGTCGGCACCGAACGGCGGCTCACCGCGCTATATCTGCTGACGGTCGCCGATATCCGCGGCACGAGCCCCAAGGTCTGGAACACCTGGAAAGGCAAGCTGCTCGAGGACCTTTACCGCATGACGCTCGCGGTGCTGGGCGGCGCACGCCCCGACGAGCACTCCGAGCTCAAGACGCGCAAGGAGGAAGCGCTCGCGCTGCTGCGGCTCGAGACCGTGCCGGAGAACGCCCAGCGCGCGCTTTGGGAGCAGCTCGATGTCGGCTACTTCCTGCGGCACGACGCCGCCGATATCGCCTGGCAAACGCGCGTGCTGTATCGCCACGTCGAAGCCGAGGCGCCCATCGTGCGCGCACGACCGGCACCCATCGGCGAAGCGCTGCAAGTACTCGTCTATGTGCGCGATCGCCCGGATCTGTTCGCCGGCATTTGCGCCTACTTCGAGCGCAACGGATTGTCCGTGCTCGATGCCCGCATCAGCACGACCCGCCACGGCTATGCGCTCGACAACTTCATCGTCGCGCATCCGGAGCAAGACGTGCAGTATCGCGATATCGCGAATCTCGTCGAGCAGCAGCTCAGTGCGTGGCTTTCATCGGGCGAGCCGTTGCCCGAGCCGTCCAAGGGCCGGCTGTCGCGCCTTTCGCGCACGTTCCCGATCACGCCGCGCGTCGATCTGCGGGCCGACGAGCGCGGCCAGTACTACATCCTCTCGGTCTCGGCAAACGACCGGCTGGGTCTGCTTTATTCGATCGCGCGCGTGCTCGCCAACCATTGTGTCGGCGTGCATGCCGCTCGCATCAACACGCTCGGCGAGCGCGTCGAAGACGTCTTTCTGCTCGATGGCCGGGGTCTGTCCGACAGCCGGCTGCAAATTCAGCTGGAAACCGAACTGCTGCGAGCCATCGCGCTATAGGCGCAGTTTCATCGCCGCGCTGGCCCTACGCCCGCGGTCCCGTTTTTTAGAGAATCTATGCGCGTCAAACTGACAGCCAAGCATCCGCGACCCGACACCCCGGATCGCGCTCCCGTTCGTTCCGGCAGCCCGTCGGCACGCAAGCCGGCGCGAGGTGCCGCAGCACCGCGTGCAGCGGGCACAGCGCCCGGCAAGGCAGCGCCGGCGCCGGCGCCACGCGCCCCCGCCGCGAAAGCCGCGGGCGGCGCGCGGGGCGCGGGCACGGCACTCGCGCGTCGCACGCGCGAGGACAAGCCGGGCTCGTCGCCCGGCGAAAGAAGCCGGCGACCGGCAGCACCGGGCGCCCGCAGGGCTACCGCGTCCGGCAGTTCGCCGGCAGGCGCGCCGGCCGGCGTGCCGCGCGGCCGTGAGCGCGACAGCGTAGCGGGAACTCGCAGGGCTGCGGCAAGCAACGATAAGCGCACGGGGGCCGTCTCCAACGAAACGGGAACCCGCACGCCGAGAACCGGCACGGGCAGCGGCAAACGCACGGCTGCCGCTGGGGACGTGAGTCGGAGTGACACCCGCGCGCCCAGGACCGCGGCGGGCAGCGGCAAACGTGGAGGCGCCACCGCGAGCGAAAGCGGAACTCGCGCGCTCCACCGGAGCGCAGCGGGCACGGGCAAACGCTCGGGCGCCGCCGTGCAAGCGCGGCCCGAGCGTAAGACCGGCTCGCAGGTCTTGCGCCAGCCGACGGAACGTGCGGAGCGTGCCGGGCGTCCTGAGCACCGCCCGCGCAGCGCCGCCGCAGCAAAGGCCCCGGCGAACCCCGAAACGGCGGGGACGATGCGCCTATCGAAACGCATGTCGGAACTCGGTCTATGTTCGCGCCGGGAAGCCGATGAGTGGATTGCGAATGGCTGGGTGCGCGTCGATGGCGAACGAATCGATACGCTCGGCGCTCGCGTACGCCCCGATCAGAAGATAGACATCACGCGCGATGCGCACGCCGCGCAATCGCGGCAAGTCACGATCCTTCTGCACAAGCCCGTCGGCTACGTGTCGGGACAGGCCGAAGACGGCTACGAACCCGCCGTCACGCTCGTCACCGCAGCCAATCGCTGGGACGGGGACCGTTCGCCCGTGCGCTTCTCCCCGAGTCATCTGCGCGCGCTGGCGCCCGCTGGCCGCCTCGATATCGATTCGACGGGGCTGCTCGTGCTGACACAGGACGGCCGCGTCGCAAAGCAGCTGATCGGCGAGCATTCGAGCGTGGAAAAGGAATATCTCGTACGTGTGACCTACGGCGAGCACACGACCGATGTCGATCAGCACTTTCCCGCCGACAAACTCGCGTTGCTGCGGTTCGGTTTGTCGCTCGATGACGCAGCGCTGAAACCGGCCAAGGTCAGTTGGCAAAACGGCGAACAGCTGCGCTTTGCCCTGCGCGAAGGAAAGAAGCGGCAAATCCGTCGCATGTGCGAACTCGTCGGCTTGCACGTCGTCGGACTGAAGCGTGTCCGCATGGGCCGCGTGGCGCTGGGCGCACTGCCGCAGGGAAAATGGCGTTATCTGCTGGCGGACGAGGCGTTTTGACGAGCGACGCCGTCCGGAGCTCGCTTTCGCGAGCTCGCCCGGACGAACGGGAAGCGCGCGTCAGTCGTCGCTGTTGGGGTCGAGATCGGGGAAGAGCACCTCGGTGAAGCCGAAATTCGAGAAATCGGTTATCCGCATCGGATAGAGCTTGCCGATCAGATGATCGCATTCGTGCTGCACGACGCGCGCATGAAAGCCTTCCGCCACGCGGTCGATCGGCTGCCCATACTGATCGAACCCGTGGTAGCGGATCATCGAAAATCGTCCGACGATCCCGCGCATGCCCGGCACTGACAGGCACCCTTCCCAGCCCTCTTCCGTATCTTGCGATACCGGTGTGATGGTCGGGTTGATGAGCACCGTCTCAGGCACCGGCGGTGCCTCGGGATAGCGTTCGTTGTGTCCGAAGCCGAAGATGACCACCTGCTGATCGACACCGATCTGCGGTGCGGCAAGCCCCGCGCCGTTGGCGGCATGCATCGTCTCGAACATGTCCGCGATGAGTGCATGAAGCTCGGGGGTGTCGAAATGATCGACGGGCTGGGCAATGCGCAAAAGACGCGGATCGCCCATCTTGAGAATTTCGCGAATCATGGATTGTGACCCTCCAGAAGCTTGCGCATACCGTCTTCGTCGAGCACGGGAATGCCGAGTTCCTCGGCTTTCGCAAGCTTGCTGCCCGCCTCGCTTCCCGCCACCACATAATCGGTTTTCTTCGATACGGAGCCGGACACCTTTGCGCCGGCCGCCTCCAACAGTTCCTTGGCGTCTTCGCGCGAGTATGTGGGCAGCGTACCGGTCAACACGACGGTCTTGCCGGCCAGCGCGCCTTGCGGCGCGCGCGGCGCCGGCGGCCCTTCGGGCCAGCTCACTTTGCCGGGCGCCCGCAACTGTTCGATGACAGTCCGATTGTGCTCTTCCGCGAAGAACTGATGAATCGACTCCGCCACGACGGGGCCGACATCGTTGACTTCGAGCAATTCCTCCATCGACGCGTTCATCAACGGATCGAGCGAGCCGAAATGGCGCGCGAGGTCCTTCGCCGTCGATTCGCCCACGTGCCGAATACCGAGCGCATAGATGAAGCGGGCAAGCGTCGTATGCTTGGCCTTTTCGAGCGAATCGAGCAGATTCTGCGCCGATTTTTCGGCAAAGCGGTCGAGTTGGGCCAGCGTCGCAAAGCCCAGATTGAAAAGATCGGCCGGTGTACGCACGAGCTGCTGCTCGACGAGCTGGTCGATGATCTTTTCACCGAGCCCATCGATATCGAGCGCGCGGCGCTGCGCAAAATGCCAGATGGCCTGCTTGCGCTGCGCAGGACAGAACAGCCCCCCGGTGCATCGTGCGACGGCTTCGTCCGGCAGCCGCTCGATGCGCGAACCGCAGACCGGGCAGTGCGTGGGCATCACGAACTCGCGCGCGTTCTCGGGCCGGCGCTCGAGCATGACGGACACGAGCTCGGGAATCACATCGCCCGCGCGTCGTACGACGACGGTGTCGCCAATGCGGGCGTCCTTGCGGCGTACCTCGTCTTCGTTGTGCAAGGTGGCGTTCGTGACGGTCACGCCGCCGACGAAGACCGGCTTCAGCCGCGCCACCGGCGTAATCGCGCCCGTGCGCCCGACGTTGACGTAGATGTCGAGCAGTTCCGTCATGGCCTCTTCGGCCGGGAATTTATGCGCGAGCGCGAAACGCGGCGCTCTCGAAACGAATCCGAGCCGGTCCTGCTCCTCTCGCCGATTGACCTTGTAGACCACGCCGTCGATCTCGTAAGGCAACGACTTGCGTTTTTCGCCGATACGCCGGAAGAATTCGAGGAGCCCTTGCGCGCCGTTGACCGTGGCGCGTTCGGCGCACACCGGCAACCCGAGTTCGCCGTACCAGTCGAGCAGCGCGCTATGGGTACCGGGCATCTCGATACCGTCGAGCTCGCCGATTCCGTATGAAAAAAAGGAAAGCGGCCGATGAGCGGTGATTCTCGGATCGAGTTGCCGCAGACTGCCCGCCGCCGCATTGCGCGGATTCGCGAATTCACGTTGCTCGGCTTCGCGTTGACGCGCGTTGAGCCGCTCGAAGTCGCGCTTGAACATCAGCACCTCGCCTCGCACCTCGACCAAGCGCGGCACGCGATCCCCCTTCAGCTTGAGCGGAATGGAACGGATCGTACGCACGTTCTGGGTCACATCCTCGCCCGTCGCGCCATCGCCGCGCGTCGCTGCCCGCACGAGCCGGCCGTTCTCGTAGCGCAGCGCGATCGCGAGGCCGTCGAACTTCAGCTCGCACGCGTATTCGACCGATTCGCTGTGGAGCACGTCGGCAACGCGTTTGTCGAAGGCGACGATATCTTCGTCGGTAAAGCCGTTGTTCAGCGAGAGCATCGGCAC
>Ga0157373_10004457_pt1 | contig 10536 bp, 8 predicted proteins | sample C65metaG_FD_113460 | JGI IMG/M metagenome (GOLD analysis project Ga0157373, IMG submission 113460) | Corn rhizosphere microbial communities from Kellogg Biological Station, Michigan, USA - C6-5 metaG | ecosystem: Host-associated > Plants > Roots > Rhizosphere > Soil | place: USA: Michigan...
ACAGCCTGATTGCCGCGAAGGAAAATCCGCCATGCCCGATACTGCGCTCACCGAGGTATTGCCTTCGGATCTGCATTACGTCGATGACACCCAGCCCGGTATAGCCGAAAAAAACTGCGCGGAAAATTTGCCTATTTCAACCCCGAAGGCCAGCGCATCACCGACTCTGACGAGATCAAACGCATCAACTCGCTGGCCGTTCCGCCCGCCTACACCGACGTATGGATCTGCGCCGACCCGCGCGGCCATCTGCAAGCCACCGGTCGCGACGCTCGTGGACGCAAGCAATATCGCTATCACCCGCGTTGGCGCGAAGTGCGTGATGCGGACAAGTATTCGCGTCTGCGCGAATTCGGTCTTGCGCTGCCCAAATTGCGCAAACAGCTGGAGGCATTGCTGGCCTCGCCCGGTTTCAGCCGCGATAAAGTCATGGCAACGGTCATCACGCTGCTCGACGCCACGCTGATCCGCGTCGGCAACACGCAATACGCGCGGGACAATCGCTCTTACGGCCTGACGACCCTGCGCAGCCGGCATGTCGAGGTCAACGGCAGCGCGATCCTGTTCCAGTTTCGCGGCAAGAGCGGTATCGAGCATCAGATCACGGTGAAGGACCGGCGCCTGGCGCGAATCATCAAGCGCTGCCTTGAGATACCGGGCAGAACCTGTTTCAGTATCTGGATGAAAACGGCGAGCGGCACACCGTCAGCTCTTCCGACGTCAACGCCTACCTGCAAAACCTGACCGGGGCGGACTTCACCGCCAAGGATTACCGGACCTGGGCCGGCAGCGCTCTGGCGTTGGCGGTTCTGCGGGAGCTGCAATGGGAATCCGAAGCCGAAGCCAAGCGACATGTAGTCGAGATGGTAAAGGGAGTTGCGCGGCAGCTGGGCAACACGCCGGCGGTCTGTCGCAAATGCTACATCCACCCGGCGGTGGTCGAACATTTCATGCTCGGAGCGCTGGCAGAACTGCCTAAACCACGCATCCGCAAAGGCCTGCGCAAGGAAGAAGTCGCGCTGGCGCTGTTCCTTGAACGGATGGTCGAACAGGCTGACGCGACTTGAAGCCTTCGGCTGTCTCGACTAGGCTACGCCCTCCTACCTTTCCAGGACGACCGCAGAAGTGAACAACTAAGCCTTCAAAAATGTAATCGCGACACGCCGTTCATGGCGCTTGTCAGTGTTCACAACATTTTTTGGAGGTGCCGATGACTCACGTCTCGCGTACGCCTGCACTCGTCTCCCTGAACCAGCTGGGTTTTCAGTTCGCCAATGGCGAGACGATTTTCACTGCACTCAATCTGAAATTCGATCACACCCCGACTGCCATCGTCGGGCGCAACGGCGTGGGCAAAAGCGTATTGGCGCGCCTGATTGCCGGACATTGGCGCCCCACCAGTGGCAGCGTAACGCGCGCCGTGGCGACGACCTACGTGGCGCAAACCTTTGTCACGCTACCCGGCGAGACGGTCGCCGAGACCACCGGCAGCGCCGCGATTTTTCAGGCGCTGGAGCGAATGAACCGGGGCTGCGGCTCAGTCGAGGATTTCGACCTCATTGGCGAACAATGGGATCTGGCGGACCGCTTGCGCCGCCTGCTCGATGACGCCGGACTGAGCAACGTCGCCTTTACTGATTTGACCGCGCACCTGAGTGGCGGCCAGCAAGCGCGCGTTGCCCTGATTGGCGCGTTTTTAAGCCGGGCTCCGCTGCTGATTCTCGATGAGCCGACCAACCATCTGGATGCATCGGGACGGCAATGGCTGATGAGTGCACTGGAGCGCTGGCAAACCGGTTTGATCGTCGTCAGCCATGATCGGCAACTGCTCGACCGGATGTCTCGAATCGTCGAGTTGAACGCATCGGGGGCTGTCGAATTCGGCGGCAATTACACGGCATTTCGCGAGCATCAACGGATCCATCAAGCCGCAGCGCGAGCACGTCTTGAACAGGCCAGAAGCGAACGCCAGCGCGAGCGGATTCGACTTCGCCGCGAGCACGACACGATACAGCGTCACGCCGCCAACTCCCGCCGTAACGCCGAGTCCGCCAACATTGCCAGTTTCGAATACGTCGCGATCAAGGGCGCCGCCCGGGAAATCATGGGACGTGTCCGTCAGGGACATCAGGACCGCAAGTCCGAGCTGGATGCCCAAGTGCGCGACGCTTACGCCAAGGTGCAACCCGAGGACAGCGTGCTGATTAACTTGCCCGGGAGCGCCGTGCCCAACAACCGTCAGATCTGCACGCTGATTGAGGCCCGATTGCCGTGGCTGCCGGGCGATGCCCTCAATCTTGCGATCCACGGCCCGATGCGGATCGCTGTCAGCGGCCCAAACGGCTGCGGCAAATCAACCTTGCTGAAGGTGCTTGCCGGGGAACTGGCACCCTTGGAGGGAATCGCCACAACACATGTGCCCTTCGCATTCCTGGATCAGCAATTGGCGCAACTGGACGATCAGCGCTCCATCACCGAGCAGCTGATGACGCAGGGAGCTGCGCTGAGCGAGGGCACCCTGCGCAGCTATCTCGCCCACTTGCAACTGGATGCGAACCGCGCCACTGGGCCCTGCGCCTCATTGAGCGGTGGAGAACGCTTGAAGGCCGCATTGGCGCTGGCCTTGTGGCGAACGGATCCTGCGCAGTTATTGTTGCTGGATGAGCCGACCAATCATCTGGATCTGCCTTCGGTGGAAGCATTCGAACGAGCGTTGCAGACTTTTCCAGGCACCATTGTCGCCGTTTCCCATGATCAGGATTTCCTTGAGGCGTTGAATCCAACTCATCACTTGCGCTGGCACCGATCAGCCTGGCAACTGTACCCGACGAACTGACTTGCCTATTTTTTGCACGATTGGTCAGGGCTTCTATAGTTGATCTGATACGAATCAGCCGCGGTGAAGCCATGGAAGACATATTCGTCGTGAAGCGCTGCAACAAGATTGTCATCCACGGCCGGCGCGCCGGAGAAAGCCTCCATGAACCCGCCGAAGCCTTGGGCTGGTATCGCATCTGCGATACGCGAACAGGCGGTTTCATCGGCGATGGCTACGATCAGGAAGAAGACGCCCGCAAGGAATGCCATCGGCTCAACGCAGCGAGTTCGCGAGTGACCGCCCCCGAGTCGTCGGGCTGATAGCTGTCATTTACGGGTCTATACTCAAACCAGCTGAAGGAGCAGCGCCCCCAACGGCAGAAGGCTCGTGCTTGGCGGGCTTTTTGCTGGCACCGAGCGGATTTAATGAACGGAGGTGTTCCATGTCCGAAAAAGAGTCCATCACCACTCTCCTGACCTTGCTCGAGGCTCGGGAGGCGCGTCTCGCGGCAGCCTGCAAAGAGATCGCCGACTGGGTCGATCATCAAGGCGGACACCCGACCGCTCTGCGCATCCGCGACCGGCTGCACGATATCGACAAGGATACTCCGCTGATTCGAAGCACCCTGTCATCGCTCAAACCGATCGACCGGCCGCTGCCACGCTTCAGATAGTTCGTCGATTCGGCTGGCGCATGAAAGAACGCCCCTGGTCGTGAAAGGTCAAAACCTTTACACGTCACCAAGGAGACGTCTCATGGTCATTCATTTCAAAGTCGACGGGCATCTGGCTTGCGGGCACAAGGGCGCCAACCTCTCCTCCAGCAGCGAACTCAATCGAGTGAAATGCCGTAGTTGCCGCAATACCGATGCCTATAAGGATGCGCGGAAAAACCAGCGCAACGCGGCGCGGCGCGCGGCGCGCCATTCCAGGGTTGCCCACACGGCGTCTGACTGGCGCTCGGAGTGGATCGAGCGGTTGACTGCAATGGCTGGACTTCAGCGTTTACCTAGAGGGTTTAGCGGGCAGGCGTTTGTCTGAGCACAAAAAAGGGCCTGCATGAGGTATGTCATGCAAGCCCTTGATATTCATGGTGCCCGAAGCCGGAATCGAACCGGCACGCCCTTACGAGCGGGGGATTTTAAGTCCATAATTTTTTATTTTTAATTCAATAGCTTACGTTCGGGATTTTTCCGCATCACAGAAAAATTCTCTCCGGTCTAAGACAACAAAACCAGCACCTCAAAATAAATTGCGGAAAGAAATCGGGCTGCAGGATCACGCATTGTAAGACAACTCAGATGCACGTCAGTAGCAGACAGCCAAGGAGTGGTAGACCAGCACCGGGGGGACCGGTTGCCGTGGCCGCAAAAAAGGCCCCAAGGCCTGGGTCAGATGTGGGGGCCGGGTGAACAGGCTGGTATTCAACGTATCAGTCGTCAATTGCCGCTATCGGCCAAAAGCGGACGCTTGAAAGCGGCACCTTTCGACCAAAAGCTGACACTCCGTTTGTCTGTGAATCTAATGGCGATCCAACGGAGTATTGACTAAGGTGTCATTGGGCCAGTACAAAGGAGTAGTAGTAGTCAGTTCTTTTTACAATTTTCAACCATGAAAGGGAATCAAAATGGCCGACGCTCAAGTAACGTGCATTAACAAACCCAACGTAAATAGTTCCCATGAACATATCACTCATCTAGGCAATCCTGCAAATCAATGGCGCTGGACTCGCGAGCAGGTGATTGCCAGTATTGATGCTGGTACAAATACTTTTTATGTGATCGATCCGGTAAGTGGTGTCCGTGCAGATATTGGTGTCGTACGCGAACCCGGTCGTGCTCCCTATTTGCGTACTTATGCAGATAGGCAATGGAATAATAACTTGTTGTCGCTCAATCAGTGCCCCATCTAATTAAGCACTGAGTTGCCACTAGTTCTTTAAATACATTTGATTGACAGCTTTTGGCCGAAAGCCACCGATCGCCAATGGCAGACATCGGCCAGAAATGGACATTAAGCCTTATTGAGTAAACGAGTGAGCTGTTGGCGTAAAGCGTTTATCAAACTACGGTTGTGCGGCGGTCGAAGAATTAATTCATAATTGATCAAAATCTAAGCAAGTTACACCCTGCCAGTGCAACAAAGGTAGCTGCAATGTTAACTAGTGTATTTAGGAGTGGGGTAGAATGGACGGCAGCAGAGTGCATTATGACGCAGTGCGGCGAGCTTTGGAAAACGGAAACGCGGCTATCATGGTTGGAGCTGGGTTTAGTAGGAATGCTGAGAATGGTCATCATCTAGCGACATGGCACGGAGTAGCCAAAGAGTTATGGCGGGAACTGAATCCCGACAAGGGTGAACTGAAAGAATTCTCCACCAGCATGGTCGCTCAGTTAGGTGAACAATACGCGAGAGTGTTCTCTAAACCAGCACTAGAGGATTTGTTAAAACGCCTAATTCCAGATGACAAGGTCAGTCCGGGAATTTTGCATAAAAAACTCTTAACACTCCAGTGGTGTGAAGTATTTACAACCAACTATGACACTTTGCTTGAGCGCGCGTCTGAAAATATTGTCGATCATGCCCACTATGTAGTCACGTGCAGGGAAGATATCCCTCAGTCGAAAATGTTAAATCGCAGACGAATTGTCAAGCTTCATGGGTCATTTCCATCTCAGCGTCCCTTTATATTCACTGAAGAGGACTATCGGCGCTATCCTAGCCAATCCGCTCCGTTTGTAAATTTAGTAAGGCAATCTATATTAGAAAATATTTTTTGCTTGATAGGATTCTCTGGGGATGATCCAAATTTTTTACATTGGATTGGATGGGCAAGAGACGTACTCGATCAACACGCTCTACCTATTTATTTATTTTTGGGAAGTGCTCCAACTCTCGGACAACAACGACTGCTAGAAGCTCGCCGCGTCACCCCTGTAGTGTTACCTATGGTGGAAGGAGTAGAAGAGTCCGATTATGCAGCTAGATATAATGAGCTATTCAGAATACTTAAAGAGCCATTATGTGCGGATCAAAAGTCTTGGGGGGAATTTGCCAATAACATAGCGCTACCGAACACCTCCACAGTTTCAAAAGACGAGAAACTAGACCATGTATTGAGGAGTTATTTGGAGCTGCGACAGGCAAGAGCAAGCTATCCCGGATGGTTTGTTGCTCCAAGAGATATCAGGAAAAGATTTTCATCAAGTGTTTCGCGAATTTCCACACACCTTTACTCTAAAGAACTCCAAAACCATATAGTTAAAATTATGCCGCATGTAGGCGTAGCCATAATGGCGGATTATGCGTGGAACAACGAAGTTCTACTCCAATGTTTTGATGATGGGCTCGCCGATTTTTCTATCAGGCTTTTATCAGAAACAGAGAGTGTAGACTTTCAAGACGCAACCGCAGAACATCAATATCTAAGTAAGTTCTCCATACAATCGCAAGCCTCCTTCAATGAAAGATGGAAAGAAGTAGCAATCAGCTTAATTCGCTGGGCAAGGCAAGAGTTGAGGCAGGATGAATACAACAGTCTCCGTAATAAAATTTTGAATAAATTTTCCAGTGATTTCCATCTGAAAGATGAGTTGGTTTACGAAGATGCACTTCTGGCTCTTTATAAAGGAGATCGCGATGTAGCTAAAAACATGCTCACGAACTGGGAGATCCGATCTCCTGATGGATATATGTATGTTCGCAAAGGTATGTTGCTTGGAGAAGTTGGCGATGTTTCGGTCGGGCTAACAATAAGTCTGATAGGGCTGAAGAAAATAAGGAAAAATCAACGATCGAAAACTAGCTCGGTATACTACCTATCTCAGGAAGCTTGGGCTTGCTTAACAATAAGCTATCTACAGAAAACCCTAGCGTGGTCAAGAAAATTCCAGGACGAAGATGGTGAATTGGAGTTTGAGTTTAACCCTGATGAGCTGAACCAGCGCTTGGCAGATTTGGCGGCGATTGACCACGATGTTGTGCAGGAGTTGCAGTTGCTAATGGCTGACCTCAATGCGGAGAGCCCTCCCCCGTCACAACCCGTTAGCCGTATTCCTCTATTCGAGTTGGGACATTATTCCACGACGCGACATATCGGACACTCCAGCACATTCGATAAAAAGACTGATGCAGCATTTGCGTGGCTTTCATTAAGTGATCGTATCTCCCTTGTCCCGCGCGTGGGCAATACTACATTCGACATAAGTGCATTCGGTCAAGCTGCGTGGTGGGTGCAGTATGTTGACTCTATGGAACGCGTGCTGAGTGTGATGATCCGTACTTTAAACAAGAAAATGCTCGAACCAAGATCACCTAATCAGCTGATGCATTCAGCAGGCTGGCTGTCTCGCTATCAAGTTGCACGGGTTAAAGAGAGTCTTGCGAGCTCTATTTGTGACCGTTCCTTGAGTGTGGTTGAACGTTTTTTTGAAAGTTCACATGATGATGATGAGCTTGCTAGGATTGCCGAATTCCATCTTGAGTTAGTGGGGCGACTTGTTATTCGACTGACTGACTCAGAGACAGTCTATTTGTTCGGTGAAAGGATTGTGGCATTGCATCACGGCAAGGTGATAGGTCGTTACAGTGAGATATGGAAAAGTTTGGCAGTTTGCTTGGCTAGATGTTTTGAAAACTTAACCATTATTGATCGAGGCAGGCTAGCAAGATCAATTGCAACCATACCTTCTTTGACTCATGACGCATCAATCAGAAGCTTTCATCAGAACAGCTGGGTAATGTTTCATAATATTAAAAAACGCTCTGACGATCTACCTGTTGATGTTGTTTCGGCCGAAATTAGAAAAGATGTTGATGAGCTGATTTTTATTTTGAAAGAATCTGAATTCGCTAATTCCGGCCCGCGCACTAATTTGACAGGCATTTGGCAGCGACTGTTTTGGATGAGGGAATGGGGCTTTATAAATGAATCGCAGGCTCAAGAAATTTATTCTTTTTTGATAAATAAGAAAAGTTGGTCGATTATACCGGGTCATCATTTTTGGGCGCCTTTGCTATGGATGACAGACTCTATAAAAACTCAGAATGCCGCTTTTAAGAAATGGTTGTTTGCTCAAAAAATAAAGCCTTTCAGAGTCGTTTCAGACGACAAGAAAATGCACGCTGAAAAACGGATCTCATGGCGGCTGGGTGTAAATGACGATTTTTTTGTGAATGTGGCGGCTTCGCTGGAAAGGTCAAAATGGTCGAAAAAAGATTTTATAAAAAGTCTGCTTATCGTAAAAGAATGGTGGGATGATGAATGGGTTTTGATTAAGCAGAATATAGAGCGAGTTAATGAGCTCGTAGAGATGACGATTGAGAGGCTCATAGATGTAGATATAGTTGTTGCCAGATTTATCGATGAGCATGGTTATGAAGCGTTTTCCAAGTCCGAGATTTTTTCATGGGTATCCATTGTACGAGAAGAGTCTTCAGTAGTCGGTGCTGAATTCGTACGCACTAGACTCGCCGAGTTTTTTAGTTGGGAAAGAAAAGACAATTTAACTGAGCTGGAGAGAAAATTAATAACGGGCCTGCTATGTTCTGATGCTTCTCACGCTAACAAAGTGATTACTGCCTTTTGGTATTGGCTAAAACATCCTAAATCTTCACAATCTCCGCCTCCCGCGGCATTGATAGAAACTATCATTGCAGTAATCTCTACCCGTCGGATGCCTGTTCTTTTCAGCGTTTTAAACGTAATGGCACAGTTGGTGAAGCGTCACCCGGATTGGCTTAACAGTAGCTCATACATGATGCTAGAAAGTGGTTTAAACATGTTGTTTGAGGAGGTGAGGTATGAAAACCGACCCAATGGTACAGGAATACCTGATGAAGCGGTTCCTGAAATCCGACTTGGATGTTTAAGATTGGCAAAAGCTCTAAATCACATCGATGGTAACGAAATAAAAACTGTCGCTAGAATGTGGATTACTCAGGCAAGCTCTGATCCTCTTCCTGAGCTCAGATATTTTTATGAATAAGTCGAGTTAGTGGCCTGATAGACATCTACTGACCCTTTTTGAATGGTTGCTCTTGGTCAAGAAAAGCTTTCATGAACGTCAGCGTCTGGCCATATGCGACCGCTTACGAACGTCCGCTTCTGGCCGATTCTGTTGAAAAAGTCGGTTCGCCCAAATGGCCTGAATATTGGCCGGTGAAAACGCCTTTTTACACGCTGCTACGTGAAATCTGAGCCTGGAAGCCTCTGCCCAAAGTGAAGATTTCAATCTCAGGCGCTTACTTTTCTGCCGTGGCAACCATGGCCGACTTTTTCAACAGAATCGGCCGTCAGCAGTCGCGTGCCGATGTCCGCTTTTGGCCGAAAGCTGACGCTCAACGACGTCTGCCTAACCAGAGGCGATTCATCGCGGTTGCCTATATGCCAACCAGAGCGATGCCTTGAGCCACTGTTCGACGCAACTCTGATACAGTCGCCCTTGGAAAATCGTAGACAGGAAGTCATACATGGCAAAGCCAGCTGCACGCATAACTGACCCTACCAGTTGCCCTATGCCTGGGCACGGGCCCAAAGTCATTGCGTCCGGATCTCCCGATGTGTTTTTCGACGGCCTCGCAGCGGCGACGAAAGGAGACACTTGCACCTGCGGCAGCGCTTTGGACTCGGCAGTGTCTGCGACGGTGTTCATCAATGGCAAGAATGCCGCTCTGGTGGGATCCGTCGGCACACACGGTGACGTAGTTATTGGTGGCTCGGGTACGGTGATCATCGGCGACTCCCATACTCCAGCACCGTTCACGCCTCCACTCCCGCTTCTATTGCAGAAAACCTATGGGCATACTTTCAGCATCGTTGATAGCGAGACTGGGCAACCTCTAGTCGGAAGAAATTTCACTGCCACTGTCAATGGTCAAAAGATCACTGGTGTTACCGACAGCGCTGGGATAGCGAAGATCAAAACTCCCATCCAAGATGCCAATATTTCCATGACCATTGATTTCACTTCTCCAGCTCGGACGCTTAACGAATTAACGGACTGACTCAGAATGGCTGAACAATTTACTACTGAAGCAAAAGCAACTGAAGTCAAACCAGGTGTACCAGTTACTCCCACGACTATCACGGTCAACGATAGAGCTGCCACTAGAGAAGCTATCATCAGACTACTCAGCAAAAACAAGTGCGAATTTGTAGAGCGGTCATCATGGGGAGCGCATAAAGCAAAAGGTGAAATGGTGGATGATTGGGACTACTCGATGATCGCCCTTCACCACGCAGGACGAAGTGTAGGCTGCGGTGCTGGTGCAGGACAAATGCGGGCGATTCAGAATGAGCATCAGGCTAAGTTTGATGATATCGGCTATCACTATGGCATCGATTGTACGGGTAAAGTCTTTGAAGGACGTGACATACGATTCAAGGGATCTAGCGTACATAACTACAACACAGGTGTGATTGGTATCGTTTTGCTAGAAAACCTGACAACCGCCGAAGAGGGTGGCGATATGGTCGCTTTTGCTCGCCAAGCCCTCGAAAGCATCAAAGGCAACATGGACCAGAAAATTCCTGCCATACAAATTGATACCCTTCTGACGTTGATTCAGGCCCTGACCAGCGTTTTCAGGGTGACAACGTTAGGTGGGCACCGTGAATTCCCCATGCAAGCCGGCGAAGGAAAAATTTGCCCTGGTAATATTGGCATGGAGCTTGTTAGAAACCTTCGGATTAAAACCAAACTTTTGCGACCGCCTTCA
>Ga0157373_10004458_pt1 | contig 10536 bp, 8 predicted proteins | sample C65metaG_FD_113460 | JGI IMG/M metagenome (GOLD analysis project Ga0157373, IMG submission 113460) | Corn rhizosphere microbial communities from Kellogg Biological Station, Michigan, USA - C6-5 metaG | ecosystem: Host-associated > Plants > Roots > Rhizosphere > Soil | place: USA: Michigan...
ATGCGGGTCTTTATTAAAATGCCTGAAAGTATCTATAAAGCCGCTGTCGAGGAACAGCTGCATCCATTCTCTTTCCTGCGGAAGGAAACCTGATGAATTTGCATTTGATTTTGGGTTGTGGATATCAATCGCTGTATGACAGATGTTGTAATCTCCTGAAATGATCAGGTTAGGTGTATTTACTCTGAGTTTTTTGATATAGCCCTCAAAGAACTCCATAAATTCATATTTTTTAGCCTGTCTGTCCTCTCCGGATGATCCGGATGGCAGATATACGCTCATGAGTGAAAAAGTGTCAAAATCGGCCCTTAAAATGCGTCCTTCCTTATCAATCCATTCTTCACCGCAGCCATACTCTACATGATTGGGTTTGATCTTGCTGAAAATAGCTACTCCGCTGTATCCTTTTTTCTCTGCGCTGAACCAGTAGTGGTGGTAGCCCAGCTGTTCAATCAGTTCAATGATCTCTGGGATCTGCACCGGCAATGCTTTCACTTCCTGCAGACAGATCATATCTGCATCGGTTGATTGCAGCCAGCCAAAGAAGTTCTTTGTAGATGCAGAACGTATTCCGTTAACGTTATAGGAGATAATTTTCATAGGGCTAAGTTACAGAGAATTGTAATTCTTAGAAATTTATTGTTAAATTTGCTAAAGTGAAACTGAAACAAAAAATAGCCCTTGGATTGTGCGCCTTTTACCTGATAAGTGTAATAGGGGTAGCCTTGAGCCTGCATTTTTGTGGAGGTAGCCTTTCTTCTGTACACTTCACGCAAAGGGCCAAATGCAAAGGCTGTGTGGCTGCGGAGAAAAAAGCGGAAAGTGACAATTGCTGTAAAAATACGGCTGTTGATGCGAAAATTAAGGATAGTCACCAGTCGGGCGCTGCTGTCAGCCTACCAAAAAACTTTAGTATCCAGTTGTTTTTCTTCCCTCTCGTATGGGAAGCTCTGGATAATGTCTTGCCGAAATTATTCAGCAGGATAGAAAATAAAGCACCTCCATTATCCACGCGTGTGTCGCTCTACGCGTACAATTGTGTTTTCAGAAATTAGACCAGGAATGAATTGAGCTTTTCTGCAGGAATCCCTGTGGAATAATTTATTTATTTCAAATTTCTAAAAAACATATCATGAAGACTTTCAAATATATCATCATACTTTTAGCGGTAATGCTAACCGGCGGACAAACCTTTGCACAAAAAATTTCAAAAGCAGAATTGCAGGTAAACGGATTAACCTGTTCTATGTGCTCAAAAGCTACTGAAACCTCTTTGAGAAGCCTGAGCTTTATAGAAAGCATCAAGCCAGATCTTGACAGGAACATTTTTGTGCTGACTTTTAAAAAAGATCAGCAGGTGAATGTTGACCAGATCAGGGATAAGGTACAGGATGCCGGATTCTCTATCGGGGAACTTAATGCAACCTTCAATTTTAACCAGACAGTGATAGACGAGGCTGGTTTAGCCCAAAGTGGTCATACTGTGCTGAAGTTTACCAATGCAAAAAACAAGACCCTGAACGGGGCTGTCACTGCCAAAATACTGGATAAAGATTTCATCAGTTCTTCGGCATTTAAAAAGAATGCTGCCCAGCTCAAAATGGATACATACTCAAGTGGCCGCGGGACGGTAAATGGTAAGACTACACGTATCGTTCACCTGAGCATTTAAGACCGGGAAGATGAAATATGTATTTTTAGCTGCCTTGCTGCTGCAGCTTGGCTTTGGCCTGCGTGCTACTGCGCAGGAGCTCTATGTCTTTACCGAGCCTGCAAGTAATATGCCTGCCAAATCGCTGGGAATCCGCCTGACTAATGAAGGTATCTTCAGTGGTCAGAAGATGAACAGAACGATTCCCGAATTAATGCTGAGCTTTAACAAAAAGCTGATGCTGCACGGGCAGGCTTTTTTATCTGATATGGATGGCAACTACAGACTGGAAGGGGGGAGTGTGTATGCCAAGTATCGCTTTTTATCACTGGATGAATCCCAGCGCCATTTCCGGATGGCTGCCTACGGACGGTTAAGCACCAGCAAAAGACCGCTGCTCACGCAGGATATCAACTTGGAGGGAGACAACAGCGGGGCGCAGGCGGGGATTGTGGCTACACAGTTGCTGCATAAGCTGGCCCTGTCTGCCAATCTGAGTTATATGCAGGCTTTTGTGCAGGACGATCGCGCAATGGAAGGGACACAGCGTCCTGATGGACTCATCGCCTACAGTTTATCTTCAGGATACCTGGTACTGCCGGTACATTACAAAAATTATAACCAGCCTAATTTTAATGTTTATTTCGAGATCCTGGGTAAAACCAATCCTGCAAACGGAAGGTCTTATGTGGATTTCGCCCCTGCAATTCAGATGATTCTGAACAGCCGGACCCGTATTGATCTGGGTTACAGGTTCCAGGCTGCCGGTGGAATGGAAAACAGGTACAACAAAAACATGTACCTGATCAGGGCGGAGTTTAACTTTTTTAATGCTTTAAAGTAGGATAGGTTTTGTCTATGAGGACATCAATATTAACTATGTGTTATATGATGGCGATCACTTGTCAAAACACCTTTATTGACGTATTTTTGCGCCAGATAAAACAATTCAAAGACATATGATTAATATAGGTGAACAATTCCCGGCGTATTCTAAAACAGCTGTAGTAAGTATTGAAAAAGGAAAAGAGTTTGAAACATTAACTTCTGATTCTTTGGTAAATGAGAACAACCAATGGACTTGCATGTTCTGGTGGCCAAAAGATTTTACCTTCGTTTGCCCTACAGAAATTGCTGAATTTAACGCTAATTATGGTGAGTTCCGTGACCGTGATACTACTTTGATCGGTGCTTCAACAGATTCTGAAAACGTGCATTTGGCATGGAGACACAATCATGATGACCTGCGCGGATTGAAGTTCCCAATGCTTGCAGATACTTCAAAATCTTTAGCTGAAGCTTTAGATATTCTTGAGCCAAATGAAAAAATCGCTTACCGTGCTACTTTCATCATTGACCCACAAGGAATTATCCGTTGGGCAAGTGTGAACGACCTGAGCGTTGGCCGTAATGTTAAAGAAGTATTGAGAGTTCTTGATGCTTTACAAACTGACGAACTTTGTCCTTGCAACTGGGAAAAAGGTGAAGCAACTTTAACAGTTTAATCTAACCATTATATCGAAAAGTCCCTGTAATGCATTTTGCAGGGGCTTTTTTTGTGACAATTATTCAAGCTAAAAATTATAAAATGAGCGAAATTACAGAAACTATACAAGAGCTTTTAGCCGTAGTGGGATTGGAAGCTGACTACAGAAATGATAGTATTGGCCTGCTTGAAAAAGGCAATTCAAGGTATGTACGCGACCTGAAACTGAACTTCACCAGCACACTTACCTCTGCACACTTGTCAGAGAAAGAATGCGCCCTGGTAGCATTGAGCATTGCGGTGAACAACAATAATAAAGTATTAACGGAGTTTTTTGAAAAACAGGCTCTGGCAAAAGAAGCTACAGCAGAAGAGATCGCTGAAGCTGCAGGATGTGCCTCTTTGCTGGCATTGAATAATGTATTCTACCGTTTCCGTCATTTTACAGGAAAAGAAAAATATACCCAGATTCCTGCCCGTGTGCGTATGCAGTTAATGAGCAGCCCGGTGACAGGTAAAGAGTTTTTTGAACTGATGAGTCTGGCAGTTTCTGCTGTAAACGGATGTGAGATGTGTGTAAATGCACATGAGAAATCTATCCTGGCTTTAGGAGCTACCGAAGAACGAGTATTTGATGCGGTACGTATCGCTTCAATCGTTACTTCAGCTGGAAAAGTGCTTTACTAGGCTTTACTGTCAAACATAAAAAAAGGCGCCCTCAAGGGCGCCTTTTCTGTTTTATGCAGAGTTCCTGCCTGCATTGACAATTCCATACACTGTACGGATTGCCAGTTTCTGGTAGGACTGTACTTCTTCTTCAGTTAATTCTTCCTGCAGTTTCTCCAGTGCAAAATGCTGGATCAGTACTAGTGGAAGCACAATCTTCTCCCTTACGGCTACAGATCTCTTTTCTACCGGATAGTTTTCCATCAGGGTTTCATGACCGGCAAGTTTAAGCAGTAATGCTTTCGAAAGCTCGTATTCTGCGTTCAGCATCTTCCAGAAATCCCCGAATTCAGGGTCATTGGCAAAATGTGCAGTGATGGAGAAATCAGCCTTACTCATAGACATCATACAGTTGTCGATGATCGTTTTGAAATAACCTGATTCCTGATAAGTTTTGCGCAGATTTTCCCAGTTTCCTGCCTCTTCCTGGTTTTTAAGCGCAGTACCGATGCCGTAGAATCCCGGAATATTCTGTTTGAGTTGTCCCCATGAGGTAACAAAGCTGATGGCACGCAGGTCTTCCAGCTTTAGTTTTGCTCCTGAACTTCTCTTCACCGGTCTGCTGCTGATCGTGATCTTTGACAACAGGCTCAGCGGAGAATAACGCTCCAGGTAACCCATAAACAGCGGGTGGTTTCTCAGGCTCACAAAGGAGTCGAAACTATCTTTGGCCATTACATTGATAATATCTTTGTGTAAGGGATCCAGCAGGATGTTGTGTTTTTCCTTCATTCCGGCCGATATACCGGCATTGATCAGCTGACTGATGTTGAACCCGGCACTGTCTATAGATCCGTACTGAGAGCTGATCGTTTGGCCCTGTATCGTTAACTGGATGTTTTTATTGGCAATTTCCTTGCCCATAGAGGCGTAGAACAAGTGTGTTTTACCGCCACCCCTTGAAGGAGGCCCACCACGGCCGTCAAAAAACGCCAGGCGAATGTTATGTTTTTCTGAGATGGCAGTTAATGCCACCTTAGCATTGAAGATCGACCAGTTTGCAGTGAGGTATCCACCGTCTTTGGTACTATCGGAATAGCCCAGCATGATATCCTGTCTGTTGCCCCTGCTTTCGAGGTGTTTTCTGTAGAAAGGGTGTGAATATAAAGTATCCATGACATCTGCTGCTACCTGCAGATCGCCCACAGTTTCAAACAGAGGAACAAAATCGATCGTCAGCTGATCTTCTTCCCAACCGTTCCATAAGAACAGTTCGATCAGCTGCAGGATGTCTGAGGCCTGCTGGCAATTACTGATAATATAGCGGTGGCAGGCCAGCTCACCATTGCTTTGCTGGATCTGTTTGATCTCAGAGATGGTTTGCAGAGTATCCTTAATCAGCGGGGTACCTTCTCCTGCATAAATTACCTTTGCGCTTTTAAAAGAAAGCTGGGCAATTTTTTCCGTCTCCGAAAGTTCATCAAAGTTTTCGGGGAAAAGAGAAATAATAGGTTTGCTCTGGCGGCAGTAGGCATGAACATCTCTCAGTACCCTGCTGTCCTGTCTGATATCCAGTGAAGCGAAATGACTTCCGAAAAGTTCTACTTTGCGTAATAGGTCGTCTACCAGATCAGCAAACAGTCCGTCATGAGATTCAATCAGGGTAGATTTAATCAGGTTCAGGTTTTCAGTCAGGAAATCTGAGATATTCTCCGGAACGGTATTGGTATCAAAAGCGTGGTTATATAAGGTATCCTGTACTTTGTAAATCACCTCTTCCACCCCTCTGAAGGTAATCCTGCGTTTCAGTTTCCTGAAATCCCTGTAATAGCAGCGGAAGAGGATCTGACGAAGCATTTTTGCCACCTGCATCGTATGTTCAGCATGAACATTAGGATTTCCGTCCCTGTCGCCACCCGGCCAGAAGCCCAGTTCGATTGCTTTTTTTGTAGGGATGTTATATTCTTCGAGACTGCTGTCAATTTCCGACTGGATATTGGCTGCTGCGAAATAAAATACATTTTCCAGGTACCATGAAAGGCTCAATGCCTCATCTACCGGTGTAGGGGAAGTTTTATTAAAAAACGGAGTTTTTCCGAGTTGTTGTAAAAGCTGGTTGATACTTACAATGTCATTGATCTTAATGGCTGCTGTAAGGTCAGTAATAATAGAAAGCACACTGCCCGGATAAAACTGAGTAGGGTGGGCGGTAAGCACCAGGCGCAGGGAAAGATCCTCAATCAGCTGCACTGTTTTTTGATAAACATCATCACTGGATTCGCTCTTTTTCAACATTGATCTCAGTGAGCTCTGGCCTTCTGCTGTATTTAATTTTGTGAAAGAAGCGTCTTCTACTGCATCAAAAAGCACCACCTGACGCTCGATATACTGGATAAACCTGAATAGTAAGTCGATCACATCCTTGGCATTAGCTGCCTGCGTATATTTTTCAAAAAAGACATTAATGATCTCGGCAGGCGTCTTCTGATTCTTGACTCCGTCTTCACAATATTTAATAAAAAGAGGCAGGAGAGTACCTGTATCTTTGATCTTATAAAATGGGAGGGTCAGGAACAGGCTATTGTAAAGTTCGAATCTGGAAACAACCTCGTTGTTGAATATGGATTCTCTCTGACCTGTAAATCTTGGTTTCTGCATGATTACTAATGGTAAATTTTTACGCGCTGAAGCTAAGAAAAATGACGGTAAGATCTATAGAATAATGTTAATAAATTTATTTTGGTTTGCTGGTAAATAAAATCTAAATTGCTTTCAGAAAGGTTTTCAATCATTTAAAGTATAATGCATTTGTTGTGTAGCAGCAATCGCAAAAAAAGTAAATTTTTTTGGAAAAGATAATGGCTGTCCCAAAAGGACAGCCATTTTTCTTAAGGATGGATTGGTAATAACATTAGTGAACGTCGGCCGGAATATCCACGTTCTTTTTAAATTTCTGCAGGTACAGCAAGGGTATAGAACAAAGCATGACCATTCCTGCCACCCAGTAGGCATCGCTGTAGGTGAGCAGCAAAGTTTGCTTGATGAGTGTTCCTTCCATCGCCTGTGTGGCCATGTGTCTGGCATCAGACATGGAGAAGCCCTTACCCATAAAATTATTGATGAAAGCGTTAAAGCGCTGTACAAATATAGGGTTACCCTCATTCAGGTTAGTCAGCAGGTTACTTCTGTGGAATCCCTGACGCGTGTGGATCAGCGTAGTTAAAGCCGCAATCCCGAAAGATCCGCCCAGCTGCCTCATCATATTATTGAGACCTGAACCCTGACCAATCTCAGCACCTTTCAGATCCTGTATCGCCAGCGTAGTCAGCGGCACAAATAACAGAGCCATACCCACACCCCTGATGATCAGCGGCAGGAAGAAGTCGCTCGTTCCTGAAGCCAGCGTAGATTTGCTGAGCATATTACAGAATACAAAGAACAGGAACATCCCGATGGTAGCCATAAACTGCGCCGGAATTCCTTTTTTCAGGAACATCCCGATAAAAGGCATCATGGCAATGGTACATAATCCACCAGGGAAGAGCAATTCTCCTGTTTGCAGTGCCGAGAATCCCAGTAGATTCTGACAGAATACGGGGAACACGAATACCGAACCGTACAGACCGAAACCAAGAATAAAGGAGGTGAACATCCCCACTGAGAAACTACGGTGTCGCATGATCTTAAAGTTGACGATAGGGTGGTCTGTAGTGGTCTCACGCCAGATAAACAGCAGTAATCCCAGTACCGAAGCAACGGCCAGTGCGGTAATATATGGTGTGGCGAACCAGTCTTCACTTTCGCCTTTTTCCAATACTGTCTGTAAACTACCTACAGCAACGGCCAGCAGGCCAATTCCCCACCAGTCTACAGGTTGTCCCTGTCCGGTTTTTGGCGTCGTTCGTATATACGTATAAGTACAGTAGGCCGCGAGAATCCCGACGGGAATATTCACGTAGAAGATCCATGGCCAGCTGCTGATATCAATGATATATCCACCGATAGTTGGACCTACAGTAGGGCCTACAACAGCTCCCAGACCAAATAATGCGGTAGCTATACCCACGTCTTCACGCGGCCAGGTTTCCAGAAGGATCGCCTGTGCGGTAGAGATCAGTCCACCTCCTGCAATACCCTGTAAAATACGGAATGCGATCAGCTCTTCGAGCGAGGTAGCATTACCACAGAGGAAGGAAGCGATGGTAAAGACAATGATAGAAGTTAAGAAATAATTTTTTCGTCCGAATCGGCTGCCCAGCCAGCCTGACATGGGCAGTACGATTACGTTTGCCACGGCATATCCGGTAGAAATCCAGGCGATATCCTCTAAGGTTGCGCCCAGGTTTCCCTGGATTTGTGGCAATGCGACGTTTACGATGGTTGTATCAATCAGCTCCAGTAGGGAGGCTGTGATCACCGTAAACGTGATTATCCATTTTGTAAAACCCTGTTCGGCCATTTTATTTAATCTTTTGTTGATACAGAAACGTTCACGCTCATGCCCGGACGCAGTTTACTCAGTATTTCTTTTGTAGGTTTAATTTTGATTTTCACGGGAACACGCTGCACAACTTTTACAAAGTTACCTGTTGCGTTATCCGGAGGTAATAGAGAGCCTTTGGCACCAGTGATTGGCGAGAAGTTATATACTTCACCGGCGATGTGATCATCAGGATAAGCATCTACCACGATATCAACCTTTAATCCTGTACGGATTTCTTCCAGCTGAGTTTCCTTGAAGTTTGCAGTTACGTACAGGCTATTGTCATTTACGATAGAGAATAATGATTGTCCTGCCTGAATCAATTGTCCTTTCTGAATACTTTTCTTACCTGCAATACCTGTTGCCGGAGAAGTGATATTGGTATATGACAATTGCAGTTTTGCAAAATCTACTTCCGACTGGCGTTCCGAAACACTGTTGTTGCTTACGGCAAGCTGGGATTTTGTAGTACCCACTTGTTTAACCGCTGCGGTATACTGATCTTTTGCTGCATCATATGTGGCCTGTGCTACGTCTCTGGTAGCTTTAGCCTGGTCGAACTGCTGTTGTGTGATTGATCCGTCTTTAATCAGGTTTGCATAACGTTCGAAATCTTTTTGTGCCTGCCATAATTTTACTTTAGCAGATTCAATATTAGATTTTGCTGTGCTGGTATTGGCCGTGATCGCGATGATCTGTGACTCTGAAACACCCACACCTGCATTTGCACCTTTCTGAACAGACATTGCCTGCTCTAATTTCACTTTGTAGTCACGGTCGTCAAGTGTTACCAAAGTATCACCCTCTTTTACAGGGGTATTTTCTTCAAAGCGGATCTCTTTTACATACCCTCCAACACGGGCAACTACAGTGCTGATATCGCCATCGATCTGCGCATCATCTGTATCAACGTGTTTGCTGAAATATAAATATTCTTTTATGCCGAAGATGGCACCTATAACGATTAGAACAGCTAATATTATAGGGACAATTTTACTTTTCTTCTGAGGTTCAATTGTCTTTTCTGTTGTTGATTCTGTTGTCATTACTAGCGTGGATTTGATGTTATTGAGAAATTTTTCCTGTTGATTTTAATAGGGTATAATATGCTATACCGGCATCTGCCTTTGCAATTTCGAGATTGATCTTAGCCTGGAACAAAAGCGTTTCGGCATCAATTCTGTCAGTAACAGAGGCTACATTGTTTTTATATCTTGATGAATAAAGCCTGTCATTTTCTGTCGCCTGAGCGATAGAAGTTTCGAGCACATCGATCTTGTTTTTTGCTACCTGGTAGTTCTGATAGTTTTTGTTGATCTCAGTTCTCACGTTATCAGTCTGGATGGTTTTCTGAATTACAAATTCATCCTGCTGGATTTTGGCTTTACTGATTTTATTTTTGTTGGTCCATAGGTTGCCGATGTTCCATGATAAGGTAGCACCTACAGTCATAGGTACGATATACTGGTGGTTGGAAGGGATAAAGTTTCCGCTCGGGTTGATGTAGTAAACATCTGCACCCAGTGAGAATGTAGGCAGCGTATTCGCCTTTACCGACTTGATGTCATAATCAGCGGCCTTGGTGCGGATATCCAGTTGTTTGAGTTCCTGGCGTGTAGTCATCCCTCTGTCGAGGTAATTGGTTAGCGGCTCCATCGCCATCGCATCTCCCGCAGGGTCTGAAATTTCGATCTGTGTATCTTCAGGAAGACCGAGCAGAATATCCAGGTTGTAGTTTACAATCTTCTGGTTTCCTTCGATTTCAAGTTTGGTAAGCGTTACATTTGATTGTTGCAGCTGGAAGCGGAGTACATCATTTTTAGTGACGATACCCTGTTCAAAAAAGCGTTCTGCCTGTTTCAGCTGGCTTGCAATTGACTCCAGGTTCTGGTCTACCACTTTATGACTTTGTGATAACTTGTAAAGTGCATAATAAGTATCAATGGTAGCGAAAGTCACTTCCTCTTTTACCTTATCAGCATCCAGGCGGGCCACATCAGCAAGCAGCTTCGTACTTTCTTTTGCATATTTAAGTTTACCACCACCATATACCAATTGTGAAACTGAGGCAAGGCCGATGTAGGCATCAGCACGTTTTGGTAAGTTGATGGCATCTGCACCGCCGACCCTAAGCTGGTTTGTAGGGATTTCAGCGTGATTATAGATAGCACTTACGCTTGCTGAAGGCAATGCACTATCCTTAACAACATCGAGCTGAGCCATGTTCTGCTCGATTTTATTCTGAGAAAG
>Ga0157373_10004459_pt1 | contig 10536 bp, 9 predicted proteins | sample C65metaG_FD_113460 | JGI IMG/M metagenome (GOLD analysis project Ga0157373, IMG submission 113460) | Corn rhizosphere microbial communities from Kellogg Biological Station, Michigan, USA - C6-5 metaG | ecosystem: Host-associated > Plants > Roots > Rhizosphere > Soil | place: USA: Michigan...
AAGCTTCGTTCTTTAAAGTTTTTGGAAGGAAGACATAAATTTTTGCGTGAAGCTATCTGGTTTTGCGTACTTTTATCTGAATCTTTCTGTCAATGATATCTTCCATGAATTGAAGAATGCCATCTTTCACTTCTTTTGAATAGCTAGCTCTTAATGTCTTCAGGCATCCATCGCACAAATTCATTTTCCAGGCTACCCTCCTTAAAACCAGGGATGCTTACCCGGTAAAAAGAAAAGCCAGCATTCCGGCGTTACTGTTAACAATGTTTTACGCTGGTCTGCTTTTAATTAAGGAGATAATTTCGGAATTTGTATAAGCGAGCCAGATTTTATCCGCATGGTGATTGGTTAACAAAACATCACTTCTATGAAACGATCTTTACTCAGAAGTATTTTTTTTATTTCCGTGCTTACTGCCTGCTCTTCATCACGAAGAGGCACGGAATCCATACAAAATACTATGGTCAACGCCGCTGAGGTACAGCCTCAAACAGACTCCAGCCAGGTACTGCAGTCCTTAATGGACCTTCCGCAGACACAGTTTGGCGGTTTTGTGCTGAAACCCGGTTTTTATGAAGCTGAATTCAAAACTTATTGCCTGCAGCCGGGTACTCCCGACCCGGGACAGGGTGATGCCTATGTGCAGGCACCTGTATCCGGCTACCGGAAAGACATCATCGAATCCGTTTTAATCAATTCAAAGGATCAGAAGGATATCGAACAAAGAAATATTCAATTACTGCTTTGGTCAGTTGTAAGCGGCTCAAACTTCAAAGGTCTTTCCTACAGTGTTCAAAACGATGCTGCAAAGCTGCTGACACCAAAACAAATTTTCCAGTTAAAAGGCGGAGTGGTGGGTATGATTAAAGAAGCCTCCTATACTACGGGGATTCTCAATTCAAACAACGACATAAAGCGGTTATTTGAAAACGGTATCCATTCTTATGAAGCTTATGAAAGGATAGCAGTGCGCCATGAGCAATCTCAGATCATAAAGCGGGGAGTAAAGGATAATCAATGGTACAGGCAAAAAGAAAACTATTATGTACGCTTCATTCCTGAGAGTTATAAAAAAGTAAGGATACAGGTGTATGTTCCTAATGATTTGTTAGATGCAGAAAACAAGCTCAATGGTGAATATCTTGTTTTTGACCCCACCGGGCAACAGGGCATACCAACTTTTACCAATGCGCAAAGGCTGGGTATAGGATCACCTGTAATCGATATGGTAAGGGCGGTGATCAAAATAAATAAAACTTTACCTCCGCCAAAAAACAGCCAACAGAAAAAAACAAATCCGAAAGCGAAAATATGATCGCCTTAAATTTTTGCATGCGTCCGGAGTTTTCTATCCGGCAGACAGTGACCTTTTTTGTAAATAAATTAAACCGCTCAGACCTGTCTTTGTAAAGCCTTGTACAGAATTATTTGAACGTTGAGTACTGAACATGCGTTATTTTGTAAGCACAGTTCACCAAAAACTGCAGATCACCCATGACAAAACATTCACTGTATAAACTCCTGTTAACCGCATTTCTCTTTATAGCGGTTTGCCGCCAAGGCTACAGCCAGCCTGCAAAAGCAGAAACAGAAATAAAAGAAATGATGAAAGAACTGGACGTTGTGGGCCTTTCGGTGGTCGTGGTAAAAAAAGGAAAGATCATCTACAATAACTCTTTCGGATTAAAAGATATCGCTACCAACACACCGCTGACCAATGACGATATTTTCAGGATTGCTTCCATATCCAAATCTTTTTCCGCTACTTCCATTATGCAGCTGGTAGAAGCAGGAAAGCTGTCCCTCGACGATGATTTCAGTAAGCTGGTGGCTTTACCGTACGCAATCCAAAATTCCCGCAAACAGTTATCACCTTAAGGATGATAATGAGTCACACGGCAAGCATCAACGACAGCCAGGGATATTTTTCGCTGGATGTTATCGATCCTTCTAAAGGCGCCGGCTACACAAAATGCTATAACGATTATAAGCCGGGAACTAAATACCAGTACTGCAACCTCGACTACAATATGACGGGCACTGTGATAGAAAGGATCAGTGGCGAACGCTTTGATAACTATGTTAGGAACCATGTATTGAAGCCGCTGAACTTGTACGGCGGCTATTGTGTTGATTCGCTGGACAGCAATCGGTTTGCCACCATCTATGATTATGATTCAACAAAAAAACTGGTGCCTTCTCCCGGTGCGTATGACCCGCGCAGGCAGGAGATACAGAACTATGTTATGGGTTACAGCACTCCCATTTTCTCTCCCACAGGCGGCATGAAAATATCTGCAGCGGATCTTGCCCGTTACATGGCCATGCACATGAAACACGGGAAGTACAAAGGCGTCAGGATCATCTCTAAAAAAAGTTCCCGGATCATGCAGTCCGTCGTTGCGGAAAAAGAAGGTTATGCCCTTGCCATTATGCATACAGATAAACTCCTTCCAGGCAAAAAGCTCACAGGCCATACCGGCTCTGCCTATGGATTATACAGCGCCATGTTCTTTAATGCAAAGGAAAAATTTGGGATAGTGGTAATAACCAATGGCTGCAACCCTGTATATAAAGACGGCTACAACCTGGTGATCAGAAGAACGGTGAATAGTTTGTACGACAGTTTTATAAAATAGAAAAGCAGAACCATCGTGAAGGTTATTGTGCGCCGATCATTTTCCTTTGTGCATCCAGGCGCATTGCCAATGTTGTCCTCCCTGCGAGTTGGAGGTTTTCTGATGATCCGGACTACGCAAAATAGTTGCCTATAATAAAAAAGAGCAACAATTTTCTATTTTGTGCCAGGCACATGAAACAGCAGTGCCATGTGCGCCTTTTAAAAATCGTGGTATTCCCTTTGTATTTAGAACCTTATGCATTTATACCCCTGGTGTGGTTTACTGCTTGGACTTGGTTTGCTTTTATTGTCTCCATTCCAGCTATGTGCCCAAAAGGATACTACCGTTCCCCAAAACAGGATCGATAGTTTTTTGAGCAGGCAGAAAGGCGTGTTCGGCCAACTTGCGGAAAGCTTGCGGGCTGATACAACAGAAGATAAGGAGCGGGGAATACAAAGAGGAGATAAGGTATTTCAAAGGTTCAACAATCGTATCATTCGTTTTATTACGGTTCAATCACTTGATTTTGGAATTTCTCTTGGCGATACGTCCAAAAGGATCAATAACAGCTTAACTCACCTGGCGAACTGGGTACACAACAACACCAAAGAAAGGGTTATCAGGAACAATTTATTTTTCAGGCCTCACGATAAAGTGTCACCTTTTGTACTTGCCAACAATGAACGGTATCTTCGGAATCTTCCTTATATACAGGATGCGGAGATTGTGATACGGCCCGTCAGGAATCATCCGGATTCTGTGGACGTCACCATTTTTACCAAAGATCTTTTTTCCATTGGAGGATCCCTGAGGTTGCATTCCTATCAAACGGTATCCGCGTCAGTGCAGGATGACAATACCATGGGCTGGGGCGACCGACTGCAGTTTCAAACCTTATTTGACCAAAGGAGGCGCCCTGCTTTTGGATATGGAATAGGATATATCAAGCGGAATGTAGCGGGAAGCTTTATCGACCTGAGTGCAGGCTATTTAAATTTCAGCCCTGCTTTTAATACGGGCAGAAGGGAAGAGAACACTGCTTTTGTAAGAATGGAAAAGCCTTTTGTAAATCCCTACTCTGTCTGGACCTGGTCTGCCAGCGCCGAACTGCATTCCACTTCCAATATGTTCGGCCTGGATTCGGTTTTTGATAGCCGGTTGAAGTATAAATACAGGTTGTTCGATGGCTGGATCGGAAGAAATTTAACCACAAAGCGGGTGAGTAATGAAAGGGAATTCAGCCGTTTCCGTTATTTAGTTTCCCTGCGCCTTATCGATCAGCACTTTCTTGAAAAGCCTTCTCAGTTTATAACCCAATACGATTATTCATTTGCCAACACCTTTGCAGTATTGGGTGCCCTGTCCGCCTACAAACAACGCTTCTACAAAACAAGTTATATTTATGGATTTGGCCGCCACGAGGATTTACCCAGCGGCATTGAAGCTACTCTTGTTTCGGGCTTTACCCGTAAAGAAGACAGGAAGCGGTTATACTCCGCTTTTGCATTTAGCTATAACTATGTTACCTCGAAGGAGCGCTTCTTCAATTATTCTGTGGAAGCAGGAAGCTCGTTTTACAAAGGAAAACCTGAAGATGTTTCCCTAATAGGAAGCTTAGAATATTTCGGACGCCTTCACCAGTGGAATGGATGGAAGCAGCGTATTTTTTTCAATGCTTCGGCAGCGAAACAATGGAACCCGCTGATGGATGAACCCCTGTATTTGGAGAGCGGTTACGGGCTTCCTGGTTACGAGAATGAATGGCTGCCGTGCCACGTGAGGATCAGTATAAAAATGGAGTCTGTTTTTTTCAGTCCCCTTTCCATTTTTTATTTCAGGTTTGCTCCTTTTGTGTTTGGCAATCTTGCCTGGTTCAAAGCGGCATATTCGCAAAAAACAGTACCCATGATCGGTGGCGGTATCCGTTGCCGGAACGAAAGTTTGGTACTGGGCACCATTGAATTGAAAGGCACCTATTTTTTAAAAGAAGATATGACGGGGACAAAATACAGTATTGGTATCCGCTCCAATTTGCGTTATAAGTACAACCAGAATTTTATTAAAAAGCCGCAGTTTGTAGAGGTAAATTAAATGCTTGCATCATCCGGGGTATGGAAGCCAGTTGCAAAAGGGATTGTTCAGAAAAAAACAGAGTGGTTGTTGCTCCTTATTACAATCCGATCGCTTCCTTCAACCATTCCATAACGGCTGCCTGCTCAACTCACCCCAAACAAAATATTGAACACAACCATTCACAATTGGGTTCTCCTTCGTTCCTTTACTTTCGTTTAAATAAGGAATAAACATGGAGGGCATTCGCAAAGAAAGAAGTGGTTCAAAAATCTTATCACAAACTCCGGTTTCAGTTTTAGACCTGGCTACAATTGTAGAGGGTGAAAGTGCAGCCGATGCTTTTCAGCGAAGCCTTCGCCTGGCACAAACCGCCGAAGCTTTGGGCTATACCCGGTATTGGTTTGCCGAGCATCATAATATGGAAAGTGTGGCTTCCGCGGCAACTGCCGTATTGATTGGTTATGTAGCCGGTGGTACTTCTTCCATTCGTATCGGTTCAGGTGGCATCATGCTTCCGAACCATGCACCTTTAATTATTGCTGAACAATTTGGTACTCTCGCTTCACTTTATCCCAATAGAATTGACCTCGGTTTGGGCCGGGCACCGGGAACAGATCCGCTTACATCGTATGCCCTGCGCAGAAGCCTAAAAGGGGATGTGGATGATTTCCCAAATGATGTAGCAGAACTCATCTCCTACCTTGGACCTAAAGATCCGGATGCACGCATCAGGGCTGTGCCTGGCGAGGGAACCGAAGTGCCGGTGTGGTTATTAGGTTCCAGCACCTACAGTGCACAACTGGCAGCGGCGATGGGACTACCCTTTGCCTTTGCTTCGCATTTTGCACCCACCTATTTGATGGAAGCTTTGCAGCTCTATAAAGAAAGGTTTCGACCTTCGAAACACCTGAAAGAGCCTTACAGTATGGCTTGTGTGAATGTAGTTGCTGCGAATAGGGATGAAGAAGCTCATTACCTGGCGACTTCATTTTACCAATTGGTTTTGGGCATGATCCGCAATAAGCGAAGGCCGCTGCCGCCGCCCGTTTCTTCTATGGATGGTTTATGGAACGAAGGAGAAAGGGCCGCTATTGGTAACATGGCACAGTATGCCTTTGTTGGAAGTGTATCAACTGTAAAAAAAGGGCTCGAATCTTTTTTGGAAAAAACAGGAGTAGAGGAGATCATGATCACCTCCCATGTGTATTCTCTGGAAGCAAAGATGCATTGCTATGAATCGGTAGCGGCTTTATTCGACGAAGGAGACAAAAACAAATAGGTAAAAGGATGCTAAGCTAAAGAGAAAAGGAATAAGCAGTTATTTAAGCCTTATTGCTATCGTGGGTGAACCCACAACTAAGCCCAAAGCCCCACCCATCAAAATCATTTTTCCGGCACGCCACCTCCGTTTATCTTAGCCCGTCTATTTTAAAATCATAACACATGAAACGAATGCTTCTGTTCATTGCAGTATTGCTGATGACTTCATTTTCTTTTTCCCAGGATAAAAAAGTCCTGCCATTTCCCATTTTGCAAAAACAGTTATCAAACGGGCTGAATGTGGTTACCGTTCCTTACAACAGTCCGGGCATCGCCTCCTTTTACCTGGTGGTGCGTGCAGGTTCCCGTGAGGAAGTGGAGCCCGGCAAAACAGGCTTTGCCCATTTTTTTGAACACATGATGTTCCGCGGCACCGAAAAATATTCCAAGGAAGCTTATGACGAAGCACTCAAATCTCTCGGCGCATCCTCCAATGCCAATACCTCTCAGGACAGAACGGTGTATTACATTACCGGTAATGCTTCCATGCTCGAAAAAATGTTTGAAATAGAGGGCGACCGGTTCCAGCATCTCAAATATTCCGAACATGATTTTAAAACTGAAGCCGGCGCTGTAAAAGGAGAGTACACCAAGAACAACTCTGATGTGCTTTCGCAACTGTATGAAAAAACACTGGAGACCGCTTTTGACAGGCATACCTACAAGCACACCACCATGGGCTTTTTTAAAGATGTGGTGGACATGCCCAATCAGTACAATTATTCACTGACGTTTTACAACCGCTTTTACCGTCCTGAATATTCCACTATTATTGTTGTTGGCGATGTAAAGCAGACGGAGGTAAACAAGTTTGCCGAAAAATATTTTGGCAACTGGAAGCGTGGCAGCTACCAGCCCATAATTGAAGAAGAGCCGCAGCAAACGGCCATCCGTTATGTGCACATCAGGCAGTCCAACTACCCTCCGCTTGTCCGGTTGAATTATAAAGGCCCCGCTTTTTCCAACCATAAGGACCTGGCAGCATTGAGCTTGCTCAACATGATCCTTTTTGCCGAAGGCGGCGAGTTGTATCAAAAACTGGTCGTGAAAGAGCAAAAGGTGAGAACGCTTTCCGGTGGCGCCAATGGTAACCGCGATCCCAATCTTATTGTAATCAACGCTTCGCTGCGTAATGCATCCGACCTGCAGTATGTAAAGGACGAACTGGTAAAGGCATTGGAGGCGGCTAAAACTACTCCTGTTGATGCTAAAAAATTAGCCGATTCCAAAAGCCGTATCAAGTACGGCATTGCCATGGCTATGGACAACCCGGATGCTATTGCTAACACCATTGCACAGGCAGTGTGGCTGAGCGGCGATCCCGAAGCTCTGAATAAATACTACGCTGTGTTTGAAACTGTGACCACAAAGGACATTATGAATGCCGCTAAAAAATATTTCACCCCGGAGACACTGACTATTTCAACTATTGGTCCTTCGGACGAAAACCCGGTTAAATAATGATCAACAAAGCAATTTGAAACAGGAGCTATTTTATTTGAAAAATTATTATCGTGCGGGGGTCGCTGAGTTCCGATAGCTATCGGGATCGCGACTGTGAACTCCGCGTCTTCGCGTTACCATCATTCAAACAAAAAAATTATTATGAACCGCATATTCTTTTCGTTTTTATTTCTTGCACTTACCGTTGGTCTGTCGATGCAGGCGCAACAGGTAGTTGAATTAAAACAACCAACATCCAACAAAATCATCATCAAACTCATGTTCCGTGCAGGATCTATTTGCGATCCTAAAGGGAAAGAAGGCCTTACCGATATTACGGCCAATACCATTACCCGTGGCGGCACTGCAACGAAAACTTCGCGCCAGATACAGGAGTTTATTTACCCGATGGCCGCTTCCTTTAATACTTCGGTTGATAAAGAAGTAACGGTGTTCACTTTTGCCGTGCACAAAGATTTTCTCGATAGTTTTTATACCGTGATCAAAGGATTGATGCTGACGCCGTCGTTCACCGAACCGGATTTCAACCGTATAAAGGCCAATCAGCAGGTATATGTAGACCAGGTGGTCCGTGCCTCATCAGATGAAGACTACAGCAAGTTTGCACTGGAAGATCTGTTGTTTCGCGGCAGCAATTACCAGCACATGGTGGCAGGTACCAGCGCAGGCGTAGCTTCTATTACACTAGATGATGTAAAGCAGCATTATAAAAATTATTTCACTAGAGATAACCTGATGATCGGTATTGCCGGAAGTTATTCGCCTGCTTTTTTGGCGAAGCTGAAAACCGACATGGCCAAACTGCCTTCTTTAAAAAAGCAATTGCCCCATCCCGGTAGGCCAAACAATCCCAATGGCTTACAGGTAGAAATTATTTCCAAGCCCGAAGCATTGGGCTCTGCTATTTTTACGGGCTTTCCTTTGTCCATCACAAGGAGCAATAATGAATTTGCAGCCCTGATGGTTGCTAATTCTTTTTTGGGTGAGCACCGCAAAAGCTATGGCAGGCTCTATGATAAAATCCGTACCACACGTTCCATGAATTATGGCGACTACTCTTACATTGAATGGTACGAAGCGGGAGGAAGAAATATGTTACCCCAAACCGGTGTGCCGCGTCATTCCAATTATTTCTCGATCTGGATCCGTCCCGTGCAAATTGCAGAAGGATTGAAGCAACAGTACTCTGAATTGAAAGACATTCAAACCGGTCATGCGGTATTTTCTTTGAAGCTTGCCCTGCGTGAGATGGATAACCTGATCAGGAACGGCTTGAGTAAAGAGGATTTTGAAGCCACACGCACTTTTCTTCGCAGCTATAACAAACTGTATGTTCAAACTCCGGAAAAGCGATTAGGCTTTTTAATGGACAGCCGTTTTTATGGTCGCACCGATTATATCAAAGAAATGGATGCCTTGCTTGCAAAGTTGACATTAGCCGATGTAAATAATGCTATTAAAAAATACTGGCAAACAAAAAATATGTTTATCAGCATTGTTACCGACGACAGCGAAGCGCCTACTATTAAAAAAGCGCTGGAAGAAGGAGCGGTAACACCCATGAGTTATTCAAACCTGGTTAAGGAAGGCTTGCCAATAGAAGTGTTGAAAGAAGATGAGGAAATAGCAAAATACCCTTTAAATATAAAGACTGTGAAGATTGTTGATAATAAGGAAACGTTTAAGGAAGCAAAGGTATTTTAGAAGCGCCGGAGCTATATCATTTAAGAAAGACAAAGCTACCGCTTCAGGGTAGCTTTTTCGTTGTAGGGCTGATGCCTCATTAAAGGGTTGTTTACTATCGCTGTTTTGATGGAATTTTGAAGGCAGATGAACGGCCTTCAAGAAAGAAAACCTTTGCGAAAGATCATCCATATTGATATGGATGCTTTTTATGCATCGGTAGAACAGAGAGATCATCCGGAATTAAGCGGTAAGCCCATAGCTGTTGGTGGTTTACCTGAAGGCCGCGGCGGTGTGGTAGCAACCTGCAGTTATGAAGCCAGAAGATTTGGTGTACGATCGGCCATGCCATCAAAGAAAGCATTGCAGCTTTGCCCGCAAATCATTTTTATCAGGCCAAGATTTGATGTGTATAAGGAAGTGTCGCGACAAGTGCGGGAGATCTTTCATCGTTATACCGATGTCATTGAACCGCTTTCTTTAGACGAAGCTTATTTGGATGTGACGGAAGATAAACAGGGAATTGGTTCTGCCATTGATATTGCCACACTCATTAAAAAAGCGATTAAAGAAGAATTGCATTTAACTGCATCGGCCGGTATTTCCATCAACAAATTTGTGGCGAAAATTGCATCGGATATGAAGAAGCCGGATGGACTTACGTTCATTGGTCCATCGAAAGTGGAATCGTTTGTTGAAGCACTCTCCATTGAGAAGTTTTATGGAGTGGGTAAAGTAACTGCTGAAAAAATGAAAGACATGAATATTCATACCGGTGCAGATCTGAAAAAACTAAGTGAAAAGGAATTGATACAGTATTTTGGCAAAGCAGGAAAGTTTTATTACGGCATTGTAAGAGGCATTGATGAAAGGCCTGTTGAACCCAACCAGGAAACCAAATCCATTGGTGCGGAAGACACATTCCCCGAAGACCTGACTACGATTGAAGAAATGAATAAGGAGCTGGAAAAGATTGCACTACTCGTCCATCAACGATTGCTGAAGCACCGGTTTAAAGCAAGAACGGTTACACTAAAGATCAAATACTACGATTTTAAGATCATCACCAGAAGTAAATCGTTTCCTGAACCGGTAGATGATCTGCAACTGATGATTGATACTGCAAAGGAATTAATGGCTGCTACTGAGCCAGATGACGTAAGGATACGGTTGCTCGGAATATCTGTTTCTAATTTTGGTGAGAAAACGGTTACAAGAAAAACGATACAGGGACAATTGCCTTTGTTTGAGGAATAAAATTTTGGAGCCGCAAAGAAGAGGCAAACTTTTGTGCGATCTTTGAATTCTTCTTTCCTCTGCTTTGTTTTTTGTATGCCCGAACACTGGTACCACATTGATGATATTAATAAAATTG
>Ga0157373_10004461_pt1 | contig 10534 bp, 6 predicted proteins | sample C65metaG_FD_113460 | JGI IMG/M metagenome (GOLD analysis project Ga0157373, IMG submission 113460) | Corn rhizosphere microbial communities from Kellogg Biological Station, Michigan, USA - C6-5 metaG | ecosystem: Host-associated > Plants > Roots > Rhizosphere > Soil | place: USA: Michigan...
GCGAGCTACGAGTTTTGGCTCGAATTAGCTGCAACTTGTTCCGAAAGTACAAGTGTGCGACGCAACAGACGACGAGGCTTATTCTAAAGTTTGGTACATAAAAATTACTTCTTAGTCAAAAACATTTTTTCTATGGATACTACCACAAAGTCATCGAAAATAATTTCAACAACAGATGATTTCCTTCCATTGCAGGGAACAGATTATGTTGAATTTTACGTGGGCAATGGAAAACAAGTAGCGCATTTTTATAAAACAGCGTTTGGATTTCAAAGCCTTGCTTATGCAGGCCCGGAGACAGGTGTAAAAGACCGCGCCAGCTATGCGTTGCAACAAAATAAATTGACCTTTGTTTTTACAACGCCATTGAAAAGCGGTAATCCTATAGCGGATCATATTTACAAACATGGTGATGGAGTGAAGGTACTTGCATTGCATGTAAATGACGCAATGGATGCCTGGCATCAAACAACATTGCGTGGCGCAGCAAGTTATATGGAACCTACAACTTTAAAGGACGACAATGGTGAAGTTGTTTTAAGCGGCATTCATACATACGGCGAAACGGTGCATGTTTTTGTTGAAAGAAAAAATTATCGGGGCGCATTTATGCCGGGATACAAGGCCTGGAAAACAGAATATAATCCTTCTCCGGCGGGTTTGTTATACGTGGACCATTGCGTGGGAAATGTGGGATGGAATCAAATGAATCCGTGGGTAAAATTTTATGAAGAAGTGATGGGCTTTCGTAATATTTTAAGCTTTGATGATAAAGATATTTCTACAGAATATTCTGCATTGATGAGCAAAGTAATGAGCAACGGAAACGGTTATGTAAAATTCCCCATCAATGAACCGGCGGAAGGAAAGAAGAAATCGCAGGTGGAAGAATATCTTGAATTCTATGAGGGCGAAGGTTGTCAACACATAGCAATGGCAACAAATAACATCATTGAAACGGTAAGTGAATTAAAGAAAAGAGGTATTGAATTTTTAAAAGTTCCAACAAGTTATTATGACGAATTACAAGAACGGGTTGGTAGCATTGATGAAGATATTTCATCGTTAAAAGAATTGGGCATTTTGGTTGATCGTGATGATGAAGGTTATCTTTTGCAAATATTTACAAAACCCGTGGAAGACAGACCCACATTGTTTTTCGAGATCATACAACGCAAAGGCGCACAAAGTTTTGGCAAAGGAAATTTTAAAGCGTTATTTGAAGCGATTGAAAGGGAACAGGCACTAAGAGGAAATTTATAAGAAGTATAAAATTTTTTTTATAGTCGAAATTTGTACATCGCGTCTTCACTTTAAGTGTTGGCTGTTATAAGACATTAATATCCGTTGGTTTGAAAAATTAAAAGTTATGCGGCGTTGTTACTGATAACAGGCGATGCCACATGCACAAAAGCCGGCAACAAAAAATAATCAAGCATTCCGTTTTGGCATTAATAATTATCTTGCTCCAATACTTCAATTATGGAAGATATTCATCTGCATCATGAAGAACATTTGGAAAGTTCTGACTTGCTCCGCGATATTGTCATTGGAATGAGCGACGGGCTCACGGTTCCGTTTGCATTGGCTGCAGGTTTGAGCGGAGCAGTTGACAGTACGGGTGTCATCATCATTGCCGGCATTGCTGAAATTGCGGCGGGTTCTATTGCTATGGGACTTGGCGGATTTCTTGCAGGCAAAACGGAACAGGATCATTACAACAGCGAGTTGAAAAGAGAATATTGGGAAGTGGACAATTTGCCGGACAAAGAAGCGGATGAAGTACGTGTGTTTTTTAAATCACTTGGGTTAAGCAAAGAAGTTCAGGAAAAAGCTGTGGTTGAACTTACAAAAGATAAAGATGTTTGGGTTGATTTTATGATGAAGTATGAATTGAATCTTGAGAAGCCGGACCCGAAGCGTGCTAAAAAGAGTGCTTTCAATATTGGTGTTTCATATGTTGTTGGCGGGCTTGTTCCTTTGAGTCCTTATTTTTTTGTAAGCAACCCCCAACAAGGCTTGATGATAAGTGTCGTTATCACACTTATTTGTTTGTATATCTTCGGATTTTTTAAAAGCAAGATTACAGGAGTAAACCCGGTAGCGGGTGGATTCAAAATAATGTTGATCGGTGCATTGGCTGCGGGCGCTGCATTCGGAATTGCAAAGCTGATTGAAGGAAAATAATTGTGATGTTGTTTTAGTAATCAACAACATTTTATGGAGCGGCTTTTTCTTTCTCTTCTACCAGCACAAGATCACTTAATTCAACACTCATTGGCAAGAGACCAATTTGAACTACTGCGCGTTTACCTCTTATTTCTTTTACATTTCCAACCTGGTGGCTTTTTTTCATTTTTACTTTTGAGCCAACAACAATCTCTCCATTTATCTCCTTATATTTTGCATCAACTTTTTTCGCAAGCTTATTGGTGATGACCTGTTCTTTTTTCTTGAAGAGAAGATTTTGAATTTGCTTCATCACTTCATCTTTATTCTCAGTCTTCCTCCATTCCAAAACAATTTGTTTCAACTTCCGTTCCGTTTCCTTCATGTTGGTGATGCGTTCTTCTGTTATCTTATTTTGATGCTTTAAAAGTTCAACTTGTTGCTGATGCTTTTCCTTCTTCATCACCGTTTCCATTTCTTTACGCAACTTTTCATTTTCATGCAAAAGCTTTTGTAACTCTTTGTGATCCTTTTCCAATCTTTGTTGATCCTGCTCTGTTCTGTTCAATAGCTTATCCAAACGAAAATGATCTTCATCCACTAAATTTCTTGCATGGTTGATCAAATGTTTTGGCAAACCTATTCTTTCCGCAATTGCGAATGTGTAAGAACTTCCCGGTTTTCCGACAATCAATTTATACATTGGTTGAAGATGCACTTCATCAAAAGCCATTGCGCCATTAACAATTCCTGCGGTATGATTCGCCATCACTTTTAAATTGAGATAATGCGTAGTAACAATTCCAAAAGCATGTCTTCGCGAAAGTTCTTCCATGATCACTTCTGCAAACGAACCACCAAGATTTGGATCACTTCCACTTCCCAACTCATCTATAAAAAACAATGTTTTCCCATTTGCATTTTCAATAAAATATTTCATGTGCAGCAAATGCGAAGAGTAAGTACTCAATTCGAATTGCAAACTTTGTGTATCACCGATATGAATAAATAATTGTTTAAAAATTCCCATCTGTGATATAGGATTCACCGGCACCAATAAACCGCTCTGCATCATCATTTGATTAAGACCGATCGTCTTCATTGTAACTGTTTTGCCACCTGCATTTGGTCCGCTGATGACGAGTATGCGTTGCTTCTCATTTAATGTAAGTGTAACAGGAATCGTTTGTTTGCCCGATTGCTTGTTATACAAATACAACAATGGATGATAAGCATCTTTCAATTCAACATGTGCTTTATCGATTATATTAGGAAAGTTTCCGTTGATATCAATTGCCAATTTTGCTTTTGCATTGATAAAATCAAACTCGCCAACCACTTCGTACCATGCTTGCAACAAAGAACTATACACACTCAATTTCGAAGTAAGTTCTCGCAGAATCCTTTGCACTTCTTTTCGCTCATCATTTTCCAAAGCAAAAAGTTCATTGTTTAATTCGATTGTTTCTTCAGGTTCTATAAAAGCAGTTTTTCTGCTATCGCTTTCTCCATGCAATATTCCTTTCACTTGTCGCTTGTGTTCAGAAAAGACTGCCACTACTCTTCTGCCATGACTAAAACTTTCTTCAATATCTGCAGAGTAACCTGATTTATTTAATCGCGCAACAACCTTTTCAAACATTCTTCGCAGCTCATTACGCTTACGGTAAAGACTCATTCGGATTCGCTGCAATTCAGCACTGGCACTGTCTTTCACGTTTCCGTCTTCATCGAGTACATTATCTATAAGTTCTGTAATTACTTTTTTGTAGTAAGTATTTTCAATCACTTTCGCCAATGCCGGATAGGCAATCGCTCTTTCCTTATCAAACCATCGAAAGATCCTTTCAATGCTTTCTGCAAGTCTTCTTATCAGCAAAAATTCTTCACCCGATAAAGTGCTGCCCGCAATTCCAAGCAGTTTTATTTCACGTGCGATGTTTAACACATAATCGTTAGGAAAATACTGGCTTTGCTGCAGCAGCAATTTGTATTCATGGCTTTGCTGCAACTGTACGTCTATGTATTCTTTCTTCGTATGAATGCGCAAGTCTTCAGCTTTCTGTTTTGCATACTCGCTGCTGCAATGTTCTGTAAGGAGGTCTTTTATTTTGTCAAACTCTAATTGTATCGCCGCGGATTCGGGATATAACTTCATGCGCTTCTATAAAATTTTTTTATGATACCGGCAAAGGTAAGTTTACTCATCGCCTGTTGTGTCACTCACTGCAACGTTCCTCTTTCAATTTAGCAAAAGAGTATTACAAATAAGGGGATTTTTATTTAAATTGTTAGATTATACTTTTTCAATTTCCATTCGCATAATAAGCCCATCTTCCAATGTATAAATATGTTTGACCATTTGATCTATCAAAAGATTTCCATTTAAATCGTGAACTACCTGGTGAACATTTACAACTACATTTCTATTTTCATTTGTTTCAAAATCTATAGGCTCAACATGAGGATCGATCATTTTCCATTGCCTTGTCCAATATTCGCGAACACCATCATGACCGTACACGTAACCACCATCCATTCCATTTGCCCAAACAACATCAAGTTTCATCAAAGCAAGAATTGCATCTATATTTCGTGCATTGAAATATGCATATGCTTTTTTTAAAAGTTCCTTTGAACGTTCTGTATTGCTTTGAACTTGCATAAAAAAATATCTTTCTTGCTGTTCGGAAAGCACAAGTGAGTGATCTTTCGACAGGCTCAGGATAAACCTCACAGCGATGCCAACAGCACTGCGGTTTGTCAATAATCTTCTAATCCAACTTCAACACCGCAAGAAATGCTTCCTGTGGAACTTCTACATTACCGATCTGCCGCATACGCTTCTTACCTTCTTTTTGTTTTTCGAGCAATTTTCTTTTACGGCTGATATCACCGCCATAACATTTTGCGGTAACATCTTTGCGCATCGCGCTGATATTTTCACGTGCAATAACTTTTGCACCAATGGCAGCTTGTATAGCAATCTGGAACTGCTGACGAGGCAACAACTCTTTCAATTTTTCGCAAAGTTTTCTTCCGAAATCCGTTGCACGGCTGCGATGTATAAGTGCGCTTAAAGCATCTACTTTATCGCCGTTCAACAAAATATCCATCTTAACAATATCTGCTTCGCGATAACCAATGGGAGAATAATCAAACGAAGCATAGCCGCGAGTTTGGCTTTTAAGTTTGTCATAAAAATCAAAGACTATCTCTGTCAGCGGCATTTCAAAAATTAATTCGACACGCGTTTGTGTAAGATAACTTTGATTGATAAGAATGCCGCGTTTACCTAAACACAACGTCATGATGTTGCCAATATATTCGGGCATTGAGATGATCTGTGCTTTAATAAATGGTTCTTCAATTCGATCAATCTTTGTTGGATCAGGCATCTCAACAGGGTTATTCACATTTATCTTTTCTCCCCGTGAAGTATATGCGATAAAGCTTACGTTTGGGACTGTTGTAATGACCGTCTGATTGAATTCTCTTTCCAGACGCTCCTGTACGATTTCCATGTGCAGCAAGCCAAGAAATCCGCAACGAAAACCAAATCCAAGGGCCTGTGATGTTTCTAATTCAAAAGTTAATGAAGCATCATTGAGTTGCAATTTCTCCATGCAATCGCGCAACTCTTCAAACTCATCTGTGTTCACGGGAAATATTCCTGCAAAGACCATTGGCTTCACTTCTTCAAAACCTTTGATCATTGGCGCGGGATTATTTGCAAGCGTTATGGTATCACCCACTTTTACTTCTTTCGCATTTTTTATTCCGGTAATAATATAACCAACATCACCGCAACCAACTTCTTCTTTTGGTGTCATGGTTAATTTCAAAATTCCAACCTCATCTGCAGTATATTCCATTCCTGTTGAAACAAATTCGATCTTATCTCCTTTCTTCAATGTGCCATTGAGAATACGATAATATATAATAATGCCGCGGAAACTGTTGAATACACTATCAAATATCAAAGCTTGCAAAGGCGCATCAGGATTGCCTTGCGGCGGAGGAATTCTTTCAACAATTGCTTCCAGAATTTCTTCAATGCCAATTCCTACTTTACCACTTGCCAACAGAATTTCTTCCTCTTTGCAACCAATAAGATCTTTAATCTGGTCTTTTACTTCAGGAATCATTGCACCATCCATGTCAATCTTATTGATCACAGGAATTATTTCCAGATCGTTATCTAATGCGAGATATAAATTACTGATGGTTTGTGCCTGTATGCCTTGCGTTGCATCAACAAGCAATAACGCTCCTTCGCATGCAGCGAGTGCACGGCTTACTTCATAACTAAAATCAACGTGACCCGGAGTATCAATTAAATTAACTGTATAATCTTCTCCTTTGTATGTGTAAGTGATTTGAATTGCATGACTCTTGATCGTGATGCCTTTCTCTCTTTCAAGATCCATATCATCAAGCACCTGGTCCATCATTTCGCGTTCACTGATGGTATGCGTATGTTCGAGCAATCTATCAGCTAACGTACTTTTTCCGTGATCAATATGCGCGATGATGCAAAAATTCCTTATATGATTCATAGGGCGCAAAGATAATCATTGGTGCATCTTTTCAATTACAGAAATCGTTATAACTTCATTCTGCATTTAGCTATTTATTAAATAGCGATTAATCCCTGCTTAATTTCATTGTAACACTTGCACGGCAATTGAATTTTCAACGCGAGGTTTAATTTTTTCCTGCGAAAAACTATAAATATTTAACCGTTACACTATGTGACCATGAACCACTTTTTCGAGTTTCTTTATTCAATTCTCCCTGCGCTTAATGTAATTGCCGTAATTGCTTTATTGCTAAAATCGGTTATAGTTTTTAGAAGAAAAGGCTTTAATCTTCCGGAATATATGATTAGTTTTTTCCGAATCTACACAGGCAGTGAAAGAGAGATGACACATAGCACTTCGAGACTTCGATACATGAGAATAAATAATCTCATCAATTTTTATATCTATTTATGGATAATGATAACATTAATTATTTTTATTGTTTTCCGGAAATTTTACTAAGCACTTCTCTATACGCATCATGTATTTGCTCTCCGACAGTTTGGTAACTGAAATTTTTTTGAGCAGTTTCAGCAATCTGATGCCTGTCATAATTTTTATAACTCAAATAAAGTTGTTGCATCGAATGCAGTAAAGCATCTTCATCTTCATTATTAATCAAAATGCCGTTTGATTCATCAATCAATTCCGGTATTCCGCCAACATTTGTGCTGATTACTGGCAGTCCGCAACACAATGCCTCGATAATTACACAAGGAAGGTTTTCAAAACGGCTAAACATTACCAGTGCATCCGCCCGTTTCATTTCTTCTGCAACTTTTTCATATGGGATCAGACCTTTAAAAAAAATATTTTTCACAGGTATTTCTAATTCGGAAGCATACTGTTCAAGCTGCGTAAAATTATCACCGACTATTACTAATTCAGTTGAAGAAAATTCCTTACAAAATTTTTCATAAGCGCGCAATATTCCTTCAGGATTTTTCTGATGATTCAAAACAGAAACATGAATAAAGCGAAAAACATTTTTATTCTCATCTCTCAAAAATTTATCATTAAAAAAATTGGTGTCAGCTACATTCGGAATTATTGAAAATGAAACAGGAGTAACCATCTGCCCAACAGCTTTTCCCAGATCATTACTTACAGGTAAAAATCGTTCAGCATTCGTAAAAATTTTTTTTGTAAACAATTTAAAAAATGCATTTCTGTTTCTGTATGCATTTTCCGCTGCGTCATTATAAATTGTCCAATGTTCGGTAACAACATACGGAATATTATATTTTCTTTTCAGCCATAAAGCAATAAGTCCCGCTTTCATGGGAACATGAACATGCACTACATCAGGTTTTCCTTCTGCCTGAATATATTGTTCAACATATTTTCTGAAAAGTCTAAAATAACTGATCAATGAAACAATCTTTCCAAATGGATTTTTAAAGGACTTATATAAAACAATTGTTTCACAGAGATTATTTTCTTTTTTTACTTCCACATCAATATTTTTCATCAGCACATTGTTCTTATCAACTTCCACATGTATCACATCAATCTTACAAAAAAGTGAGGCGGCTCTTGCATGGCGCTGAATAAAATCACCCGCCATTGCATCTGATTTATTCGGATACCAGCTCGTTAACCAAAGTGCTCTGATCATAATTGATGAATGCAAGTATAGCGAAGATTTTCCATGAAGTTTATTTTGATACCGGCTACGGTAACTCCGATTGAGCTTCGTTGCGTCGCATTCCGTTCATCTGCAGTGCATGGATTGAACTTTAGCGAACAGCTTTTAACAGGTAAATTAAACACATCTGTTAAAATAAATCACACCATTTCCCCAATACAAACAAACGCCTGTTTTTACGCTTGCCGCGCCTTAACTTTGCCAATCTTTTTACGTGGTCAACCTCATTATAATTTATGAATTTATTTGAACAACAGTCGGCTGAATTTCAACGAAGGCACATAGGCATCAGCGAGACAGACAAACAAAAAATGCTGCAAACAATTGGAGTTCGCAGCCTTGATGAACTTATTGATAAAACCGTACCGGCAAATATCCGCATGCAAAAAAAGCTTGATCTTCCACCTGCCATAAGCGAAAATGAATATCTGAAGCTGGTGAAAGAATTGAGCATGAAGAATAAGCTTTTCAAAACTTATATCGGGCAGGGTTATTATGATACAATTACACCCTCTGTTATCTTGAGAAATGTTTTTGAAAATCCGGGATGGTACACACAATACACGCCTTACCAGGCAGAAATTTCACAAGGACGTTTGGAAAGTTTACTCAACTTTCAAACCATAGTGAGCGATCTTACTGCTCTTCCAATCGCCAATGCTTCTTTGCTTGATGAAGCAACAGCAGCAGCAGAAGCAATGAGCATGATCTTTCATCATATAAACAAGACAGATAAAATTGAACGTGCAAAATTTTTTGTTGACTCTTCAATTTTTCCTCAAACAATTGATGTAATTATCACACGAGCTAAACCAATAAATATAGAATTGGTTTTTGGCGATTATAAAAAAGCACAACTGGATAATTCTTACTTCGGCGCTATTGTGCAATATCCGAACAATGCTGGTTCAATAGAAGATTACCGTGAATTTATAAACCAGGTGCACAACGTTGGAGGTTTTGTTGTAATGGCAACAGATCTTTTAGCGCTTACATTATTAACTCCTCCCGGCGAATTGGGCGCTGATGTTGCAGTGGGCTCTGCACAACGTTTTGGAATGCCTCTCGGTTTCGGCGGACCTCATGCCGCTTTCTTTTCTGCAAAAGATGAATTTAAAAGAAACATACCTGGAAGAATCATTGGCGTAAGTATAGATGCTCAGGGCAATCGTGCATTGCGTATGGCTTTGCAGACAAGAGAGCAACACATCAAACGTGAAAAAGCAACATCAAATATTTGTACTGCGCAGGCATTGCTTGCGAACATGGCTGCAATGTATGCAGTATATCATGGCCCCCACGAATTGAAAAATATTGCACAGCGCATTGCGATACTTACGCAAACTGTAGCGGAAGAAATTGAAGCGAGAGGTTTTGAATTGATATCAGATAAATTTTTTGATACGATTGTTGTAAAGGTTGAGAACATTACTCCTTACAAAACAAAAGCAGAAAGACAGCAGATCAATCTTCGTTACATTGATAACAATCTCATTGGAATTTCTCTTGATGAAACAATTACAGTTGATGATCTTTATGACCTAATCAATTGTTTTGAAAACGATGTTGATCCTGTCGCATTTGATATTGAAGAAGATGCTGAATTAAATCACATTCCATTAAATTTATCACGCACTTCGTCTTTCTTAACGCATCCTGTTTTCAACACGCATCACAGTGAAACACAAATGATGCGTTATATAAAATCATTGGAGAATAAAGATCTTGCGTTAAACACTTCAATGATCTCTCTCGGTTCATGTACAATGAAATTAAATGCAGCGAGTGAAATGATACCATTAAGCTGGAATCACTGGAGCAAAATGCATCCCTTTGCACCTTCAGATCAAACGCAGGGTTATCAACAAATAATAAATGAACTAAGCGATTACTTGTGCAAGATCACTGTGTTTGATGCATGCAGCCTGCAACCCAACAGTGGTGCGCAAGGTGAGTATGCAGGTTTGTTAACGATCAAAGCATATCATGAAAGTCGCGGCGATCATCATCGCAATGTGATGCTTATTCCAATTTCTGCACATGGAACAAATCCTGCAAGTGCTGTGATGGCCGGAATGAAAGTGGTTGTAGTAAAAGCATTAGATAATGGTTATATCGATGTCAATGATCTTAA